>ULWG01002658.1_pt1 | contig 13588 bp, 16 predicted proteins | sample 1960141 | NCBI WGS metagenome assembly ULWG01 (sample SAMEA4835806, study PRJEB28245) | human gut metagenome | biome: gut microbiome; material: fecal sample | place: Denmark | collected 2008
AAACGAAACCACTTTTCAAAGTGGACTCAGTTATGAATAAACGATTAATTAGAAATTACATTCGGTTCGCTAAATCTTTAGTATTTAGCTTTTTATATCTTCCTCATCTGGCGATATATCGATATGGGGGGGGGTAAAAATGTAATAGATTCAGACTTAGAGCAGTTTGAAGAGCAGATTGGTTTTAATATTTATCGTGTTTTTCAATTGCTTTATCATCTGCATACTAATTCTTATTTTAGAACCTTGTTTTATCATCGTATAGGTGTAGTTTGGGGATTGCTGATAGGATGGTATAGACCAGGGAATAAGTATTTTCAAATTAGTGCAACTACTAGGATTGGGGAAGGTATGTGGGTGGCTCATCCTTATAGTACTATAATAAATGCTGAATCTATAGGTAAAAACTTTAGGTGTATTCACCTTACGACGATTGGAGCTAAGAGTGAAGGAAGACCGACGATTGGTGATAATGTTTCTTTAGGAGCTAATGTTACTATTATTGGTAATATTCATATTGGCAATAATGTTACTATAGGTGCCGGAAGTGTTGTTGTGAAAGATATTTCTGACAACTGTATAGCTGTTGGAAATCCGGCAAAAGTGATAAGAACTTTGATTTGATTATTTTATAATGACTGAAAAAGAAGAAAATACTAAAAATATAGAAATAGCATTAACTTTATCTGGTGGTGGGTATAGAGCATCAATATTCCATATTGGTGTTCTGTCATATCTTTATCACTTGAGACTTGATGATGGAAGTCGTTTGTTGGATCATATTACTGTGATGTCAACTGTATCTGGTGGTACTATTACTGGAATGCTTTATCTGTTGTCTCTTGCTGAAGACGATAATGTTCCTAAGCATTTGGCTGGTATGTATGATAAGATAGTGACAAATAATCTTGCTAACTATTTGTTGCAGAATGTTGCAAAGAAGAAAAATGACAGCAAACTATCTGTCATAAAAGAATTGGGTAATGTATATGATTCTGTTTTTTTTAATGGAAATACTTTTCAATCCTTATATGATGTTGTACAGAAAAGCCATGTACACCATTATGCGGCTTATGCTACTGATATCTCTAATGCATTACCTTTTCGTTTTCAGGTTGCGAAAGAGATTTATGATGATGCAAAGATAGGAAATGAAGTAAAATGTGTCAAATTAGAGAATGCAAAAAAGTATAGGCTATCAGATATATTAGCAGCGTCTTCTTGTTTTCCAATTGCTTTTGAACCAATTAATTTTCCTCGAGATTTCAAAGACTATTCTGAGGACGATGAGTTTGCTCAAAGTAATGTACAGACAATGTTGATGGATGGTGGTATCATCGATAATCAAGGAATAGATTATTTGATTGAAGCTAACAGGCAGATGCTTGTTGTAGATGATGAGAAGATTAAAGGTATAGATCTTGCAATTATATCAGATGCAGCTTCTTCGGCAAGTGAAGATTCATTAAATGGTAGCAATGACAAGAAAGGTTGCTCTACTTGGTTGTTCAATATTGGCTTAACTTTGAGACTTTGGCTATTAGAGAAGCTGAAAGCCTTGACAGTGATGAAAATCCAATGGAATTTGGGAAGTATGCTTGTTGTTTTGATGGTATTAGGTGTCTTTCAGAATTTCCAAACAATAGGAGCTGTTTTATTATGGGGAGGTATGTTTGCATGCGTTTTGATGTTTCTTATAATAGGAATGTTGAAAAAACTAACTCCTGATAACTTAGAAAAGAATTCTCAATTTGATATACCAACCAATTTGATTTGGGAAATAGATTTTAATCAATATTTCAGAATTGTTTCTAAAAGATATAAGTCTTTTTCTAAAGTTGTTTCAACAGTAATGATGGGACATATTAGAAAGAAAAATATAGAAATGCTTACATTGAATTCACGTTGGACCAATCGTTTTGCTATTCCATGTATATCTTCTTTGACATCAAATGGTGATTGGAAGAAAGATGAAAAGGCAAGGAAAATGATGGCTGGTGCACATGAATTAATGAGAATAAGCGATGTGGCTTCTAATTTTCATTCTACATTATGGTTTTCAAAGGATGATTTGGATAAGGACATTCCTAAGCAAATTTTAGCTTGTGGTCAATTCTCAATCTGTTATGAACTTAATATGTGGGTGGATAGCCATAATGGAAGGCAAGCCAATATGCAGGGTGTTCTTAGTCAGCTTAGTAAGGATTTAAAAGGAACATTAAAGGAAGATTGGGGGAACTTTAAGGAAAATCCTTATATGTTAGTAGAATTGAATAATTTAAAATAATTTCATGCTTATGTTAACTCGTATTCACGCATATAAATTAGAGAATAATAGAATTCTGTTTTCTTATGCTCATGGTACTAACTTTTTGTTAGTTGGTGGGCATTATGATGAGGAGGCAGAGTATCTTTTGCAGAGAGAAATGAACATTATGAGTATTGATACTATTGCTTCTGTTTTTATTCCAGAATGGACAGAGTCTTATTGTGGAGATGGTAGTTTGTTTGGAAAACTCTTGAAATCTCTTATGCCAACTCATATTATTGTTCCCGCATGGAAAACTGAAAAGCAATTCGTTTCTCGCATTATGTCGTATATTAATCGATATAGAGTTGAAAATCCTTTTGTAGATATACAATATGTATACGATGATTTTGAAGTCCACGATAAAGATGTACCAAGTATAAGCAATAATAATATTGTTATTTTATCTAAGATAACAAACAATAGTAATACGGCTTATTATGCTTATCGATTTGAATCAAATGGTAAATGGACTTCTATCAATTTGTGTGATAATAATTATAATCGTGACATTATAAAATCTGATGTGGTAATTTTTCCTACATTTGATAATTCAGAACTTCTTGAAATGGAAAAGGCTACAAAGTGTTTAAATGCTAATGTTTATATCAAGTATTTAAAGTCAGAAAATCATAGTTTCTTAAAGCTTCTACTTGATGGAAAAAGATTCATCTATAATGTTTCAAAGAATGATGTGGTTGTGTCTCGAAAAGACTCTTCGTTAGTCTCTTGTTATTATTTTGATCCAAATAGTAAGTTGGTCATTGGTAAAAGAGACTATAAATTGGATTACTAGATAGTTGGGAGATTCTGTATATAAACTATTTGTAGGTTTGAATATTTAAAGCTGTATTTTTATTATAATGAAGCAAAATAAATTATTTATCGTAGTAAATGTGGATTGGTTCTTCCTTTCTCATCGTCTTCCGGTGGCTTTAGCAGCACAGGAGGCGGGTTGGGATGTAACCATCGTAACTGCTGATACAGGTAAACTTCATGTTATTGAAGAAAAGGGACTTAAAGTAATTAATCTGCCGATGAGTCGTAGTGGCATGAATATATTCGAGGAGTTGAAAACGCTTAACTTCTTGCGTAATCTCTATCAGAAAGAAAAGCCGGACGTTGTACATCATGTCGGTATGAAGACTATCCTGTGGGGAACTCTTGCTGCTAAGTTTAGCAAGGTGCATGGAGTGGTAAATGCTATTAGCGGATTAGGAGGCTTTTTCGCAGAAGACAATAAGGGCTTGCTGAGTAAGGTAATGCCTAAGGTTTTGAGGTTTTCTCATCATCGGCCTAATTTGCTTTGTATCTTCCAAAATGACGATGACTGGGGATTGTATGTAAAGCATGGTATCATCAAACATGAACAAGGTCGTTTTATCAAGGGGTCTGGTGTAAATCTCCTTGATTTCTGCTATACTCCAGAACCTTCTGAAGGTAAAATCAAGGTGATTCTCACTGCCCGAATGATAGTAGAGAAGGGCATCTTCTTGCTTACAGAAGCTGCAGAAAGATTGCGCTCGAACTTTGGGGAGAAGGTGGAATTCCAATTAATAGGTGGATTGGATGATCATCCTGGTGCCATCACGAAAGAACAGCTTGATGCCGTATGTGATGGAAAATACATCAAATGGCTAGGATATCGCACGGATGTACGAGACTTGTTGAAGCAATGTCATATCGTTGCTTTCCCTTCATACTACATGGAAGGTTTGCCAAAGTCGCTTATAGAAGCCGATGCTAGTGGAAGACCTGTCATCACAAGCAATTCCGTAGGATGTAAGGAAACGGTTATTGATGGTTATAATGGTTACTTGATTCAACCTAAGGATGTGGATGCTCTGACAGAAAAACTGGATTTGCTCTTGTCAGATAAGAATTTAAGAGTAAAAATGGGACAGAACTCAAGAAAGTATGCTGAGAAATATTTCGATATCAATGTGGTTATCGAGAGACATTTGAATATTTATCAAGAATTAGTAAAATAACGATGAAGGTATTGATTACTGGCGCTGGCTCTTATGTAGGTGAGAGTGTGCGCAAATATATTCTTTCTACATCATCTGATTTCGAGATTGATGCTGTGGATACAATGGGGGATAATTGGAAGAAGGCTGATTACTCTCAATATGATGTGGTGTATCATGTGGCAGGTATTGCACATGTGAATGCTGATCCAAAGATGGAACCTTTATATTATAAGGTGAATCGTGACTTGACAATTGCTGTTGCAGAACATGCGAAAACTGCAGGAGTAAAGCAGTTTATCTTCATGTCAAGTCAGATTGTTTTCCATGAGAGTCAGTCGTTGAAGAGTGAGGTGCTGACCAAGGATACCAAGGAGAATCCTAATGGCTTCTATGGCGACTCTAAGCTTCAGGCTGAAATTGGCCTTCATAAGTTGGAAGATGAGAACTTCAAGGTCTGCATCCTTCGTCCTTGTATGATTTATGGTCCGAATGCGAAGGGTAATTTCCCAAGATTGGCGAAGCTTGCAACGAAAGTTCCTTTCTTCCCTTGCTGGCATAACAAGCGTTCGATGTTGTATATCGACAACCTTGCAGAGTTTGTGAAGCAGGCAATGCTTAGAGGACTGAGTGGTACTTTCTATCCTCAGAACAAGGAGCAGGCTGATACCGTAGAAATCATCCGCTTCTTTGCGAAGCATGCAGGACATAAGGTATGGATTAGCCGTCTCTTCAATCCGTTCGTATGGCTTGGCTCTTTCGTGCTTCAGCCAATCAACAAAATGTTTGCTACCTACTATTATGACCCATTGATGTCGAAAATGGATTTCGACTATCAGCTGGTCAGCTTTGAGGAAAGCTTGAAGAGGGTAGCGGATTCGCTTTGTCTTAGTGAAGGGACGACTATATATTAAAATTTCTTTCTTTTATATGAATATATTAGGTGGTATAATAAAAAAGTCATGACGATTCACATCGCCATGACAAATCCAATAGTTACTTCGCAACAATCTGCCCTTGTTGCATTAGGGCTCTTCTCTATAGTGGAGAGAATACTAAGGCTTTAGCCTCTTGGTGGAAATGGGTCATTGCCATGAGAGTCTCGTTCTCGAATTCGCCCATCTGTTCCATGAATAAACAATTCTGATTGTTGATTTCTTGAAATTTGGCGTGCTGCATTGATTGCGTCACTCTGTCGGTCAAAGATTGAGGTGTATCTTGAATTTCCTTCACCTTTAATCCCCCATCTTCCATTTGTTGGAACGACATGTTGATTTTTTCCCATTTTTAACACCTCCTCTCTGTGCTAGGATTTAGACATTACCGTCTCAACACGAAGATTTTTTTTGCAAACAATATGCCAATATAAGTACTATGACAAAAAGTCATAGTACTTGGCAAGATAACACATTTTTATGAGCATATACATCATTATTTTCGTTCTGCTTCTTATCGCAGAACTTGTTTATTTCCGTATTGCGGATAAGTGTAATATCATTGATAAGCCGAATGAGCGTTCATCACACTCTTCTATCGTGTTGAGGGGTGGTGGCATCATCTTCCTGATAGGGGCTTGGGTATGGAGTGGATTCTTCGGATTCCCTTATCCTTGGTTCTTGGCTGGTCTTACATTGATTGCGGGTGTCAGCTTTGTGGATGATATCCGCTCGCTGCCTGATTGTGTGAGATTGGTGGCGCAGTTTGCTTCTGCTGCCCTGGCTTTCTTTCAGCTGGATATCTTGCATTGGTCTATGTGGTGGGTGGTTATCCTGGCACTCATCGTATATGTGGGTGCTACAAATGTCATCAACTTCATGGATGGTATCAATGGTATCACGGCTGGTTATTCACTGGCGGTATTGGTACCTTTGGCATTGGTGAATATGAATGAGGAGTATATGGCGCAGAGCTTGGTTATCTCTACCATTCTCGCATCATTGGTATTCTGCATCTTCAACTTCCGACCAAAGGGTAAGGCGAAGTGTTTTGCCGGTGATGTGGGATCTATCGGTATCGCCTTTATCATGTTGTTCCTCCTGGGCAACGTCATCATCAAGACTCAGGATGTTACCTGGCTTATCTTCCTGTTGGTATATGGTGTGGATGGCTGTCTTACGATTGTTCATCGCATTATGTTGCATGAAAATCTGGGTGAGGCTCATCGCAAGCATGCTTATCAGTTGATGGCAAATGAGTTGAAGATAGGTCACGTGAAGGTGTCTTCCTTGTATATGGTTATGCAGTTGGTGATTTCATTGGGATTTATCTATCTGTGTCCTGATAATGTAGTGTACCACTGGATGTATCTTGTGGGCGCATTGCTCGTGTTGTCACTCGCTTATGTGCTTTTCAAGAAGAAGTATTATCATCTTCACGAGGAGTATCTTGCTTCTCTTAAGAAATAAGAATCATGAATACATTGGAAATAAATAAAGATTTCTTGGATTCTCTTTTTGCCAAGGCACAGGAGAATCCTCGCTTACGTCAGAACTATGATCTTCGCACTAGTGCTGAGGATCAAAGCCAGAGAATGCTTAATGCTCTGCTACCTGGTACTGAAGTGGCGATACATCGTCATCCGAACTCATCAGAGAGTGTCATTTGCCTTAGTGGCAGAATGGATGAAGTGATATACGAGGAGGTGGTATCGTATATGCAGGATGGTGGGGATACCATAAGAAAGGTCTCTTATCAAGAGATTGAGAGAATTCATCTTAATCCGAAGAATGGGGTGTATGCAGGCCAAGTGCCTAAAGGGGCATGGCATACGGTAGAGGTTTATGAACCTAGCGTAATCTTTGAGGCGAAAGATGGGGCTTATGGGAGTGATGGGAGTGAAATTCTTCGAACCACCTAGTTCCTCCTTCCAAGGAGGACGCCATATCTCTCACCAAACCTCTCTCTTGCCCGTAGAGAGAGAATGTAACCGTCCTTGGTGCTCGGAAAGGTTGCCAGGCATTAAAGCCCTCGCCATGATTGTGCGGGCTGGGACCGCATGGGGTTCAAAACTATGTATAAGCAGATTCATGAATATTTATAACTTATCAATCATGTATACATTTTTAGAAAATATGTTCAAGGTGCTCAAAATGGCAGCTAATAATGAACAATAGAAAGAATTGGCGGTTTTGGCGATTTGTGGGAACAATTTTGAAACTATTGATATCATTTAAAGATAAAATGAACATGAAATCATCTGTTGTCTTATTGAACTTATTGCGAATTGCGCTTGGTAATTCTGCGGAATGGAAGGGGGAAGGAAGCGTGGACTGGAAGGAGGTGATTGGGCTGGCACGGAAGCAAGGGGTACTGGCTATTGCCTTTGATGCCTTGGAAAAGGTGCCGGCGGAACTTCGACCTTCTAAGAATATTCTGCTGGAGTGGTTTGGCAGGGTGAACACCATGGAACAGGTGTATGAACTCTATGTCAATACAATCAAGGATTTGGGGCGACTTATCGGCCGTAATGGGCTTTATATGATGGTGATGAAGGGATATGGTTGTTCTCTTCACTATCCAAAACCGAATCACCGGCCTTGTGGGGATATTGATATCTTCCTGATGGATAAGGAGGGAAGGCATGACGAGGAGATGGTGAAGGCTATCGATGACGTCGTTGCCAAAGAGACGGGTGCTCAGATTTCGTACGATGATGAGCATCATTCTATCTTCGCTTTTGGGAAGTGTACCGTGGAGAACCATGCTACGGTTCTTAATGTATCGTCATATAAGGTGAATATCTGGATTAATGATTTGTTGGAGGAACTCGCAAAGGATTCTACTGATCAGGCTGTTTTGGGATTGGTTTTGCCTTCTTCCAGATTTTATTCTATCCATCTGCTCCGACACATGGCTACTGATTTCGCTACGGTAAAGACAACGTTGAGGCATGTGCTGGATTGGGCTACGTTTGTGAATTGCCATTCTGATGAGATTGACTGGGGCTTCGTGAGGGATGTTGCCCATCGGGCTAAGATGCATCTTTTTCTTGATGCCTTGAATGGGATTTGTGTGGAGTATCTGGGGTATCCCAAGGAGATGTTTCCTGTGGAAAAGGAGAATGTCAGACTGAGAGATAGGGTGTTGGAAGATATTCTCCATCCTGAATTTCAGGATGAGGTGCCTCCTATGGAAAAGAGAATTGCGTATGGAATTGCCAAGACGAAGAGATTGTGGGTGAATAGGTGGAAACACAGAATGGTGTTTGATGAGAGTATCCTTTCTTCGTTCTGGCATTCTGCGATTTATCGGATGAGACACTAAATTTTTAAATAGCTGCTATCGTTTGATAGCTTTGAACTAACATCGCATACTAACAAAGAAAAGTATATCATATTTAATATAAATTTATGAACAAAGAGAGTAAAAGTAAATTCAATCTTTGGCTGTCTGAACATCCAGAGTCGTTTCATCCTAGTGATGAGGCGCGGATGTTTGATTTTGTGAATTCCCTATATGAAACGGAGGGGAATATATGTATTGATGAAATTTTTAGTGGATTTACCAAAAGTCATCCTGCTTACAGCAAGGAGGAGGCGATGAGATTGAGTGATAAGTGGGAAGATCAGATTCTGCTCATCATGAGATTCCTGGATTGGAAGAAACAAGTCAAAAAATAACAAATTAAAAAGGAAGTAATAAATTTATGTGTGGAATAGTTGGATATATTGGTCAGAATGATGCCTATCCTGTCCTCATCGATGGCTTAAAGAAGCTGGAGTATCGTGGATATGACAGCGCTGGTGTGGCATTGATTAATAGTCAGAATCAGCTGAATGTGTATAAGACAAAGGGTAAGGTGAGCAACCTGGAGGCGATGGCTGCCGAGAAGGATTGCAGCGGTCATGTAGGTATCGCCCATACCCGCTGGGCTACCCATGGTGAGCCTTCTGCTACCAATGCGCATCCTCATGTGAGCATGAGCGGTGACTTGGCTTTGGTGCATAATGGCATCATCGAGAACTATCAGGTTTTGAAGGAACAGCTCATCGAGAAGGGCTATGAGTTTAAAAGTACTACCGATACCGAAGTGCTGGTGCAGCTGATTGATTTCTACTATCAACAGAATGGCAAGGACTTGGTTTCTGCCGTTTGCCAGGCTTTGAACGATGCCATCGGTGCCTATGCCATTGCTGTTGTCGAGAAGAATAATCCTAGCCATCTGGTAGCAGCACGCCAATCTAGTCCGCTGGTAGTTGGCGTGGGTAAGGATAATCTGGACTTCTATATCGCCAGTGATGCGACTCCTATCGTGGAGCATACGGATAAGGTGGTGTATCTGGAGGATGGTCAGATTGCTGACATCAGAGTGGGCGAGGAGTTGAATATCATCAATCTGGAGCATTCTGCCTGTCATTACGATATCAAGACCGTGGATCTGGACATCAGCAAACTGAGCAAGGGTGGTTTTGATCACTTTATGCTGAAGGAGATTTATGACCAGCCTAACTGTCTGAAGGATTGTATGAGCGGTCGCCTCTTTGCTGATAAGGAACATCCTGAGAACAACCGCATCGTTCTTTCTGCGCTTCGTGATTATCGTGACCGACTGGTTCAGGCGAAGCATATCATCATCGTGGCGTGTGGAACCAGTTGGCATGCCGGACTGATCGGTAAGCAGCTGATTGAGAAGATGTGCCGCAAGAGAGTGGAGGTGGCGTATGCCAGTGAGTTCAGATATGGTGACCCTGTGATTGAGCCGGAGGATGTGGTGATTGCAATCAGTCAGAGTGGTGAGACGGCGGATACCTTGGCTGCGATTAAGCTGGCAAAGGAGAAGGGTGCGCTGATTTTCGGTATTGTGAATGGCGTGGGTTCTTCCATCGCCCGTGAAACGGATACGGGTATCTATATCCATGTGGGTCCGGAGATTGGCGTGGCAAGTACGAAGGCATTCACCGGTCAGGTGACGGTTCTTACGCTTCTAGCACTGGCCTTGGGTCATGAGCAGGGAACCTTGAACAATGCTGATTACTATCAGATGATAGAGGAGCTTTCTGAGATTCCGCAGAAGATGGAGAAGGTATTGGAGCAGGCTCCGATCATCAAGGATATCTCCCGAATGTTTACCCATGCGCACAACTTCCTGTATCTGGGTCGTGGTGTGAACTATCCTGTGGCGATGGAGGGTGCCTTGAAGCTGAAGGAAATCAGTTATATCCATGCCGAGGGCTATCCTGCTGCCGAAATGAAGCATGGTCCTATCGCTCTGGTAGATCAGGATATGCCAATCGTTTTCCTTGCTACGCATCATCAGTTGTATGAAAAGATTATCTCGAACATGCAGGAGGTGAAGTCGAGAAACGGCCGCATCCTTGCCGTGGTGACAGAGGGTGACCAGCAGGTGAAGGAAATAGCGGATAATGTATTGGAGGTTCCAAGAACCCTGAATGCGCTGGTTCCGCTGCTGAGCGTAGTTCCGCTGCAGCTGCTTGCTTACTATGTGGCTGTGGATAAGGGACTGGATGTGGATATGCCGAGAAATCTGGCGAAGAGTGTGACGGTGGAATAAGGGATGTAACCGCCCTCCGGTGCTCAGAACTGCTACGCTCTAAGGTTGGCGGGGCATCAAAGCCCTCGCCATATTTTGCGGGATGGGACCGCCTGGTTATTGAAGCTATAAATTATGCTAAAAAGAGAGGTATTTATATTGGAAAATGAAAAAATAATATTATATTTGCACCGATTATGGATAAAAATGAGATTTCACTAAGGATAATTGGCAAGAATGGGGATGAGCCTCTTTCTCCTGCCAATTTTGACATCGGGCAGATACGATTCTTGCTCGATGAGGTGGAAAATTTGCTTTATCCTGACAAGAAAAAGCGCAAGGATCGCCCTGTGATTTCATACGAAATGAAGGAGGGTTCTGTGATTAATATTTTTAGAACTTCATTGCAGAATGTATTGATGTTCTCTTCTATGCTTGGGGCGGTTGAGCAGAATAGTGGTTCTATTGATAAACTGGAGGTAAATAGTGCCCAAGCGTTGGAAAATTTGCAAGCGTTTGCTTTGCGTCATAATTATGACATTGAGATTGGTACATCTGATAAGCCAAGACGTGTGTTCAAGATTTCTCCTCTTACTCACTATGTTCGCCGTGAAAATGTCATGGTGGATGTGGAATGCTATTATTATGGAATCTTGACGGATGCTGGTGGCAAGGATAAGGCTAATATTCACCTTGATACCAAAAATGCAGGTACTTTGACGATTCGTACGAATAAAGAGTATTTGGCAGATTACAAGGGGAATCCTTTGTATAAGAAATTTGGTGTAAGAGTACGTGCCAAGAAGAATATTCTAACAGGAGATATTGATAAGTCAACGCTTACTTTGATTGAGTTGTTGGATTATCAACCTCGCTATGACGAGGACTATCTAAAGAGTCTTATCACCAAGGCGACTCCAAAGTGGAAGGGTGTTAATGCTGACGAATGGTTGGCTAATATAAGGGGAGATATTGCTTGATGGAACAGAATTGTGTACTTTTGGATACCAGTTTCTTCATTCGCCTTTTGAATGAAGCTGACCCTTTGCATGATAATGCTTTGGATTATTTCAGGTACTTCTTGGAGCATGACTTTGTTGTCAAGGTCAGTACCATTGCTATTGCTGAGTATTGTGTGAGGGGTGACGTAGATGAGTTACCTCTTAAGAATATGTTGGTGATACCATTCAACTATGACCATGCTATCAGGGCTGGCAAGATGATTGGTGAGGTTTATGCTGAAAAGCAAAGGCGTGGAGCTAAAATCACTCCTCGTACAGTAGTACCTAATGATACTAAAATGTTTGCCCAAGCAGATGTTGAGCCTGATGTAAATTTTTATGGTACTGCTGATGTCGAGTGTAAGAAGGTATATGATATGATTAAGGCTGCTGAAGGTTCATTATCCTTCCGCTTTATTGATATTACAATTCCTTATCATCAATTCTTTGGGGAACTGAAGTTTGAGGATTGATGGATTCTTCGGATAGTCTTGTAGGGTAAGTATCGGTGAAAGCCGTATCGTGCGTCTAGATAAAGTTTTGTACCTTTGCATCGTTAATTTAAATATTCTAATTATGGTACAAGGTAAGAAACAATTAAGCAGTAAGCCAAAGTTCGCCGAAGTTGTAATCGGTGATAATGAGGCGAAGGAGATGCGTGAGTCTGAGCTTATCAATAACAAGAAAAGGTCGCACGAAGCGACCTTTAAATGTTGACGTGTCCTTATATTTGCAGGGCACAAGTTCACTAGTGAATAAATCATGGGATGCCGAAGCTGTGATGAATTAAAGCGGATTCAAAACATAACAAGAACATAGGAAGTTCCTCTTCCCAGATTCTTGCGGGTTCTTCCCATTCGTTTTGCCTCCCCTTAAGGTATTAATCAGTTTGCCTCCCCGCAGGGATTCAAACTGAACATCACTTTTTTTAAGTCGCTACCCCCATAGTCCGACTATGGCTGCAAAATTACAAAAAAAAATGGAATATCCAATAGAAATAAAAGGAAAAACGATAAAACAGGTACACAAATTAAACTTATCAGGTAAAAATCTTAAGTTTATACCAGATAATGTGTATCAATATACTAATTTAGAAAAGTTGGATTTGAGTAAGAATAGAATAGAGATAATTCCGAAAGAAATATTAAAATTACGTAAGCTTAGAACCCTGGACTTGGCATTTAATCAAATCAAGAATTTGCAAAGTGCAGTATTTCAATTGCCTAAGCTTAGAATTTTAAATCTTCATGGTAATCAAATCAAAAAATTGCCTAAACAAATTGCAACATCACATATTGAAACTCTTATATTGAGTAAGAACAATATCGTGAATGTGGATGATAATTTAATGGCAAAGTTTAAAAGAGTTGATCTTACTGATAATCCTATAACTCAAAATGTAGCAGAAGTGAAAATAGATGAAAAAGCGAAAGTATCACATAACGCTCCATTGGCAAACTTAAATATAAATTTTATGGAAAAGGAAACAGAAGAGAAGAAGATGGAAATGAAAAAACATAAAATATTTATTAGTTATGCACATACTGACAAGGTGTATTGCGACAGATTGATGATTCATTTGAAAGTGTTGAAAAACTATGTAGGTGGGATTGATGATTGGTCTGACCAAAGAATAAAAACTGGTCAGCGATGGAAAGAAGAAATAGAGAGAGCTTTAAGAGAGGCAGATATTGCTATTCTTTTAGTTTCTACAGATTTTCTTGCCTCTGATTTCATCCGAAATAACGAATTACCACCAATATTACATAAGGCTGCGTGGGGGTGTAATTTAAACTGTGTCAAGGCTTGTTCTTAACTT
>ULWG01031135.1_pt1 | contig 13511 bp, 14 predicted proteins | sample 1960141 | NCBI WGS metagenome assembly ULWG01 (sample SAMEA4835806, study PRJEB28245) | human gut metagenome | biome: gut microbiome; material: fecal sample | place: Denmark | collected 2008
GGTGCTGGCGGTGATCATCGCCATTCTGTCTGCTGTCCAGTTCAAGCTGGGCAACAAGGATAATTAAGGAGGTGCGGAACAATGCGTGCAACTGCTGTAAAAAAGCAAAAACCGTTGGAGCGCCATCCCAGTAAACTGAAAAAGATGAGCGCCTACACCATTCTGGCGATCATCCTCATCAGCATCATGGCGGTGCTGTTCGCCTTCCCGCTGTACTGGATCATCACCGGCTCCTTCAAGACCGGTGCCGCTATCAACGCCACTACCCCCGAGTGGTGGCCCAGCCAGTGGGTGCTGACCAACTACCAGAAACTGTTTGCCGGCAAGCGTGCCCCGCTGTGGCAGCTGGCCGTGCCCTTCGGCTCCAAGTTCAGCGCCAACGGCGAGCCCGTCTACTTCTCGGTAGGCCCCATGGCTCCCGCTGCCATCCGTTGGATGATCAACACCGTGTTCATGGCCGTTATGTCCATGATCCTTACCTGCCTGACCGCCGCCATGGCCGGTTATGCGCTGGCCAAAAAGCGCTTTGTGGGCCGCAAGCTGCTGTTCACCCTCATCGTCTGCGCTATGGCACTGCCCAAGCAGGTCATCCTGATCCCCCTGCTGCGCGAGATGAGCGCACTGAACCTGTACAACACCATCTGGGCGGTCATCTTCCCCATCGTGGGCTGGCCGTTCGGCGTGTTCCTGATGAAGCAGTTCAGTGAGGGCATCCCCACAGAAATGCTGGAGGCTGCCCGCATCGATGGTGCCAGCGAGGCACGCACCTTTGTCAAGATCGTGCTGCCCATGGTCAAGCCCGGTATCGGCGCACTGGCCATCTTTACCTTCATCAACAGCTGGAACGATTACTTCATGCAGTTGATCATGCTGTCCAGCACCAGCAACCTGACCATCTCGCTGGGCATTGCAAAACTGCAGGCAGAGAACAGCACCGACTTCGGCCTGATCATGGCCGGTGCCGCCCTGGCTGCAGTGCCGATCATCATCATCTTCCTCATCTTCCAGAAGTACTTCACCAAGGGCATCGCAATGGGTGCGGTTAAAGGCTAAAAATTACAGAAAGAAGGGCTTGAAACATGAAAGATATCAAAAAATATCAGGGTGTCATCCCTGCCTTTTACGCCTGCTATGACGCAGAGGGCAACATTTCGGTGGAGGGCGTCAAGGCACTGACCCGCCACCTGATCGCCAAGGGCGTCAAGGGCGTGTATGTGGGCGGCTCCTCCGGCGAGTGCATCTACCAGCACGTTGACGAGCGCAAGACGGTGCTGGAAGCCGTGATGAGTGAAGCCAAGGGCAAGCTGACCGTGATTGCCCACGTCGGCTGCAACAACACCGCCGACAGCATGGAGCTGGCACGCCACGCCGAGAGCGTGGGCGTGGACGCCATTGCCTCCATCCCGCCCATCTACTTCCACCTGCCGGAGTACGCCATTGCCAAGTACTGGAACGATATGTCCGCTGCCGCCCCGAACACCGAGTTCGTCATCTACAATATCCCGCAGCTGACTGGTACGGCGCTGACCATGAGCCTGCTGAACGAGATGCTGAAGAATCCCAACGTGATCGCAGTGAAGAACAGCTCCATGCCCACGCAGGACATCCAGATGTTCAAGGATGCCGGTATCGCCGCCCGCGGCGAGGAGGGCTTTGTGGTGTTCAACGGCCCGGACGAGCAGTTTGTTTCCGGCCGCGTCATCGGCGCAGACGGCGGCATCGGCGGCACATACGCCGTGATGCCGGAGCTGTATCTGGCCATGAATGCCCATCTGGAAAAGGGCGAGATCGCAAAGGCCCGTGCCATCCAGTATGAGGCAAACCGCATCATCTACAAGATGTGCTCTGCCCACGGTAACCTGTATGCCGTGCAAAAGGAGATTTTGCGCCGGATGTACGGGCTGGAACTGGGCAGCGTGCGCGCCCCGATGCCCGGCTTGATCCCCGAGGATGAGCCCATCGTGGCCGAGGCACAGGCCATGATCGAAGCTGCCATCGCAAAGCTGTAACAGGATAAAAGCGCCCCTCTCCGTCTCTTTTTCAGAGGGGAGGCGGGCGCTTCTTTTATTGGAGGAAACGCGAATGATCTGCGATACCTTGCAGCATCTTGGCCGGTACAGGGGGCTGCACCCCAATTTGGATACCGCCATTGACTACCTGCTGACCCACGACCTTGCCGCCCTGCAGCTGGGACGCACCGAGGTGGACGGCGACAAGGTGTTCATCAACCTGATGGACGCCACCCTGCACCCGGACGCGGGCTACCACCCGGAGTACCACAAGCTTTATGCTGATTTACAGGTAGACCTTACCGGCAGCGAGGGCTGGGGCTACACCAATCTGCCCGGCGCGGAGATCGGGGAATTTACCGGGGACTGCGGCTTTCAGGACAGTGCCAGCGTAGTGACCGGTGCACTGGGCGAGGGACGCTTTGTGCTGTTCTTCCCGGAGGAGCTGCATAAACCCGGCCTTGTACAGCACGGCTGCGTCAGCGTGCGCAAGGCCGTTGTCAAGATCAGAATGGAGGAGTAAGACCATGGATAAGGAAAAGCTGTTTGCACAGATCAAGGGTGGGCTCATCGTGTCCTGTCAGGCACTGGAGCACGAGCCGCTGTATACCAAGGAGGGCGGGGTCATGCCCCTGATGGCGAAAGCTGCCGCCATGAGCGGCGCTGTGGGCATCCGTGCCAACACCGTGCGGGACATTACCCAGATCAAGCAGGTGGTGGACCTGCCGGTCATCGGCATCATCAAAAAGGATTACCCCGGCACGCCTATGTACATTACCGTCACCATGAAGGAAGTGGACGAGCTGGTGGCCTGCGGGGTGGATATCCTTGCCGTGCAGGGCACCGGTGCGCTGCGCCCGGACGGCTCCACCTCCGCACAGTTCATCCGCGCCATCAAGGCAAAGTACCCCGAACAGCTGGTGATGGCTGATTGCGATAACTTTGAAAACGCCATGCTCTGCGCCGAGGCAGGTGCCGACTTTGTGGGCACCACCATGCGCGGCTACACTCCCGAGACCACCGGCATTGACGATATCGACTTTGACTTCATCCGCAAGCTGTCCGCAGAGTGCCCGGCAAAGATCATTGCCGAAGGTCACATCCACTACCCGGAACAGGCGGTCAAGGCACTGGAAGCCGGTGCGTTTGCACTGGTGGTGGGCGGTGCCATTACCCGCCCGGCAGAGATCACCGCACGCTTTACCGGTGCCATCAACGCCGCTAAAAAATAACACAAGGGAGTGCCTGCTATGAAACACTATCTTGGTATCGACATCGGCGGCACCGCCGTCAAGCTGGGCATCGTGAACGAAGCCGGTGCAGTGCTGGCGAAAGCCGAAGAGAGCGTAAGCTTTGACGGCTACCGCACCCCCATCCTGACCACCGTGCTGAAGGCTGCACAAGCTTTCCTTGCCGCGCAGAGCGTCTCGGCGGAAAGCCTTGCGGGCATCGGCGTTTCTGCCACCGGGCAGATCGACAGCCGCAAGGGCATCGTGGCGGGCACCTGCGGCAACCTGCCCAACTACATCGGCGCACCCATCAAGGCGGAGCTGGAAAAGACCTTTGGTCTGCCGGTCACGGTAGCCAACGACGCCAACTGCATGACGCTGGGCGAGGTGTGGGTCGGCGGTGCACAGGGCTATACGGACGTCATCGGCGTGACGCTGGGTACCGGCGTGGGCGGCGGCATCCTGACCGGCGGCCGTCTGCTGGAAGGTGCGCGGGGTCTGGGCGGTGAGTTGGGCCACTACCGCACCCATGCGCTGGACGGCGTGGACTGCACCTGCGGCGCAAAGGGCTGCTGGGAGCGCTACGCTGCCACCACTGCTCTGGTGCGCGCCGCGCAGGAGGAAAACCCGGCATGGAAGGACGGCCGCGCCATCTTTGCCGCCGCTGAGGCGGGCGACAAGACCGTGCTGGCGCTGCTGGACGCATGGACGGACGAGATCGCGCAGGGGCTTGCAGGCATGGTGCATATCTTCAACCCGCAGCTGATTTTGATCGGCGGCGGTGTGTCTGCCCAGCAGAAGCTGCTCATCGAGCCTATCGCTGAAAAGGTGAAAGCATCCGTCATGCCCGCCTTTGCCGAAGGACTGGAAATTCGTGCCGCACAGCTGCACAACGATGCCGGGATGGTGGGCGCTGTGTACTACTTCCGGCAGACGATGGAAAAGGAGTGATTTGGTTATGAAAAAGCATATTCTCTGTCTGGGTGATTCCAACACCCACGGCTATTGCGCCGACCCCAACGACTGCGCCGACCACGGCATCCGCTTCAACGAGGACGAGCGCTGGACCTGCCGCCTGCAAAAGGCGCTGGGCGAGGAGTATCTGGTCACCGAGGAAGGTCTTTCCGGCCGCACCACCGTGTTCGTGGACCCGCTGCATGAGTCCATGGATGCACTGAGCGTGGCCTACGCCCTGCTCAAGAGCCACGAGGTCATCGACCTGCTCATCATCATGCTGGGCACAAATGACGTCAAGGAGCGCTTTGGTGCAAACGCCGCCTGCATCGGCGCGGGCATGGAGCGGCTGCTGCTCAAGGTGAAAAGCGTGGACTGCTGGGGCGGCAAGGCACCCAACATTTTGGTGGTGGCACCGCCCTGCATCAAGGACGGCTTCCACGATGCCGTGATGGGCGCAGGCTGCGTGGAAAAATCCCGCGGGGTCGCCGAACAGCTGCGCATCGTAGCTGAGCGGCAGGGCGTGCACTTTATGGACGCCGCCGAGTGCGAGTTCAACGAGGTGGACTTTATGCACCTGACTTGCAAGGGCCACGCCCGGCTGGCAGAACTGCTGACCGCAGCGGTGCCAAAGCTGGTCTGAGTGTGTTAAAAGAAAATGGACGGAGGAACGTCAAAAACGCTCCTCCGTCCATTTTTGTGCGGTGATGTGAGATGATATCAGAGGTTATGTGGCGCTTTTAGCCTGCTTGAGGATACGGATTACCTTGTATTTGGGTACATACTTTTCCGGGGCGAAATCCTCTTCCAGATAGCCCTGCTCGACACACCAGCGGGCGGCGGCAGCGGCATCGGTGGCTTGTGCAACGGTGGGCTGGGGGCAGCCTGCGTTCTGCCACAGCAGCTCAGCCAGCTGGCCCTGAGTCTTGGGGATGGCCGCATCTGCGGGCAGCAGGTTCTTCAGGATGGCGCGGGTAGTGATCTCGTAGCCGCCCCAGACTGCTGCGCCGCCAATGGCAACTGCTGCAATAGCACCGGCGGCGGACTCTGCGGGTGCTTCGGGCTCTTCGGGCTCTTCAGGTTCGGGCTTCGGCTGAGGAGTATCAACACCGAAATCCTCGTCCAGCGGCTGATCTGGATCGGGTCGGGTCGCCGGAGTAGCGGACCACTGTGCTGTCAGTCTGACAGCACCCCGGGGCATGATGAATGCGATCTCCTCAGTACCCTGCTCCATATCAGAGCCAAGCGTGCCGACCGTTACGCCAAAGTCCGCGCTGGTGCCTTCTTCCACTTTCCAGTGATGGAATTGCATGTTTTCAGCAGGTGCATCAGCCTTGATCGTGACTTTTTCGCCCGCCTTTACGCGCACAAAGCTGTCCTGCGTGCCATTGATTGTACCGCCTTCCACGATGACCGGCAGACTCATTGCGATGGCGGGAATACTGTAGACAGCACTCAGTTCCACAGGCTTGTCAGACATGGTGAACATAAAAGTTTCGTTTTTGATCTTTGCCCCGCTGGCATCCAGCAGATAATTGTTTTCTGCGTCCACCGTAACATTCAGGCTATTGCCGTCCGCATCGATGATTGCAGTAAGGCTGCCCTTTTTGAGCTTCCAGCCTACGAGCTTGGAAAAGCTTGCGTTGCTGTCGTGACCGGTCACGGTAACGGATGCACCCTCCAGTGCATACACCGTCTCACCGGTGGTATTGTCCGTTTGGGCAGTACCGTTGCTCACCTTGACAGCAGCCTTGTAGACAGCGGTCAGCTTGACGGCTGCATCCGGCATGGTGAAGCTCAGAGGGCTGACCTTCAGCTCCTCTTCGGTCTTGCCGATATTGCCGCCAGATACCTCCCAGTGGTCAAACTGGTAATCCTCGGGGCTGCCTGCGGTCACGGTAACGGCTGCGCCCGGGCGGGCAAAATCTGCATTGCTGTTACCGTTCACTTTGGCAGTACCGCCGGACACCTCAAGCTTGTTGCTGTGGTGTGCGGTCAGTTCTACATTGCCTGTAGGCATGATGAACGAAAATTCCTTCTGCGCCAGTTTTTCGGCAGAGATCGTAAAGCCTGCGGGAGCATTTACTACTTCCCAGCCGTCAAATTTTCGCTCGTCAGTTTCATCGATCTGGGCGGTGACGGTCACTTTTTGACCGTTGAAGCTGTCCAGTTCTCCGCTGGTTGTATCGCCTGCTGTGGCGGTTCCATTGTTCACCTTGAGGTGAGCATCCTGCTTTTCTTCAATACGGAGATAGCTGTAGCGTGCATTCGCCTCAATGGGGGTAACACCGGCATCAATGGCTCCCTCTTCCCCGTCTTCGCTGGTAAAGTAGACGTAGTCTGCACCATCCGTGCGGTGGTAGGTAAAGTTACCAGCATTTGCGAGTACACTGCCGCCATCTTTCTCACCGTGAATCGTCACAGGGCCGTCGCAAGTGATGTCAGCCTTGCCATAGCCGCTCAAGACCCGAGAACTGCCCGATGCATCGATTTCCACTTCGTTAGCTCTGTGGATGATCAGCGTACCATCTGCATTGCTCGTATAGCCTATAGCATAGGTGCCTTCCGGTGCATTGATAGTCACTTTTCCGGTGCAGGTGATCACTGCCCTGCGGCCGATAGCGGAGTAGTTGTCGCTGGAAATTGTCACGTCGTGGGCTCTATTGATGGTCAAGTTGTGGACTGCAATGTTTTCCTTGCCATCCAGCACCACGTCAACATCATCCGGCACCTCAATGGTAATAGTATTAATCGTCTTAGTAGTATTGGTAGATGTCAGTATCTTCTGCACCGGGTCATAGTGGAAGGTATAGTTGCCTGGGGTGACGACAATGTTCTCATAATCCGCCGGGTCGATCACATTATTATTGATTTTGATCTCCTCTGCGACGTTCTCCGCATCCAGCACACTGACCGCACGGTTGCCGCTGATGTTCAACTGCATCAGTGCATCAGTGCTCTCAGCCAGAGCTGGGGCTGAGAGGGTGAACATCATGCATCCGGCTAGCGCTGCCGATACTGCACGTCGGATAAGTTTGCCTTGTTTCATGGTACAACCTCCTTTTTCCCCTCGTATTATTTACGGGGGGGGGGGTATGTATTGCGGTACTTCCATTATATTACATTTTATCGTATTTTGGAAGGGAAATGGCGCGAAATGCCCAAAAAGAGCACGAATTATCGAAAGTATCACTCTTTGATCGGCTCTGCCCCTGCCGTTCTTCCGTTCTGCGTGCTTTTTTTGCCCCAGCACCGCCTTTTTTGTTGACAAGGCACCGGCTTGCTATTATAATAGTGTAGTCAAAATGGCATTCCTGTGCGGCTTTGTGGCTGCGCGAAAGAAATACAGCTAATAACAAGGAGAGATTCTCAAATGGCACAAGAGATCAAGATGTCCGCTGCCGGTCTGAAGGCAATGCAGGAGGAACTGGAATACCTCAAAACCGTCCGCCGCAAGGAGCTGGCTGAAGAGATCAAGGAAGCCCGCAGCCACGGCGACCTGTCTGAGAACAGCGAGTACGACGAGGCCAAGAATACGCAGGGTCTGGTGGAGAACCGCATCACCGAGCTGGAGCAGACCATCAAGAACGCAGTTATAATCGACGAGAGCGAGCTGAGCGTGGATAACGTCTCCGTTGGTACCCACGTTACCATCCGTGAGACTGGCGAGGACGAAGCCGAGGAATACGATATCGTGGGCCGCACCGAGGCTGACGCCTTCAACGGCAAGATCAGCGATGAGAGCCCCGTGGGCCACGCCCTGATGGGCAAGGCTGTGGGCGAAAAGGTCGAAGTGCTGCTGCCCACCGGCCAGACTGTGGAATACACCGTGCTGGCCATCACCCATTCTGCAAACTAAGTAGGAGTAACCATGGAAGAGCAAAAGAGAAACCCCGCTGCGGGTCTGTCCGAGAGCGAGCAGGTACAGGTGCGCCGCCAGAAGCTGGCCGACCTGCAGGCCGCCGGCAACGACCCCTTTACCCTGACCAAGTTCCCGCAGGACGCGTATTCCGCCGACCTGAAGGAAGAATTTAAGGAGCTGCCCAACGAGACCGACAGCGGCAAGCTGGTGGCGCTGGCAGGCCGTATGATGTCCAAGCGCGTCATGGGCAAGGCAAGCTTTGCCCATCTGCGCGATGACAAGGGCGATATCCAGCTTTATGTCCGCCGCGACGAGCTGGGTGACGAGGCCTACGCCGCCTTTAAAAAGCTGGACGTGGGCGATATCATCGGCGTGAAGGGCGAGGTGTTCCGCACCAAGACCGGCGAGCTGAGCGTGCGTGCCACCGAGCTGACCCTGCTGGCCAAGAGCCTGCGCCCCCTGCCCGAGAAGTTCCACGGCCTGACCGATACCGAGATGCGTTACCGTCAGCGCTATGTGGATCTGATCGCAAACCCGGAGGTGAAGGACACCTTCATCAAGCGCAGCCGCATCCTGAAGGAGATCCGCGCTTATCTGGACGAGAAGGGCTTTTTGGAGGTGGATACCCCCATCCTGACCCCGTTCGAGATCGGCGCTTCTGCACGCCCCTTCTACACCCATCACAACACCCTGAACATGGACATGGTGCTGCGCATCGAGACCGAGCTGTACCTCAAGCGCCTGATCGTGGGCGGCATGGATCGCGTGTACGAGGTGGGCCGTATCTTCCGCAACGAGGGCATGGACCCCAAGCACAACCCGGAGTTCACCACCATTGAGCTGTATCAGGCCTTTACGGATTTCCATGGCATGATGGATCTGGTGGAGGAGCTGTACAAGCGCCTTGCCCTCAAGATCTGCGGCAGTCTGGTCATCCCGTATCAGGGCAAGCAGATCGATATGAGCCACTGGGAGCGCCTGACCATGGTGGAGGCTGTGAAGAAGTATTCCGGCGTGGACTTCAACGACTGGCAGACCGATGCGGACGCCATCGCTGCCGCCAAGGCGCACAACGTGGAACTGCCCGAGGTGCCTACCAAGGGCGCCATTCTGGCCGAGTTCTTCGACGCCTTTGTGGAGGACAAGCTGATCCAGCCCACCTTCATCTACGATTATCCTGTGGAGATCAGCCCGCTGGCCAAGCGCAAGCCGGATGATCCCGCCTTCACCGAGCGCTTCGAGTATTTCATCGACTGCACCGAGTACGGCAACGCCTTCAGCGAGCTGAACGACCCCATCGACCAGAAGGGCCGCTTCGAGCGTCAGGTGGCCGAGCGCAAGGCGCTGGAGCCCGAGTGCAAGGCACAGGTGGACTACGACTACGTCAACGCACTGGAGTACGGCCTGCCTCCCACGGGCGGTCTGGGCTTCGGCGTAGACCGTCTGGTGATGCTGCTCACCGATAGTGCCTCTATCCGTGATGTGCTGCTGTTCCCCACGATGAAGCCGATTGAGCAGTAAAATGCAAAATTAAGACGCAGATACGATGAAATTTTGAGTAGATTTCAGACGGCATCTGCGGTACTACACCACAACTACACCAATTTTGGGACGTTTTCCCGAAAAGGAGCCTTACAGGGTGATGTGGTGTAAGAACTGAATAGGTGGATTGGTGTAGTAGGTACACCGAACCCAAAATACAAAGATACGGAAGCTATGTTGCAGAAAAACAACATAGCTTCCGCTTTTTTGCTATATGCAAGAGTTTTGAAAGGGCAATAGGGTTTTCCAAATGGTAGACCAGCGTGCCTTTGACAGCAATCAAAATCCTTGCAATTTTGAATACGCCAAAATTTACGCCAAACAAAACTTTATAGTATCTGCTCTGCCCGGCGAAGAGCAGTACAAAACGTTCGGTCTGCCGGTCATGATGGCCATTACAGCGCCATCCAGATCGCTGTTGCCCTTGGGGATGCTTTCGGCTGCGGTGTGAATGACCTGCCGCTGTCCATGGTACTCTCCTGGTACGAGCAGAAGGCTGTGTGCATCCTGCTGACGCTGCTGTATCTGGGCATTAAGAATATCCGCCTTGGCCCCACGCTGCCGACATTCATTTCACCGAACATCCTTAACTATCTGGTAGAAAACTATGGCATCGCGCCGATTACAACGCCGGAAGAAGATCTGGAAGCATTGCTGAATTGATTGGGCGTTTTCATGTCAAGAAAAAACTATCACTACTCATTCGAATTATCGCAAGACAAGAAATTGGTGCAACATGAAAACAGCATATTTGCGATATGCAATTCAACGCTGTTGCTGTTGCATTAAAAAGTTGAATTGCTATAAAATATCAAGCGGTAAACGCAAAGGGAGTTCTGCCCGGACATTCATCCGTGACAGAACTCCCTTTTTCTTATTTCGGGGCAGTCCCTTACCGGCTTTCCGGGACGCTGCGCTTGAGCTGCAGCAACACCAGCACCATGCTGACGGCCAGCAGGATGTGCCCGATGCCGGCAATGCCGGAGATCGTAGCATTGGCCCCCTTGGAAAGCTCGGTGCCCAGCACCTGTGCCACGCCGCGCACCACCATCATCACGGCGGTGATGTTCAGACCGACCTGATAGGTCAGGATCGCTTTGCCGGTCTTGGCGGTGGTAAAGGCAAAGCTCTTTTCCAGCAGGAGTAGCAGCAGGAAGAACAGCATTCCAAGCAGGAAGTAGTGGGTGTGCACCACTGCAAGGGTGGTCTTGCCGGTAAAGCCGTTGAACTTGGTGAACTCGCGGTAGAACACCCCGCCCACCATGGCGAGGATGGCGTACACCAGAGAGGTATTGAGATAGCGTTTCATCGTCATTGCTCCTTTTTCATTTTCAATCATTGTTTTGTCGTTCTGAGCAGCGGCCACCGCCCTGCCGAAGCTTGCACCGAACAGAATGCCTGCCAGCAGCAGCGACGCCCCCAGACCGGTGTAGAATACCGCGATAAAGCGTTCCGGCGCAACGCCGCTTGCCCGCAGCCAGATTCCGCCGCTTATCATAAAGGCCATGACGGCGAAGGATTTTCCGTCAAAGAACTTGAGGAAGAACTGCATTTCCTCGGTGTAGGCACTGATCCTTTCGGTGTGTTTTGTGACCAGCCTGCCAAAAACGAACAGCTGAAACACCGTAAAGACCAGAGCGGACAGCAGATAGTTCCAGATGCCCCGGTGCGCCGGATAAGCCATAAGCCCCAGCCGGAGGACATTGAAGCCCGCGGCGCTCCACACAAGGCAGGCCAACAGCAGCAGTGTATCACGTTTTACCTTCATCATTGTACAGTTCTCCATTCTGCCGATTGACTGGCGTTTGAAGTTAAAGAATATCTAGCTGATTATATAAAAACAATCCGCATTTATTTCTTCTGTAACACAGTCACAGAAGCTGCAGGCCCATGGCGATGATCCACATATAGGAGCAGGTCTTGGGGATCATCAGCAGGCCCACTTTGGGCTTGGTCTTACTGAAAAGGGTCACAGGCAGGTAGCAGCCGAAGGAGATGAGGATGGCTGCCACCATCCGGGTCATATGGTAGTCGCCGGTGTTGCCGGAGATGGCGTACAGGATGATGACGCCGAGGCCGGTAAGGGCAAACACCGCGTTGCGCAGGATGGACAGGGTGGGGTTGCCCTCATCGGTACACCAGTTGTTCTGGGGCAGCAGGCAGATCAGGATGCGCAGGATGGCAGACAGCCAGATCAGGACTTCCACAGCTACGGGAGCCTGAAGCTGAGGGAAGGTGGCCTTCCAGACATACAGCAGGATGATATAGAATACCGTCATGGTGATGGAAGAGACCTGCAGCCCGATGCCGAGCTGCTTTTTGATCCGGTCGCTGCTGCCTCGCACGGCCCGGATGATCCGGGGTACCAGATGGAAAGCGTCACCGCCGCAGAGGGTCAGGGTCAGAATGCCATATAGGATAAAAAGATTGCGGCCCTGAGCCATCGTGAAAAAGAGGATGCCTGCGATGAGATCAAAGATCAGATAGGCGGCATCGAACACCGCCTCCATCAGGTCGGGTATTTTGGGCTGATAGGTTTTATGATTCATGATGTGTCATTCCTTTCATTTTGAGGCATTCTTCTGCGTTGTCGCATATCTTCTGGAATGCCTGTTTACAAGCTGCGATCTGAGGCTCTGAGAGACCCTGAAGCATATCTCTGGCAAACTGCCGCTGAGCCTCAAGCCCTTCGGCGATGATTGGCTGAGCCGACGCGGACAGATAGACATCGATATGCTTTTTGTTCCCGTCGGCGACCTTTTTTTCGATCAGTCCCCGCTCCTCCAGCACTTTCAGTGAGGTGGAGACATGAGATTTGGTGGAATTGCGCACCCGTACAATATCTGCGGCGGTAGAGTACTGAGGATTATGGTATAAAAACATCAGGATATCATACTCCATCTGCCGGAGCTGATATTTCTGACATACGGATGACGTCAGCAGCTCATAGTAGCAGGTAATGGCTTTGTGATGATCCCAAAAGTTCATAGATACCTCCTGTGATACATTGTTCTATTTAGAACGATTGCATTATATGCTATCCCCGCCGCTTTGTCAAGAGGAAATTTCTGCCGATGATGTTCTTGACCGGAAAATAGGACTCATTGCCCTGCGGAGCCTTTTCTGCCACGTCAACACAGTGAACAAAGAATAAAAAACAGCGACCCCGGAGAGCGGTGGGAATCACTCTCCGGGGTCGCTGTTGTCAGGACAGGGTCTCTTTTGTATGCAGGCGTCGGAAGGCGTCCTCCTTTATTATCGTTTTATCGTTGCTTATACGCTGAGTAAGGAATGAACACGATTTTAGATGTTCTTCGCAATGCGCCTGATTTTATCGGCGGGAAGGGATGCGGGGATGTGGCAATCTCTGATGCCGAGCAGGCACTGGGAATTCACTTTGCACTGGATTATCGGGTCTATCTGCAAAAGATAGGACTTGCCTGTTTTGATGGGCATGAGCTGACAGGCATCTGTAAGGCATCCCGGCTGAATGTAGTGGATGTTACTTTGGACGAACGAAAGCGGTGCCCGGATGCTGCCGACTGGTATGTCGTTGAGCAGGCCAATGTGGATGGCATTGTGATTTGGCAGGCTCCTTCTGGAGAAGTCTATCAGACGATGCCGGGAGTATCAGCTCGTAAAATCTGCAACTCCTTGGCAGAGTACATCACAGGGGATTTTTAAGTACAGATACCTTGTCAATCGGGCTGGCACCGTCCAGCCCTCTCTCTTTTTGCCAAAGTTTTTCTCGTTTTTTCTCGCAACCTGCCGAAAGTGGCATATTCTCGAAACTTTTTGTTGACACGGTTCGGTTTTTGTGGTAATCTATCTCAACAATTGAATATAACATATTTTTACATATTCGTTCAGACCCTGCGGGGCTGAACATCTTGGCTTTCAGCCGTTACATAACCG
>ULWG01018625.1_pt1 | contig 13332 bp, 9 predicted proteins | sample 1960141 | NCBI WGS metagenome assembly ULWG01 (sample SAMEA4835806, study PRJEB28245) | human gut metagenome | biome: gut microbiome; material: fecal sample | place: Denmark | collected 2008
AAAGCCGAGCGGAGACAAGTGCACCCCCTGAAAATAGCATCCGCTTAATCCGTTGTTAAGTCACGCACCCAAAATCCGATTAATCCGCTTTCAATTCATCGCACCATAACCATCTGTGTGCATCTGTGATATCCGTGGGAGAACATAGCAGCAGAAGGTTCTGTGAATTCGGCGTGTTCTGTGGGAGAATAATAATACAGAAGGCTGCGTGGGTACAGCAAGAATGCCGTACCCACAAGGGGGTGCACTTGTCTCAAGTGCACCAACGTAGTAAAAAGTGCACCAACGTAGTAAAAAGTGTACCTCTTGCTCGGTTGGTGCACTTGAGACAAGTGCACCCCCTTGGAGGCATCCTACAACCCTACGCCCCACTTCTTCAGCTGCTCGAAGTCGATATCGGAGAAGCCGGCTTGCTTCAGCGTTACGGAGCGGTTGTGGTCGTTAAGGTAGCGGCGCTTGCCGCAACGGTATGTAGGATTGGCGAGCGAGAGCGGCATCACGTCGGCGACGCACGGCGCACTGATGCCTGCGATGGAGAGCATCGTCGGGAAAACAGACGCACTCGACTGCACATCCTTCTCGCGGTTGGCGTTGAGCGCAGCGACAACGGCTGGATACTCCGCACGGTAGGACGCCGAGGTCCAGACGAGGAGCGGCACATGTATGCCGTGCGACGCCGGCGTGGGCGAAGCGTGCAGGAAGCGCTTGCGATAGTCGTCGAAGATGTTCTCGCCGTGGTCGGAGGTGTAGAGCATTGCCGCCTGCGCCCCACTCTTGCCGAGCATCGTGATGATGCTGTGCAGTACGAAGTCGGTCTGACAGATGGTGTTGTCGTAGGCGTTGATGAGCTGCGCGCGATTCTTCGGCTCAGCCTCCGTCGGCGTGTCGGGCAGGAACTTGGCGCGACTCAGCGGATAGCGGTCGCGGTAGTTGAAGTGCGAGCCGTACGTATGCAGCACTATCAACTCCTTCTTGCGCTTCTTGGCGAGGATGTTCTTCACGTAAGGCAGCAGACGCTCGTCGCTGGTCTGCGCCGTCACGTCGCCAGTGATGACGCTAACAGCCGAGCGGATGAACACGAAGTCGTCTGCCTCATCGCCGAAGAAGTCGATGAACGAGTGGTTGGGCTGCTGGTTGGAGATGAACGAGGTGTGGAAGCCTGCCTCGCGGAACGCCGTGATGAGGCTCTTCTCGCGGTACAGACGTGCGTGATTCTCGGCAGAAGCCGCTGCGAGCAGCATCGGCACACTCTTGTGCGTGGTGTTCGACTGCGAGAGCACATGGCGGAACACGCTGAGTCCGTCGGTCTTTGAGAGCAGCGGATTGGTCTCGCGTCCATAGCCGTAGAGCTGGAAGTTGTCGGCGCGTGCCGTCTCACCTATCACGAGCACGTACACCTCGGCAGAGTCGGCGTCGTGAGCCGAGCGGGCGTTGAAGCGGAAGGAGGCTACATTCTTGCGGTAGTCGGCTACGCGTCCGCTCTCGCGGCAGGCGAGGTAGAGGTTGTAGAAGATGTTGGCTGGATAGACATGATCCTCGGCACGATAGTCGAAATCGCTGTCCTTAGGATAAGCCGCGTAGCACAGCGCTATAAGTACGGCGCCCGCAGCCATTCCGCACCATGAGTAGCGGCGCACACGCTTGAGGAACGCTACGTCCTCGATGCGGTGGCGTGCCCACGACATTGCGGCGAGCACGAGCAGCGGCAGGTAGAGGATGAACACGGTAGCAACGGCGGGCACGAGGTTGTTGAGCAACTCCATCGCCTCGCCGGGGTTGGTGGTGACGAGGTTGAGGAACATGTCGACGGCTATCACGCCGCGACCGAAGAGGTAGAGCAGCACTATCTGGAAGGCTGCGAAGAAGACGATGAGGAAGAGGAACCACACCTGGCGTCCCGTCTTCTTGGAGAGCGTCATGAGCAGCGCGTAGAGCGATACGGGCAGCACGACGTTGGCTACGCAAGCCAACACGGGCATGTGCTCGGTGAAGCAGAGCGCCACGTTGGGGACAGCGAGCGAGAGCACGATGTAGAAGAAAAGGAAACGGGGAGAGGTCAAAAAACCTATTATCTTTTTCATAAGAATATAGTTAGCCGTAGCGGAGGTCTCCGGCCTCCGCAGCACCAAGTCGAACATTAATTATCGCTTGCTGCGGAGGCCGGAGACCTCCGCTACGAAAGAATTAAAACGCTTCGTTGATATTGAATATAAAGCTGTGTTGTCCCGACTTACCGAAGCCGTAGTCGAGTCGCACGTTGACATTCTTCTTGAACTCCCAGCGGTAGCCCACGCCCATGTTCGGCAGTATGTGCTTCCACTCTATCTTGCTGAACTTCGGGAAGATGGTGCCGGCGCCTACCCATGCCACCACGCCGTTGCGCTTCCACACATGCTGTCGCAGCTCTACCTGCGCCTCCATCTTATGGTTGTCGCGGTAGCGGCCCTGGTAGTAGCCGCGCATCGAATAGCTGTCGCCGAGCTGCGCGAGCATCGACCACTCCACATCGCCGAAGTTGAGCTGCGTGCGGAAGTCGGCAGCGAGCGTAGCGCCACGCCAAAGATGCGTGTAGCCGTCGATGCGGAAGTCGGTAGTGTAGGAGTTGAACTTGTTGCCGATGAACTTCGGGCGCATCAGCTGCATGAACTGGATGTACATGCCTCGCTTCGGCGCCGTGAGGTTGTCGCGCGTGTCGTAGATGGCAGTCACGCCCGCACCGAAATTGAGCGTCTCAGGGCGTTCGCCGCCGAGCAGTTCTTCGCGGTCGAACTTAGTGCCGCGCACATAGTCGAAGTCGACGGTCGGACCGATGAAGAGGTTGTCGGCGGTGCGTATCAGCCAGTCGGCTTTGAACTGCGCCTGCCAGCGCTTCATCTTGCTCTTGTTGGCGTCCTGGTTGCCCATGTCGTAGCCCCATCCCCAGATGTAGCACGGGAAGGAGTAGAAATAGACCGTGTAGTTGAGGCGGTGGGTGTCGCGCGGGAACTTATGTGTGCCGCGCACGCCGAGCATATAGAAACCCACGGTAGAGACGTCGCCGAAGAGCGACACGTTGCTCGGAGCCGAGAGCGAGTCGGCAGGGTCTGAACGGTAGAGACCGGCAGCCACGAGTCCGATGCCGAACTTGGTGTCGGAGCTGTAGTGGGGTCCGCCTATCACGCTGAAGTCGAAACGCTTGTTCTTCTTCTCCTTGTTGGCGTCGTTGAAGTAGGCAAGGAAGCGGTTGAAGATGCTCTTCTTCGGCTTTGCCACGCTCGCGCTGTCGGCAGCCAAAGGCACGTCTGCGGCAGGCGCCGCAGCTACTGCGGTAGTGTCAAAACAGAACGGCTCTGTAGCCCGAGCGGGCTGCAGAGCTATCGTAAAGAGTAAGAAAAGAATCGCTTTTAAGGGGCGCATAACCTTGTTTTTTATTAATAATTAAATAGTATTCTTGGCTTAAGAAGGCTCGGATATCTCAACACCTCACCATCTCAACACCTCACCATCTTAATACACCAGTCCGACGTTGTCTACCCAGAAGGTGTTGCCCACAGTGCCTACGTAAGCACCGCCGTGGCTCGACGAGAACTGCAGCACGATGTGCGTCGGTGTGGCGTCGGCATCAGCCCAGCCGGTCTCCTTCACCAGCACGCTCTTGCCCTTAGAGTTGCGAGCGTAGTCGGTAGAACGCAGACCCATCATCGAAGCGTCGTAGAACGACTTGCCGGTGATGTTGCCGTAGTGAATCTCGTAGGTGGCGTCCTCAACCCATCCGTTGGTCGACTTGCCGTACTTTACCACTACGGTGCCCACGCGCTGCGCGGTGATGTTGCCATGCGCATCCTCGTGGCGACGCTGCAGAAGCAGAAGAGCCACGCAGTAGTCCTTGCCAGGCACGGTCGTCACCTTAGAGAAACCGGTCTGACGGATGCGGTTGGCGTTGCCCGGCACATGCACACGGTAGTCGAAGCGCAGAGCCTTGGGACGATGAGTGAACGGTATGCCGAAGTTAAGAGCCTTCGGGCCTTCCTTCGTGCCGGTGATAGGCTCCTTCATGTCGCCGAGGAAGATGCTGCCAGCGGCGAGCACCTTAATATTAATAAGACCAAGCACCTTGCAGGTCTCGATGTGGGTGGTCATCTTGACGCAATGTCCCGATCCGCGGTTGTCGCGATACACCGAATTGTTGGTCTTCGTGATGCCCGAAACCTTAGCCATCACGTTGCTCGTGCCCCAAGGCGATCCGCCGAGGTTCACGTATGGGTTGTTGCCTTTGAGGGCTCTATTTGGTCCAATCTCGTAGAGTGTCTTTGTATTGCCACCGATGACAGCCGACTCGTGAATCTGGCGTGTCACCCATGTGTCGAAATTGCCGTACTTGAACAATACGAACTTTCCTTCCGCACTGGCTGAAAGACTACATAAAACGCAAAGCATTGTCACAATGCTGCTCTTGAACATTGATTTTTTCATCTCCTAATTTTTATATATGTTGTTACTGTTTCATTACAACTGATGTCGCAGTTTCAATGACTACTACTATTACAGTTTGGTTACAAAGCCGTTAAAAGCCTTGTCGTTAGGCGCAAAGATATACAAAAAAGGCAAATGCGAAAACTTTTTTATTACAAAAGTTTTCCATTTGCCTTAATATTTAATGTCTGTCAACACTTCGAAAGAAATAAGGACGACTTTTAGTAGCTTTTAAGCCAATACGTTTTACTTGCCCGTAATCACTTCTACCGCTTTGCTCACGATGTGGTTCTGCTCGTTCATCAGGCGGAAGTATTCGTTCATATCCCAGATGTCGCGGGCTATGAGCGCCTTCAGTTGCAGACGCAGCATGGGGAGCGTACGCTGGCGCTCGGCGTCGTCGCGAGGCTTCACCTTCTGGCGCTCGGCTTCGGCGAAGAGCGTGTCAACCATCGCCTGCGGCACCTCGAAACGCTTCATGTAGTCGTCGAACTTCGCGTACTTTGTCTTCAACTCGTCGCGGTGGTCCTCAACGTATCGCAGCGTTGTGTTGATAACGAGCGAGCGGGCTACGAGCTGGCGGTGGAACGCTGTGTATTGTGTGGTGTCGAGCGGCACGAACACGTCTGGCATAATGCCTCCGCCGCCATACACCTTGCGGTGCTTGCGCAGAGTGTAGCAGCGCAGCGAGTCGTTGAAGTGTATCGAGTCGGCAGAGTAGAGTTCGCCGTGCTTGAAGCGCTTCTCTATATCCTGCGCGTAGTCTTCCTTCTCGCCCTTCTCGTAGGGCTTCTGTATGCAGCGGCCCGATGGCGTATAGTAGTGGGCTACGGTGAGACGTATCATCGAACCGTCGTCGAACTCGATAGGACGCTGCACCAAACCCTTGCCGAACGAGCGGCGGCCTATCACGGTTCCGCGGTCCTGGTCTTGGATGGCACCGGTGACGATCTCGGCTGCCGACGCCGAATACTCGTTGATGAGCACGCATACCTTGCCCTTCTCAAGGCGTCCGCCGCCACCAGCGTTGTACTCCTGGCGCTTCTGGGCGCGTCCCTCGGTATACACTACGAGGTCGCCCTTCTGCAAGAACTCCTCAACGATGCGCACAGCCGACTGCAAGTAGCCGCCGCCGTTGTCCTGAAGGTCGAGGATAAGGTCGCGCATGCCGGCTTTCTGCAGCGAGTCGACTGCGGTCATGAACTCGCCGTATGTGGTTGCACCGAACGAACCGATGCGAACGTAGCCCACGTGCGGACGTATCATATAGTAGGCGTCAAGCGTGTGTACGGGTATCTTCGCACGCGTTACGGTGAACGTGAGCAGGTCGGGCACGCCGCGACGCTTCACGCCGAGCTTCACCTTCGACGAGCGCGGACCGCGCAGGCGGCGCATTATCTCCGAACGCTCCATCTTCACACCCGATATGGTTGTGTCGTTGACGGTGATGATGCGGTCGCCGGCAATGATGCCTACTTTCTCTGAAGGACCTTTGCGTACGGGCTGGATGATGAGCAGCGTGTCGGAAATCATGTTGAACTGCACGCCGATGCCGTCGAACGAGCCCTGCAGAGGCTCGTTGAGCGACTTTGTCTCCTTCGCCGTAGTGTACGACGAGTGGGGGTCGAGCTTCTCAAGCATGCCGCGTATGCCGTCCTCTACGAGCTTCTGGTCGTCTACCGAGTCGACATAGAGATTGCTGATGGCGAGCTCTGCTATCTGGAGCTTCTTGAGCGGATTGACGCGCTGTGCGAACGTAGCTACGCACAGCAAAAGAAAAGCCAACGCACCCACTCCCGTCTTTAACGAGAATGAGTGCGATGCGTTATGTTTGTGATTATTGGTACGTTTCATAATCTGATTGTTTTGTTATTCCATGTCTTCCTCGGGCAGATCTTCCTCCACAACAAGGTTGTCGATGATGAAGTTCTGTCGCTCCATGGTGTTCTTGCCCATGTAGTATTCGAGGAGCTTCTGCACCTGGTCGGTCTTGTGCAGCGTAACCTGCTCAAGTCGCATCTCGGGACCTATGAAATGGGCGAATTCTTCTGGCGAAATCTCGCCCAAACCTTTGAATCGTGTTATCTCAGGGTCGGGACCGAGGTCGCGTATCGCCTGCTGGCGCTCGTCCTCGCTGTAGCAGTAGCGAGTTATGAAGTCGCTCTTCTTCTCTTTGCCCGTAAGACGCGCGTCGGCGTCTGCCACAACCTTCTTGTTCTTAATCTTGGTGCGGCGGTTGCGCACGCGGAACAGCGGAGTCTGCAGCACATAGACGTGTCCCTTCTTGATAAGGTCGGGGAAGAACTGCAGGAAGAACGTGATGATGAGCAGGCGTATGTGCATACCGTCCACATCGGCATCGGTTGCCACTATCACCTTATTATATCTGAGCGTATCGAGTCCGTCCTCAATGTCGAGCGCAGCCTGCAGGAGGTTGAACTCTTCGTTCTCGTACACCACCTTCTTTGTCAAGCCGTACGAGTTGAGCGGCTTTCCGCGCAGCGAAAACACCGCCTGGGTGTTCACATCGCGACTCTTTGTGATAGATCCGCTGGCTGAGTCGCCCTCGGTGATAAAGATTGAAGACTCTTCCTTGCGGTCGTTCTTTGCGTCGGAGTAATGGATGCGGCAGTCGCGCAGCTTGCGGTTGTGGAGGTTAGCCTTCTTGGCGCGTTCGCGAGCCAACTTTGTGACACCAGCCATCGCCTTGCGCTCACGTTCGCTCTCGGTTATCTTCTGCTGCATCACCTCCGCAACATCGGCGTGTATGTGCAGGTAGTTGTCTACCTCGAGCTTCACGAAGTCGCCCACGTACTTGTTGATGCTTTCTCCGCCCGGCGCCATCTGAAGCGAACCGAGCTTAATCTTTGTCTGGCTCTCGAACATAGGTTCTTCTACGTTCAGCGCCACGGCAGCCACGAGTCCGTTGCGTATGTCGGTGAACTCGTAGTTCTTGCCGAAGAACTCCTTGATGGTTCTTGCTATATGCTCCTTGAAAGCGCTCTGATGGGTACCGCCTTGTGTGGTGTGCTGTCCGTTCACGAACGAGTGATACTCCTCGCCATACTGGTTGGTATGCGTGAAAGCTATCTCGATGTCCTCACCCTTCACATGTATTATGGGGTAGAGCGGGTCGGTAGTCATCGTGTCGGTGAGCAGATCTGCCAAGCCGTTGCGCGAGAGGATGCGCCGACCGTTGTACATAATCGCAAGGCCTGAGTTGAGATATGTGTAGTTGCGCAGCATTGTCTCCACGAAGTCGTCGTGGAACGAATAGCCTACGAACAGTGTGGGGTCGGGTTCGAAGAATATATACGTGCCGTTTTCGTCAGCAGAGTCCTCGGTGATGTCCGACTTGAGGTTGCCGCGCTCGAACTTGAGCGCACGCACCTTTCCGTCGCGGTACGACTTCACCTCGAAATGTGCCGAGAGGGCGTTCACCGCCTTCACGCCAACGCCGTTCAGACCCACACTCTTCTTGAACGCCTTCGAGTCGTACTTGCCGCCGGTGTTGAGCACGCTGACAGCCTCTACGAGCTTGCCCTGCGGAATGCCGCGACCATAGTCGCGCACCGACACACGCAGGCGGTCGTCGATGTCTACCTCTATGCGCTTGCCGGCGTTCATCTTGAACTCGTCGATAGAGTTGTCGATTACCTCCTTCAGAAGCACATAGATGCCGTCCTCGGGCAACTGACCGTCGCCCAAGCGACCGATATACATACCAGGACGTGTACGCACATGCTCCATGTCGGAGAGGTGGCGTATGTTGTCGTCGGTATACTGAACTGTGGGTTGAATGTTTTCTTCCATTTTATTTCTTTATATCTTATAGCATCCTAAGCGATTGTGACAGCACCAAGGATGCTATCCGATTTAAATGTCCTTTTTATAGCATCTGCGGCGCTTGTGTATCTCGCGGTTGAGATACTGCCACTGTCCCTGAACCTTCATATTGGTCTCCATCTCGACGTGGGTCTCTCCCCACTTGAAGCCGAGGCGCTGGTAGCGCGGGATGAGGTCGTAGAAGAGCAGAGCGTTGGCGCCTTTCTGACGGTATTCGGGCAGAATGCCTACGAGCAGAAGGTCTACGACGTCGGTCTTGTGGAACTTCAGCGCACGCAGTATGTACCACCAGCCGAAGGGGAAGAGCTTTCCGCCGCACTTCTGCAGGGCGTGTGCGAGCGAAGGTATGGAGATGCCCACACCAACCACCTTATGGTCGGGTGTGTTCCAGTCCTCGATGATGGTGATGAGGTCGAGGTCTGCCATGGGCAGATACATCTTCACGTACTGTTCTATCTGTCGGTCGGTGAGCTTCGAGTAGCCGTAGAGGTCCTTGAAGGTCTCGTTCACCACATTGAATATCTTCTTGCCGTATCCGTTCTCGCCGTATATCTCATTGCGCTTCAACTTCTTCACCTGCAGGTTGTAGCGCTTCTGAATCATCTTCGCGATGGTTGCATACTTCTCGGGCATCTCTTCGGGCACGTAGAGTTTGTACTCGACGTAGTCGTTGTCTTTCTCCCATCCGCCCATGCGGTCCATGTGCTCAGGATAGTAGGGATAGTTGTAGGCAGTAGCCTGAGTGCCGAGCTGGTCGTAGCCTTCGAGGAGCATTCCTTCGGGGTCCATATCGGTGAATCCGAGCGGGCCAACGATTTCCTTCATTCCTTTCTGCTTGCCGTAGTCTTCTACAGCCTTGAGCAGGGCTGTAGACACCTCGATGTCGTCGACGAAGTCGATCCATCCGAAGCGCACCGACTCGCGCTTCCACTTCTTGTTGGCGCTGTGGTTGATGATGGCAGCCACACGACCTACCATCTTGCCGTCGCGGAACGCCATGAAATACTCTGCCTCGCAGAAGTCGAAGGCTGCATTCTTGTCCTTACTGAAGGTCCTCATCTCGTCGAAGTAGAGGTTGGGCACGTCGTAAGCATTACCTTTATAGAGGTCGTAATGAAAATTAACGAACTGGCGAAGGTCGCGGCGCGACTCAACTTTCTTAATCTCTATTGCTGACATTTTTCTTGATTTATTCTTTCATTTTTTGTTTGATATACGTCGCCCGATTGTCACTTCGGGCGATGGATACATCTTTATAAATAAAGCCTTAAAGATGCAAAAGTACGGAAATTTGCTCAAACAGACGAAAATATGCTAAATATTTATTGATATTTATGAGAAATCAGCAGTAGATGTTCGTCTTCAGCGGTGGTTGTAGCGAATATATACACGTCGCCGCCGTCTTTGAGTTTGAGGCGCTTGCGCAGTTCGGCTACGGAGAGCGGGAAGTTGCGTGTGGCGATATTCGCCTTCTCGATGCCTGCCAGCGCCTGGCGCAGTTCGCGCTTGTTGAGCGTTGTGACGCGCTCTATGCTGAAGCTTCTGCCAGGGAAGCCGTCGACGGGCTCAGCAGAGAGGAAGAGGTGGCTGTTGCGACTGACGGGCGACACGCCGTAGGCTGCGGCAAGCTCGTCGAAGCAGCCGGCTTTCATGATTGAGGCGTTGGGCTCATGCAAGAATTTTGAGTTTTGAGTTTTGAATTTTGAGTTGGGGGCTGGGCGGGAGGCGCCTGGGGCGTAGACGAAGAGGGAAGCATGGCTAGGAGCGCTAGGAGAACTAGGCGTTCTAGGGAAACTAGGTTCACTAGAAAGGCTAGAACAGCTAGAACCACTAGAACAGCTAGAACCGCCAGAAAGACTGGAGCCTCCCGCTTCAAGGTCTGCGCAGAACACCTTCAGCTCGCTTTCCATCTCTTCAGACAGCACGAGCAGCAGCTCTTTACACTCGCCGCCTACCGACACGATATGCACCTCGCGCACCGTGCCCTGCAGGTCTTCTACAGCCTTGTGCCAGTCGAGCATGGGCGAGAGCTTGAGCATCGTGAAGCGCGACTTCTTGAGAAGCAGCGGCAGGAGCTGCACGACGTCGGGCGTGCAGTCGGCAAGCATGACGGTCTTGGCGCCGTGCTGGTCGCGGCGCGCAGGGTCGAGGAATATCATTGTCTGCATATCGAGCGTAGAGAGATAGTCGACGGCGTCGGCGCAGACCACCTTGGCGTTGTCGATGCCGAGCAACGGCAGGTTGTGCTCCACCATGCTGCAGAGTTGCGCGTTGCGCTCTACGTATGTGGCTGAGGCGAAAGCGCAGGAGGTGAACGAGAAGTCGACACCGAAACCGCCGGTCAGGTCAGTCATGCGGGACGCATGACAGTTGAGAGTTGAAAGTTGAGAGTTGAGAGTTGCAGGCTGCTCAGAAGAATTATCAACTCCTTCCTCCGAACTCTCAACTCTCAACTCTGAACTCTCAACTCTCAACTCTGAACTCTCAACTCCTCCCTCCAAACTCTCAACTCTCAACTCTGAACTCTCAACTCTCCTCGCCCACTCCATCGCCAGATTGAGCTTATACTGCGCCGTCGGCTCCGACGAGCACTGCTCCATAGAGAGGTGTGGCGGGTAGACGATGCCGTCGCAGGCAGCCCATGTAGGGAGCTTGCGGCGCGCTGTCTGCCAGCCTTTTATCTGGTCGAGTGCGTAGGGCATGTCGACATCGGGGAAGCGTGCCGACTGAAGGGCGAGTTGACGGGGGTCCTTTTCGCGATATTCTTGTATAAATTCTGCTGTTGTCATAGACTATATCTTGGTATATTTGACTGCAAAGTTACTATATTTCACTGATTAAAGTTCCACATTCCTGCGATTGAGAATAAATTTTCCCGTTTTTCTTTGCAGAATAACAAACTTACTGTAACTTTGCAAAAGTTGCACAGATAGCAACAAAATGCGCAACTCTAAACATAATACCCTATAAATAAGTATGGAACCTATCGTTGACTTTAAAATCCTACCCGAACGTCTGCGCCAAGCTGCGCAGGTAGTGACGGTTGCCGTGGCATCTCCTGCCGACTCTCACACAGAAGAAGTTATCGAACGAAGCATTGCGGAGCAGTTCGCACGCTTCATCCTTGTGGCTAACGCAGCTAAGGCTGACATCGCTCGCCGTCTGGCTGCCGACTATCCCGACAAGGTGACCCTCATCGTAGCCGAAGACGACGACGATGCGGCGCGTCATGCCGTGAAAGAGGTGCGCGAAGGCCGCGCCGACGTGCTTATGAAGGGTTCGCTGAACACCGACAACCTCCTGCGCGCCGTGCTCAACAAGGAGGAGGGCATCCTCATCAAGGGCAGCGTGCTGACACATATCGCTGTGGCTGACGTGCCGAGCCTCAACCACTTGCTCTTCTTCACTGATGCAGCCGTCATTCCCTACCCCACTACGGAGCAGTTTGACGCTCTGGCGCGCTACATCACCGCCACCTACCGCAGCATCACGGGCGGCGACCGTCCGCGCGTGGCTCTCATCCACTGCACCGAGAAGGTGTCTGAGAAGTTCCCGCTCACGCTGAGCTACGAGGAGCTGAAGGCTAACGCCGCAAAGGGAGCCTACGGCGAGGTGGACATGAGTGGTCCGATGGACGTAAAGACGGCTTGCGACGCAGAGAGCGGAGCCATCAAGGGCATCGCATCGCCGGTTGTGGGCAAAGCCAACTGCCTCATCTTCCCCGACATCGAGGCAGGCAACACGTTCTACAAGACGCTTACGCTCTTCGGCGGAGCTACGGTTGCGGGCATGCTCGTGGGCACCAGCGCGCCGGTCGTGGTGACATCGCGCGCCGACACTGCCGACTCTAAATTCTACTCTTTAGCAACTGCCTGCCTGAAGGCGATTAACAAATAAGAAGCAACAAACATCATTTATGAAGAAGATATTTGTCATAAACCCCGGCTGCACCTCAACGAAGGTGGCTGTGTATGAAGACGAACGTGCTGTATGGACATCTGACGGACTGCATCCGCAGGAGGAGCTGGACCGGTTCACCACCGTTAACGAGCAGTATGAGTATCGCAAGAACTTTGTGCTGAAGCTGCTCAAGGAGGCTGGAATACCTCTGGAGTTCGACGCCGTGATAGGTCGCGGCGGTCTGCTGAAGCCGCTGCACGGTGGTGTCTACGCCGTCAACGAGCAGATGAAGCAGGACCTCATCAACGCCAAGCACAAGCATGTGTGCAATCTCGGTTCGATCCTTGCCGACGACATCGCACAGATGTGCCACTGTCCGGCTTACATGGCCGACCCGGTTGTGGTAGACGAGTTTATGACACGCGCCCGCTACACGGGTCTGCCGTTCATGAAGCGCGAGTCGATATTCCATGCGCTCAACGCTAAGGCTGCTTCGCGCCGCTATGCGCGCAGCATAGGTCGCAAGTATGAGGAGATGAACCTCGTAGTGGCTCACCTCGGCGGCGGCATCTGCGTGTCGGCTCACCACGAGGGCAAGGTGATTGACGTGAACAATGCGCTCAACGGCGAGGGTCCTATCGCGCCGGAACGTGCCGGAACGCTGCCTGCCGACCAGCTCGTGCGCCTCTGCTTCTCGGGCAAGCATACCGAGGCTGAGATAATGAAGATGCTCGCAGGCAACGGCGGATGCCAGGCGCTGCTGGGCATGAAGGATATGAAGGAGATCTCGCGCCGCGCTGAGGCAGGCGAGGAGCCGTTCCACGAGGTGCTCGAGGCTATGCTCTACACCGTGTCGAAGCAGATTGGCGCCATGGCGGTTGCGCTCTGGGGCAAGGCGGATGCCATCATCCTCACCGGCGGCATCGCATACAGCAAATACTGCGTTGAGGAGATAAAGAAGCAGGTGGGCTTCCTCGCTCCGGTCATCGTGCTGCCGGGCGAAGGCGAGATGGAGTCGCTGGCGTTCAACGCGCTCGGAGCACTCAACGGCGAACTGCCGGTACATGAGTATAAGTAATTATTAATTCTTAATTATTAATTATGAAGAAAGCCCTGCTTCGCACGAATGCGAAG
>ULWG01022930.1_pt1 | contig 12979 bp, 10 predicted proteins | sample 1960141 | NCBI WGS metagenome assembly ULWG01 (sample SAMEA4835806, study PRJEB28245) | human gut metagenome | biome: gut microbiome; material: fecal sample | place: Denmark | collected 2008
TCTGAGAACTTCATGATATACGCCGAGTATATCGGCATCGGCGTTCTGCTGCTGCTCATGGTGGTGGCGAACCTGAACGATATACTGCGCTTCCTGCATATAATATAATGTATAGTAGCGGAGGTCTCCGGCCTCCGCAGCAGTAAGTGAAAAATAAATAAGGCAAAGTGCTGCGGAGGCTTCTGCCTCCGCCCTGCAAACAAAGTATACAAACAATTTAAAAACAGAAAATTATGAAACAACAAAACTGGTTAGATACCGATTCGCTTCGTGGCAGCGACTTCTCTATGTCGTCTGCTTTCCCTGCGCTCATGCGCAAAGTGTTTGTATGGATGACCCTCGCCCTCGCCATCACCGGCATCACCGCATACGGCGTTGCGTCTACTCCGTCGCTTATTATGGCTATCCTCGGCAACAAGGCATTGTTCTGGGGACTCATCATCGCCGAGCTTGTGCTCGTGTTCTCTGTCAGCGGTGCCATCAACCGCCTCTCGCTGTCTACGGCTACGCTTCTGTTCGTGCTCTACTCGGTAGTGAACGGCGCTACGCTCTCTGTCATCTTCCTTGCGTTCAGCATGACAGCCATCGTAAAGACATTCCTCATCACAGCCGGCACGTTCGGCGTAATGGCGCTCGTGGGCTACACCACCAAGACCGACCTCACGTCTATGGGCAAGCTGCTCTTCATGGCGCTTCTCGGTCTGATCATCGCCACCGTGGTTAACATGTTCGTGCGCAGCAGCGGCTTCGACCTCATCCTGAGCTACGTAGGCGTGCTCATCTTCGTGGGTCTCACCGCATACGATACGCAGAAGATAAAGCAGATGTGCCAGCTTGCGCCCGACGCAGGCGAACACATGCAGAAGCTCGCTCTGCTTGGTGCGTTGAGCTTGTATCTCGACTTCATCAACCTATTCCTCTATCTGTTGCGCATTTTCGGCAACAATAAGGAGTAAACCGACCGGTTGCGTACGCCGTCCGACCGGATTGCGTTCGCCGCCCGATCAGATTCCGTTCGGTGTCCGATCGGATCGCGTTCGGTGTCCGATCAGATTCCGTTCGGTTGACGACGACTCAGATTCACGACTTATAGAACGAAAGCTAAAGACATACATAGCTTTCTGTTAGAAACCAATACGGGGAATCGCCGCTTTGTTTTGATAGTTTTACGGTCAAAATGAGCGTGATTCCCCGTTTTTTGTGCCCGTTCATCAACGCATGATTGGGTTTATTGAACGAATGGGGGTGTTTGTTGAATAAATTTGTGGGTTTCTGGTTTATTGAATACACTTTGCAAGTGTAAAAAGGAAGAATAGTTTAGTATTACAAGTAGTAATTGTTAGAGAGTTAATAATTTAGAGAGTTATAATAAAAGTAAGTTAGAGAGTTATTTAGAAGAAATTTAGAGTTTACACACATACATCAGATTACGTTTCATACACACATTAAGCAATGTTATTTAAGCAAAAGACTACAAGTATTAGAGTATGTCCACAGCGGTGGAGTCACAAACGAATGAATTTTGTTGTTGATTAATAGTTTTTTCGTGAGAAAAGGTTATAAAAGTACGGGGCTATCTTTAGTCCCGTTTTTTTTGTTTATAATTGAAAGTTGAGAGTTGAGAGTTATGATATGCTTTGTTGTTTGAGTTTTTGCTCGCATTTATAACTTCTAAGAGTAATCATAACTCTCAACTCTAAATTCTCAATTCTCAACTGAACGAATTGAGAATTCGTTCTACCTTCCCAGATACTTGTCTGCCAAGTATTCGCTCAGCGCATCCTTATACATATCTCCGATTGGCAGATTCGTGTCAGTATCCATCACGATGCGGTTCTTAGTCACCTCCTGCACATGATTCATGTTCACGATATACGAGCGATGAATACGCAGGAAGTTGGACGGCAGACGCTCCTCCATGCGTTTCATAGCAAGAAGCATGATGATAGGGCGCGACTGTCCGTCTACATGCACCTTCAGATACTCCGACATGCCCTCGATGTAGCGTATGTCGGCAATCTTTACGCGCACCACCTTATGCTCCGTCTTCAAGAAGATGTTCTCGTCTGTCTGCTCAGGCTCAGGCTCTGCGGTGAGAGTCAGCGGCGCATTGTTGTGCTCATAGCGTTCCTTTACGCGCAGAGCGGCACGACGGAAGTCGTCCAGACTGAACGGCTTGAGCAGATAGTCTACGGCGTCAACCTTGAATCCGTCGATAGCATACTCCGAATAGGCTGTGGTAAAGACCACGAGCGGCGGCGCCACGAGCGAGCGCACAAAGTCCATGCCGTTAAGGTCGGGCATGTTGATGTCGATGAAGATGACGTCAACGCGTTCGTTGTTGATGATGTCGCGCGCTTCGAGAGCACTTTGACACTCGCCCACGAGCGTAAGGAACGGAACCTTCGACACGTAGACTGCAAGTTGCTGGAGAGCCAACGGCTCGTCGTCGATGATAAGAGTCTTTATCATAGTGTAGGATTTATATGTTGAGACGGTTATTGTATATGTTGGGGCTGTTCTTAATCTTGTTCGTTATCTCTGCTGCGCTTTATGGTTTCGATACATCCGCTGTCTCGGCTTCTGCGTCTGGCAGGCGCGTCTGCATCGGTATGTCGAGCTTCACTTCGTACGTCTTTTCGCCGTCGCTGATGTCGAGCGTGTAGTCGTCGTCGTAGAGCAGTTCGAGACGTTGGCGCACGTTCTGCAGACCCATGCCGCCTTTCTCGTTCGTGCGTTGCACCTGCGTGGGTTTGCTGTTGCAGCAGCTGAAGAGAAGTCGCTTGTTCTCCACGCGAAGTTTGATGTCGATTAACGACTCCTCGCGGTAGCTTATGCCGTGCTTGAACGCGTTCTCCACAAAGATGATCAGCATCAGCGGCGGTAGCTTCAGCTCGGGCAACTGCGGCGGAACATCCACGTTGATGTGCACCTTTCTGGTATACCTAAGGCGCATGAGCTGAACGTAGAGGTTGAGAAACTCCACCTCGCGCGTCAGCGGAATGAGCTTCTTGCTGCCTTCGTACAGAATGTGGCGCATCATCTTCGACAGTTCGACGATGGTAGTCTTGGCACGCTCCGGGTCGATGTCCACCAGAGCATGAATGTTGTTGAGCGTATTCAGGAAGAAGTGCGGATTAACCTGATACTTCAGATACTCCATCTGCTGTTCGAGGTTGCGCTGGTCGATAATCTTCTGTCGCTCTCGGTCGCGCTGCGACATGAAGTATAGCTTCACACCGAGGTTCATGCCCATAAGCAGCAGTCCGCCGAAGAAAGCCACCAGCTCGCCCGGTCCAAGCATAGGCAGCGGGTCGATTGGCTGAAAGTCAAGCGGCTTGCGGCGCATCGGGTTCTGCGGACTGCAGTAGCGTCCGTCGCCAAGCCGCACAGCCGCCACGCGCTCGTAAGCCAGCGAGTCGGCTTTCCACTCCGCCTCCATGCGTGTCTTGTACTGGTTCTTGTGCATCGGTCGGTTGAGGTAGGTGATGAACATGCCCGTCAGCAGTATTAAGAACGACAGACACAAGTATGTACCGGTATTGCGCTTCCTGAGCAGCAAGGGCAGCAAGAGGAAGTTGTGTATAGCGAACATCACGAGCCATGTACTTGTGTACTCCCATGCGTGCAGTATCTCGGTCCACGAGAAGGTGATGCGGGGGTTGCCTGCCATTCGCGTATATATGTTTATCACGGGCGAAGCGTAGAGCATCGCCCAGATGGCAGTGTAGATAGTGTGTTCTTTACGAAAATTCATAGGCTTTTGTTTTTATAACTCTCTTTTCTTTATATCTCTAATTGGGGGTAGTGTGCCTTTAGGGAAGCCATCTTAAATCTCTAATTCGGGGTAGTGTGCCTTCAGAGTAGCCACTCTCTGCTGTGTCTTCTCAATGAAGGCGCGGTGTTCTGCCGACTCTGGGTTGAACGGGCGGTGGTTGAGCGCAGCCTTTATGGGCAGCCACTCGCTCATAAACGCCTTGGTCTTGCTGCTGAAGAACGTGTCGGCGAAGCGTTCCCAAATGTAGTCGACAGCCTGCTGCGACGGGTGCAGCATGTCTGGTGCGTAGAAGCGATAGTCGCGAAGCTCGTCGCACACAATCTCGTACGCCGGGAAGTAGACGCAGGCGTCTGTCTGCTGAGCCACTTCGTCTGCCGCCAGCAGCAGCGTAGCTTTCGATACGGCGCTGCCGTGAAAGCCGTACTTGGCGTAGCGTATGGGGCTGACGGTGAGTATGACGCGCACGTCCGGTCGGCGTTCGCGCAGTCGGGCGATGGCTTCTCGGAGATAGGCGGCGCACTCGTCTACGCTGAGGCTGCGTTCGGTGAAGAGTCGCTGCGGTCGTTTCTGGCAGTTGTCCACAATCTCGCCCGTCTCGTTGAGTATGTACACGCGGTTGGTGCCGAGCGTGAACACCGCCGTGCGCGCCACCTCAGCAGTCTCGGCTGCGAGGTAGCGCTCTACGGTGTGCAGAATGCTCGCCGGGTTGTACATCACGCCGAAGGGATTGACCGTAGCGCGAAACTTGTCTTCGACGAACCTGCTACCGATGTTGTCGGCGAAGCAGGAGCCTACGAAGAGCATGCGCTCGCATGGGTCGATAGCGAACGGCGACTTGTCTATGATGACTGGCGTGCGAAATTCCATTACTTTTTTCTTCTAACTTCGAAAATTACTCCGCCGATGATGGCGAGAGCCAGCAGCAGATAGGCTGCGTAAGCCGCGGTCTCGGTGTTCTTCACCGACGCCGGCTTGAACGTGAGCACCACGTTGTGCTTGCCCGGCTTCACGTTGATGGCGCGCAGCACGTAGTTGACGCGTCCCACCTCTACGTCCTTGCCGTCGACCGTAGCGGTCCAGCCCGGATAGTAAATCTCCGAGAACACGATCACGCCGCCCTTCGGCGACTGCACGGTGTAGCGCAGTTCGTTAGGCTCGTACTTGTCGAGACGCACGAACGCTGTGCCCTCCTGCTTTACGGCGTCGCCCAGCGCTGCCTTGAACTTGCTGTCGGCTACAGCCTCGTGATGCAGGTCGAGACTCTTGATGGCGTCGAGCTCCTGGTTGGCGTTGTCGACATACTCGAGGCGGTCGACGAACCACGCGTTGCCGTAAGCGTACGGGTTCTGCAGCGGAACGGTCTGTCCACCCTGCAGCGGCATGATGATATACTTCGTGTTGAGCATGTTGAGCACCGGATAAACCGAGTCGCCCGGCACGCTTGTCATATCGCCCTGAGCCTTGGCGATGGCAGACATCGCCTGCTGCATCTCGGGCGCGATGTATTCGTCGATAAGCTCCTGATAGCGGCGCAGCTTGGCTGCATGGTAGCCGCCGATAGACTTGTGATAGTAAGACGTCTCGTTCTCGTTGAATGTGTTCGACGCGAGGTTGAGCACACGATAGTCGGGCGCTGTGTCCTGCAGAATCTGGCGGTCGGTGGCGGTTTCCTGCTGCGGAGTCTCGCGCACGCTGCGCTCCACGAACATTCCGTCGTTGAGGTAGCGCTTGTTCACCTGCCACATATCCACGAGGCAGAGCGCGAAGAGGAGCGCCACGGCGTACTTCGGCTGCAGTTTCTTCAGCAGAGCGAGCACGAGGACAACTGTTCCGGCGAGTATTATGAAGAACGAACGCCAGCAGTCGGCTGTGAATATAGAGATGCGAATCTCGCGCAGATTGCTGATGAGCGGCGTGAGATACTCGCTCGGTATAGAGGCGAGCGCGCGCAGCTCGGCGTTAGACACGAAGTCGGGGAAGAACACCGAAGGCATGATGGCGAACGCCACGCACATGCCCGCCGTGAGCACGAAGCTGAGCGCGAGCCACGAGCGGTTCTTCACATCGCGGCACATGAGTCGGCGCGAAGCCGGTCCGACGAGCAGTGGGGTAGTGCCCTTGAGGAAGTTCTCTGTCTCCAACACCTTCTTCAGAGCCAGCATAGCCAGCAGCGGAATGGTGAACTCGGCGATGACAAGTATCGACGCCACCGTGCGGAACTTGGCGTACATCGGCACATAGTCGAGGAAAAGGTCGGTGAACCACATGAAGTTTCTGCCCCACGAGAGCAGCACGGAGAGCACCGTCGCAGCGAGCAGCGCCCACTTCATAGGGCCTTTCACGATGAACAGACCCAGCACGAAGAGCATCATCACAAACGCTCCGACGTACACCGGACCGCTTGTGCCCGGCTGGTCGCCCCAGTACTGACCCATCTGCTGGTATATCTGGTAGAACTCGGGGTTGGCTTTCTCCATAGCCTTCTCGTTCTGCGCCAGCGGCACCGAAGCGCCGCCCTTGGTGTTAGGCACGAGCAGCGTCCACGTCTCGTCAATGCCGTAGCTCCACTGCGTGATATAGTCGCGGTCGAGGCCGCTCGAAGTCTGGTTGGCAGAGTTCTTCTTCACCAGCTCGCTCTTGCCGCGCATCGACTCCTGCGTGTACTGCCACGTGTGGTAGAGGTTGGAGAGGTTGATCACCACGCCCAGCACCGCAGCCACCGCGCACACAGCCGTAGCCTTGGCGAAACGCGCCATCTGCTTCTGACGCAGAGCCTCTACGAGATAGGCTACGACCATGAACAGCACGATGAACAGATAGTAGTAAGTCATCTGCACGTGGTTGGCCTGAATCTCGAGCGCCGTGAACAGACCCGTGAGCACGAAGCCCCACAGATACTTGCCGCGGTAGGCGAGCACGATGCCCGCAATCATCGGCGGCAGATAAGCCAGCGCAATCACCTTCCAGATGTGTCCGGCGGCGATGATGATGAAGAAGTAGCTGCTGAAAGCCCACAGCAGGGAGCCCAGCACAGCCAGCTCGCGGCGGAAGTCGAACGCACGCAGCAGGATGTAGAAGCCCAAGAGATAGGCGAACACGTACCACACGTTCTCGGGCAGCCACAGATGGTAGAACTTGCCCACGCCGTTAAGCACCTCCTGTGAGTCGTACGACGGCGCCATCTGATACGTAGGCATGCCGCTGAACAAGGCGTTAGTCCAGCGGGTGCGCTCGCCCGTGCGCTGATAATACTCGGTAAGCTCCTCGCCCGCGCCGCGTCCTGCCGACGAGTCGTGACGATAGAGAATGCGCCCCTCGGTGTCTGCCGGGAAGAAGTAGGCAAACGCGATGACCGCAAACAACAACACTACCAGCAAGTCTGGTAGAAAGCGTTTCAAAGTCTTCATTGATATTCTTGTTTTTTTTGATTATACAATGTAAACGTTCATGTTGCGATATACATTAATATATATACAACTCTGCAAAGTTACAGAAATAATTCAAAATACGCCGTAATCGGAGCCTTTTTTCTTGCGCTTTGCGTTGTGAAGCCTCCGCAGCACCAAGTCGAACACTAATAGTGTAAAAACTGTCACTAAAACAGCTCCGAGTGTCATTCTGTCAGACACGGCGCAGCGCCGTTTGTCAGCAAAAAGCCTGCGCAACCCCATTTGGCACGCCATTTGTATATCAGTAAGCGAAAACATCAACCAATTAAAGTAAAAAATAAAAAAACGAAATATTATGGGAAAGATTATTGGAATCGACTTAGGTACCACAAACTCTTGTGTTGCCGTATTTGAAGGCAACGAACCGGTAGTAATCGCCAACAGCGAAGGCAAGCGCACAACTCCTTCAGTCATTGGCTTCGTTAAGGACGGTGAGCGTAAGGTAGGCGACCCTGCAAAGCGTCAGGCCATCACCAACCCGAAGAACACCGTATATTCAATCAAGCGCTTCATGGGCGAGACCTATGAGCAGTGCGCAAAGGAGGTGACACGCGTACCGTTCACCGTAGTAAACGAAGGCGGTTATCCGCGCGTTGACATCGACGGACGCAAGTACACTCCGCAGGAAATCTCGGCAATGGTGCTTCAGAAGATGAAGAAGACCGCTGAGGACTATCTCGGTCAGGAGGTAACAGACGCCGTAATCACCGTTCCGGCATACTTCTCCGACTCACAGCGTCAGGCTACAAAGGAGGCTGGTCAGATTGCAGGTCTCAACGTTCGCCGTATCGTGAACGAGCCGACAGCAGCCGCACTCGCTTACGGCGTAGACAAGGCTAACAAGGACATGAAGATCGCCGTATTCGACCTCGGTGGCGGTACATTCGATATCTCTATCCTCGAGCTCGGCGGCGGCGTGTTCGAAGTGCTCTCTACAAACGGTGACACACACCTCGGTGGCGACGACTTCGACCAGGTAATCATCGACTGGCTCGTGCAAGGCTTCAAGGCCGACGAAGGCATCGACCTCTCTAAGGACCCGATGGCTATGCAGCGCCTGAAGGAGGCTGCCGAGAAGGCTAAGATAGAGCTTTCAAGCACAACTTCTACCGAAATCAACCTGCCGTACATCTCAGCAGAAGGCGGTGTGCCAAAGCACTTGGTTAAGACGCTGACACGCTCACAGTTCGAGCAGCTCGCACACAACCTCATCCAGGCTTGCCTCGTACCTTGCCAGAACGCAATGCGCGACGCAAAGCTCCAGACATCAGACATCGACGAGGTGATCCTCGTGGGCGGTTCAAGCCGTATACCAGCCGTTCAGACACTCGTTAAGAACTACTTCGGCAAGGAGCCTTCAAAGGGCGTTAACCCCGACGAGGTGGTAGCCGTAGGCGCATCTATCCAGGGCGCTATCCTCAACAAGGAGAGCGGCGTAGGCGACACCGTTCTGCTCGACGTAACACCGCTTACACTCGGTATCGAGACAATGGGCGGCGTGATGACAAAGCTTATCGACGCGAACACCACAATCCCGGCTAAGAAGAGCGAGGTATTCTCTACAGCCGTCGACAACCAGACAGCCGTAACCATCCACGTGCTCCAGGGCGAGCGCCCGATGGCTGCACAGAACAAGTCAATCGGCCAGTTCAACCTCGAAGGCATCGCACCGGCACGCCGTGGCGTTCCGCAGATTGAGGTGACATTCGACATCGACGCCAACGGTATCCTCAACGTATCTGCAAAGGACAAGGCAACAGGCAAGGAGCAGGCTATCCGCATCGAGGCTTCTTCAGGTCTGAGCAAGGAGGAAATCGAGCGCATGAAGGCAGAGGCAGAGCAGAACGCAGCTTCAGACAAGGCAGAGCGCGAGAAGATCGACAAGCTCAACCAGGCTGACTCGATGATCTTCACCACCGAGAACTTCCTCAAGGACAACGGCGACAAGATTCCTGCCGATCAGAAGCCGGGCATCGAGCAGGCTCTGCAGCAGCTCAAGGATGCTCACAAGGCTGCCGACGTGGCTGCCATCGACACCGCTATCGCCAACCTCAACAACGTCATGCAGGCTGCTTCTGCACAGATGTATCAGGGTGGCGCACAGCCGGGCGCAGGTGCTCAGGCAGGTGCTCAACCGGGCGCAGACAACGGCGCAAAGGCTGATGATAACATCCAGGACGCAGACTTCGAGGAGGTGAAGTAAGATTGATAACTATCCAAAGAGATAAATAAGAAAAGGGGTGTGACTCAATGAGTTGCGCTCCTTTTTCTTTTGTTAAATATTGATTTATCTTTCGTTATTTACCGATTTTTACTGTATATTTGCACCATGTTTGGTACGCGACTTATTTTCTGACTAAGTGCGACCTATCAATACTTATTCAAACGTAATGCAACTTAAATCGGTACAATATGCCATCTGCTAAATTTGAAATAAAAAGGAAATGTAAGTGCTGTGGGGCTACATTCCTCGCAAAGACACTTGATTCGTGGTATTGCTCACGCAAATGTTCTCAGAAAGCCTACGACCAGAGAATGGCTGAAAAGAAGAAGGTAGAACAATTAAACGCTATCGTCACACAAATACCAGATGCTCGTGACTACATCTCCGTGCAAGAAGCAGTAGCCATATTTGGCATTAGCAAAGACACAATATATCGACTGATTAGAAAGGGAAAGATTTCAGCAATAAATATAGGTGAACGTTTGACTCGTATAAGCAAAAGCAAATTGGAAGAAATGTTTCCTCTCCGGGAAGAACCAATAGACCGTAGCAAACCATTGCCCAAGTTTTATAGCATGGAACCAGAGGATTGCTATACCATAGGCGAAATATCCAAGAAGTTTGGCATCAACGACAGTACGGTCTATGCCCACATTCGCAAGTATTCCATTCCCACAAGACAGATAGGCAACTATGTATATGCACCTAAAGCCGATATTGATAACTTGTATAAAGATGTAGTGAAATTATGAAGAAGCCGTTAGCACATACCAAGTGTACAGTAAAGCTCCGTAAGTCTGAATATCATGACGAATGGTATCTCATTGTGGAGAGTTATCCTGTATTCAAAACTACTGGTGGCAAGCCCTCACGAATAAAGGAGGCTTTGAATAGAACCATTACTACACCGATATGGGATAAGAACCGAAATGCACGCACTTCGGCAGATGGTGTGGTAACGTACAAACCGAAGCGTGACGAGAATGGTATCATACTTTGCAAGTCGCAACTTGACCAAGAAGCGTGCATCTATGCCGACAAAGTGAGAGCCATTCGCCAAAGGGAATATGACAACGCGGCTCTATATACAGACAGTGAAGCGGAACAGGCAGCACAGAATGAACGTTCGCAATGCAACTTTATTTCTTACTTCAAGGATGTCACGGACAAAAGGCATAGGAACAGTTCGGAGTCTATCAATGTAAATTGGCGACGAGTGTATGAGTTGATGAAAATATTCGTAGGTGGTGACACGTTAACTTTTGGGCAGATAAATCTCGGACTGATTGAAAACTTCAAGCTGTTCCTTCTCAATGCTCCACAAGGCGGGGGAAAGTCGGGGACAGTATCGCAGAATACAGCAGCAACATATTTCGCAATATTCAAGGCTGGACTGAAACAAGCATTTGTGGATGGCTACCTGACAATCGACTTGGCAGCAAAAGTGAAAGGCATTCCCGAACAAGAAAGCAGACGTGAGCACTTGACTTTGGACGAATTAAACACGCTTGCACAAACACCGTGCGACAATCCTATAATCAAACGTGCCGCTTTGTTCTCTGCACTCACAGGCATACGCCATGTGGACATCAAGAAGATGAAGTGGAAAGAGATAGTCAAAGAGGGTGACCACTACAGGGTGAACTTCACTCAGCAAAAGACAAAGGGTGTGGAATACAAACCTATTTCTGCCCAAGCCTATCAGTTGTGTGGTGACAGACGTGGTGATGACCAGTTGGTATTTGAGGGGTTGCCTGCCCCATCATGGATTTCAAAACCATTGGAACGATGGATAAAGGCTGCGGGTATCACCAAGCATATCACATTCCATTGCTTCCGTCATACTTATGCTACCTTGCAGCTGGCCAACGGAACGGACATCTACACGGTGAGCAAGATGCTGGGACATACCAATGTGCGCACAACGCAGATATATACAAAGGTGGTGGATGAAAAGAAGGAGAACGCTGCCGATGCAATACAGATAAATTTGGACAATATCGAATAACAAACATACCTTATTATATATGTCGAACATGATTGAGGTGCTTGCAGAACAACTGCAAGAGGTAAACAAGGTAATAGAAACTCAGGCAAGAGTTAGTGATGTGAGTTTCAAGGATGTGCTTGTCCTTGTCCGCTTCTATGATGAATACAAGAACACCAATGAGTTCATTGATGAAGCGGAACAACGTGCCCATGATAATGTCGAGGCTTTACTTGTATGCGTCACAAAGCTACAGGGACTTATCAGACGTCTTCTCTCTTTAGATATGTCTGTATGGAATGAGGTGAATTTCGCTTCATTGGAGCAGAGACACTTGAAAGCATATCAAGATAAGTGGAATAGAGCTAAAGAAAAATCAACCAAGTTGTGGCAGGAATATCAATCATTAAGCAACCGACTTGATATGATGGACTTCAATTCGGAAGACTACAGAGTTTTGGATATTCGATGTGAGAAGACAAAGATTGACTATGAAAATGCACACGAGGAGACAGAAGAGTGCTATGCTATACTCAAAATGAAAGAGAAAGATTGTGCTCATGTGCATTACTTTGAGATGCAGTTTTTGTTGCTATGGGCAGCAAAGATGATGGAGATAACAGATGCTATCAGAACAGATGCCAAACGTTTACTAAAGGAGAGGAACACATGAATGAGGGAGTACTGCTTCTGAAAGAAGTTGCCAAACTGAAGGACATAGTAAGTCTTGGCGTGTGCGTCAGCATCTTTCAAACGTGCAATGGCAAGCAATTCAAGAATATGCCTGCAAGCGATTTCTTTTGTTTCCTCAATCTCAAACTGCCCAAGGAGAAAGTAACCACACTGCCTGGCGAGAAACAACGCATCTGTTATATGATTTATGTCGTTTCGCAAACTATTGTTCCTGCTGATTTCGCCAAGACATGGATTGAAGGGATATTGGATTTATGCGGTATCTCCTATGAATATTATGACAAACACCGCAAGGATGTGGTGTCTATTAATACCTCAAAAAACAATCGGGAATTTAAGGAAATCATCCAAGAAGTTCTGGAAAGGAGCACCTAAAGGTCAAATACCCACACATAATCACATATTCCCACAAACTTTACAGACTTTAACTGCTGCAAGAAACGCTATCCGCTGACTATCAAGTGAATAGCGTTTCTTGTATTTGTATATCCCCACAAATACCCCCAAACCTCCACTTGGAAAGAGAAGTACCTTTGTATCCAGAAAACAAACATATTTATCAACATGGATAGCAAAAATATCTCATTCAATGACATGCCAAAGATGATAGCTGTCATGTACGACAAGCTCAATGAATTGGGCGACAAAGTGGACAGACTGATGCCCACAGAGAAAAGCGAAGAACCTCAATGGATGAATGTGGCTGCTCTGATAGAGTATCTGCCTAATCATCCTGCTGAGCAAACTGTTTACGGTTGGACAAGTGCGAGGAAAATCTCATTTCACAAGAGGGGTAAAAGTATCTTGTTTAACCCAAATCGGTCATTAGAAAAAGCTTCTTGTCATTT
>ULWG01025792.1_pt1 | contig 12610 bp, 5 predicted proteins | sample 1960141 | NCBI WGS metagenome assembly ULWG01 (sample SAMEA4835806, study PRJEB28245) | human gut metagenome | biome: gut microbiome; material: fecal sample | place: Denmark | collected 2008
TTAAATCACGCTTGTGAATTTTCACTTGCGAAACTTTAGTTATATAGATTATGTTAGAGAAAAGTAAGCGTGAGCGCATCATTGCGCTCGTTAATAAAGAGGTGGTTCCTGCCATCGGCTGTACCGAACCGATGGCTGTGGCACTATGTACAGCCAAGGCTGCTACTACATTGGGCAAGCGCCCTGAACGTATTGAAGTTCTTCTGAGTCCTAATATGCTCAAGAATGCGATGGGTGTCGGCATTCCTGGTACGGGTATGATCGGCTTGCCTATCGCCGTATCGCTGGGTGCGCTCATCGGAAAGCCTGAATATCAGCTGGAAGTGTTGAAAGATCTTACTCCCGACAGTCTGGAGAAGGGCAAACAATATATCAAGGATGCGGATATCAACATCAAACTGAAGCAGGGTGATGTGGATAAACTCTATATCGAAATCATCTGTCATGCCGGTGAAGACCAGGCTACGGCAATTATCTCCGGTTCACATACCCATTTTGTGTATGTTGAGCGTAATGGCGAGGTGGTGCTCGATAAGCGTGGCGGTACTGTGGGTGATGAGGCTGATGATGACATACAGCTCAATTTCCCGATGGTTTACGAGTTTGCTACAACAGCTCCGCTCGATGAGATTTCTTTCATTCTCAAGACCAGAGACTATAATATGAAGGCTGCCGAGTTGAGTATCAAAGGCAACTATGGCCACTGTTTGGGCAAGACGATGGACCGTCCGTTGAGTCATGGTATCTTCGGCGATAATATTTTCTCGCATATCATCTCCCGCACCGCTTCAGCCTGTGATGCCCGTATGGGTGGTGCCATGATTCTGGTGATGAGTAACAGCGGCAGCGGCAACCAGGGCATCTGTGCAACGAACCCTGTGGTGGTTTATGCGCTGGAGAACGAGAATACCGAGGAGGAAATGATCCGGGCCCTGATGCTCAGTCATCTGACTGCCATCTATATCAAGCAGAGCTTAGGCAAGCTTTCAGCTCTTTGCGGTTGTGTGGTAGCCAGTACGGGCAGCAGTTGCGGCATTACCTATCTGATGGGTGGCGATTATACCCGCATCTGCAATTCTGTCAAGAATATGGTAGCCAATCTCACCGGTATGATTTGTGACGGAGCGAAACCAAGTTGTGCCCTGAAGATTTCATCAGGTGTCAGCACTGCCCTTCTTTCCGCCCTCCTTTCTATGGAAGGCAAGTGTGTCACCTCTGCCGAGGGTATCGTAGATGATGATGTGGATAAGTGCATCCACAACCTCACGAGCATTGGTGCCGATGCGATGCGAGCTACCGATGATATGGTGCTTGATATCATGACGCATAAATAAATTGGAATATAGTATATTCAAAAGGCTCGCAAGAAATCGAAACTTCTTGCGAGCCTTTATTATTTGCTAAACTATGAATCTGAACCTGTTAAACTCATCATAAAGTTCAATGTTCAAACCTCAAAGTTCAATGTCTTTACACGAGTGTTGCAACGATTTCCTCACGGGTTCCTGGCAACATATCGATAACTGGAATCTCTGGCATGGTGTAGCAACCTGGCTGCAGACGGAATGAAGCACGAGCCACGTTAACCAATACCTGAGCGGTGAGGGCTGGGTTGTTGATGCTCATATTGAACTCGAAACGCTGGTTCTGGGTCTTGCCAGATACACCCTTGCGAACGAGGTTCACACCATGACCCATATCCTTTACATCATCTACTGATGCTACGGCGAATACGTGGGTCTCATCGTGAGCGAAGTATGGATCTGCCTTGATTTCGGCTGTTACATCCTCAAGCTTGGCACCTTCTTCCAACTCTACGTATACCATACGGCGGTGGATACCCTCACCCAATGGGATGGTTACAGAGAGCGCTTCCTTTACGCCCTTCTTGCTACGAACACAAACTGAGTGACCCATACTCATACCAGGACCGAAGTTGGTATATGTCAAACCCTTAGGAGCAAGACTCTCCATCAGCACACGTACGATAGAATCAGAACCTGGGTCCCAACCAGCAGAGATAACGCTTACCTTGCCAGCCTTCTTGCAGTTTTCCATCTGCTTGGTACGGTAGTCGAGGATGCTGGTGTGGATATCGAAGCTGTCTACGGTATTGATACCGAGGGCAACGATCTTCTCTGCATACTCAGGGCAAGAGCGGGTAGGGGTTGCGAGAATAGCAACATCTACATCCTTCAACTTGGTGATGTCATCTACTACTTCATAGTTTGCCAACTCAGCTGGTTTGTCTTTGGCACCCTGGCGACGTACAATACCTGCAATCTCAAAGTCAGGAGCTGCTTCGAGTGCCTCAACAGTAAACTTACCGATGTTGCCGTATCCTACTACGGCTGCTCTAAATTTCTTCATTGTCTTATTTCTTTTATTTTGTTGTTTTAATTTCTTTTATTTGTTGCGGTTTAGTCCTCCAACGGATATGTTTTCCGCTCTTCATTCTATTTCCGGTTGCAAAAGTATAGCTTTTTCTTGAAATACGTGACGTTTTAATAGAATTTTAACTCATAAAAGTTGCAAAAAGTAGTAAAATCATAGTTTTTAGGTATGAATAAGCGGAGATTTGTAAGGTATCTGTAGCAAGAGCCTTACAGTTTCGTTATTTTGTTGCGAAACATCATACATCCCCTTTCCGATACCTCCCGATGTGCTTAGAATTACGTCCTGACGTAGCTTTTGCTGCGTCCCGACGTCTCTGGCTCTGCGTCGGGACGTATGACATGCTACGTCGGGACGTAATTTTATGGAACTCTATTACAATAATCCCGCCCTTCGCACGTTATTAATATATTAATTTAGTTAGGAGAAAAAGAAAATGATAGAATATATTCATGGCGATCTGACAGAGCTGACACCTGCGCTGGCTGTTGTTGAGACTGCGGGGGTGGGCTACGGACTCAATATATCGCTCAATACATATACTGCCATTCAGGGCAAACAGGAAGTGAAACTCTATGTTCACGAAGTGCTGGTAGCTGGTGGAAGAGATGACTCTTTCACCCTTTTCGGCTTTGCTACCAAACAGGAACGTGAACTCTACCGCCTCCTCATCACCGTTTCTGGAGTAGGCGGAAATACAGCCCGTATGATTCTCTCTTCACTCTCGCCACGCGAACTCTGCGAAATCATCTCTACTGGTAACGACAAGGTGCTGAAAACCGTGAAGGGTATCGGACTGAAGACAGCACAGCGAATCATCATCGACCTGAAAGATAAAATCGTGAGCCTCGGCATCGCTGACGAACTGCCTGCCAGTGGAGGCAATGTGGTGATGGTAAACAATGACGTAAAGGATGAGGCGGTAAGCGCCCTCACCATGCTCGGCTTCTCGCCGGCACCATCTGCCAAGGTAGTAGTAGATATCCTCAAGGCACAGCCTGATCTCCCGGTAGAACAGGTTGTGAAACTGGCATTGAAGCAAATCAAATAAGTTAGGAGTTTTTTGTCGATGAAACAGAAGCAAAGATTCATATCTTTTCTATTGGCTTGGCTGATGGTGGCAACCTTCGGCTATGCGATAGCTTTGCCTCAACTTCAGGACGATAAAAAGAAAACCCATACCAGCACAGCCCAGCCCGTGCAGCTCGATGAAGATACCATTCCCGATTCGCTGCTGCATACCCGCTGGCAGATTCAGCGCACCCAACCTTACTCCCTGAGCGACCTCTATCAGAGTCCGCTCGACCTGAAACGTCCTGATAATCTGCAATATCAGGTAGTCTATAACGATACCATCGACCGCTATATCATCGGCAACCGCATGGGCTCAACCTGGCTTTCGGCTCCTATCATGCTCACTCCGAAAGAGTATCTTGCATGGACCGAACAGCAGCAGCGCAACAGCTACTTCCGCAAGCAGAACGATGAAATCTTCCAGGCAAAAGGCAAGGAGAAGTTCGATTTCTCAGATATGCACTTCGACTTGGGACCTGCCGAGAAAATCTTCGGTCCTGGTGGCATCAGAGTGAAGACTCAGGGTTCTGCCGAACTCAAGTTCGGTATCAACAAGAAAAACATCGACAATCCTTCGTTGCCTATCCGCAACCGAAAGACGACGATGATGGATTTTGATGAGAAAATCAATCTCAACGTCAACGGAAAGGTGGGCGATAAGGTGAACATGAACCTGAATTACAACACCGATGCCACCTTCGATTTCGATGCACAGAACATGAAACTGAAGTACGACGGCAAGGAAGATGAAATCATCAAACTCGTTGAGGCGGGCAACGTCTCCTTCCCTTCCAACTCTTCGCTCATCAAAGGCGCCAGCAGTCTGTTTGGTGTTAGAACCGATATGCAGTTTGGCAAACTCAAGCTGCAGATGGTAGCTTCGCAGAAGAAGAGTGCATCGAAGAGCGTATCTACCAGGGGCGGTGTGCAGCTCACTCCTTTTGAGTGGAATGTAGCCGATTATGAGGAGAACCGCCACTTCTTCCTCTCCCAGTATTTCAGAAATCATTATGATGCCTGGATGCAGAAACTTCCTAATCTCACCACGGGCATCACCATCAACCGCGTGGAGGTGTGGGTTACCAACAAAACCGGCAATACCACCAATACCCGAAACATCGTAGCCCTGACCGACCTGGGCGAGAACCAGAAACTGAGCAACCCGATGTGGGCGGCGAGCGGACAGGTACCTTCTAACCAGGCGAATACAGAGTATGCGGCGATGACAGGGCAGTATGCTGCTGCCCGTGACATCGACCAGGCTGCAACCACTCTCGATGGAGGCGGACTGGTTGGCGGAGCCGATTATGAGAAGCTGGAGAATGCACGTCTGCTCAATTCTTCTGAGTATACAGTCAATACCGCCTTGGGTTATATCTCATTGAAAACCAGTCTGCAGACCGACCAGGTACTTGCCGTAGCCTATGAGTATACATCGGGAGGCGTTACCTATCAGGTGGGCGAGTTTGCATCCGATCTCAGCGATACCAAGCAGGCACTCTTCGTGAAATCGCTCAAGAATACCAGCAACAATCCGCGACAGGGCAACTGGGGGTTGATGATGAAGAACGTTTATTATCTGGCTTCTACCGTAGAGAAGGAGAAGTTCCGCCTGGATGTAAAATACCAGAGCGATACCACCGGCGTATATCTCAGTTATATCCCTGAGCAGCAGGTGAAGGAGCAGCCTATCATCCGTGTGCTGGGCGCCGACCGTCTGGATAACAACAACAAAGCACACAGCAATGGATATTTCGATTATGTAGAAGGCTATACCATCTCTAATGGACGCGTGTTCATTCCGAAGGTAGAGCCTTTCGGCAGTTATATGCGTGATTATCTGGTCAAGCGGGGCGTGGCTGCCGACAAGGCTGAAAAGTATGCCTTTACCGAACTTTATGACAGTACGAAGACCGTAGCCAAGCAGATAGCCGAAAAGAACAAGTATCAGATTGTGGGACAGTTCAAGGGCTCTGCAGCCAATGTCATCTCGCTCGATGCCTACAATGTGCCACAGGGCTCGGTGGTCGTTACGGCAGGCGGTATCACCCTGAAAGAGGGCACCGACTATTCGGTAGATTACAGTGCCGGCGAGGTGACCATCCTGAACCAGAGCATCATTGATGCCGGTACGGCTGTCAACGTTTCTCTGGAGAGTAATACTGATTTCGGACAAACCCGAAAAACGATGTTCGGACTGAACTGGGAGTATGATTTTACCAAGAACTTCCAGTTGAGCGGTACTATCCAGCACCTCTCCGAACAGGCGCTTACCACCAAGGTATCCATGGGCTCCGAACCGCTGAAGAACACCCTTTGGGGCATCAATCTCAACTGGCGCAAGGAGAGTCAGTGGCTCACCAATGTGCTTGACAAGATACCATTCCTGCACCTCACCCAGCCATCGCAGATATCCTTTACTGGAGAATTTGCCCAGCTCATTGCCGGTGAGGCAGGCGGCACACAGGACAATGCATCTTATATCGATGACTTCGAGGGTACGAAGACCACCATCGATGTAACGACTCCTACCTCCTGGTTTATATCCAGTGTGCCTTCGCTCAATTTCAAGGACGATTACAGCGATAAGACCGGTCTGAGCAGCGGTTTCCACCGTTCGCGCCTAGCCTGGTATACCATCGATCCGCTGTTCACCCGCCGTGGAAGTTCGCTCACTCCGGGACATATCAAGGGCGACCTCAAGCAGTTGAGTAACCATTATGTTCGTGAGGTCTATACCAAGGAGCTCTTCCCATTGCGCGACCAGAGCAGTTATCAGGGCGCTACCAATACCCTGAATGTACTCAATCTGGCCTACTATCCAAGTGAGCCGGGACCATACAACTTCAATGTAACAGATTTGCAGGCAGACGGAACCCTGCAGAATCCGCAGCGCAACTGGGGCGGAATGATGCGTAAGCTGGATACCAACGATTTCGAGCAGGCAAACATCGAATACATCGAGTTCTGGATGCTCGATCCGTTCATCTATTCCCGCGAAGAGGCTGATGCTGCCGATTACGGTGGCGATTTCTACATCAACCTGGGCGAGGTGAGCGAGGATATCCTGCGTGATGGCAAGAAATTCTATGAGAGTGGCATGCCGGTAGATGGCAGCAAGAGCTACACCTATACCCAGTGGGGTAAGATTCCTACCCAGAGCACCGTGACCTATGCCTTTGCTACCACCAGTGGCAGCAGAGCCTTGCAGGATGTGGGTTTCAACGGACTGACTGATGCCGAGGAGCAGGAATTCTACAAGAGTGCTTATCTCGACCAGATTCAGGGCAAGGTGAACCAGGCGGTGTTCGACAGTATCTTTGCCGATCCGGCACGTGATGACTACCACTATTTCCGCGGTTCCGACTGGGATGAGATGCGTGCTCCAATCCTGCAGAGATATAAGTATATCAACAATCCTCAGGGCAACTCGCCTGACAGCGACAGCCGTTCTGAGAGCTATGATACTTCTTATAAGTCAACGCCGGATGTTGAGGATATCAACCAGGATTATACGCTCAACGAATATGAGAAATACTTCCAGTACCGTGTCAGCATCCGTCCGGAAGATCTCGTGGTGGGTAACAATCATATTGTAGATAAGCGTGAATACAGCCAGACCTGGCGTGATAATACCAAGTCTACCGTTACCTGGTATCAGTTCCGCATACCTATCGATGAGTTTGAGAGCCGTCAGGGCAACATCAACGATTTCTCCAGCATCCGCTTCATGCGTATGTTCCTCACCGGTTTCAAGAAACCTATCGTGCTGCGTTTCGGTACCTTCGACCTCGTGATGGGCAAGTGGCGTACCTATGATCAGCCGCTCGGCGCAGCCAGTGGCGGAACCCTCGACGCAAGCAGCGTGAGTCTGGAAGAGAACGGCGAGAAGACACCGGTCAACTATGTCTTGCCTCCGGGTATCAAGCGCGAACAGGATCCTAGTCAGCCTCAGTTGGTTGAGGCGAACGAGCAGGCGTTGAGTCTGGTGGTCAAGAATATGAGCACAGGCGAGGCGAAGGCGGTTTACAAGAATTCTACCCTTGATCTTCGCCAGTACAAGCGCATCCAGATGTTTGCCCATGCCAATGCCCTGGAGCAGAATACCACCCGTCTGCAGGATGGTGATCTCTCAGTCTTCATCCGTCTGGGTAGCGATTACAAGAACAATTACTACGAGTATGAAATCCCACTGAAACTCACCGAGCCACGCTCCAACTACAACCGCTATGTGCTTGCCGACTGTAAGGCGGTATGGCCTGAGGAGAATATGCTCGATGTGCCGCTGAGTGTCTTTACGGCATTGAAGAAAAACCGTAACAAGGCGAAGGCACAGGGTGTGGCTTCTTATCTCGCTCCTTATTCCATGATGGATGCAGAACATCCGCAGAACAAGATTACCATCGTGGGTAATCCGAGTTTGGGCGAAGTGAAGACTATGATGCTGGGTGTGAGAAACAATTCTGCCGACATCAAGAGTGGTGAGGTATGGATAAACGAACTCCGACTCAAGGAACATAATAATTCGGGCGGTTGGGCTGCCAATGCCAACCTCAACGTACAACTCTCCGATCTGGGTAGCGTGAATGCCACCGGCAGATACATCAGCGAGGGATTCGGCGGTCTGGAAGATGGCGTGGCAAGTCGCACTACCGATAATTACGGTACCTACAGTGTGACCACATCGCTCGAAATGGGTAAGTTCTTCCCTGACAAGGCGAAGGTGAGCATACCTTTATATTATAGTGTCACCAAGGAGAAGACCACTCCTAAGTATAATCCGCTGGATACCGATATGGAGTTGAAGGATGCTCTCGATGCTGCCGGCTCTAAGCACGAGCGCGATTCTATCGAGAATATCGCTGCCACCAAGATTACGCAGACCAACTTCTCTATCTCGAATGCCCGGGTGGGTATCGCTACCAAGCGTCATCCGATGCCATACGATCCAGCCAACTTCTCATTCACCTACAGTCATCAGCATCAGTATACTACGGGTGAAACGACGATGTATGAGCGCAAGGACAACTGGCGCGGAGCCCTGGATTATTCGTGGAGCCCGGTTTATAAGGCATGGGAACCATTCAAGGGACTGAAGAACAAGAGCAAGTGGCTCGACATTCTGAAACGTTTCGGACTGAACTGGCTGCCGCAGAACATAGCCTTCAATACTGAGATGACGCGCGACTACTACGAGTTGCAGGAGCGCGATATGGAAACCCTGATGAGTGGAGCTGCCGGAGTAGACTCCAAGTTGCCGCTCACCTTCAGTGAACAGTTCCTCTGGAACCGTGAGTTCTCCATCAACTGGGATCTGACCAAGAACCTGCACATGAACTTCCAGAGTGCTACCCATGCACAGATAGAGGAACCATATACACCGGTCAACAAGGATCTTTATGCCGACCAGTATCATGCCTGGAAGGACTCCGTATGGACCAGCATCCGCCACTGGGGTGCACCGCTCGACTACAGTCAGAATTTCCAGGCATCCTACAAGGTGCCTCTCAATCTGCTGCCTGTCTTCGACTGGGTGAACAGCGATGCCTCTTACAATGCCAACTATTCTTGGGAGCGCGGTACAGAGGATGAGGAGGGTAACTCGTATGGAAACACCATCAATACCCAGCGCGAACTGACATTGAACGGAAACTTCAACCTGGTGAAACTCTACAACCATGTGCCTTTCCTGAAGAAGGTAAACGATAAGTTTGACCGTACCCAGAGTAGGGCACAGATGCAGCGCAAGAAGCAGGAAAAAAAGAAAAAGAAGCAGGAAGCAAAGGAACAGGCGGCTGATCCGAAGAAGGCGCTGCCTAAGAACAAGCGTGCCTTCGAACGGGAAATCACCCTCCTGCCTGATACCACATTCAAGATACGCCACGGCAAAAATACCAAGCGACTGATTGTGAATGCCAAGACGGAAGACGGCAAAGTGTTCCCGCTTAAATATAAAAAGGTGGATAATAACCAGATTAGAATCATCTCAAAGGTAGATACTGCCATGAAGGTGAAACTCTCTGTCCTGGCAAAGGAACCGCTTGATGATAAGAAATGGTATAAGGGATTGCAGTTGGCTAGTCGTCTGGCAATGATGGTGCGCAATGTGAGCATCAACTATCGCAGCAGCTATCAGCTCACCCTGCCGGGCTTCTTGCCTAGTGTGGGTGATGCCTTCGGACAGAAGAAGGTGGGACAGATGGCACCGGGTCTTGACTTCGCCTTCGGTATGGTTGGCGACGATTATATCGAGAAGGCTAGAAACAACGACTGGCTGCTCTGCAACGACAGTATCGCAACACCTGCTACTACCAGCAGAACGGATAATCTTACGTTGCGTGCCACCCTGGAGCCAGTCAAGGATTTCAAGATTGATCTCTCAGCCACACGTACCAAGACCACGCAGAAGAGCATACAGTATATGTATGAAGGAACGCCAACTACCCAGAGTGGAGCCTTCCAGATGACTACCATCTCGCTGGGTTCGGCTTTCGAGGGAATGGGCAATGCCAATTCGGGGTATCGCAGCAAGACCTTCGAGAAGTTTGTCAACTCGCTGGCTGGTTTCAGAGATAGGGTAGAGGCGCAGTATGCCGGAACTGTTTATCCGGCCGGTTCGGCTCTGGCTGGCGGCAAGTTTGATGCTTCCCGCACGCCGGTCAACCAGTATAGCAGCGATGTCATGATTCCTGCCTTCCTCAAGGCTTATACCTCGATGGGTGGCAATTCGCTCTCGGTATTCCCGGCATTGAGCCGGATGTTGCCAAACTGGACCATCCGTTACAGCGGACTGGGACGTCTGCCTTGGTTCAACGAGCACTTCAAGAGTATCAACATCAACCACTCTTACAAGAGTGTCTTTGCAGTTGGCAGCTACAACAGTTACAGCACCTTCCAGGAGTATATGAACGGTCTCGGCTTCGTGAGTGATGCCACTACGGGCAATCCATCTCCAAGCAGCATGTTCAACATTTCGCAGGTAAGTATCAACGAGTCGTTCTCGCCATTATTGGGTATGGATGTCACATTCAACAATAATATGACGGTGAAGGCAGAATATCGCCAGACCCGTGTGTTGAACCTCAGTATGACGAGTGTGCAGCTGAACGAGGCATTGAGTAAGGACTGGGTAATCGGTATGGGTTACCGCATCAACAACTTCGATGTTTTCGGTTGGGGCGCCAAGGCCTCCCGTTCCAAGTCGAAGGGCGGCAACAAGAATGCAGCCAACAAGAATGCGGCAACCACCAAGACGGTTCAGAATGGTACCAACCATGACCTGAATCTACGTCTTGACTTCAGTTTCCGCAAGCAGGCAGCCATCGTTCGTGATATTGCCTCAATGGTAAGCAGTGCCAGCAGCGGCAACAATGCTCTGAAACTGAGTTTCTCTGCCGATTATACCTTCAGCAAACTCCTTACCATGAGTTTCTATTATGACCGTCAGACCAACACCCCGCTCCTGTCGAGCAGCAGTTATCCTACCACCACACAGGATTTCGGCCTGAGCATCAAGTTCTCGCTGACGAGATGATGTTTTTATCGCCCAACTGCGGTGCAAAGGTACAATAAAAAAACATTGCTTTATAAGAATGGGGTCATGTAAATCGGAATCAGGAGTGTTTGCCCATCTTTCTGCAGATCTTTGGTGTAAACCAAGTACGGATTTACTATCCTGTTGGAGAATTTTTGGCAGAAAGCATCAAGCGAGGCATGTGTTTTGTATCCAGACGACTTGACCTCTATGGGGCACAGCTTACTGCCGCGTGACAACAAAAAGTCGATTTCGTAAGAATGCGTGGCATCCTTTGGAAAAGTATAGTAAAAGAGTCTGTTGCCTGAGGCTCTCAGCATTTGGGCAACCAGATTCTCAAATACGTATCCCATGTTGGTGGATAGCTTGTCGCTCAACAGTTTCTGGTAGATGATGTTCTCCGTATAATCCTTGTCCCAGAAAGCCAAAGTTACGAATAGTCCCGTATCGCCTATGTACAGTTTGTACTTGTTGATGTTGGCTGTCAGTGGCATTCCTACATTCGGATCATCCGTGTGGTACGCAATGTTAACAGTCTTGCTGTCTTCTAAGTTGAGTATCAACTCATCTATTTTCTCAGCAGCCATTCTTCCTACAGCAGAAGTAGGCTGATAGCGGAGCTGGTTCCTGCTCAATTGGGCTGGGATAGACATGAATAGTTTGGATATTTTGCCCGATGGGTCTATCTTTCTGAAATCATCAGCATATAGTTGGAGAATCTGTCGCTTTACGGTATCTACTTGCTGTAGATTGTTGGTGTTAAGATAAGCATTGACAGCTTGTGGCATTCCTCCTACCAACATATATAGGCGTAGCTCTCTCATCTTCAATCTGTTGACTCCCTCGCCTAGAGATATTTTCTTATCGAAAACTTGACGCAGCAGAGGCACGCTAGCCGTGTCCCCCATGGCCCATCTGAACTCTTCGTAATCCATCGGAAACATCTCGATACGATGTTCTTCGCTAGGGATGCTAATGTCCTTAGTGCTCTTATGTATGCTGATAAGTGAGCCAGTCTCTATATAGTCATATCTACCGTCTTTTACCAAATACTTGATGGCTTGTCGGGCTTTCGGACATTGTTGTACCTCATCGAAGATGATAACCGACTTTCGCTCATGCAATGTTTTATTGTAAGCATTCTGCAGGAAAAGAAAAATGAAATCCATATTCATAAGATCATCAAAGAGTGCTTTCACTTCCTTGGAAGCCTCATTGAAATCTATCATAATGTATGATTCGTATTCATTCTTGGCAAATTCTTCTACGATAGTTGACTTTCCAATACGGCGAGCACCCTCTACAAGGAGGGCTGTACTTCCCTTGGAAATTTCCTTCCATTCAGCCATTTGGCTATATATTTTTCTCTTGAATACCCTATTCTCCATATTTTCAATGTTTTATGGGTGCAAAGATATATAAAAAATATGTTTTACCAAAATCTTTTTAGCAAAAATATGTCGTTTTACCAAAATTTATTTTTGTGATTTATGTCGTTTTACCAAAATCTTTGCAGCAAAAGTGTGGTCATCTATGTCATTAAGAATTTGAACTTTCCTGTAGGCTGTCTTATACATGAAAAAGTTGTCACCTTTAGGATGGTTAAAC
>ULWG01030847.1_pt1 | contig 12571 bp, 10 predicted proteins | sample 1960141 | NCBI WGS metagenome assembly ULWG01 (sample SAMEA4835806, study PRJEB28245) | human gut metagenome | biome: gut microbiome; material: fecal sample | place: Denmark | collected 2008
CCTCTGGCACTTTCTCGCCAGCCTAGTGATTGGAACAAAAGACGAATAAAGCACCATGTGCTTCGTCACAAATGCAAATCAATCCCCGTCGCGAAAGTGACGGGGATTTTTGTTTGCCTAAAAAATTTAAGTTTCGATATATGGGGCTGATACACATAAAAAAGCACAGAGGTTTGCTGTTAAAAAATCAGCTTCTCTGCGCTTTGTTTTTTATTTCTTGATTTCTACGTCTACCTCGAATAAACGCTTCCAAGGGAAGGAGAGGGTGAATTTAGTGCCTCTTGTTATAGAATAGCTGTTGGCCATGCTTTGGCAGTCGGCAGTAATCTGCTGCAGGATGTTTTTTTCTTCTGTAGCAAGATCATATTTCAAATCCTCACGGTTATGCTTTTCTAGCTCGTTGGAAATGCTGCGGCGGGCATTGCTCTGGTAAAACCAATCGTCGATAAGGCGTTGGCGCAGCAATCTGCTGCGTGCTTCGCTGCTCATATCGCGTGCGATAAGCCCTTGGGCGATGGCATAGCCTACGGCGTTGTCAGCTGTATTCCAGCCATTGTAGGCTGTTAACGGCTGCAGGTTGATGCTGTTGGCCAGCAGGCTCATAAAGCCGTTGTCAGCACCGTTGGAATAGCTGATATCGGCCAGGGAAACATTGCGCCCGGAACGGAGCAGCTGCCCCAGGATTCCAACAAAATTTTTGTTGCCGGCAGATGCGAAGGGCTGATTGTCGTCTGCTGTGGAATCCTTGACGATACCGTCCTGCGGCGTATTGAGTGCCAAAATAAGGTCAGCGTTGTCCGCAGATTGTGCCTGTACTGCACCGGCAGCGATAATCTGCTGCGGTACGCTGTCCTGCAAGCGAGCATCGCTGTACTGGGGCAGGGTGGAGGCTCCGGCTCCTACGCTGTACAGGGGATAGACGGAAGGTTTGGTGCCGTTGGCCTCGTTGTAGGCACGGGCGATTAAAAGCAGTCCGAGCTGATCAACTCCGTCCAAAATCTGAAAGCAGTCCCTGCTCATATCAAAGGTGCTGAGGCTGATTTTGCGTCCTTCCATGTGCGTAGCGGAAAGAGTAGCATTGTCATCCTTGCCGATGGCAAAATAATGAAATTTGCCGTTGCGGGCCATGCGTGTAAGCTCCTGGTTAACAAGCAAATTTTTTTCACGTCGCTCCAACCAGTCGCCCAATTCAGCTTTTTTCATGTTGCGTTCCAGTGCCTGCATAGTCAGCTTTTCTGCAGGCGACAGCTTACCCTGGTCCTGTTTGTCAAGCAGCTGGCTGTAGGCAAAGATACTTGGGCCTATGGTGCTGTAGTATGGCGGTTCTACACGTCCTTTGCTGGCACGCGGTGTGCGCATAATCGTCGAAAAAGCATAAAGCTTTATCGGCAGGGTAGTTTTCAGCTTGTAAAGATGATTAACGCGCTTTTGCAGCTCCTCTTGGCTTACGTTGTGTGTGCGCGAGCCGACAAGGCCGCCGTAAACAAGGCTGTCTGTGCTGATAACTGCGGCATCGGCCTTGGGAGCCTTGTGCTCCAGCCAGTCCCAGATAGCTTCGGGATTACCGTTTTTTTCGTTAGTGGCAATATATTTTTCAGGCGGCAGAATAATTTTACAGTTTGCTGCCTCCATTGTCTGCTTTACATAGGCGGAGCAGACAGGTCTGTTGTCTAAGGGTACATAGAGAATAGTCAGGCGTTTGGCCTGGACGGAAACCGGCATCAGTAAAGCAGCTGTGCATATGGCTGCTGCCAGCTTATGGCGCCGAAATGTGAATTTTGCCATGCGTACGCCTCCTTGATTATTAACAGTTCTGGATATATACGTTTTATAAAGGTTAATATACATGCACAAAGGACTCGTTATTTGGCATGTTTACAAGTAGAAGAATTTATTTTCTTATTATACTATGAAATAAAAGTTTTTTCCAGTGGAAGCTTGACAAGCATTGCCGGTGTGCTATAATAAACTGGTAAATGAAAATAGTAACAGTAATGCGAAGGAATTGCCGTCGTGGATGGTTCTACAGAAAATGCTGCCGTGGCTGAGAGCAGCAGGAAGGAAACGAAGGGCGCACCGCCTTCAAACTGACTGCGGAACGCGCAAGCAAGTATGCCAGTCCGTATTACCGGCGTTAACGGTACCGAGTGGGCATATGTTACTACATATGTCAATGAGGGTGGAACCGCGGATAACTCCGTCCCTTTGGTGTGGGACCGGGGTTTATTTTTTTGCCCGGACTGCACTGTTTACGATACATTATGTTAGGAGGAAACAAAAATGTCTGAGGAAAACAAATTTAGCTTTGAAAACAAGGAATACCGCCAAACCTATTGGCATACCTGCTCCCATGTGCTGGCGCAGGCTATGAAGAGACTTCATCCGGATGTTAAGCTGGCCATTGGTCCGAGCATTGACAACGGTTTCTATTATGATTTCGATACTCCGGCTCCGTTCACTCCGGAGGATCTTGCTGCACTGGAAGGCGAAATGCGTAAAATCTGCAAAGAAAAGCTGAAATTAGAGCGCTTTGAGCTGCCGCGTGCAGAGGCTGTAAAATTCATGGAAGAAAAAGAAGAACCTTATAAAGTTGAACTGATTAACGACCTGCCTGAGGATGCTGTTATCAGCTTCTACAAACAAGGCGACTTCACTGACCTTTGTGCAGGCCCGCATCTTGATTCCACCGGCCGTATTAAAGGCAACGCTATTAAACTGACCTCCGCTACCGGCGCTTACTGGCGTGGCGATTCTAACCGCAAGATGCTGCAACGTATCTATGGTATTGCTTTCCCGAAGAAGGAAGAGCTGGATGCATATCTGGAACAGCAGGCAGAGGCTTTGAAGCGTGACCATAACAAACTGGGCCGTGATCTGGAATACTTCACTACTGTTGATTATATCGGCCAAGGTCTGCCTATCCTGCTGCCGAAAGGTGCACGTGTAATCCAACTGCTGCAACGTTGGGTTGAGGATGTGGAACAAAAACGCGGCTATCTGCTGACCAAGACTCCACTGATGGCAAAACGCGACCTGTACCGCATTTCCGGTCACTGGGATCATTATCTTGACGGCATGTTCATCTTGGGCGACCCGCATGACGAAACTAAAGAATGCTTCGCTCTGCGTCCTATGACCTGCCCGTTCCAATATCAGGTTTTCCTGAACCGTCAGCGTTCCTATCGTGAGCTGCCGATGCGCTTGGGCGAAACCTCTACTCTGTTCCGTAACGAGGACAGCGGCGAAATGCACGGTCTGATTCGTGTGCGTCAGTTCACTATTTCCGAAGGGCATCTGATTCTTCGTCCTGACCAACTGGAAGAAGAATTTAAGGGTTGCCTGGATCTGGCTAAATACTGCCTGGAAACTGTCGGCATGCTGGATAAATGCACCTTCCGCTTCAGCCAATGGAATCCTGCAAACCCGAACAACAAATATGAAGGTACCGCTGAGCAATGGGATCATGCACAGGCTGCTATGAAGAAAATCCTTGATGACCTTGGTGTTAACTATGAGGTTGGCTTTGACGAGGCTGCTTTCTACGGTCCGAAGCTGGATATCCAGTTCCACAATGTATTCGGCAAAGAAGATACCATCGTTACTATTCAGATTGATATGCTGCTGGCAGAAAAATTTGGTATGTACTACGTTGATGAGAATGGCGAGAAGAAGCTGCCGTATATCATTCACCGTACTTCCCTGGGCTGCTACGAGCGTACTCTGGCATACCTCATTGAAACCTATGCAGGCGCACTGCCGACCTGGATGGCTCCGGAGCAGGTTCGTTTCCTGCCGGTAACCGATCGTGCTGTTGACTACTGCTATGAGCTGGCTCATAAGCTGGAGGCTAACGGCTATCGTGCAACTGTTGATGCACGCAATGAAAAAATCGGCAAGAAGATCCGTGAAGGTCAGCTGGAAAAAATCCCGTACATGCTGGTTGTCGGCGATCGCGATATGGAAAACAATACCGTTTCTCCGCGTAACCGTACCGAAGGCGATATGGGCGCTATGAGCTTCGAAGCATTTGAAGCAATCCTGAAGGATGTAGTTGATTCTAAGGCTAAAAAATAATATTTTCGGCTTCTGCTGAGATAAAAGAGCGAAGGCTGTTCTGTTAAAAGAGCAGTCTTCGTTTTTTAATTCTCAGGGTATTTGGGACTTTAGCATTGTAAATCTTGTGAGATTGGTCTTGAACATTTAAACAAGCCTCCGATATACTATTATACGAAGTTATATCAGAGGCTTGTTTTATTTAAGCGTATATAGAGAAAATGCGCTTGTACTGTATTTTATTCTGTTTTGACACCCGTATCTGTCCATACCTGCAGTTCTACTTCAAATATTCTGGCCCAAGGGAGCTTGGTACCGACGCTGAGGTCGCGCAGATAATAGCTATGGCCGTTTTGTTGGTAGAAGGGTGTGCGTCCCAAATTATCGTGCAGCAGCTTATATGCCTGCAGGCTGAGCTTTCCCTGGATATATTGATCTGTTTTCGTTTTATCTTCGCTGGCCAGCTCTACGGGATTTATACCAAAGGCTTCCAATTTTTGTCGCAGTTTGGGATGCACCAGCTTTTGGTAATAATAATCTTCGAGGATACGTTCTGCCGTAAAGTTCAGGTTGGCAGCATAGAGTGCTGTCAGCCGCTCGGTGTCCGCGCCTGCTGTCTGCAGCTGACGCAGGCGGCCGCAGAAAAGCAGTCCCTGTGCCAAAGCTGTGCCTGACGAATTGCTGAAGGTGTTCCAGGCGGCGTAGGCGGCGAGCTTATTGATTTGCACATTATTTGCCAAAAGCTGCGGCAGCATCAGCTCTTCTGCTTCAAAGTTGGCGCTGCTGTCGATGAGTGCAACCTTATAGCCCTTGTCCAGCATTTGCTGCAGCTCTTGTGCCTGCTTGGCAGACGGACGGAAATCGTCGTTACCGCAGTTAACATAGCAGATGAGGTCTGCACTATCCGGCGTGCTTGCTTCTGAAGCTCCCATGAGCTTCAACTGGTTGCGCAGCGCTGCACCGACGCAGACAGCCATATAGGGCATATCCGCACCTTCTGCTTTGGGAGAAGTATAATGCAGGTAAACCTTGGGCTGCCAGCTGCTTTGCTGCAGATAGTAGCGCGTGAGCAGCAGGGAGGCTATTTCATCAGCACCGTAGGTGAGCTGTGCCTGCTGCTGCAGTTTTTGGGCAGCGATGCTGCTTTGAATCTTGACGGCACTGGCGTGCGGCAGTCCGATGGGTGAAGCATCGTCCTGTCCGAAGGTTATTTGTCTGTCGTCCGTGGCAAGCTGAAGCAGGCCCAGGTTAAAGCGGTCGCTCTGCTGATAACGGCTGCGATATTTGTCCAGAACCTTGGCGGGAATTTTAGCTTCTGTGCGGCGCAGCTCCTGCGTGAGGGCGAAGCTGCCGGTGATGCGCACCATGTCGGCAAGCTGGGAATAGCGCATCAGCTGATATTGATACCAACGGTCCGGCAAAAGCTGGTCGCTGACGAGCAGACGTGGAATAACGGAGAAGATTGCCTGTTGCTTTGCCGGAGAAAGCTGCTGCAGATGCTTTAGCAGCGCATCCTCCTCTGTCGGGGTGGCGGTGTTCATGCGGGCGGCCAGCAGACCGCCGTGCAGCAGATTATCGGCAGAAATGATGCTGTAATCGTATTTGGACTGGTTTATCTGCAGCCATTGTAAAAGTTTTTGTCTGTCAGACGGCGTCCGGTAGTTGTCAAGACAGGCTTTTGGCGGTAAAATTACATTTAGGCCTGCAAGTGCGCCCAGCTTTTGCACCATGGTGCTGCAGACGGGGCGGCTGTCCAGCGGCAGCAGCAAAATGCTTTGCGTTGGCGTCGGCTGCGACAGCCTGAGCGGAGTGCTTGAAGGCAGCGCAAGGCGTAAGCAGATGCCTGATATCAGCAGTATGGAGCAAATCATGAAGATTATTTTGCTTGAATTGCGCATAAGGGTGTCCTTTGAAAGAAGTTTATGTGAGTACTATAGTTGTCTGATTTGCAAGCTAGGCTAAACAGAGAGGCTCTCCTTGGGGAGAGCTGTCGCCTGTAAGGCGACTGAGAGGGGAATTGTATTACTGATGCTTACGTTTTACCAACCCCTCTCCGTCATCGCAAGCGATGCCACTTCTCCCCGAGGAGAGGCTATGTGTCAGATGTTTTGTCTGAATTTGCTTTCATCTTACCCCAATTATAACACAGAGGAGCAGTATATGAGAATAATTACCGGCAAGGCCCGCGGCCTGCAGCTGACTGTACCGAAAACATACGATGTACGGCCGACTGCGGACAGGGTTAAGGAATCCGTTTTTAATATTATAGGCAGTAAGATTATCGGCGCTGAGGTGCTGGACCTTTTTGCGGGTACAGGTAACCTGGGGCTGGAAAGCTGGAGCCGTGGTGCTGCAGCTGTTACATTTATTGACGCGAGCAAGGAATCGCTGCGACTGGTGCGCAGCAATATTGTCAAGTGCCGTGCTGAGGCTGACTGCAGGGTGCTGCAGGGAAGCGCTCCGGCAGTTGCGGAAAGACTGGCGGCAGCAGGGGAGCTGTTTGACTTTGCTTTTTGCGACCCGCCGTACAATAAGGGCTGGATTGAGCAGATAATTGCGCTTCTGGGCAAAAAGTCGTTTTTGCGCCCGGGAGGCTATCTGGTTGTGGAGCGCAGCGCGCATAACGCACTGCCGGAGCTGCCGGCAGGCTGCGAGCTGGTACGCAGCAGCCGTTACGGTGAGACAATAGTGGATTTTATTTGTTATAATATGTTATAATATATAGTATTTTGGAGAATAAAAAGGATTCTCGGCTTTTATGTCGAATAAAAGACAAGATATAATATGGGAATTTCTTTGGTCATTTTTTTGATTAAGGATAGATTAGGAGGTCTGGCTATGCGCAGAGCAGTTTGTCCAGGAAGCTTTGATCCTGTTACCAAGGGTCATATTGATATTTTTGAAAGAGCAAGTGCGATGTTTGATGAGCTGATTATCAGTGTTTTTCATAATCCCGGTAAGGATAAGGCCATGTTTTCCATGGAAGAGCGTGTGGAAATGCTTAGGGAAGCAACCAAGCATATTCCTAATGTAAGAGTAACCTGTTTTTCCGGATTGCTGAACGAATTCTGCAAAAAGGAAGAGGCTCCTTTTATCGTCAGAGGCTTGCGTGCTTTTACCGATTTCGAATATGAATTCCAAAGAGCGTTGCTTTTGAAAAAAATCGATAATGATCTGGAAACAGTTTTTATTATGACCAATGCCAAGTATTCCTTCGTCAGCTCCTCCGGTGTGCGCGAGCTGGCAACCTTTGGCGGTCAGCTGAAGGATTTGGTACCTGAATGTATTGAAGAACGCGTACGCAAGCATGTTTACAAAAAGTTTGAATAGATTTTAGAGGGGTTGATATCATGATTGAACGCAACAAAACTAACGTAGCACTTGATGGACTTTTTGAGCAATTTCTTAATTTGATATCCGAGGCAAGACGTGTTCCTTTGGTAGATAAGATTATGGTTGATGAAAATGATCTGCTGAATATTATCGACGATCTCAAGGAAGCAATTCCGCGCGAAATCAAAAGCGCTAACCAGGTATTGGAGGAGCAGAAGAATATTGTCAACAAGGCTTATGCCGATGCTGACCGTATAGTGCAGCAGGCCAAGGATGAGGCTGAGCGCATTGTCAGCGTTGCCAAGGCTGAGGCTGATGCCAAGGTACAGCAGGAGGAAATTGTTAAGCAGGCTAATGCTGCGGCAGAAGATATCAAAGCCAATGCGCTGCGCTATCAGGAGGAAACTAAGACTGCTGCCGATGACTATGCTTTGCAGGTAAAGCAGGATTCCCTGCAATATGCAGAGGATATGCTGGCTTATCTGAGCGGTAATCTGTCCAGTGCTTTGAAAGGCCTGGAAGAAAACAAAGTAAACGTAGAAAATGAGATGAAGAATCTTAAGCTTCCGGCAGTTGCTGAGGAGGCTCCCGTACAGGAAGCTCCCGAGGAAGAATAAGAGCAATATAAAAGCTGTAACAACGAGCGTTATGCAAACGCGCCTGCGTTACAGCTTTTTTGTTGCATTACAGCAGATTTCGCCGGTATAGGCTGATATTATATTTTGCTGCGGATATAGACGGGTGCCTGATAAAAGTCATTGCCGCTGCGGTTGAGTGCTGCATCTTTCTGCAGCAGGGACCACAGGTCGGTAGCGGTTACTTCTGCTGACAGTTGTGTTCTGTAAGCGGCGTTGTCGTTGTACAGTGCGTTTTTACCAAGCTTGTTGATGATTGGCAATTGAGCGTTTGTTTTCATCTTGTGCAGCAGCTGACGGCCGGTGTTGTTGAAGGCCAGCACGCGCAGATAGGCCGGGACTTGCTGCTGCCATACTGCTTTCGGGCGGTCTAAAATTATTTGCAGCAGCAGGCGGCGAATACGGCTGGCAGTGTAGCGCTTGCTGCTGCAGGCAGCGAGCGCTGCCTGCAGGCTTGTGCAGTCAGCGGCCTTGCTGAGCAGGTTTTCGATACCTTCGCTGGCCTCGCAGCGCTCTGCTAGCTGCTGTGGCGTGAGCAGACGCAGGCGATATTTCAGCAGCTGCCACAAAAGCTGTGCGTCATAGCCTCCGGCCGCAAGAGCTGCGTGCATATAGTCCGGCACAGCCTGCTGCCAGCTTTCGTTACCGTCCGCCATTGCCCGGCGGATGGCGCTGGCGCTGGCTATACTGTTGCCGATAGCGGTGGAGTTATAGCCCTCGTCCGTGCGCTGCAGATAAAGCGGTTGAATGTCTGCGGCAGTTTGCAACAGTGCCTTGGTATATTCCAAGGCCAAAATGTCATTGGGAGTGCAGAAGGCTGTATTCGCGCCTAAAATTTTTTCCCAGGCCTGCGCATAGCTTAAGCCGCTTTGCAGCAGCTCGCGCAGCCTTGCTTGCGCTTCAGCGCTGCAGGCAAGGCGTGCTGCGGCCACAAAATCACTTTGCGGGTGTTCTGTGCCGCAGGCAAGCGTGTTGACGCAGCCTGTGGCTGCTAAAAGCTGCACAGCGCCCTTGGCAAAGAATTCGGCACTGCGCAGTGTAAAGACGCAGGGGAGCTCCAGCACCAAATCGGCACCGCCCTGTACTGCGCAGGAGGCGCGCTTCCATTTGCTTAAAACGGCAGGCTCGCCGCGCTGCATAAAGCAACCGCTCATGACGACGATTAGCGGTTGCTGCGTCAGTCGCTTTGTTTCCTGTATATGATATAGATGACCATTGTGAAAGGGATTATATTCGGCAATAATGCCAGTGGCCTGCATATTTTTTACCTCGCATGATTTTATCTCTGTGAATATTATAACATAGGCTGGGAATTGAGAAAATATTTCTGTTCAATTGGCCGCAAATAGTGTATACTAATAGTGTATTGGTATTTAAGACTCGATTTAATTTTGGCGTTGACCGGGAGGCTTATTGTGATTGTTTTCGTAGTAAATTGTGGCAGCTCCTCCATCAAATATCAGCTGATAAACATGGAAGGCGAGCGTGTCATGGCCAAAGGCCTGATTGAACGCATCGGTATGGAAGGTTCCACACTGAAGCATACGCCGGCAGGCAAATATACAATTGATTTAAAAGAGGAAATTCCCGACCATAAGGTTGGTATCCGTATGGCGATTAAGGCGCTGACCAGCAAGGAATACGGCGTTATCAAAGACATGTCCGAGATTGATGCCGTAGGTCACCGTGTTGTGCACGGCGGCGAGCGCTTTACCGACAGCGTACTGATTACCAGTGACGTATTGCGCGGTATCGAGGCCTGCTGTGAGATTGCACCTCTGCATAATCCGCCTAACCTGTACGGCATTAATGCCTGCATGGAAATTATGCGCGGTACACCGCAGGTAGCTGTTTTTGATACGGCCTTTCATCAGACGATGCCGAAGGTTGCATACCTTTACGGCCTGCCCTATGAAATGTATGTCAAATACGGTGTACGTCGTTATGGTTTTCACGGCACTTCACATAAATATGTGGCTCTGCGTGCTGCGGAGCTGATGCAGGAGCATATGAATGATTTGCGTATCATCAGCTGCCATTTGGGCAACGGTGCCAGCATCGCGGCAATCAAATACGGCAAATCTATTGATACGAGCATGGGCTATACACCGCTTGAGGGCCTGATTATGGGCACACGCAGCGGCGAGATTGACCCGGCAATTATTCCGTTCCTGATGGAAAAGGAAAATATGAATGCGCAGCAGATTGATGATTACCTGAACCGCCGTAGCGGTATTCTCGGTATCAGCGGTCTGTCCAGCGATTTCCGCGATCTGGAAAGCGCTGCTAACCGCGGCGATGATCGCAGCCAGCTGGCAATCGATGTTTTTGCCTACAAGGTAAAAAAATATATCGGAGGTTATGTAGCGGCAATGGGCGGTGTAGATGCTATTGTCTTTACCGCAGGCCTGGGCGAGAACTCTCCCTTTATGCGTGATAAAATCTGCAACGGTCTGGAATATCTCGGTACGCGCATTGATCCGGACCTCAACCAGGTACGCGGCAAAGAGCGCGAAATCAGCGTACGCCGTGCGCGTGTAAAAATTTTTGTTATCCCGACAAACGAGGAACTGGTTATTGCCCGCGATACATATAACATCTGCCGCAGAATCATTAAGCTGTAGGCATTTGCATGAGGTTATAGTAACTGATAACAGTTTTTATCCGTACAAAGCATTTTTACTTGACAAAGAGCGGTAATACCGCTATAATTGTAACGATTGGTGAAATATGATTAAAATAAATGTCGCAGAAATCAAGAAAAGACTAGTCGGTGAAAAGACTCTTGCTTATGAGCTTTCGCCTGCTGAACTGGAAATAACACCTGAAGAGCTTGTTATTGACAGTACAGTAAATTTGGAAGGCACTATGAGCAATGCTGGTGATGTATTATTACTGCAGGCTGTAATGACTGCTAAGGTACAACGTACCTGCGGACGTTGCCTGAAGAATTTTACAGGTGTAGCCAAGGCAGAAGTTGTCGAGAAGTTTTATCCGGCAAGTGCTGAACATATTGAAAATGATGCTTTTGTCTACGATTCGGACGTTATTGACATAACGGAACCGCTTCGTGAAGGGCTGCTGCTTGCAGAGCCCATGCAGGCTCTGTGTAAGCCAGACTGCCGGGGACTTTGTCCCGTTTGTGGCGCTGATCTTAATGATGGTGACTGCGGATGCGACAGGTCCACTGTAGATCCGAGGCTGGCGGCATTAAAGCAATTCATCAAAAATTAAATTCACTTCATAGCACTGAGGAGGTGTATTGAGAAATGGCAGTACCTAAGAGAAAAATGTCCAAAGCCCGTCGTGACAGACGTCGTGCTAACTGGAAACTGAGCGTTCCTGGCATGGTTGAATGCCCGCAATGTCATGAAATGAAAATGCCGCATCGCGTTTGCCCTGAATGCGGTTACTACAATGGCAAACAAGTCATTGCTAAAGCTGAATAATTTTAAGCTGTTTATAAGGCCTTCGGAATTTTTCCGGAGGCTTTTTACATGGTACGGTAAAATCTCCGATTTCACGGATAGTTAATTATGTAATTAAAGAAATTGGCGAAATGTAAGGGATATCACAAATTTTTTGCTAAAAAGCCCTTGCCAAAAACCTGCGATGCTCTTATAATAAAAACAGATATTATGAGCTGGTACTAAAAAGCAGGTGAGGCAATGACTTCTTCTAAAAAATTAATACGTCACAGAAGCTTGAAGAAGCTGCTTAGGGATAATCCCTTCAGCACTGATGAGCAACTGGCAAAAATGCTGGATGTCAGCGTACAGACAATTCGTCTGGATCGTGTTGCTCTGGGAATTCCTGAGCTGCGTGCCAGAACTCGTACTATGGCAGAGGAAGCTCAGACCAAGCTGCGTGCTATTGATAAAAAAGATATCGTGGGCGAGCTGCTGGATCTGGAGCTGAACAAAATCGGCATCTCAACGCTGAAGATTACACCGGATATGGTGCTTGAGCGTACCGGAATCGCACGCGGTTATTATATGTTCGCCATGGCCAATACTTTGGCTCTGGCAGTTGTAGATGCGGAATATGCACTGACTGCTGTAGGTAATGTCAAGTATAAGCTGCCTGTCAATGCAGGAGCTGTGCTTGTAGCCCGTGCAGTGGTTACGCACCACCGCATGGATAAATATTATATTTTTGTTTCCGTGAAAAACAATAACGAAGAGGTTTTTCGCGCTAAGTTCATTATTGTTTCTTTGGATAACAGAACTAAGCATGAGGGGGAGCAGGAAGCATGAAAATCGCCGTAGATGTTATGGGTACCGATTATGGTCCCAAGGAGCTTGTTTTAGGCGCAGTCAACGCTGTTAAAGAGTATGGCTGCGAAACTGTTTTGGTTGGCGATGAAAAAATAATCCGTGAGCTGCTGGTAAAATACGGTGCGGATAAAAATCCGAAGATTACTATTCATCATGCCAGCGAGGTAATTGCGATGGACGAGCATCCTGCAATTGCGGTTAAGTCCAAAAAGGACGCTTCTATCGTAGTTGCGGCAGGATTGCTGAGAAACAATGAATGTGATGCCCTTGTTT
>ULWG01009026.1_pt1 | contig 12471 bp, 10 predicted proteins | sample 1960141 | NCBI WGS metagenome assembly ULWG01 (sample SAMEA4835806, study PRJEB28245) | human gut metagenome | biome: gut microbiome; material: fecal sample | place: Denmark | collected 2008
CTGCCCTTTCAGGGCGTGTGGGGCTTACTTGCGAAACTTCAGTGAAGAATTCAAGTGTATAGGAAGAAAATGAAGACAGAACTCATTCTGGTCGGAAAGACCGTAAACAAGCATTTCATTGCGGGCATCAAGGATTATGCCGAGCGCATCACCCATTATATGCCTTTCAACATAACAACCATTCCTGAACTCAAGAACACCAAGAGTCTCAGCGAACAGCAGCAGAAGGAACGGGAAGGAGAACTGATTCTGAAACTCCTCCAGCCTTCGGATACCGTGGTGCTGATGGATGAACATGGACAGGAATTCCGAAGCATCGAATTTGCCAAATGGATAGAGCGCAAGCAGGCCACGGCAAGAAGGCTCGTCTTTGTCATCGGCGGTCCTTACGGCTTCTCACAGTCTGTCTACGACCGCGCCAACGAGAAGATCTCCCTCTCCAAGATGACCTTCTCGCATCAGATGGTGCGCCTTATCTTTACCGAGGCGCTCTATCGCGCATGTACTATTATAAAAGGTGAGCCTTACCACCACGAATAAGGGTAAAAAGGTAAAAGGGTAAAAAGAGCCTTTCCCCCTTGCGCCCCCGTCCCCAGCGATTCCATCGCTGGTCCCCTAATCTTAAAAGAAGAAAGAATATGCCAAAAGATAAATATATAGAAATAAAAGGGGCAAGAGCCAACAACCTCAAGAATATTGATGTGAAGATACCTCAGGGCAAGTTTGTTGCCATTACGGGTGTCTCAGGATCGGGAAAATCATCGTTGGCTTTTGATACCTTATATGCTGAGGGCCAGCGCCGCTATGTGGAGTCGCTCTCTTCATACGCTCGCCAGTTTCTGGGACGTATGAGCAAACCGGAATGTGATTTCATCAAGGGATTGCCACCTGCCATCGCCATCGAACAGAAAGTGATTTCGCGCAACCCACGATCTACCGTGGGCACCAACACCGAAATCTACGAATACCTGCGACTGCTCTACGCACGCATCGGAAAAACCTATTCGCCTATCAGCGGACAGGAGGTGAAACGCCATACTACCGAAGATGTACTCGCCTGCACCCGACAGTATTCCCAGGGTACCAGGTTTGTCATCCTCGCCCCTATCCACGTCATCGAAGGGCGCAGTCTGGGCAAACAGCTGGAGATGTACAACCAGGAAGGTTACGCGCGTATATATATAAAAGGTGAATTCATGCGCATCGAAGACTTCATGGAGCAGGCGGATAAGGAACTGCTGGAAGTAAGCGGCGACAAACTGAGAAAGAGAATGCAGCAGAAGGATGAAGAAATCTTTCTGGTCATCGACCGTGCTTCGGTAAGCGATGAGAAGGATGACATCAGCCGACTGATGGATTCTGCCGAAACTGCCTTCTATGAGGGAGATGGAGCCTGCCGCCTCGTCTTCCTGCCAAGCAATATCTGCTACGACTTCTCTACCCGGTTCGAAGCTGACGGCATGCAGTTTGAAGAGCCTACCGACAATATGTTTGCCTTCAATTCTCCTCTCGGAGCCTGCCCTACCTGCGAAGGTTTCGGCAGCATAATAGGCATCGATGAGAAACTCGTCATCCCGAACACTTCGATGAGCGTATATGACGGATGTGTGGTTTGCTGGCGAGGCGAAAAGATGGGTATGTGGCTCAAGGAATTCATCCGCAGAGCTGCAGAATACGACTTCCCTATCTTCAAGCCTTATTTTGAACTGACTCAGCAGCAGAAGGACTGGCTGTGGCACGGTCTGCCTGGCGAGAAGAAACGTAAACAGCAGGAAAGGGTGAGCATCGATGAGTTCTTCAGAATGGTAAAGGAGAACCAGTACAAGATACAATACCGCGTGATGCTGAGCCGATTCCGTGGAAAGACGATTTGTCCTGACTGCCATGGTACCCGACTCAAGAAGGAAGCCAACTATGTAAAGATTGGCGGAAAGAGCATCACCGAACTGGTTGAGATGTCGATTGTGAACCTGAGCGAATGGTTCAAGAAGCTGGAACTCTCTGAGCATGAGAAGGAAATCAGCAAGCGTCTGCTCACCGAAATCACCCACCGCCTGCAGTTTCTCCTGGATGTTGGTCTGGGTTATCTTACGCTCAACCGACTCTCCAACACCCTCTCCGGCGGTGAGAGTCAGCGCATCAACCTGACCACCAACCTGGGCTCATCGCTCGTGGGTAGCGTATATATCCTCGACGAACCTAGTATCGGACTCCATAGCCGCGATACTGCCCGACTGATTAAGGTGCTGAAAGAACTGCAGCAACTGGGCAATACGGTGGTTGTGGTAGAACACGACGAAGAGATTATGCGGGCAGCCGACTATCTCATCGATATCGGTCCCGATGCCGGCAGACTGGGCGGAAGAGTGGTCTACGCCGGTCCGTCATCAGAATATTCAACCACCGACAAGGCCGAACAGGAAAAGCTGCTGGCTGAATATCCGGAGAGTTATACCATCAAGTACCTGACCCACAACGAGGAGATAAAAGTGCCAACGAGCCACCGTGCCTGGAACCAGTATATCGAAATCAAGGGAGCCCGGATGAACAATCTGCGCGGCATCGATGTTAAGATACCGCTCAATGTATTCACCTGTGTAACCGGTGTATCAGGCTCAGGCAAGAGTTCACTCATCAAGGGAATCCTCTATCCTGCCATGCGTCGCCGTCTGGACCTCGTAGCAGATGCACCAGGCGAATATGCATCGATGGAAGGCGACTGGAAGAGCATCAGTCATGTAGAGTTTGTTGACCAGAACCCTATCGGAAAGAGTACCCGCAGCAACCCTGCCACTTATCTGAAGGCATACGATGCGATACGTGCCCTCTTTGCCAACCAGCCACTGGCTAAGCAGATGGGATTCACGCCGCAGTACTTCTCTTTCAATACCGAAGGCGGAAGATGCGAGGAATGCAAGGGTGCGGGATATGTTACCATCGAGATGCAGTTTATGGCAGACCTCACGCTGACCTGCGAGGCTTGTAAGGGCAAGCGTTTCAAGCACGATATCCTGGAGGTTCGCTATGGCGGAAAAGACGTCAATGATGTGCTGAACATGACGGTAAACGAGGCCATTGAGTTCTTCAGCGACGAAAAGCTGCAGCGCAACGAGGGCGACTTCGACAACTGCCGCATCATCGTAAACCGCCTGAAGCCGCTTCAGGATGTGGGTCTGGGTTATATCAAGCTCGGTCAGAATTCAAGTTCGCTTTCGGGTGGTGAGAATCAGCGTGTAAAGCTCGCCTTCTTCATAGGTAAGGAGGAACAGGAGCCTACGCTCTTCATCTTCGACGAGCCAACCACGGGTCTTCACTTCCACGACATCAAGCGCCTGCTCCATGCCTTCAATGCCCTGATAGAAAGGGGCCATTCGCTGGTAGTGATAGAGCACAATCTGGATGTCATCAAGTGTGCCGACTATATCATCGACCTCGGTCCTGAAGGCGGCGATAAAGGCGGTAATCTCGTTGTTGCCGGAACCCCAGAAGAAGTAGCAGCCTGCAAGGCAAGCCTTACCGGAAAGTTCTTGCGTTAAATTGAAGTTTCAGGGCGTATTGGGTAATTCCACCCACACAGGGTGAAAATACGATATCAGTGGAATCCGACAACCGCCGGATTCCACTTTTTAATTTAAAAATCCAATTCAAAAGAATTATCTGTTAAAAAAGTAACTATCATCGAAGGCTGCTTCGATAAGGCGTTGCTTCACTCGGGCGTATTCTGCCGAGTCTTCGATAAAGTACCGAAGAGCAGAAACAATCCTCACATAAACACTGAGCCGATAATCGCCCTTACCCTTTTAGATTGCATAAACATTTTCCTTGCGCATGTCTGCACAAGCCACTAAACGAGAACCACTAATGTGATGGTTCTTCATTTCTTCACTCAAAACAGCACCGAAACGGCTGTTGTCTACTTTAAATTTGTCGTAGAACATAATAATTAATTTTAAATGTTATAAAAATATGTAAACGAGTTCCCGACGTCGGGAACTCGTTTTTATTTTCTTTTTAGTATCTTTGCACCATGTATTACAGATCCAACAATCTGCATACCTATAAGAAAACGAATAACTGATACATATATTGTATAACAATATAAAATTTTTAGGAGATGATGAACATCAGCACATTCATTAACATGGCCAGCAAGATTCCTTCACCTGGCCAGTTGGAAGGCCTGGTAACCTTCATGAAGGAAGATGAGAAACTCAGGTTTTTCACCGAGTCTTACCGGAAAACGGGTAATAAGTCGTACAAGCACGATGCACCCCTCTTCGCCGTAGCCTGCATCTTCGAAGGCGGAAAAGGCAAGGACAACATCCGGAGCCTCACACATCTGTCACTGGTCGACTTCGACCACATCACAGAAAAACCGGATGACGGCACCCTGCACTCGCTCAAAGAGAGAATCTGCCACGATGCCCACACCCTGCTCTGCTACGTTACCATGAGCGGCAACGGACTGCGCGTCATCTACCGCTACGAAGGCGATGATTATCCCGCCGCCTTCGCCATGGGAAACGACTACTACGCGCATCTCATCGGCAAGGAAAGCGATCCGCTCTGCAAGAACATCACGAGGCTCAGCGGACTCGCCTACGACCCCGAAGTCTATTTCAATCCTGAAGCCACTGCCTTCAGCGCCGAGGAAATCAGCCATTTCCATTCCGCTACGCTCAAGACCGCCCAGAAGAAAAAGAAACAGGAACGCATCGCCGACTACTACGAGCAGATCGTCAAACCCAAGCTGGAAAACGAAAAAATCAGGTACGAACCCGGCAACCACAACCAGTATGTAATGCGGGTGGGCTACATGATGGCTAAGAAACGGTACGACAGGAAAGAAGCCACCCAGTGGGCCGTCAGGCAGTTTCCCGAATACGACGACGTAGAACAGGTGTTCAAGTCGTGCTACGACAACACCATTCACCCACAGAAGGCGAAGGCAGAAACCGGAAAGATTCCCTATGCCACCGTAGATGAAATCAAAGACTACCTCGACGGACATATCAAACTCCGCTTCAACCTCATCACCATGCGCTACGAGTATCTGAAGGGGAAATGGCGAATCCTCCAGGACCGCAATCTGAATACGCTATGGAGCAACATGTCGCTAACCGCAAGGGTGAGCAAGAGCGACATGATCAATGTCATCGAGAGCGACTATAGCCCACCCTACAATCCCTTCACCGATTATCTGGAGAATCTCCCACCCTGGCAGGAAGGCGACAAGGACTATATAGCCGAACTCGCTGCCACGGTAAAGATGAAGGGAGACCCCGTGATGCCCTTCTGTGAAGCCCTCAGGAAATGGCTCGTGGCGATGATAGCAGGATGGATAGACGAAGGTGCCGTCAACAATGTCATCCTGGTATTCATCGGCAGACAGGGCGCCTACAAAACCACCTGGTTCAACTATCTTCTGCCGCCGGAACTGAAGCAATACTTCTATACGAAGGCGAATGCCAGACGCATGACGAAGGATGATATCATCGCCCTTTCGCAGTATGCACTCATCTGTTATGAAGAGCTCGACACGATGAGTCCATCGGAACTGAACCAGCTGAAGGCTGTGGTAACGATGCAGTATACCAACGAAAGGGCGGCATACGGCCATTATGCCGAGCAGCGCAAGCATATCAACACCTTCTGCGGCACGGGCAACAATCCCGAGTTTTTGAGCGACCCTACCGGTAACCGTCGCTGGCTGCCCTACGAGATAGAGAGCATCCTCTCACCCCGTGAGCATCCGTTCAATTACGAAGGCATCTACGCCCAGGCTTACGCCCTCTACAAGAGTGATTTCCGCTATTGGTTCACCGATGAGGAGATAGAACAGCAGAACCGGCACAACCGCGCTTTTGAGGCGCCCAGACTAGAACAGGAACTTGTGGATCTCTACTTCCGAAAGCCAACGGAGGCGGAGACAGGGGAGTTCGTGTCCATAGCCAGAGCGATGCAGATCATCAGTTGCAACATCTCCCAGAAGCTGAACAGTTCGAAACTGGGCAAGGCTTTCAATGATCTCGGATTCGAAAAGATGCGCACCAAGCACAGCCGTGGTTACAGGGCAATCGTCCGTACTGCCGAGGAAATCAAGGCTTACCAGGTATCCGTCTGCATCAACCCACCGCAATGCGATGATGATGCCCCCTTCTAGCCGTTCCCAAGCCATCGGTTCATCCGGTTCAGGGTGACAGGGTGACACGGTGACACGAGTTTTTCAACATTTCGCCTCGCACGCGGGCAGGCAGGAACTTTCGGCCTGATTTTTCCTGCCTGCCCGCGCGAGAGTAAATCTTCAGAATTCCCTGTCACCCCTGTCACCCTGTCACCCAGAAGCCAGTTACTTCCGAAACGGAAACCAAGGACTTACGGTGCAAAAGTCAGAGACTTACGGTTCAAAAACCAGAGACTTACGATGCAAAAGTCAGTAGCTTATGAACCGCACCCTCATTCATTAACCCTCATAAAAATCAAACAAAACTATGGATTTAAGAAGTTATACCAAGCAAGAGCTAGCTCTTCTGTATTTTCCCGATGCTACTCCAGCAGTAGCCAGTGCTCACCTGATGCGATGGATCCAGCGCATCCCCGACCTTCTCCAGAAGCTTGCCGCCACCGGTTACGGCAAGAACTGCAAGGAGTTCACCCCGATGCAAGTCTCCTACATCCTCTACTTCCTCGGTGAACCCTAACCCTGTTTTCTACACCAGACGTAAAGAAGAAACGCAACCCCGCTAGGCGTTCCGGCGGATTTGCAATCCGACGTCAAAAAAGGCTCGACCTATTTCCTTGCGGATTTGCAATCCGCCTCAAGCGAGAATGCTGCATCACGATTTTGGCGACACAGATTCTTGATGACGGCAGTTTTAGGCTCTTAGCCTTGACTTTTGGATAAAAAGCCATTATTTTAGCCTTGACTTTTGGATAAAATTAACTATTGTTTGCCTTGACTTTTGGATAAAAGTTGTATCTTTGCACTGTAAATCAACAAATTATATAAAATGACATATTACAAGCGAATTATAGATAAAAAACTCCTGGAGTGGAAGGCTTCTCAAAGAAGAAAACCGCTGCTGATACGTGGAGCCAGACAAGTAGGAAAATCTTCTGCTGTGCGCCACTTTGGTAAAGAATTCAAGTACTTTGTAGAGATCAATCTGGAGAGCCAGCCATCCATAAGAGGACTCTTTTCAAAGGATATTGACGTGCATAGAACGTGTGAAAGCATAAGTGCCACTACCAGGGGTAGCATGCAAAGCTTATGGCTATTCATGAGAAAGAAGGCTCTTCATCATGCTGTTCGTACATCCCTAGAGAATTTCGGAGAGTTTGAGTATGTTGATAAAGAATCCCAGGATGCCATTCGCCACGTAGATGTAATTCCACTCTATGCAATGAGTAATTTGTGCAAACTAAGCGTTGATACGGAGATGAAAATAGCAACACCATAAAACAACAGAAAAAGGGTCTATATGACACGATGAACGGGTGACGTATAGACCCTTCTTTATATCGTACAGCCGACATTCGCAGTAGCAAACAAGTGAAAAGTGGAAAATTGTCCACCAGCCTGGTGGACAAATTCTATTTGACTTGAATAGAACGCAAACCACCGTTTGATATCATACAAGTTGGTCCTGGAAAATCCCTCACTCTGAGGAAATTCCGCACGCAAGTCAAGACTAAGTCTTCCACCTTGTCCCACAGATTTCACAGATTCGCACAGATTCTTGGCTTGGATTTAAAGTCACGCAGATTCCGCAGATTTTTCATCGGATAACTCCGCGTAATCCGATGAAGAAAATCGATGAAAAGCAACCTTAAATCCAGTAAAGAACATGCAAATACTACTTAATGATTCCGATTAATAATTAAATAACAATAACAGGCAACTAATTGTTGCTCAAATATTTGAAATTATCGTTCAGAAAGATTATCTTTGTGAAAGATAATAATAAAGCATAACATGATGGAATATAATAACGAAGAAGCTAAGGTACTTCTACCTGAAGACATCATGCAATAGGAAAAAGGGGCTATATGCTTATCCAAAAGATAGCATATAGCCCAAGCGTTTTTGATTGAGAACTACGATTAATATAACTTTACCAGACTCTAGTGTCTCCCATATGGATTGGGAATTCTTTACTATTTCATTTTCTACTCAGGGTTTCTACAATAGTCATCACCTTTGTGAAATGGAATCTGGTCATACAAATCTCCTGAGGCTTCCTCTGGACGTGCATAATTAGAAGATGCAGCCAAGATGCTGGCAACCTCTATCTGATAGCTGCGCATCTCTGGTTTCATATAATTTTTCTTTGTCATACTTATCAATTTATTAATGGGTTCATTTTACTTTACATACTTCTTACCATCCTTGATGTAGATACCACTCGTAGGCTCTTCGCTAAGCTTGCGTCCCTGCAAGTCGTAGATACCTTGGCGAGAAGATGATACATCCTCCGTGTCGGTCTTGACATAGATGCCATCAATGTCTGTGGTCTCACCACCACCAATTACGTGGATGGCGATACGGCTCAACTGGACTGATGGATTCAGCAGGCTTCCTTCTCTGTTGCTAGCATTGAGATACCATCTCTGTGGATTAAGTTTCGTATCACTTCCAGTCTTCCACAGTTCACCTTTATTAATGACGAAGTCACTTGTTGTGTCAAAGCCAGTCTTTGCATTGAGAGTACCCAAGAACTGATAGTAGCGTGTAACGCTGGCGCAGTCTATTTTCTTGTCAGCAGCAGCGGCAAACGATACATTTGTAAATTGCAAAGTCTTAGCCTCAGCAGTTTCTGGTGCCTGCTTCAAGCGGATGAGGCAAGGGGTAAGTGCTGGTATGGTGATGCTATTCTTTACTGGTTTTACCTCCAACACAGTATTAAAGCTGCCATCCTTCTGCTCAAACTCATGGAAGTTGTTGATGGTTGCCACCTCATAATCAGCAGGTATCTGATCGCATTTAAGTTCGAATGGTACATATACCGCTTGCCATCCATCATGCTTGAATGTGCGGTTGTAGGTCAATTCCTTTACGGTGAACTCCGCCTTGCTATTGTATACAGTGGCATCATTCAATGTGAATGCTTCCACGGTGAAAGCACTTGCATCATCGTTTGGCTTAGCCTCGATGCTGCCATCGCTTGTAGCGTAATAGTCATGATAGTCACAATCTGCTCTTGTACATCCTTTCTGATAGATGCCCTTGCTATCATTGAAGGTAACATCCTCAGACATGTTATGTCCAAGGGCTGGCAATGTCTGTGTATAGGCATTGCTAAAGATAGCCTTGGCATTGAAGGCATAAGAAGTCTTATAGTACTTATGACCATCTTCTGTACAAGTAGCCGCTTCATTGTCATGCTCTGCATCATGCACCACAGTCATTTGCGGTGTTTTGGTCTTTCCACATACCTTGCAAGTATAAGTTACAGCCACCGAAGGTACTTGTGTATTATCCTCAGCTTCCGTCCAAGTATATTCACCAGCCTCATAGCTCAAGTCATGGTTACCATTCGCCTCGTCTTCTGCCTCAGCGTTGTAAGCTACAGAATGCTGATTGGTATTGCTAAAGCAGCCATCTTTGCTGCCATGTTGATAACCACCATAGACAGTATTGTCGCCAGTAGATTTCAAGACAGGATACTCATCGCCATCCTCGCTCAACTTCTGATACCATGCCAAGGTGCTTCCTTCGGTAGGAGCAGATGTGGAGCCGTTAAGAAGCCATGCCACCTCGCCGCTCCTCAGTTGGGCTTCTGTAAATCCTGTTGCGTTATCTTCAGAGAGCTTGCTGTATCCGAAGGCTTTTACAGTTTTCTCTTGGCCGTTTGCATTCAGCTTCGCGCCACTATAGTATGCCACCATGCCTTCTGTGGCCCCTAAAATAGAATAGCCAAAAGCCATGCCTACCTCTTGTGTGCTGTTCGTGGCACTTATGCAGCCATAGCTGAACACGTTCTGTATCTTGCCTTTATTTACGAAACCTGCCATACCAGCAACACGTTCTGTACCTTTCACATCTCCATAGTTGGCGCAGTCTTGGATTGTTCCGCTATAGAAATAGCCAACCAAGCCACCAGCAATCTGACTTGATGCCGTTACTTTTCCATAGTTGGCACAGGCGGTTATGGAATTACCTGTGCTAGCGAAGAAACCAAAAAGACCGCCGACATCTTCTATTCCTTGTACCGTGGCGTAGTTCACGCAGTTGTAGGCGTTACCATCAAGTTTACCTGCAATACCACCAGTATTATCTTCTCCTCCTTTCATCTGGCAAGTATTTGATATTTTGATATTTTGAAGGGTGCTTGTATTTGCATAACCAACCAAAATTCCTGTGAAAACTCCCGTATTCGTCACATTTGCATACTCAAAGGTTAGGTTCTTGATTGTACCTTCATAGGTACAACCGAAAAGCCCCATATATTTTTGGTTTGCATTGATATAAAGGTTGGTGATGGTCTTGTAATTTCCGTCGAAAGTTCCTTCGTAACTATTATTATAAGTATTTCCAATAGGCTCCCAGCTCTTTTCTTCTAAGTTTTGAGACTTGTCTTCCACATGACATACTGTACTCATGTCAATGACATCAACTTCATCTGATATCTTTGCGCAGATACTATATTTTCCTCTATTCACCTCATCGCGGAACCACTTTAATTCCTCAGCTTTTGTGATGATGTAAGGATTGCCTACTTTGCCATCACCTTTGGAAGGACGCGTTTGTGCCCATGCCCCCCCCATAAGGCATGAGGATAGCCATCACGAGCAGCAGCATCGTGAATAGCCTGTTTCTTTGTTTTTTGTTATTCATATCTGTAAATTATTATTATTCTACTTTCTTACATATTTTCTCTCATTGCCATCAGATATACTGTAAATCCCAGGATGATGACGAAAGTCTGTCCGAGAAACAGATAGATATAGAATCTTTCTCTCTTGATGAAATCACAGAAGCTGTAGCGAGCCTTGTAGTTTTCATCAAGATATATCCTGTAGTCTTGAACCATGGCATAGCCCATGACTATGGCGAACAACAGAAGACACAATGCCACTATAAGAATAGCCTGTTCCTCTTTCATGAAAGTTTCTATTATATTTTCCATGGTGCAAAGATAGTGTTTTTCTTCGGAAAAAGGTGTCCACTTCCCCCACTTAGGTGTCTACTTCCTACAAAATAGGTGTCTACTTGGTGGGGGAAGTAGACACCTAAGGCGTGATTTTATTGTATTTTCGCTCTCCAGACAGTTGGGGAGCAACCTTCTTTCTCTTTGAATATGCGATAGAGATAGGAGCGTGAAGAGAAGCCACATTCGGCAGAAATGATGTCGTTGTTGTAGTCGGGATAGTCGAGCATCATCTTCTTTGCTGCCTCGAAACGTACCTCGGCAAGCCAGATGCGGAAGGTGGAATTAAGGCATGATGTGAAGTAGCGTGATAACTCGTTCTTGGAGATGTTCAGCGAGCGTGACAGGGTGAACATGTTTACTGTGGTGTCTTTGTAGCCCAAATCAGCACACCACTTGTCGAGCTTCTCCTTGATGAACATCTGACGCTCCTGAGAAAACGACTGTAAGTTTTCTTTACCGTCTGCAAGTTCTGCATCCTGCCCATTGGAGCTTTCCAAAGATGCTCCCCCATTTTCTGTTTCTTCATCTACTATGGCTGCGCTTTCTTCTTCCTCCTTATCCAAGAGTTCCTCGGTAGGAACGTAATTGTAGCCCAATGCCACGAAACTCAGGTTGAAGAAAAGGATAGTGAGCAGAGCCAACGGACCTATTATATATAATAAGGTGGTAGAGAGGATGACGAAAGGCATGGTAAGGGTAGAGAAGAACAGGGCGAAGACACTGGCTCGGGCATATCGCACGTAGGGCAGCATGTCGCCACCTGTCATCAGCTCTAACATTTTCTTGCGTTTCCGCATCTCAATCATAATCATATAGATGCAATACGCTACGTTTGTGCCGAACAATACGAGCATCGCATAGAGCCAGTTGCCAATGTTAAGACTTCCGCTATTGCTGTAGCCTATGCAGAAAACTGCTATGATGGCGGCATAAATGCAAGCGCAGACGATGTTCATCTTTCGGCGGTTGGCATGGGTCGCCTCAATGTTGTATATGCCCATGGCGATAGTAGTGATGCATGGGGTATAGACAAGAATGTTGAAAATAGCTCCCAAGTCATCGCTTTTCGCACGAAAACCCAAGTGCATCTGCAAGAGATATTGTATGGCAAGTCCCATCATACCTGCAAGTATCATCCAGCGTGACCACTCATAGCGTCGGTTGGTCCACTTCATGTGCAGGTGGGTGATGCCGAGGATAAGGGCATTGATGAGCATGAAGATGAAACATGCGAACTGAAGGAAATATAAAGAGTCTATCATTCTTACTATTTTATTGTTACTTTCTTGTATTTTTGATTGCTTGCCGTAGGATTTTC
>ULWG01000297.1_pt1 | contig 12283 bp, 9 predicted proteins | sample 1960141 | NCBI WGS metagenome assembly ULWG01 (sample SAMEA4835806, study PRJEB28245) | human gut metagenome | biome: gut microbiome; material: fecal sample | place: Denmark | collected 2008
CAATCACCGGAACAACAATCTGCCAAGGTCTGCGGATCAGCCAGGAAACGGCAGATGAATGGTTGCGCCAGTCTGTTGATAAAAAGTATGGTCCAAAAGTGGACAAGTATAGTGCTTACAACTGGACGCAGCCAGAGTTTGATGCCTTGGTATCTTTTGCGTATAACATCGGAAGTATTGACGGATTGACGGCTAAAGGTACTCGTACCCGTTCTGAGATAGCAGCCAAAATCCTGGAGTATAATAAAGCTGGCGGAAAGGTATTATCTGGCCTCATCCGCAGACGTCAGGAAGAGAGGAAGCTCTTTTTAACTCCCGTTACAGTAAAAACAGGTTGGCAGCAGGAAAATGGAGGCCGGCGCTTCTATTTAAAAGACGGCTCAGGAAAATATGTTTCTAATGACTGGCACAAGGATGGAGAACTCTGGTATTGGTTCAACGGTGCCGGCATGATGGTCCATGACACCTGGTACCAGTACAAAGGGTCTTGGTATTACCTTGGATCTGATGGTGCTATGCTTAAAGGCCTGCAGACGATTAACGGCAAGTGGTACTACCTGGATCAAGACGGCCGCATGGCAACGGATCCGGTAACATTGACACCGGATCAGGACGGCGCCTTACAGTATCCAGGCCTTGTAAAATAGAAAATCACACATCTGATCATCGGTTATATCTTGCCAAATTTCAACACCTGATTTATGATGAAAATATAGAAAAATTCTGCCAAAATCTAAGGAAAAATCCCCTATACGCACTTACAATCTGGTCATCCACCGTGGACACTGAACCTGCCGTCCGTCACAGTACTGGGTCAATATGGGCTGGCGTACACCGGGTCTTGAAAGGAAGCTGTCAAAGATCTCATCGACTACCTGGGAGATGCTTTCAAAGATATTCCTGCCGTAGATCCATTTATGGTCAAAGGCAGTGGAAGAGGTAATGGTAAAATCATAGCCCTGGTTTCTGTACCACTCCGTGTATACACGATTTAAGGTAAAGGACATGATAGCCAGTACATTGGCAGTAATGGTACTTTGGGGCCAGGTGGAGTAGATTTCGCTGGAAGCCACATTTTTAATATAATCTCTGTATGGTACATAGTAATCCTTGGCGGTGGAGTCTGTAGGCGCTCCGTCGTGGACCACAATAGTCTGTGGGACCACCACACGGCTTAATACGATCTCACCGCTTTCGTTTACCGGTTTTACTTCGGCTTCAGCAATCTTTGGGGGATAATTTCCAAATAAAGTGTGGTCTGGGATGACTACTGGGTCTTCAGGAGGTGTGCCGCCTTCATCACCTGTAAGTGCTGCAGGCTGGATGGCCTGTGTTCCTGCAAGAATCTCGGTGCCGGAGATATTTAAGGGTTTAAAGCCTTCTGCTTCCACCAGCACATCATATTCAGAATAAGGCTGGTAGATACCAGGCTCTAAACTGTATTCCTCAGGAGGCGCAGGAAGAGAAATGTTTTCCGTCTGTCCAGAAGAGTCTGTAGTCAGCTGTTCCAGCACACGTTCCGGTTCTCCTTTGGAGCTGATGGAAACTTTTGCGTTTTGTATGGGAAAATTATTCCGGATGTTGATCACCTGGATCTGTAAATTGCCTCTGGATATAAAATCCTGTCCATTTGCCATAAAAAATGCCTTCTTTTTATACCGTCGTTTTCAGTATATGAGAAGGCACTTTTATTTTATGACAGCTTTTTTATCTGTATTTTTTAAATCTCAAATCCACGGACTTTCAGATAATTTTTAATGGTTTCCACAGCACCGTCTGTTCCAATGGCTGCTGTATTGATCATCAGGTCGTAATTTTCCGGAAATTCCCATTCTTTTCCTGTATAATAGCGGAAGTAATCACGGCGCTCCCTGTCGATGCGCTTGATATTTTTCTTTGCATCTTTTGCTGCGTAATATTCTTTTTCAATGGTGCGTTTTTCCCTGAAATCCATATCCGCATAGATAAATACACGTACCAGACCTTCCATGCCCTCTAAAACGTAATCTGCGCAGCGACCCATGATAATGCAGTCTTCTTCAGCTGCCAGTTTGCGGATCACCTCTGACTGGAAGCGGAACAGGTTGTCCGCAGATGTCAGGTCAGAACCAAAAGAGGGAGCTCCTTTTTCAGGAGTCAGGCTCTTGATGATCTTATAAAGCAGCTTATTTCCGGCTTTTTCGTCAGCCATATAGTAATAGCTTTCCTTGATGCCGCTTTCATCTGAGTTCATGCGCAGAATGTTCTTGTCATAAAAATCCAGTCCAAGTTCCTGGGCCAGTTTGGTTCCTACTTCGCAGCCGCCGCTGCCAAATTGTCTTCCGATGGTAATGACCAGTCTTTTTCCGTCTTTCATATGCCTGCCTCCCATTTTATTGTATTAGATGCATTTAGTATAGCATATGGAAGAGGCAAAAAACGTGTTTTTCTGTTAATTTGACAAAAAACTAATATTCTTAAGAAAACTTAGGCGTTATTTTTTGTATTTAATACCCCTGCTTCACATATTACAAAATCAATGGTCCGGTCGTGGGCCTCCATTGGGATCTCATCACACATAAGGGCAGTGCGGCAGAGGACTGCCTGGGTACCGGTGATCTGTTGTAAATACCGGTCATAATATCCGCCGCCGTATCCCAATCTTTCTCCTTTCATGCTGCAGGAAAGGCAGGGGATCAGTGCCAGATGGATGGCTTTCGGTGAGATTTTTTCACAGCCTTCTTTTGGCTCCAAAATTCCGTATTTTCCAGGTTCTAAGTCATCAAAAGAACGGATCTTATATACTTCCATAATGCCTTTGCTGATACATTTCGGTACACCCACCTGTTTTCCTCTTTTTAGAAGATCTTCCAGTACAGGCCTGGTATTGATCTCATCTTCTGTGCCTACAAAACAGAAAACAGTTTCAGCTTTTTGGTATACATCCCAGGAGGTGATGGCTTTAAAAATGGCAGTATCACTGGAACGGCAGGTATCCGGATCAAGAGCGTTCCTTTTTTCTTTTAATATTTTCCGGAGTTCTTTTTTCTGCAAGTCTAATGGTCTGTTCATAGTTGGTTTCCTTTCAGAATAGAATTTTTTCAAAATGAAATTCAGTTATACAAAATAATCGCCATACTGTTCCCGTAAAAATCGGGTCAGTTCTCCTTCCGATTTTCCGGCTGCTTCCACAACAAAGCTGCTGGTCAGGAAACGGTGGGTCTGAGGAGAAAATCCTTTTTCCAGCAGGTGGTCAATGTCTGTATCCTTTACAAAAAAGTTCATACGGATCACAGGGAGTTTCCGGTTGTGAAGAATGTTGTAGATACGGGTGGAAAAGCAGAAAATATAATCGTATTCCAGCTGTTCCAACTGGTGGATCTCGTTGATATTTAAGGTGCTGATCCACTGAAAGGAGATATGTTCCCGCAGCTGTTCTAAAAAGAAGCTGACACGTTCAAAGTTAATGCTGGTCATAACAATGATCCGTTTTCTGTTTCTGGAAACGGTCTGGTTTCTTAAAATATGTTTCTGGAAAATAAGGGTCAACGTGGATAAATGTTCATCCAGAAACGTAAAGCCATAGGCAGCTTTAAAAATAATACTGTAACGCTTTAACTGCTCATATAAAACAGGAAAATGTCCTTTTGTATCCTCTACGGTCTTATCTACAAAAGTGCAGTGGAAATGGTCCAGATTGATCTCACGGTAGAAGTAGGCATATAGTTCCCTTAAAAATTCATCCTGGACCGGAAAGGGAGAAGGAAGTTCGCTTACGATCTGTTCTGTGAAATTTTCCGTTGCCTGCCAGAGCCTTGGATCAAAAGGAAGTTTTAAAGGCTGGGCGAAATTTAACATACTTAAGGCAACATTATAAAGCCGGTTCTGCCGGGGAGAGTCTGTAAAATGGATGTTTAAAGGAGCCAAAGGCAGTTTGTAAGAGTAGGCAGATGTATCTTTTACAGTCCGTGTTTTCATAATACAGATAAAAAGCAGCAGGAATTTTTTGGAGGGATAATTTAGGGACCAGCCTGTTTCTGAGAGAAAACGGGAAAGAATTTCGGTTGCTTCCTGAAAACTGCAGGAGAGATATTCCGTTGCCAGCTCATAGGTCTGCTTCTCCAGAGGCGTATTTGCAAAACGGGCAAGTACCTTATTTTCTGATGTAAATTCAAACAGAGGATGGAGGATGTCAATGACCAGAAAACGCAGCTGGAGCTCATCGCCCTGAATAGAAAGCCCTTTTTTCTTTTTTGTCACCAGTTCCAGGCCATAGCGCGTTAAAAATTGCCGCAGCAGTGCTGTGTCCTGTTTTTTCGTAGTAAGGGAAAGTCCCCATTGTTCATAAAGCTTGGATGAGTTTACATAATTTTGAAAAAAGATGGCAGTGATCATCACCCGGATCCGTTCATCAGAGGAGCTGAGATAATCCTTTTGGTCCAGGTTGCGGATAAAGGAAACCAGGTCTTCATAGCTGATGCAGCTGTAGCAGATACTTTTTTCGATCCGGACCATAGGTTCACTGGAGTAAAGATTGATCTGTTCAATGGTACGGCGGATGGAGCTTTCATTTTTCTGAAAATGCAGGGCTGTTTTGCTTAAGGGGATCATCTGCCGTTTCTGGATGTAGCGCAGCAGGGTCAGGTCATTATAACTTAAACTCATTTCATTCCTCCCAGAGTATATTCCCATGTTTTTGCAGGTACGTAATCTTAATACCATTATAAAATAAAGGTAAGTAAATGCAAGAATATATTGGATATTTTTTGCCTTGAAGCGTCTGTGTAAATCTGACATAATGAGGATAGTTCACAAGGCGCCTGAGAATAAAAAGTGACAAGTTATATCTTCTGTATGAAAGAAAAATTACAGATAATGCACAAAAGAATGTTTTGTGCGTGTATGGAGGGAAAACAGAATGAATAAGACAAAATCAAGTTGGAAGGATGGGATCCAGACCTTCGGACGTTCTCTGCTGCTGCCTATCGCTCTTCTTGCACCCATTGGTATGGTCATGGGTATCTGCAGTGCAATGACACAGTCCTATATGATCGCAAAATTTCCATTTTTAGGAAATGAAATAGTAAAGCTGATCTTTTCCAGTTTGCAGACGATCACCAATATCGTATTTAACAATATTCCCCTTCTGTTTGCTATGGGTGTTGCCCAGGGAATGGCAAAGAAGGAAAAAGGAATCGCTGTATTTGCAGCAACCGTTGGTTATCTGACGTTAAATGTTGTAATGAGCGTATATTTAAAAGCAACCGGTACTTTAGCTGATCCTGCTGTTGCAGCACAGGTAGGACAGGGTACAGTTCTTGGAATTCAGACTTTAAAGATCGAAGCTATGGGTGGTCTGATCGCCGGATTGGTAGCTGCTAAGGTTGCAGATAAGTTTTACCGTTTGGAACTTCCGTTGGCATTTGCATTCTTCGGCGGAAAGAAATCCATCCCGATCATCACATTTGCCTGCATGATCCCTATCGGCCTTGTTGTACCGATCATCTGGAATGCACTGACCAGCTTCCTGATCAGCATTTCTTTCATCTTCACAACACCATACATTGGAAGTGCTATTTATTATGCATTAAATCGTGCACTGATCCCATTTGGTCTGCACCATGTACTTGTTTCCCTGGTACGTTTCACAGAGGCAGGCGGTACTTATATGATCAATGGACAGGAATTTGTAGGTATCTTAAATGCAACCAATGAGATCCTGTTTAACTTAGGACCTGACAGCGAATACTGGAGCCAGCTGATGCCAATATTAACCAGCTACCTTGGCGGTGCCCAGATGTTAACCACTCTGTTCCGTGTTCCGGCCATCGGACTTGCTATGTATCACACTGCTTATGCTAAGAACAAAAAGATCGCAAAGGGTGTTATCCTTACCTGCTGCCTGACTGCATTTTTAGGAAATATCACAGAGCCTCTGGAATTCTCCTTCCTGTTTATTTCACCGGCACTGTTTGTACTTTACTGTGTAATGTGTGGTATTGGCCTGCTGCCTTACCAGCTGTTCCATATCTGTATCGGTTATATCCGCGGAACTATTTTTGATTTTGGTATTTTCGGACTTCTGTACGAACATACACAGTGGATCTACCTGGTTCTGTTAGGTGCTGTAAACTTTGTTGTATTCTATTTTGTATTCAAATGGTTTATTGTAAAATTCGGACTGGAGACTCCAGGAAGAGAGGAATTTGAAGTAGAAGAATCAGCAAGCCAGCTGTTAAAAGAAAAGAACTGGCCAGCCATCGCAGCTCTTGTAGTAGAAGGACTTGGCGGAAAAGAGAACATTGTAAATGTTGAGAACTGTATTTCACGTCTGAGAGTGGATCTGAAGGATCCGAAGAAGGTAGATCAGGTCAAGATCAAAGACTCCGGCTGTGCAGGTATTTTCTTCCCGTCAGAAAAGCATATCCATGTAGTATTTGGACCTCATGTAGAGTTTGTACGCCATGCTGTAGATGACCTGCTGAAAAAATAAGAGGTGAAAAATGAGAGCTTTATATGATTCAAAAAGCAAGCTGGATGACAGAGGCATCAAATATCTTTTAAGCGAAGAGAACAAATATAAAACCTGGCTGAAAGTGGAAGGGGCGCTTGCCCTTTCCCAGGCCAAAGAAGGTTTTATCCCGAAAGAAGCAGCAGAAGAGATCGCGTCTGTTCCTTTTGAGACCCTTGATCTGGAAGAAATGGAAAAGATCAAGGCAAAGGTGGGACATGGTTTTGTTCCATTTGTGAAAGTGCTGGTAAAAGCCTGCAAGGGAGAGGGAAAGAAATACGTTCATTATGGTGTGACTACCCAGAATATCCAGCAGACCTCCCAGCTTTACATTACCAGACAGGTAACAGAGATCTATAAAAGTTTTCTGGCTGATATTTTAAAGAACCTGGCAGCCCTGGCAAGGGATAATGCAGATGCAGTTATGCCCGGAAGGACCCATGGAAAACATGCCATTCCTATTACCTATGGATACAAGGTGTCTGTATGGATCAGTGAACTGCTTACAGGCCTTGAAAGGCTGGAAGAAGCAGAAAAAAGGATCTTTACGGTTATGATGGGCGGTGCTGTAGGCGGCTTTAACGCTACCGGCCTTACAGGACGTAAAGTCCAGGATGATGTGGCAGAACTGCTTTCCATGAGTTCCATGGAAGTTCCAAGCCGCAATATGACCCAGATGAAGGTGGAATACCTGATGAACCTGTGCCTTTTATGCAATACCTTCCATAAAATGGCAGAGGAAGTGTATTACACTGGCATTGAGGAATTCGGGGAAGTCCATGAAGGATTTACACCTGGAACCATTGGAAGCTCTACCATGCCTCAGAAGATCAACCCGAAGTTAGCCAAGGGCATTATTGCCAATTCCCAGAAGCTTTATTCCCTTCCTGCAACCGGACTTTATTCCGGAGTCCGCATGTTTGAGGGAGACAGCAGTTCTTATATGCTTTTTGACGGACTGATGGAAGAGGGAATGGAACTGGCTACGGAAGTGATCATTCGCGCAGAGGAACTGACCCGTACTTTATATGTTAATAAAGAAAGACTTCTGAAAAATGCCAATATCAACAAGGGACTGGACAACAGCGAATACGTGATGATGAATGTAGCTGCAAAGTTAGGAAAAGACGCAGCCCATCAGCTTCTTTATGATAAGGCAATGAAAACAGAGCTGGAAGGAAAGAATTACCTTCAGGTGTTGTTAGATGATGAAGTTTTATCTTCTATGTTTACAAAGGAAGAGCTGGAAAAAATGATCGCTCCTTCCAGTTATACAGGAATTTGCAGCGTTCTTGCCAGGGAATTAGCAGATAAAGCGGAAGCCAAGGCAAAAATGATGACAGAGAAATAAAGAAATAAGATAAAGGAATAAAGATGGAATGCCGGATCTGACCGGCAGGATAGAAGGAGAAAAAATGGGATTATTTGGAAAAAAGAAAGTAGATTTTGTGTCCCCGGCAGGAGGCAGACTGATGAATATTACAGAAGTGGCAGATCCTGCCTTTTCTTCTAAAATGCTGGGTGATGGATTTGCTGTGGATCTGACAGACGGAGAGATCGGTGCGCCTTTTGACGGGGAAGTAACAGCTGCGTTTCCTACAGGACATGCTTTTGGCTTAAAGAGAAAAGACGGATTAGAGTGCCTGATCCATGTAGGAATGGACACAGTCCAGTTAAATGGCAAAGGCTTTGACGTTAAGGTAAAACAGGGCCAGATGGTAAAGAAGGGAGATACCCTGGTAGTTGTTGATCTGGATGAGGTACGTGCTGCCGGAAAATCACTGGTAACACCGGTTATCTTCACAGAGGGAACACCTGTGAAAATGTTAAAGAAGGATACACAGATCTCAAGGGGAGAAGAAGATATATTAAAGTTCTGATCAAAGAGAACCTATAAGCAGGAGGAGAAGTATGCGTAAACCACATATTATTACTATCGCGGGAGCAGGAAGCGCCCGCGTTCCTGCATTGGTGGGAACACTGGTGCAGTATAAAGAACGTTTTCCGGTATCTAAAATGATCTTTTATGATATTGACGGGGAACGTATGGGAAAGATGGAGGCCTATGACTGCCTGGTATTAAAATGTTTTTACCCGGAGTGTGATGTTGTATTTACAACGGATGAGGATGAAGCCTACAGCCATACAGATTTTATTTTCTGCCAGATGCGTGTAGGAAAAACAGAAATGCGCTCCCTGGATGAGAAAATTCCTCTTAAGTACGGTCTGATCGGACAGGAGACCTGCGGTCCGGGCGGATTTGCCTATGGAATGCGCTCTTTGGGAGCCATGAAACAGATGGTGGAAAAAGTACGTTCTTATTCCAAGGATACCTGGATCTTAAACTATACCAATCCGGCAGCTATCGTGGCCTTGGGACTGGACCAGATGTTCCCGGATGATAAGCGGATCTTAAATCTCTGCGATCAGCCATTTTCCATGATGAAAAGTTTTGCAAAGATCCTGGGAGTGCCTCAGGAGATCTTAAGGGCTAAATATTTTGGTTTAAACCATTTTGGATGGTTTACAGACCTGTATGGAACAGACGGAAAGAATTATTTTGACCAGTTAAGGACCTATCTGCGTGATCATGAATTTAAGCCTTATAATGCAGAGCAGAGATCCAAATCCTGGCTGGAGACCTATGTCCGTGTAAATAAATATATGCAGTATCTGGATGAGTACGTTCCAACTACCTATCTTCAGTATTACATGTTCCCGGATGAGATCGTAAAAGAAAGTGATCCTAACTATACCCGTGCAGATGAAGCAAAAGACTCCAGGGAAAAGGATGTATTTGAAACCTGCGCAAAGGCAGTAGGCAGAGATACCATGGATCCGTCAGAAATGCTTACAAACAGTGTGTTTGGAAATCTGATGGTGGAAGTGGCAGAGTCCATTGCCTATGACCTGAACAATGAATTTGTAGTCCTGGTGCGCAATGAAGGGATCATCCCCAACTTTGAAAGCAGGGCGATCATAGAAGTAGCGGGAACTATTGGAAAAGATGGTGCAAAGGGCTATCCTTATGGTGACATCGATCCTTATTATAAGGGACTGATGGAAGGACAGTATGCTTATGAACAGCTGACAGTAGAAGCATTCCGGGAAAAGAGTTATACGAAAGCCCTGAAAGCCCTGATCTTAAATCGATCTGTGATCGATCCTTCCAAGGCAGGAGCAGTTTTGGATGACCTGATGGAAGCCAACAAAGATTACTGGTATCTTACCTGATACAGAATGGAGTGACATGGTTCTTTATTCAAACTATATTGTACTGGAACACGGGATCTTTGAAGGGTTCCTGGAACTGGAAAATGGGAAGATAAAAGGGCTTTATGAAAAATGGCAGGGAGAATATAAAGATTATTCCGACAAGATCATTTTCCCCGGATTTATTGATATCCATGTTCACGGCTGGGCTACCGGTTCTTTTTGGTTTGAGAAAACACCCCAGTCTCTTCGGGAGATGTGTCGTACCCTGCCTTTTGCAGGTGTTACTTCTTATCTGGGAACCACAGGGGCAGATCCCATTGAGGAGATCAAGACCTGTATCCGGGCTGCTGATCAGGTCAGCGAAGAAGATCCTGAGGGAGCGCAGCTTTTAGGGGTTCATCTGGAAGGACCATTTATCAATCCTGTATACAAGGGAATGCAGAAAGAAGAATGTTGTCTGCTTCCGGATGTGACAGTGATGGAGGACCTTTATAATACCTTTAAAAATAAAAAACTGTGCCGCCATATGACCATAGCGCCGGAACGGCCGGGAGCAGATGCTGTTCTTAGATTTTGCCAGGAACACCAGATCCAGACAGCTGTGGGACACAGTGCAGCTACTTTTGAAGAGATCAAGAAAATGCGGGCCTATGGTCTTGGTGGATTTACCCATACATTCAGCGGAATGAAGGGATTTCACCACAGGGAACTTGGAACTGCAGGAGCAGCTTTGTATTTTGATGATATGATCTGTGAGTTTGCAAAGCAGACAGGAATGACGGTGTCCCATGAAGCTTTTGAACTGGCTTACAGGATCAAGGGAAGCAGCCGTATTGTGCTGACAACAGACTGCTGTGGTCTTGCCCAGACCCAAAGCTGTTTTGATCATTACGTAAGAAAGATCCGGTTTGTAAAAGACGGGGATCAGGTGTGCTTAGAGCACTATGACGGAAAGAAAGAATGGATCGATCCAAGGGATTATCAGGCAGTAAAACAGGTGGAGATGAGTTATGCCCAGTCGGTGAAAAATATGGCAGATCACACAAAAGTGGGGCTTTACGATATCATGTTGATGACCAGCTTCAATCCGGCTCATTATATCCATGCAGATGACTGCAAAGGCAGCATCCGGCCTGGAATGGACGCAGATCTGACTATCATGGATCAGAACCTGGATCTGATCTGCGTTTACTGTCGAGGAAAGGAAATACGGGAATGAAATGTGCAGTCAGTGATTTTGACAGAACCTTATATGTGGAACGGATGATCAGTGAAGAGGATAAGAATGCGGTTTTAAACTGGCAGAAGTCCGGAAATCTCTTTGTGATCGCCACAGGAAGGAATTTAGGGACCATAAAGCCTATTTTTGAGTCTTATGGCTTTTCGCCGGATCTTTGGATCTTAAATAATGGTGCCATGATCGCAGACAGGGATGGAAAGATTCTGTTTACAAAGCTGATCCCAAGGGAAACGGCATTAGCAGTATTGCGCTATCTGCAAAGTGTAAATGATGATGGAAGCGGTGTATCCCTTACAGACCGGAAAGTATGCCTCCTTTCTGAAAAAGGGACCAGTACCCAGAAAGCTTGTGATGGCGGAACGATCACAGCCGATCAGTTGGAAAGTCTGGATAATATTGTACAGATCCACAGAAGAAATCTGGACCTGAAGCATATAAAAGATCTTTGTAAAGACATTGAAGAGCGTTTTTCGGAAGTTTCTGCCTATGCAAATCTGTGGAATGGTGATATTGTAGCCAGAGGCGTAGATAAGGCAGTTGCTGTAAAATGGCTGAAAGAACATTTTCCGCAGATCGAAAAGATCCGTTGTATTGGAGACAGTGTCAATGATCTGGGAATGGTACGGGCCTACCAGGGAGCAGTTCCGGATGTAGCAGATCCCGAAATCAAAAAAGAGGCAACGCAGATCGTAAAGAGTGTAGCAGAGTTTCTTGAGAATTTTTAAATAAAGATCCTGATCAGAATTTCAGATCAAAGTTTAAACTAAAAAGCCGTTTCCGGGTTTGAAAGTAAAACCAGGGAAACGGCTTTTTGCTATGTTGTTTGTTATATTAGGAATACGTCACCGCCAGGTGACAGCTCCGTTGGAAACAGATCTTTATTTCGCTAACAGATTTTCTGCAACGACTTCCAGGTTCTTTCTGATGGCAATGTGCTGCGGGCATACAGACTCACATTTACCACACTTAATACACTGGTCAGCAGCTTTGCGTCCATGACCGCCTACCAGCCACTGTTCCTGATGAGCTGCCATTCCCTTATCTTTGTACAGGGTCAGGTAGTTCATAGCAGTGAAGGAGCCGGAGATACCGATATCCATTGGACAGACTTTTGCGCAGTAGTTACAGGTAGTACATGGGATCAGAGGGATGCGGGCTAATTCTTCCTGAGCCTTTTTAAGGGTATCCTTCTGAGCGTCAGTTAAGCCGGTGAAACTCTTCATATAAGAAAGGTTGTCAGCCATCTGTTCTACATTGCTCATACCGGAAAGGACAGTGATCACACCTTCCAGGTTGGCAGCAAAACGTACAGCCCAGGATGCTACGGAAGAGTCAGG
>ULWG01019769.1_pt1 | contig 11974 bp, 7 predicted proteins | sample 1960141 | NCBI WGS metagenome assembly ULWG01 (sample SAMEA4835806, study PRJEB28245) | human gut metagenome | biome: gut microbiome; material: fecal sample | place: Denmark | collected 2008
TTGCGAAATTTAGTAAGAATTTAAAGGCTTCAAAAATGAATACATTGGCTTTAACTTTTGCCGTTTGCTCAATAGTAGCATTGGCCTTTCTTGCATGGCTCTTTACCCCTTGGGGAAAGAAGTGGTCTAAGGAATTGTAGTGATGAAGAAGATAAAATATATATTATGTGTTTGCCTGATGATGGCAAGCTTGGGTGTGGAAGCCAAGTCGATGAAGGACTTGCTGGTTTCGATGCCCGATTCTGTTGTGCCTTATCTCAACCACAACCTGCGGCTGGAATTTACTGAGCTGCAGGAGATGGGAGTGAAGGCAGAAGTGAAGAATCTGTTAGGCGAAACGAGTGTGATGGATACGCTGACTGCTGATTTCGCTCAGTTGAGAACGAGTAAGAGCGCTACTTTGCAGATGAAGAAACTGCCATCGGCTAACGGCGATTCGCTGCTTTGCGTGGTGAAGACTTTTGCCGGAGTAGAGAAGGAGAGCGAACTCTATCTCTTTAACCAGGATTGGCAAGAGCAGGATGCCAGCAGGATTTTCGATGGAAAATCTTTGCAGCAACTGGCTTCCGGTCTTGTTGCCAAACCCGATACGATGAGCGAGGCTAAGTTTGAGGAACTCAAGGGGAAAATTGAACTCAAAATCGTGAGTGCTCTGCTCCTGCAACACGAAAACAGCCTCGTAGTGCGCTTGGCTTTACCTTTCCTGCCTGCTGACGATAAGAAGGCTGTAAATGCAATAAAAGTGCAAAGAAAATTTAATTGGAATGGTAAAACTTTTAAGGAGAGTTAAATTCTTGAAGTTTTTAGGTATAAACTATTGCAGGTTACAAGATTATTTGTACCTTTGCATCGTGTTTTTCATGGTATTAGATTATTAAGGTTAATAAAAGATTGGTTGTCGTGAGACAATCAATTTTTTTTTGTCCCTATCTGAAGGCATCAGCCCCTTGTCTTTCCCATCGGCTGGAGGCCGTTGGTTCAGACCGCAGGGCGATGTTTAGAAGATAACCATTCCGATGATACCGCAGATGAAAAGCAGCAGGATAGGGTTGGTCTTTCTGAATTTTGTGAAGTAGAAAGCAGCCAGAAACAGCACGATGCTTGCTCCGAAGACAAATGGATTGTCGGTTGGTGATCCGAAGTTCTCTTTATTCATCAGAAGAACGGCGGCAGCAGCTATCAGTCCGATGATGGCAGGGCGGAGTCCCGCAAAGATATCCTTTACGATTTTAGAATCCTTGTGCGTAATCAGATAGCGGCTGATGAGAATCATGATGATAAAAGGCAGCCACATGATGGAGAGCGAAGCTAATACCGAACCCAGACAGGCTGCCCAGGTAGGATAGCCGTCGTGAAGGCAGGCGGTATAACCTACGTAGGTGGCACAGTTGATGCCGATAGGTCCCGGTGTAGACTGGCTGATAGCTACAATATCCGTAAACTCAGCATTGGTAAGCCAATGGTTCTTCACTACCGTCTCGTTATGGATGAGCGAAAGCATCGCATATCCGCCACCAAAATTAAATGTACCAATCTTGGTAAATATCAGAAATAACTTTAGAAATAGCATAATCTCTATATTTTTACTTTTTTACCTTTTTACTTTTTTACCTTTCCATAGAGCCATCCCAGCACACCGGCTGCGATGATGATGTAGATAGGGGAGATACCGAAAGCTGCAATCAGCAGACAGCAAACCACGGGAATCCAGATGTTGTAGCGGTTGATGTTTGCCGTCTTTGCCATCTTGAAGCAAGGCGCAGCAATGAGCGCTACCACGGCAGGGCGCACACCCATGAAGAACTTACCCACCCAATAATTGTCCTTGAAATGCTGGAAGAACATGGCGATGATGAGAATGGCGATGATAGAAGGCAGGGCGATGCCTATGGCACCCACAATGCCTCCCCAGACTCCCTTCAGCTTATAGCCGATATGACTCGCCATGTCGATGGCGAAGATGCCCGGAGTGGTCTGAGCCACTACCATGATATCCATGAACTCCTGTTTGTTCATCCACTTGTTCTTGTCTACAAATTCCTGTTCCATGATCGGTATCATGGCGTAGCCTCCACCTAGCGTGAAAGCCCCGATTTTATTGCACGTGAGGAAAAATTTTACTAACATATCTGTTGTTTCTATATTATTTTTCTCTTATATCTGTTGAAATCGGCTACAAAAATACACATAATTTGTTAAATATGCTAGCTTTCATGCGGATAATCTTCAAAATCGTGTGCTTTTTACCCGAAAATTTGTATCTTTGCAGCTAATATTTTATAATAAAAAGACATTAAACTATGAATCTGAAAGTACGCCTAGCAGTGATGAACTTCCTGGAGTTTGCAGTTTGGGGAGCTTATCTTACGTCTATGGGCAACTATCTCGGCAAGGCTGGGATGGGTGCCGAGATTTCCTGGTTCTATACCATCCAGGGAATCGTATCTATTTTTATGCCTACATTGATGGGTATTGTGGCAGATAAGTATATCCAGCCGCAACGTCTTTTGGGCTATTGTCACCTTTTGGCAGGAGCAGCCATGATAGGTCTGTTCGGTATGGGACAGGCTAGTCAGACTCCTAATGAGGCAATGTTTATTGCCGTTTACACCTTCAGCGTGGCTTTCTATATGCCAACATTGGCATTGTCAAATACTTCGGCATTCAGTATATTGAAGAGCAACGGGCTCGACACCGTGAAGGCTTTTCCGCCAATCCGTGTGTTCGGAACCGTGGGCTTCATCCTCACGATGTGGATTGTGAACTGTGCTACCTGGGACAACGGTTCATTCTCGTTCCTGTTGAGCGAGAACGCCCATAAGTTCCAGTATACCCATTATCAGTTTCTGGTATCGGGTGTGCTCAGCATTCTTCTCTTCCTCTATTGCTTCTCATTGCCAGCCTGTCCTATCGTGAAGAAAGAGACAAAGAGCTGGGTAGAGACATGGGGTTTCGATGCCTTCAAACTTTTCAAGAGCCGTGAGATGGCGATGTTCTTCATCTTCTCTTGCATGCTCGGTATGAGTCTGCAGGTAACCAATGGCTATGCCACTCCGTTCATTACCAGTTTCAAGGGCGATCCTGCGATGCTCGATACTTTTGCAGCTAACAATGCTACGCTCCTGGTATCCATCTCTCAGGTGGCCGAGGCGCTCTGCATCCTTCTCATTCCGTTCTTCCTGAAGCGTTATGGCATCAAGGTTGTGATGCTTATCGCCATGATGGCATGGGTTTTGCGATTCGGTTTCTTCGGATTGGGCAATCCTGCATTCCCAGGTGTTACCTTCTTCATCCTCTCATGCATCGTTTACGGTGTAGCCTTCGACTTCTTCAATGTGTCGGGTGGTCTGTTTGTAGACCAGAAATGTGATGTGAAGGTAAGAGCATCGGCTCAGGGACTGTTCATGCTGATGACCAACGGTCTGGGAGCATCTATCGGAACCATTCTCGCAGGTATGGTCATCAACCATTACTGCCACTGGACAGATGATGGCTACCTGATGGGTGACTGGAAAACCTGCTGGTTCATCTTTGCTGGTTATGCGCTCGTGGTAGCTGTAGCCTTTGCTGTCCTTTTCCGTCCGAAGAAAGAACAGAAATAAGGAAGAAAAAGGTCATACTCAACGCGAGAGTAAAAACAGAATATTACGTAAGAATATAAATAAATTTAAATAAAGAAAGGGTACATAATGATGTTGTACAAACTTAAACTCGCTGCCTGCTTTGGCATTCCGGAAGCTTCCGGGACATGTATTATTAGTTTGGTAGACGAATCCGAAAAAAGAGCATTGTCTATTATGACTAATGAATATGTAGCAGAGCAGCTGAAGGCATGTAATTCGAAAACTTCTGATTTTGAAAATGATGTGATCTCTGTACTTTGGACACTATTTGACAGGCAAAATGTAGACGATTTCTATCTCGAATTTGATGCTACGCCAGAGAGGGGAGTATATGCTACTCTTGTGAATAAAATCACAAATGAACGTATGAGCATCAAGACTGACCAGGCTGTGTTGTTGTCTGTGGCTGCGGATATAGAAATGTATACAACAGAGCTGGTTATAAAGGAAATTTCTACTCCTTTTAATAAAAATGATATGAGTTCGGCTTCTTGTGCGGTACCTATTTCGGCTTTGCCAGACCAGATGCTCGAAAAAGCATTGGATTGTGCCATTAATGAAGAAGATTACGAAACAGCCTCAGCCATTCGCGATGAGATAGAGCGCCGCAAAGGCAAAAAAAGTGAATAATTAAAGGATATTCTTACGGAATAACAGAAAATTAAGAAGAAAAAGTAACAATAAGAGGAAATGAAAGAAGTTAGATTTTTCTATGTGCCAGATGCGGCTACACAGACAGAACTGCCTCAGGAAGAGGCTACTCATGCACTCAGGGTTTTGCGTATCCAGGCGGGGGACGAATTGTTCCTGATGGATGGCAAGGGGGTGTTCTACCGTGCAGAAGTTTCGCTGGCTACCAACAAACGGTGCATCTATGAGGTGAAGGAGGTTATGCCGCAGCAGCCTGCCTGGCGCGGACATATTCACCTGGCCATCGCCCCGACAAAGATGATGGACCGCATAGAATGGATGGCAGAGAAGGCTACGGAAATCGGCTTCGATGAAATCTCTTTCCTCAACTGCAAGTTCTCTGAACGCAAGGTCATCCGCATAGACCGCATAGACAAGATTGTGGTTTCTGCCGTCAAGCAGAGCCGCAAGGCTTGGAAACCTGTGGTCAACGAACTGCAGAACTTTAAAGATTTTATTACTACTCCCCGCAATGGCAGAAAGTTTATCTGCCATTGTTATGAGGAGATAGAAAAGAAAGACTTTTTTGCCGAGATTTCCAAGTCATGCCCAGCTGAAGATTCTGCCGGAGCAGCCCAGGAGGGTACTGATGACATCACCGTGCTGGTAGGACCTGAGGGCGATTTCTCTATCGATGAGGTGAGACTGGCCCTGGAAAACGGATATGAGAGTGTTTCGCTTGGCACCAGTCGTCTCCGTACGGAAACAGCAGGATTGGTGGCTGTCAACATGTGCCATTTGGCAAGAGCTTTATAATATTTACTAGTGTGATGAAAAGATTGTATAAGAGTTTGATGTTCATGTGCTTGGCTGTCGTATTGGGATTGCTGAGCTCATGCTCGGGCACTGACTATCTCAATGCCATTCCAAAGAAAAGTACTGCGCTCATCTCTGTTGACATGCAGCAGATGGCATCCGGCAAAAGCGATGAAGACAAGGCGGGAATGCTCAAGTCTCTGCTGCACGTTGAGGATGCATCGAAGTGTGGCATCGACATCTCAGAGAAGATTTTTCTCTTTGAGAGTGCTGATGGCAACCTCGGACTTTGTGCCAAGGTGAGCGATGAGGGCGATGTGGAAGACTGGCTTGCTTCGCTTGCCAAACAGCATATCGCTACAGAGGTGAAGGAGCGCAAAGGCTTTCATTTCTCTGTATTGAAAAATTCGTGGCTGGTCGGCTTTTCTGATCAGGCACTCCTCGTTATGGGACCAGTTGTAGCCGATGCGCAGGCCCAGCTCCAGCAGCAGATGGTGAAATATCTGAAGGCTGATGAGGACGAAGGTATTACCGCATCGCCTATGTTTGAACGTCTGGAAACCATCACTTCGCCTATGGCTATGGTGGCTCAGGCTCAGGCGCTGCCGGAGAAGTTCGTAGCTCCATTTACCCTTGGCACGCCTAAGGATACCGACCCTTCGCAGGTAGTGATTGCTGCTGAGATGGACGTAAAAGACGGTATCCTGCAGGTGAAGGGAGAAACCTTCTCCTTTAATAAAGAAATAGATGAGGCCCTGAAGAAGGCGGCTCAAACCTATCGTCCGATTAAAGGCAGCTACGTTAAGTCGATGCCTGCTGATGCCCTGGCGGGTATCTTCATGAACGTAAAGGGCGAGCAGTTCCTGCCGATGATGCAGAGCAACCGCAGCCTTCAGACCCTCCTGATGGGTATCAACCAGGCTATCGATATGGATAATATCATCCGTAGTGTGGATGGGGATATGGCTATCGTGATGCCTTCGCTTACGGATAACAATATGCAGATGACGATGGCTGCTAAACTGTCGCATGCCAAGTGGTTGGGCGATGTTGATTATTGGAAAACTTCATGTCCGGCTGGTGCGAAGATAGCCAATTGGGGAAAGAATGCCTACTTCTATACCGATGGCAAGACCTCGTTCTATTTCGGTGTGACGGATGACAAGCAGTTCTTTAGCGGAAGCGACCAGCTGATGGCGCAATATGCCGTGAAACCAAGTAATCATCCGATAGATGCAAAGATTCAGAAGCTCATCGTCGGTCAGAAACTGGCAATGGTCATTAATCTCGCCAAGAGTTCTGGTAGTGACGGCTCGGGCAAGAATGATGCCATCTCTACCGTAACCGGTCTGCTCACCCCAGTCTTCGGAAATCTTACTTCGGTGGTCTATACTTTAAAGGTAAAAGGGTAAAAGGGTAAAAAGGTAAAAAGAATCTTACCCCTCCTCTCTGCGCCCCCGTTCCTAGCGATTCTATCGCTAGTCCCCAACCAAGTCCTAATTTTAAAGGTAAAAGATTAAACATTAAACATAAAAAAAGTGGAAAAGATTCAGCTTCATTCCGTTCTCCCACAGGTTTTTGCCCAGCGCAACGACCTGGATTCGGAGATATGGAAGCAGGATGTTACCTTCGAGAAAGGTCATCTTTATCTTATTGAGGCAGAGAGTGGCAGCGGAAAGAGTACTTTCTGCAGCTATGTGCTCGGCTATCGTCACGACTACAGCGGAAGCGTGATGTTCGACAATGATGTTACCGCCAACTATAAGGTGAAAGACTGGGTAGAGATGCGCAAGCGTCACATCAGCCATCTCTTTCAGGAACTCCGTCTCTTCCCTGAGCTTACTGCCCTGGAGAATGTAGAAATTAAGAACAAAATAACCGGATTCAAGACGCGTGAGCAGATTCTTAAATGGTTTGATATGCTCGGTATTGCTGATAAGGTAGATGCCAAAATCGGCAGAATGTCGTTCGGACAGCAGCAGCGTGTGGCAATGATGCGTGCGCTCTGTCAGCCTTTCGACTTCATTCTGGCTGATGAGCCTATCAGTCACCTCGACGACAACAATTCGCGCATCATGGCTGATATCATGATGACCGAAGCGAAGGAGCAGGGGGCTGGCGTCATCGTAACCAGTATAGGTAAACACATGGACTTGCCCTACGAGCACGTGTTTAAACTTTAGTAAAGTTAATAGTTGACAGTTTATAGTTAATAGCAAGTTTGCTATAAACTGAAAATTATAAATTATAAATTCGAAATTTAAAATGAATCTCGTTTGGAAATTATTGCGTCAGCATATCAGCATACCTCAGTTTGCGGGCTTTGCCTTCGCCAATCTCTTCGGTATGCTCATCGTTCTTTTCGGCTTTCAGTTTTATAAAGATGTGCTGCCTGTCTTCACTCAGCAAGACAGTTTCATGAAAGCCGACTACCTCATCATGAGCAAGAAGATAGGTATGGGAAATACCATCAGCGGCCGTTCCAATACCTTCTCGGGTTCTGAAATCGATGAAATCGGAGGCCAGAAGTTTGTGAAGAAGATAGGAAAATTCACCTCTACTGAATATAAGGTAGATGCCCAGATGGGTGTAAACGGCGTGAACGTTCTGAATAGTGAACTCTTCTTCGAGAGTGTGCCTGACGGTTTTGTTGATGTGCCGCTCAAGGACTGGAAATATACGCCGGGAACTCAGGAGGTGCCAATCATCCTCCCGCGTACCTATATTAATATGTATAACTTCGGTTTCGCCCAAAGTCATTCGCTTCCTAAAATCAGCGATGGACTGATGGGCATGATCGATTTCAATATCCAGATTCAGGCTGGCGGCAAGAAAGAGCAGTTCAAGGGAAAGGTTATCGGTTTCTCTTCGCGACTCAACACCATCCTTGTTCCACAGGCATTCATGGATTGGAGTAACCAGGAATTTGCGCCAAACCAGAAGAGCGATCCTAACCGTCTCATCGTAGAGGTAGGAAACCCGGGAGACGAGAACATCACTAAATACCTGGATGATAATGGTTATGAGGTAGAGACAGACAAGCTGGATGCAGAGAAGACTACCTATTTCCTCCGCATGATGGTATCGATGGTGATGATTATCGGTTTGGTTATCTCCGTTTTGAGCTTCTACATTCTGATGCTCAGCATCTATCTGTTGGTTCAGAAGAATTCTTCTAAGTTAGAGAATCTTCTTCTGATAGGTTACAGTCCGAACAATGTAGCAAAACCATATCAGGTGCTCACCATTGCGCTGAACATCGTGGTACTCATCATCGCGTGGATCATCCTCTTCTTCCTCCGCGATTACTACATGGGCTTCATCGAAACCCTCTTCCCTGATATCGACGAGGGCACCATGCTCCCAGCCATCGCTCTAGGTCTGCTCCTGTTCCTGATAGTTTCTATCCTGAACATCGTAGCCATCCGTCGCAAGGTAATGAGCATCTGGCAGCGCAAGGAGTAAGGCACCTAGAGCCCTCGCTCTAGCAGTAAGGAGTAAGGGAGCCTAGCCTCCGTTCCAGGCGATTCCATCGCCTGTCATAAAAGCTCAGTCCCCCGCTTTTAGCCCCCGAAAAAACTATAAGCAAACCCCCATTATAAATAACAAATTAAAGGAAATCTGCGTTATTTGCTTAACGCAGATTTTTTTATGTTATAAAACACTATTTTTCATGCTTTTGTAACAAATAAAAGCAATTTTTTTATTACTTTTGCAACCGATAACAATATAAGAGGGGGTTATATCCCCAAGTTTTAATAATTTTATATAATAAAAGGTATGCAGAAAAGATTGCATTTATTAGTGGCTTTGCTGGCCTTTATGGTAACCACAGCCATGGCGCAGATTACAACATCTAGCGTTAGTGGTAAAATTACAGCTAATGGCGAAGATGTCATTGGCGCAACAATCAAGGCTGTTCACCAACCTTCTGGTACAGTCTATCGTGCAGTGACCAACATGGATGGTCGTTATTCTATTCAGGGTATGCGCCCGGGTGGACCTTATGTTCTGGAAGTAACCTACGTGGGTTACAAGAACAAGCAGGTAAAGGGCATTTCTCTTTCTCTTGGTCAGAATACAGTCTTGAATGAGACTTTGGCTGAAGATGCTGCTCAGTTGGAAGACGTGGTAGTTGTAGCCAATCGTAACAACAACATGCGCACCGACCGTGCTGGTGCAACAACAAGTATCAATGCCGACCAAATCGAGGCTGTTCCTACCGTATCTCGTAGCATGAACGACCTCTTGAAGTTGACTCCTCAGGGTGCCAACGTTGGTAGCGGTTTCTCTGTAGGTGGTGGTAACTACCGTCAGTCTTACGTTACTGTCGATGGTGCTGCGTTCAACAATGCCTTCGGTATTGGTGGTAACCTGCCTGGTAACGGATCTCCAATCTCTCTCGATGCATTGGATCAGATTTCTGTATCTTCTTCTCCATACGATGTTCGTTTGAGCGGATTTACAGGCGGTGCTATCAGCGCCGTGACCAAGAGCGGTACCAATGACTTCAAGGGTACAGCTTATATGTACACTACCAACTCTCACTTGCGTGGTAACAAGGTAAGCGATTATGAGTTGAATCGTCTCCAGTCTCACTCTACTACATGGGGTGCCAGCTTCGGTGGTCCTATCATCAAGGATAAGTTGTTCTTCTTCGCCAATGGTGAGTATCAGAGCAACATCTCTGCCGGTCCTTCTGGTACAGCTCGTGTGAATGCTACAGATGCGTGGTCTCCAGCATCTGGTACAGTTCATCGCCCATTGCAGAGCGATATGGATGATATGCTCAGTTTCCTCAATAAGACCTATGGTTACAACCCTGGTCGTTATCAGGGATATTCTCTTGATACCCCTTCTTATAAGTTTCTGGCTCGTATCGACTGGAACATCAATGAGAACAACAAGTTGAACTTCCGTTTCTCTAAGAGTCACGATAAGGATTCTAATTCTCCTTCTAGCTCTACAACACCATTAAAAGATAGTTACATTTATCCAGGTGGAAACTCTGATGGCGTATCTATCACTGGTGGTAAATCCCAGTCTGGTCGTACAGCTAATTCAGGTTTGTATTTTGAGAGTTCCCGTTATTATCAGGAGAAGAACTTTACCTCTTTGGCTGCAGAGTGGAACTCAAAGTGGGGTAGCGTAAACAATGTGCTTCGTGCGACTTACTCTTATCAGGATGAGCCACGTTCATATGTGGGTGACATGTTCCCTACGGTTGATATCTTGAAGGATGGGGCTTATTATATGGGATTTGGTCCAGACCCATTCACAGAGGGTAACCTTCGTCAAGTGAAGACATTCGTTGCTACCGATGAGGCTTCCTGGTCTGCGGGAATACAAAATATTACAGCTGGTCTTCAATACGAAGTAAATGATATTACCAATGGATTCGGTCAAGCTTGTGCTGGTTATTACGTATATAGTTCTATGGAAGACTTCAAGGCCGGTGGTAAGCCTGCAGCTTATGGAATTACATTCCCAATGGATGGCAGTGACCAGTTCAAGTCTAAGATGAAATACAATCAGTTCTCTGCTTATATTCAGGATCAGGTAAACTTCTCTGAGCGTTTTCGCTTGACTGGTGGCTTACGTTTTGAATTACCTATCTATCCAGCTCTTAAGAATAATTACAACAAGGCTTTTGCTGCCATCAAGTTTAAGCAAAACGATGGATCAGAGCAAAGCTATGCCACCGATCAGTTGCCTGATGCTTCATTGACTGTATCTCCACGTGTAGGTTTCAACTGGGACATCCTTGGTAACCATAAGATCGTTCTTCGTGGTGGTACTGGTTATTTTATCGGTCGTTTGCCTAATGTATGGTTAGTTTCTTCTGTTGGTAATGCTGGTTGTGGTCAGTACACATATTTTTATAATACGGTTTCTGACCCTAAAAAGGGACCTAACCCTTCTTTCGGTGAACCTACTTTCAACCCTTCTCGTGATGAGCAGTTGAAACAGCTTACAATCAGCCAGTTGACTACTACGCCAGCTCCTCAAAATCCAACCATTATCGACAAGGATTTGAAGATGAACGCTACATGGAAATCTTCTTTGGCTGTTGACGTAAAGTTACCTTACGACATCGATTTCTCGTTGGAGGGTATCTATAGCCGTGAGTTTAATCCTGCTATCGTAGTCAACAAGGGTTACTGTTATGAAGGCGAAAAAACCATTAAGCTTGCCCCTGGTGACACTCGTCGCTACTACTCATTGAGTGCAAGTGGCAATAAGGATAATAAGTATCAGAATGCTTATATGATTACCAATGCTGGTCATAAAGCATACTATTACTCAATTACTGCATCTTTGGCTAAGAAGTTTGCCTTCGGTTTGAACCTCTCTGCATCTTATACCTATTCAAAGGCTAGATCTTATAGTGATGGTGTGGGCGATCAGGTTAACTCAGCATACTATAACAACCGTTACTCTGTAAATGGTAACAACGAGATGGAGTTGGGTTATGGTACATACGTGGCTCCTAACCGTTTGCTTATCTCTGCTTCCTACAAGAAGGATTATGCAAAGCATTTCGGTTCTGAGGTAGGTTTGATTTATGAAGGCATGAACATCGGTTATGCTGATGGTTACAGCTGCACACGCTATTCTTATAACTTGGGTACAAATGTTGTTAATGATTATGGTTCTAATGCCCTGATGTATGTGCCAGAGTCTCGTGAGGCTCTCAATGACTGGAATTTCATGGATGTTACTAATTCCAAGACAGGTGAGGTTACATATACTGCAGATGCACAGCGTGATGATTTCTGGAATTATATCAACCAGGATTCTTACTTGAAGAACCGCAAGGGACAATATGCTGAGCGTGGTGGTGCAGTTATGCCTTGGCATCATAGGGCGGACGCATCAAAATGCGTTCGCCTCCAAAAGTTTTG
>ULWG01016115.1_pt1 | contig 11762 bp, 7 predicted proteins | sample 1960141 | NCBI WGS metagenome assembly ULWG01 (sample SAMEA4835806, study PRJEB28245) | human gut metagenome | biome: gut microbiome; material: fecal sample | place: Denmark | collected 2008
AGCGTCTCCTCAAGATTCTTCGAGAGCGTCTCGACGGCGGGGGCCACGTGCTCGGGACGGACGGAGGCGTAGTCGATCAGGCCCGACGCATTGAGCAGGGGATTGACGGATTCGGTCATGGCGGTGCGTCTCCCTGTCATCAGAGACCGAGGCGGCGTTCGACCGCCTCGACGGTGTTGGTCATCAGCATGGCGATCGTCATGGGACCCACGCCGCCCGGGACGGGAGTGATGGCGGATGCGACTTCGCGGACGTTTTCGTAGTCGACGTCGCCGCAGAGCTTGCCGTTTTCATCCCTGTTCATGCCGACGTCGATCACGACGGCGCCGGGCTTCACCATGTCGGCCTTGACCATCTTGGCGCGGCCGACGGCGGCGACGAGAATGTCGGCGCGGCGGGTGTGCTCGGCCAGATCTGTCGTGCGGCTGTGCACGATCGTGACGGAGGCGTTCTTTTCGAGAAGCATCAGCGCCTGGGGCTTGCCCACGATGTTGGAGCGGCCGATCACGACGGCATGCTTGCCGGCGGGATCGCACCCCGCTTCCTCAAGAAGCTTCATGACGCCGTAGGGCGTACACGGACGAAAACCAGTGCGACCCGTGAGGAGAGAGCCGGCGGAGACGACATGGAAGCCGTCGACGTCCTTTTCGGGAGAGATGGCGGCGATGACGAGTTCGGAGGAGAGGTGCTTCGGAAGCGGAAGCTGCACGAGGATGCCGTCCACGGCGTCGTCATGGTTCAGTCTGTCGATGACGGCGAGGAGTTCGGCTTCGGTCGTTTCGGCGGGCATGCGGATTTCATCAGAGCGGATGCCCGTGCGCTCGCAGGCGCGGACCTTGTTGCGGACGTAGACCTGGCTGGCGGGATCCTCGCCCACGAGGACGACGGCGAGTCCGGGACGGTGCCCGTGTTCGGTGCATGCCTCGACGCGGGTCTTGAGTTCGTCCTGGATGCGTGCGGCAAGTGCCTTGCCGTCAATGATCTTGGCTGTCATTAAGAAACCTCCGGTCCACAGCTGACAATGTTCTGTCGAATTCAAAAAACAAAAGGGCCTCCCGCGCCGTTGAGGCGGAGAGGCCTTGATGGCGGGAAGGCCGCCCGCGGGAGCCGTTTCCGGCTGATCCTCGGGCGCACATCCCACAGTGTATCGGCAATTGATGCTCAGTGGAGTAGCTTCGTGCCCATGACGACGCGCATGAGGTCGGCGACCGTGCCCGAGTTGGTCTTGTCCATGATGGAGGCTCGGTGGGCTTCGACGGTCTTGATGGAGATGCCGAGGTCGTCGGCGATCTGCTTGTTGAGACGGCCGTGGATGATGCGCTCGAGAACCTGCTGCTCGCGCGGCGTGAGCTTGGCGAGCAGGGCTTCATTGAGACTGCGGCGTTCCTTCTCCATGTGGCGTTCACGGGCTTCGCGGAGCATGCGCTCGACGAGCTGCTTGAGGGCGGCCTGCTCGAAGGGTTTTTCGATGAAGTCGACGGCGCCGCGCTTGAGGGCGTTCACGGCCATGGACACGTCTCCGTGGCCCGTGATGAAGATGATGGGCAGCTCGGCCTTGCGGGCCAGAAGGTGTTCCTGCACTTCAAGACCACTCATGCCCGGCATGCGCACGTCAAGCACGAGAACCGCAATGGCCTTCGGGTCGTACTTGGCGATGAAGCTCTCGCCGCTGTCGTAGAGCTCGACGCGGTAGTCGCTCGCCTCGAGGAGCCACTTCAGGGAGTCGCGGACGGCGTCGTCATCGTCGACGACATAGACCGTGCCCAGTGTTCCAGGGGCTTCGGAACCGTAGTCATAGGGAAACATGAAAGAAATCTCTCCTCAGAAAAAGTACCCTGATTCTACATCAGATCAGGATGTTCACGAGCCACGGGTACGGTGAACGTAAAGGTGGCGCCGCCACCCGGCGTGTCGGAGATGACGATTCGGCCGTGGTGGACTTCGACGATTGAGCGGCAGATGTTGAGGCCCATGCCCATGCCCTCATCCTTCGTCGAGTAGAAGGCGTCGAAGAGCATCGTCTTGGCGTCGTCTGGAATGCCCGTGCCGTGGTCGGCCACCTTGAACTGGATGAAGCTGCCGCTCTCGTGGAGCCTCACGTCCAGATCGATGGTGTGGTTGGGACAGGGCTGCACGGCCTCCATGGCGTTCTTGAGCAAGTTGAGAAGCAATTGTTCAAGCATGACGGAGTCGCCGTTCATGGCGGGAAGGTTCGGCTCGATGGTCGTGTTGATGCGTGCATTGAGCTTCTCCGCCTGAATGAGCGCAAGCTCCATCGTCTCGTTGACGACGCTTTCGGGCGTGAGCGACGTGAACTGAGGCTCGGTCTTCTTGGTGGCGGCGAAGCCGCGGATGCGCTTGATGATGGCCGCTGCGCGCTGGGCCTGACGATTCACCTTGTCGAGCGCTCCGATCGTGTCCTCGCGCGTGAGCTTGCCTGCCTGCAACATCATGCTGGCGCCGGAGGCGTAGTTCGAGATGGCGGCGAGAGGCTGGTTGAGCTCGTGCGCGAGGGAGCTGGCCATCTCGCCCATCGTGACGAGTCGCTGCGTTGTTTCGGCGCGCTTCATCTGGGCCTCGAGCGCAAGCTCGGTCTCTCGCTGGTTGGTGATGTCGGTCGCGATGATCATGCGTGCGGGCGTGTCATCCGTCCAGGTGAGCCACTGCATGCGGGCGTCGAACCAGCGGTTGGTCTCGGCGTCGTAGACGCCTTCGCGGGCGATCAGCGAGTGCTTTTCGGAGATGAGCTTCACGAGGCGGATCGCGCCGTCGGGCGAGCCGCCGAAGAACTTCTCGTAGGGGGTGTTGCGAAAGAGAAGGCGGGGGCGATCGGGATCGCCGCCCAGCACGCAGATCGCCGAATTCATCGACTGCACGACGCGCGTGAAGCGCTCGTGCGCGGCCTTCATTCGCTCGCGGGCGCGCTTTTGTTCGGTGATGTCGTAAAGCTCGCCGATCCAGCCGATCACACGGCGGTTTTCGTTGAGCAGCGGAGAAACGTTGAGCTGTCCGTCAAAGAGCAGGCCGTCCTTGCGGCGGACGCGGAATTCGATCGAGCGCACCTGACGGTCCTCGGGGTGCGCAAGAATGTCCTGAAGCGTTGCGGAGATGTCGTCCTCCCAGTATGGATAGGGAGGCATGACGCCGATGAGCTCCTGCGTGCGGTAGCCGACGAGCTTCTGAAAGGTTTCGTTGACGAAGAGGATTCTGCCCTCGCGGTCCGTAACGCGGATGCCTGCCACGGACGAGTCGCTCATGGCCACGCGAAGCGAGTTCTCGGCAAAGAGCTTCTGGTGGGCCTTGTGCTGCTGGCGCTGGTTGCTCACGAGAAGTCCGAGCGCGACGGCAAGAAGGCCTGCGAGCGCGATGATGGCCCAGAACTTCAGGTTGTCCGTCGTGAAGAGCGAATGCTCGTTGCTGAGGCTCACGAGCCTGAGCGACGGATCGTTGAGGAGCGGAATGTTCGTCGAATAGGTGAGCGAGCGGGCGGATGTGCGGAACTGCTTGCGGTCGATGACGGGCTTGCCGTCCGCCTCAAGATAGAAGATGTAGGGCGTCGTGCCGATCACGCTGTTGGCTGCGTCGGCGATGAGGCGCGAGAGGTTGATGCGCGCCATGAGGACCTGGTCGTCAGCAGGAGTCGGCACGAAGAGGTCGAAGAAGACCTGGCGCGTATCCTTGACGGAATAGGGAGAGGTGACGACGGGCGCCTCGCGCGTGAGTACGGAGCGTACGGGTTCGTACATGGCCGAGGCGTCGATGCGGCGCTCGGGCGAGTCGGGCATCAGCGCGCTCTGCGAGGTCGAGGCCCAGTGGCGAAGCACCTTGCGGTCGCGGTCCACGAGCGCCATGTCGACCACCTCTCGGCGGTCCTGCATGAAGGCCATGGCGGCGAGTTCGGCGCCAGCCGTGCGCGAGGGAGTGCCCGGAATGTGGATGAGGCGCATGCTCGACTTCTGCAGAAGCTCGGTCGTGCCCATGAGGCGGGACTCGACGGCCTGCACGATGAGGTCGGTGGACTGCTGGAGGCGGACGCTTTCGGCGCGGCGGTCGGCGTCGATCATGAAGACCGCGACAACAAAGAAGCAGGCGGCGAGGAGCACGAGCGCGGCCCACGAGGCGTAGATGCCGACGCGGGAGTTGGCGCTCGAGTCATGCGAGACGCTCAGCTTGCGGAAGGTCGACGCGACTTGTTCGTCGGTGAAGTCAATGGCCATGTTTTTCGTCTGGGAAGGTGCTGTGGGTGCATTGTAGTGCAGAGAGGGGCGCAAAAGGCGCGGGAACCGGTCAAGGGAGTACGCTGCCGGCGTCGAAAGGCCGGCGAGGACGGTAAAATAGGAGCCGTTCACCACCAACCGGAATTGTCCCCCATGGCTCTTACCCAGCAGGAACTCAAGCGCGAGGTCGCCCGTGCGGCGCTCGCCTATGTCGAAGAAGGCCGAATCCTCGGCGTCGGAACCGGCTCCACCGTCGATCAGTTCATCGATCAGCTGCCCGGCATTCGTGAAAAGATCCCCGCCTGCGTCTCCTCGAGCGAGCGCTCCACGAAGCGTCTTGAAGCGCTCGGCTTCAAGGTGCTCGACATGAACGAGGTTGACGAAATCGGCGTCTACGTCGACGGTGCCGACGAAATTGATCCGGGCTTCTCCATGATCAAGGGAGGCGGGGGCGCGCTTACGCGCGAAAAGATCGTCGCGTCCATTTCCGGCCGCTTCGTCTGCATTGCGGACGCCTCGAAGAAGGTGCCCGTGCTCGGTTCCTTCCCGCTCCCGGTCGAAGTCATTCCGATGGCGGCCCGTGCCGTGAAGGCGAAGCTCGAGGCGCTCGGCGCGACCGTGAAGCTCCGTAACTTCGTCACCGACAACGGCTGCCACATTCTTGATGCCTCGGGCCTTCGCATCGAGGATCCGAAGGCGCTCGAGGCCGAGATCAATGCCTGGCCTGGCGTCGTCACGGTGGGCCTTTTCGCCGCCCGCGGCGCCGACGTGCTGCTTCTGGGCACGCAGGACGGCGTGCAGACGTTCGAACGAGGCTGACAGACCGTTCGACTGCAAGGAAAAAGCCCGCACTTCCTTGGGAAGTGCGGGCTTTTCGGGCCGTGTTTCGGCGAGGACCTGTCCGCAGTCGCGGATCAGGGCTTCGGCGGCACGAAGTTCTCAGGCACCTGAACGCCTTCGGCATCACCGAAGAAGTAGCGTTCGCACTGCTGCATCAGATGCTGGCGGGCGGACAGGTCGGCGAGGTTGAGGCCGTATTCGTTGACCATCATGGTCTGAAGGCGCGTCCATTCGGCCCATGCCTCCTTGCTCACCTCACGCCAGATGCGGGCGCCGAGAGCGCCGGGAAAAGGCGGGTAGTCGAGCCCTTCGGCTTCCTTCTTGAGTTTTACGCAGTTAACCATGCGGGCCATCTGTTTGCTCCTTGATTGATGTGTGGCGGACGGCATGAAGCCGCCCGAAGCGTTCGTACATTGTAGCGCGAGTCCGTCAAATTCTACGTGGAGCTCTTTCTGAGGCTCCATCCATTTATTCGAAGATTTTCTATGTCCGATCGTGCGCTGTTTGCGGCTTTCCAGAAGGTGAAGGCCCAGGTTGATGATGCCGTGTCCCTCACCCGTGAAAGGGAGGCCAGAGCCAGAGCTGAAGAGGAGAAGGCGCGTGCGGCCAAAAAGACTCGCGTCGTGAAGGCGGCCGAGACAAGGAGGGCCGAGGCGGGCACCGCGAGCATCAGCGCTTCGGCCTTCAGCGCAACGGGGGGCTTCGGCGCGGCGCTTGCAGACGCGGCGAAGTCGTCGGGTGCATCCTTCCGCATGGCGGCCCCCGCAAAGTCGCGGGGCGGACAGCCCGTGACGGCGCCGAAGGCGGAGCCGTCGGCAGTGCGAAAGCATGCGCAGATGTCCCCTTCCACGAAGGCGAAGGAGGCGCAGGGAAAACGACACGATGCCAAAGCGGATCGAGCAGGTCGCAGGCCCTCCGGTGAGCAGGCAGGCATCAGGAACGAGCGTTCCGAAGGCACCGCAAGGCAAAGCGGGCGCACGCATTCGCGCGAGGGAGCTGATCGTCAGAAGACGGTGTCCTCCGAGGCCCCGAAGCGCCGTCTTTCCTATGAAGAGCGCCGCAATCCCGTCCCGCCCTTTACGCTCATGCCGGGGCTTCCCGTTTCCGAGCGTGGCGAGGAGGTTGCGAAGGCCATCCGCGAGAACAGGGTTGTGATCGTCTGCGGCGAAACCGGCTCGGGCAAGACGACGCAGTTGCCGAAAATCGCCATGATGGCGGGGCGCGGCGTTCACGGGATGATCGCGCACACTCAGCCCCGCCGCATCGCGGCGAGCTCGATCGCCAAGCGCATCGCCGAGGAGCTCAAGACCGAGCCCGGCGAAGTCGTGGGCTACAAGGTGCGCTTCACCGACACGATGTCGCCGGGCGCCACCATCAAGCTGATGACGGACGGCATTCTGCTTGCCGAGACTCAGAATGATCCGATGCTTCGCGCCTATGACACGGTGATCATCGACGAAGCGCACGAGAGATCGATCAACATCGACTTCCTGCTCGGCTATCTGAAGCGCCTGCTTTCGAAGCGGCGCGACCTCAAGGTGATCGTCACTTCGGCCACGATCGACGCCGAGCGATTTGCCCGACATTTTGAGATCGACGGGCGTCCCGCTCCGATTCTGACGATCTCGGGCCGCACCTATCCCGTCGAGGTTCGCTATCGTCCGATCGAGGACATGGATGAGGCCGACGACAAGACCCTCGTCGGCGCGATTGACGATGCGGTGGGCGAACTCGAGGCTTCGGGACGCGGGGACATTCTGGTGTTCCTGCCGGGCGAGCGCGAAATCCGCGAGGCCGCGGACGTTCTTCGCAAGTCGCGTCCCTCGACAACGGAGATTCTTCCGCTTTTTGCGCGCCTGACGGCTGCAGAGCAGGAGCGCGTGTTTCGCCCCTCCGGAGCGAGGCGAATCGTGCTCTCCACCAATGTGGCGGAAACCTCCATCACGGTGCCTGGCATCAGGTTCGTCGTGGACACGGGGCTTGCCCGCGTCAAGCGCTACTCCTATCGCAACAAGGTCGAGCAGCTTCAGATCGAACCCGTGAGTCAGGCCTCCGCCAATCAACGCGCCGGCAGATGCGGCCGCGTGGCCGACGGCATCTGCATCCGACTGTACAGCGAGGATGACTTTGCACGCCGCCCCGCCTTTACGGATCCCGAAATTCTGCGCTCGAACCTTGCCGCCGTCATCCTGCGCGCCATTTCGCTCAAGCTGGGCGACGTGCGCGAATTTCCGTTCGTTCAGACGCCGCCGCCCCGCGCGATTGCGGACGGTTTTGCCATTCTGCAGGAGCTCAACGCCGTCACGGAGGAAGGCGAACTCACGCGCGTGGGCAGGGAGCTCGCTAGGCTTCCCGTCGACCCGCGTCTCGGCCGCATGCTGCTTGCAGGCTCCGAACAGGGCAGCCTTGAAGAGCTGCTGACGATCTGCGCAGGGCTCTCCATTCAGGATCCGAGAGAGCGTCCCGCCGATGCACAGCAGGCGGCGGATGAGGCGCACAGGAAGCTTGCGGACGAAAAGTCTGACTTCCTTTCCTACGTCAAGCTCTGGAACTGGTATGAAAAGGACAATGCCGAGAAGGAAAGCAACCGCAAGCTTGAGGCCGAGCTTCACAGGCGCTACCTTTCGGTGAGGCGCCTGCGCGAATGGCGCGATGTTCGCCGTCAGCTCGTGCAGCTCACCGACGAGCTCGGCTGGCGCAGGAACACGTCGCCCGCCACCTTCGAGCAGGTGCACCGCGCCCTGCTGACGGGTCTTCTGGGCAACATCGGCTCTAAGGCCGTCGAAAGCGACTTTCGTGTGCCTCCCTACCTTGGCGCTCGCGGCATCAAGTTCTGGATCTGGCCTGGATCGGCGCGCGCCAAGAAGGCGGGTCGCTGGATTCTGGCTGCCGAAATCGTCGAAACGTCCCGCATGTTCGCGCGCTGCGTGGCAGACATCGAGCCCGAATGGATCGAGGCGGCTGCAGGCGATCTGCTTCGCAGGAATTGGACCGAGCCCCATTGGGAGAAGAGCCGAGGGGAGGTTGTTGCATTCGAGCGCGGCACGCTCTACGGTCTCACGATCTACCAGCAGCGTAGGGTGAGCTTTGCGCCGCACGATCCGAAGCTCGCACGCGAACTCTTCATCCGTCAAGCGCTCGTTGAGGGCGAGTGGGATGGCCGTGCGGAGTTCTATGCACACAATGCTAGGCTGGTCAGGGAGATTCAGGATCTCGAGCACAAGACTCGCCGCCCCGACGTGCTTGTGGACGACGAGCTGATGTTCGCCTTCTACGATGAGAGGATTCCGGCAGATGTCGTCTCCACGCCGACGCTGTTGAAGTGGCTCAAGGCAACCTCCCGCGACGATCCGAAGGCGCTCTTCATGTCCCGTGACGAGCTGATGCGTCATGACGCATCAGGCGTCACCAACCGCTATTTCCCGAAGACGATGGAGATGGCGGGTATTTCGATGGCACTCAACTACCACTTCGAGCCCGGCAGTCCCCGGGACGGTCTGACGCTTGCGGTGCCGCTCTACGCCCTCAACCAGCTCGACGCCGTACGCGCCGAATGGCTCGTGCCGGGCATGGTGAAGGAGAAGGCTCAGACGCTGCTCAAGTCGCTCCCGCAGAAGATCAGGCGCCACTGCGTGCCGATTGCCGATTTTGCGGGCGGCTTCTTCACGCGAACGAAGGAGGGAGAGCCGCAGGCGAAGGGCTTCCTTGAAGCGCTTGCCGACGACGTGCGGTCCCAGACTGGCGTTCCCTGCACTGTCGGAGACTTCAAGCTCGAGCAGCTGCCGCCGCATCTCATCATGAACTTCAAGGTGCTGGACGAGCATGGTCGCCAGATCGGCATGGGGCGCAATCTTGCACAGCTGCGCGCCGAGTTCGGCGAGGCGGCACAGGAGACTTTCCGCCACGTCGCTCAGGAGGATGCGGCTGTAGCAAAGGATCTTGAGGACGGCATCACCGACTGGACCTTCGGCGAGCTTCCTGAGCTCATGGAGATTTCCCGCAGGGGTCAGACCCTGATCGGTCATCCTGCGCTTACGGATCGCGGAACCGACTGTGCAATCGAGGTCTACGATGATCCGCTGGAGGCCCGTCGAGAGCACAGAAAGGGGCTTCTGCGTCTCTTCAGGCTCGCTCTTCGCGAGCAGGTGAAGTTCGTTGAAAGAACGCTTCGAGATCTTGGCCGCGTGCAGATGCAGGCTCAGACGGTGCCAGGACTGTCCAGACTCTTCGAGAGCGCGGACACGCTGTCGACTTCCGTCGTCGACTGCGCGCTCGAGGCAACGGCGCTTGCCGAACCCTGGCCTCACGATGAGGCAAGCTTCAGGGAGCGACGCGAGGACGTGAAGGGGCGCCTCACGCTGGTGGCCGGTGAAATCTCGCGTCTTCTCACCGAGATTGTGACGGAGGCCGCAGGCATTCCCCTGAAGCTTCGCCGTCTGAGCGGCGAGAAGGCTCTGACGGATGACATTGAGGCTCAGCTCAACGATCTGTTCAGAAAGGATTTTCTGACGACGGTGCCGCTTTCTCAGCTCGCGCACTATCCCCGCTATCTGAGGGCGGTGCACTACAGGCTTGACCGCTATCGTGACGATCCCGTACGCGACGAATCCCGCCGTGCGGACATCGAGAGGCTTTCCGTACCGCTCATGAGGGCTCGTGCGGCGCGTCGCGGACAGCCCGACTCTCGTCTTGATGAATTCGGATGGATGTTGCAGGAGCTCCGCGTCTCGCTTTTCGCCCAGCAGCTGCGAACGCCGATGCCAGTGAGTGTCAAGCGTCTCGAGCGCGTGTGGATGTCGATCACGAGACTATGACACTTGACGACGTCTTGCAGAAACAAGTGCTAACGATTTTCTCTCGCGTACGGTGTCGGGTTTCTTGATGCCGTCGGTTCCGCAATCCGACAGCAACTTTTAAAATTAACAAAATGTACTGCGCCGGCGCATCCGGCGCAGCGGCTTGTTTGGGATTTGACGGACCTTCTGTAGGTCGTGGGCGGTGGTTGTGAAATTCAGCTTGAAGAAAATCGTGTTGGCACTTGGGCTAGGCGCATTCGTGGCGGCAGGCCCGTCGGTTGTTGTGACGCCCGTGCTGGCGGCGACGACTCAGAAGGCAGTGAAGGCGGGTGTAAAGAAGACGTCGGTCAGAAAGACCGTCAAGAAGACCACCTCCGTCAAGCGTACGAACAGCCGCAAGACGCTGGGCAGGGCCAAACATGCGGTCAAGAAGTCGAGCAAGAAGCCGCGCAGACAGGCGCGCAGGCGCGTGACGGCGCCCTCTCAGGCGACGCTCGCCGGTCTCAGGCAGACGCCCGACCTGCTGAGTCTTGGCAGCAGCGTGGCGCTTGCCGTCGATCAGGATACAGGCGAGGAGCTCTTCAGCAAGAATGCTGGCGTTGAGCTGCCGATCGCATCGGTCACGAAGCTCATGACGGCGCTCGTCATTGCGGAGAGCGGCCTGCAGATGAATGAAAGGCTCCGCATCTCCCGAGAGGACTATGTGCGAAGCCGCGCCCGCTCAAAGCTGAGGAGCGGCATGCGCATGACGCGCGGAGCCGTTCTCAAGGCCGCCCTGATGTCGAGCGACAACAGGGCCGCGACTGCGCTTGCGCGCACCTATCCGGGCGGGCGCAAGGCCTTTGTCATGAAGATGAATGAAACGGCGGAACGTCTCGGCATGACGGATTCCGTTTTTGCGGATCCGTCGGGGTTGGACAATCGAAATCACTCCACGGCGCGTGATCTTGCGAAGCTTGTCGCAGAGGCGCACAAGCATGAGGTGATTCGCGAGTCGTCTACGTTGCAGTTCGCGAGCGTTCCTGCGGGGCGCCGGCAACTGAAGCTTGTGACGACCAATCGCCTGATCGGCAATCCCGACTGGAACATCGGCGTGCAGAAGACGGGCTTTACGACGGCGGCCGGCCGCTGCATGGTCGTGCAGAGTGAGTTTGCCGATCGACGCGTCGTCATGGTGCTCCTTGACAGTCCGAACAGCGCGCAGCGTGCGGCCGACATGCAGACCATGCGAACCTTTGTGGAAAATGAGGATCACATCAACGAGCAGTTCGATTCGATGCATCCCTACGAGGTGTTCTGACAGCCTTCATCTTGGCTGAAACGAATTTGCCCGCCGTCAGGCTTCCCCTGACAGGCGGGCTTTTCATTGCATTGGGGTTAGCCGTCACCGTACCCCTTTCCCTTGATGCGCTCTCCGATCCCTGCGCCCATGGCGGAGGATATCGACTGGGCGATGCCGCAGAGCTTGGCGATCCGCTCGGGGGTGAACTCGTTGGAACGATGGGCGGCGAGCGAGATCGTGGCGATCAGCCTGCCGCCGGCACCGAAGATCGGTGCGGCAACGCAGTGCACGTTTGACTCGTACTCCTCGCGGTCATAAGCCCAGCCGGTTTCACGGGCGTGCGCAAGGGTCACGAGCAGGTGGTCGAGGGACTGAATGGAGTTCTGCGTCCCTGCCTTCAGGCCTGTTCTTTCCGTGTAGCCGCGAATTTCGTCAGGTGACATGCGTGCCAGAAAGAGCTTGCCGCCTGACGTGATGTGCAGAGGTGCCCAAGACCCGATGCGGCGAAGTTGGTTGGCCTTGTATTCAGGCGCAAGCACATGTTCGATGTAGAGCAGCCTGTCGTTGTCGCGAATGGCCAGATTCACCGTCATGTCTGTTGCGGCGTGAAGCTGCTGCATGAACGGA
>ULWG01030201.1_pt1 | contig 11692 bp, 7 predicted proteins | sample 1960141 | NCBI WGS metagenome assembly ULWG01 (sample SAMEA4835806, study PRJEB28245) | human gut metagenome | biome: gut microbiome; material: fecal sample | place: Denmark | collected 2008
AATTAACAAATGTTAATCCCCCAAGAATTACAACTGAGCCTTTGTGACCATTCTCATATATTACTTAAACAATATACTATAGAAATCAAAAATTTCATCATGAAACAAATTGTAAAGGAGAAGAGTACCAAGAAAAGTTTGAAGAACTCGTATAAACTCGACACTAACAAGCTCAGAAGAAGTGACAGCGATATATTAAAGCATTTTTAATATTATGACTGTAGGTATCAAATTACACAATATGGATAATATAAGATGAAACAAATGATGATAGACAATGAATCGCTCCTAATCAAAGGAGTAAAAAATGGATCAGATTCTAGTTTTCGAATTTTATATAACTATTGGGTCTCGAAATTATATAGCTTTGTTTTTCGTTACGTAAAGTCAGAAGCTGTAACAGATGATATTGTTCAGGAAACTTTTTTAAGAGTATGGAATTATAGGGAAAGATTAAATCCGGAACAATCCTTCAAGGCATATCTTTTTACGATATCTTATCATTTGCTTTTAAAAGAACTACGTCACCAGATAAATCATCCGCTAATGGAACAATTCATGATTTACCAGTATGATGAACAAAAAACAAGTAATGAAGGGGAATATATAGTAGATTTTGAACATTTTTGTTTGGCTTTAGAAAAGGCCAAACAAAAATTAACCCCTCGGCAAAGAGAAATATTTGAAATGAATAAAGAATTGAATATTTCAGTTAGTGACATTGCCAAAGAATTATCAATAACAGAGCAAGTTGTTCGTAATCAGCTAACTGCTGCCTTAAAAGTCATACGGCCAGAATTAAAACATTGTTTTAATCTATTGGTATTATTTATATTGGATTTTTGATGCCATTTTATTAATGCATGTTTTATAACATATCTTTTTATATGTTATAAAAGTTATGGTTTAAGATATTATTAATAAAGTTTCAAAAACATATTGATGTTTATGGATTACAATGAACTAAAAATATTATTTCAAAAATATCAAGAAGGTAAAATAACAAGAGAGGAGTTTTATCTATTGCAAAAGCAGGTGAATATGCATTCGGATAAAACTTTGCAACCAATATTTGAAAAACAATGGGAGCAGTTTGAAGAATATATTCCATTATCTTCCGACAAGCAAGAAATGCTATATACTCGCATCCTTTCATCCCGAGATTTGCCAAAGGGAGGATATTATCGTAATTGGTGGATACGGATTGCAGCTTCAATTTTGATATTATTCACAATGGGCTGGGCTTTCTCATTATATAATGAAAATCAACAAATGCAGCAGCTAACTGAACGGAATGTTGTGATAAAGGCAGGAGATAGTCCATCTTCTATTATATTACCTGATGGAACAAATGTAAAATTGAACTCTTATTCTTCTCTTTCTTACCGTTCTGATTTTGGGGTTAAAGCCCGCACGGTATCTCTTTCTGGAGAAGGATATTTTGAAGTTAAGCGGGATGAAACAAGACAATTTGTGGTAAAAACAAATCATATAGATATAAAAGTCTTAGGTACAAAATTTAATGTTCACGCTTATGAAGATGAAGATTTTTTAGAAATGGCATTGCTGGAGGGAAGTGTCCAAGTAAATACTATAAAATCTCCTTATAGAAGCTTGGTTGTAAAGCCTAAGGAGAAGGTAGTATATAATAAAGCTGAAGATGAATTGATACTAAAAGTGTCTGATAATGATATAGAAACGGCATGGTTGAGTGATATCCTTATTTTTCAACACGATACATTAAGATACGTGTTGGACTGTTTGGAGAGAAAATATAGGGTTACATTTCATGTGGAAGATGATATTTTGCTGAGTGATATATATACAGGGGCATTTGATGAAAAAGACATCATAGATATATTAGAGATATTGAAAATACATTATCATTTTGATTATGTTAAAGAAGATTCGAACATTTATTTAAAAGCACGTACTGAGCCATAAGATAAAACTCCGGGTAATTAGCAGGTTACCCGGAGTAAAAATGGCTTAGTCCATAATATAACTATGTTCCAGCATAGTAATAAAAACTAAGAACCTAAAATTTAAAGTTATGGTAAAACAAACGGTTATACCTTTTTACAAAGGTAAGAAAAAGAATGGAAGATTGCGCCCTTTGGCGTTATCTTTATGTCTATTAACATTTGCAGGCGTTTCAGCCCAAACCGACAAGGTCAGTCTGGATGTGAAGAATGCTACAGTAAAAGAATTATTTAGTGCTATTGAAAAGCAAACTCCCTGGCATTTTTCATATCGTGATGCTGAAGTTAAAGAAAAAGAACGTGTTACGTTATCTGTAAAAAATGAAGAATTAAAGGTAGTGTTAACACAAGAATTGAAGAAACGTAATCTAACTTATCGTCTATCTGGTAATAAAATAATTATTATAAGCGCGGACGCAGATAAAGGCTCTTCAAAGAAAGTTACGGTAAAAGGACAAATAAAAGATGAAAAAGGAGAACCTATCATTGGAGTTACGATTATGCTGGCTTCCGACCAATCAGTAGGAACAATTACTGATCATAAGGGGGACTTCTCTTTATCTGGCGTTCCGGAAAATGATTATCTTTTGGTCTCTTATATCGGATATAAAGACCAAAGCGTGCCAATACGTAAAAATACTTTTCTTAACATAATGCTACAAGAAGACTCGCAGGCGTTGGATGAAGTGGTAGTTGTAGGTTATGGGGTGCAGAAGAAAGCTAATCTTTCTGGAGCTGTGTCGGTAGTTGAGACTAAAACCATTGAGAATCGTCCGGTTTTAAATATGGGACAAGCTTTACAAGGAGCTGTAGCAAATTTTAATGTCAGTATAGGAGATGGTGAAGCTGATGATTCTCCGAAATATAATATCCGTGGATATACTTCAATAAATGGTGGCGAACCATTGGTTGTTATTGATGGTGTAGTATCTACATCTGACCAATTAAATCGTATGAATCCAACGGATATTGCAGGAATTTCAGTGTTGAAAGATGCTGCATCATCCGCCATTTACGGTTCTCGTGCTGCTTATGGGGTTATTTTGGTTACTACACGTATGGGAAGTAGCGAAAAACTCACTGTCAACTATAATAATAATTTTGTGCTGCGTACAAATACACATATGCCTGAGATTATAACTGATCCTTATACTGTAGCAACCATTAGCAATGAAATGGCCTATCCGTGGTATAATTTATTTAATGAAGAACAGTTGGCTTATGCAAAAAAAGTATCAGAGGATCCTTCTTTGTCTCCTTATTACGTGAATCCCGATGGGACTTGGTCTTATTTTGGTAGAACTAATTGGATGGAAGAAGCATATAAGGATGTAGGATTTTCTACTATCCATAATATAGATATATCAGGGAAGACAGAACGTATTGCTTATTATTTTTCAGGAGGTTACAACCGTCAGAATGGTATGTTTAAGATGGGCAATGACATTTATAATAGATATAATGTCCGTTCTAAATTGCAATTTAAACTAACCGACTGGTGGAAGTTAGATGCAAACCTGAGTATGACGGCCTCAGACTATGACTATGCAACAGCAATGACGAACACATACAGAGAAATGTATAGAAAAAGTACTATTTATACACTCAAGAACCCTGATGGTACATGGACTGATAGTAGTGTGGGAAATTTAGGTGCAATGGCAGAAGGAGGTCGTGCTACGGACTGGAAAAATAACATGAATATCAATTTGTCTACACGAATTGATTTCATTAAAGACGTGCTTTTTGTACAAGGTAACTTTGCTTATGCAAATACCAAGACGCGTAGCAATTGGCATGATAAACTTGTACCTTATCGTAACGGGCCTGATTTGCCTTTGTTAATGTTTAATCCACTGTCAAGTGTCTCTGATGCGTCAAGTAGTAGCTCAGATACGAAACATTTGGTATTTGATGTCTATGGCACATTTCAAAAAACTTTCGCTCAGGTACATTCCTTGACGGCTGTATTAGGATTTAACCAGGAAGAATATAAATATGATTATTTTAAGGCGAATCGTGCAGAACTTATTTCCGAATCCTTGCCTACCATTAACTTGGCTACAGGAGACATGAATATGTCGCAAAAGATTGAATCATGGGCTTTGCGTGGCGCTTTCGCCCGTTTAGGATATGTTTATGCAGATAAATATATCTTTGAGTTTAATGGACGCTATGACGGAACTTCCCGCTTCCCTAAAAAAGACCGTTTTGTCTTTAATCCTTCCGCTTCTTTGGGATGGGTAATTTCTAGGGAAGATTTTTTTAAACCATTAAAAAATATTATCAGTTTCTTGAAACTAAGAGGATCATATGGGCGTTTGGGCAATCAGGATGTATCGACATATGCTTATGTAGCTACGATGGGATCTGGTAAAATCAGTCAAATATTGGAGGGAAAGCAACCGATATATGTCAGTGCCCCAGGTTTAGTGTCAGGAAACTTAACATGGGAAAAGGTAACAACAGCCAATATTGGTATGGATATTAATTTTTTTGATAATCGACTGACTATGACCGGAGAATTTTATATCCGGCGTACTAAAGATATGCTGACTAAAGGATATACGTTGCCGGCTGTGTTGGGTACAAGCGTTCCAAAGCAAAATGCGGCAAACTTGAAAACACGGGGCTGGGAAGTTACAGTAGGCTGGAAAGATCAATTGAACTTATGTAACAAGCCTTTTATTTACAATGCCAATTTTAATCTTGCAGACAGTCGGGCATGGATAACCAAATATGACAATCCGACAGGGTATTTAGGAGATCATTATGTAGGACAAGAATTGGGTGAGATATGGGGAGTAGAAACATTGGGCTTTTTTACATCTGAAGAAGATATAAAAAATCATGCAGACCAATCATGGAGCACTTCTTACCCGGGAACACGCCCTTTGGCTCCTGGAGATTTGAAATTTAAAGATGCCAATGGAGATGGAAAAATTGATGATGGGACTTGGACTTTAGATGATCATGGTGATTATAATATCATTGGCAATAGCCGCCCCCGTTTTACATTTGGTCTTAATTTGGGAGCTCAGTGGAACGGATTTGACGTTAGCTTGTTTGCACAAGGAGTTGGTAAGAAAGATTATTATCCAGGGGTAAGTGATTTATATTTTTGGGGAATATATGCACAGCCCTGGACTAATATTACCGTAGGAAACTATTATGACCGTTGGACCGAAGAAAATCCCAATGGATATTATCCTCGCATGAAAGCGTATGTTGCAGAGAATACAGATAAAGAATGTGGAGTAACACAGACCAAATATCTTCAAAATGCGGCTTATATTCGCTTTAAGAATCTTACAGTAGGATATACCATTCCTCAGAAATATGTAGAGAAAATAGGTATCCAGCGGTTACGCTTCTTCTTTTCTGGAGACAATTTGGGAGAAATTTCAGGATTATACAAGCATTATAATGTGGATCCGGAACAATTGGGCAATATGAGTTACCCTCTCCAGCGTTCATTTTCTTTTGGTTTAAATTTGACACTTTAATAGAATTGTTATGAAAAAGATAAAAAATATAGGCTTGATATTAATTGGCTTGGCTGTTATGTCGAGTTGTAATGATAGTTTTATGGATCGTTATCCAGAAACTAATATAACAGAACAGGTATTCTTCTCTTCTCCTGAGGATTTGAAAACATATACAAATGGCATGTATGGTTATTTGGATGCCGATTATTCGGATACACCTTCTGATAATAACTTGTATATAGAAGATACAGATATTTATAAAATGATGCGTGGTGAGATACGTCCGAATAATGTAGGTTCATGGAGTTGGAGTAATATTCGTACGGTGAATTTCATGTTAGCTCGTGTCGGTCAGGTAAAGGGGGACCAGACTGAAATAAATCATTATGTAGGATTGGCTCGTATGTTTCGAGCCATACTCTATTATTCAAAAGTCAAAGATTATTCGGATGTTCCATGGTATAGTTGTGACCTGCAAACTACAGATATAGATTTACTATATAAGCCACAGGATCCTCGTACATTGGTAGTTGATTCTATAATGGCTGATTTAGATTACGCTGTCCATAATATGAAAGATTCTTATAGCACGACTGTTATCTATCGCAATGTGGCATTAGCTATACAAGCACGAATAGCTTTGCATGAAGGGACATTCCGGAAATATCATCCAGAACTGAATTTAGCCGATGGAGATCGTTTTTTGGAAATAGCAGTAGAAGCATGTCAAAAGATTATTCAAAGCGGGACCTATTCTCTATCGGAAAAGACAGTAAACGATTTACCTCCCTATCAGTCTTTGTTTTGCAGTACGGAATTAACTCAAAATCCTGAAATGATTTTAGTAGGAGATTATGATAAGGCATTAGGTAGGATGCACAATGCTCAGGCACAGTTTGATTATAATACAGGATTGTCACGGGATTTGATGGAAGATTATTTGGTAGTGGAGAACGGACAGACTAAGCCATTTCATGAGATAACAGGATATGAAATAAAAACTTATAATGAAGTCTTTAATAATAGGGATCCTCGTATGGAACAAACATTTATGAAACCGGGGACTCAGGAAGTAGGCATAGCAGAAGCTCATCGTCCGTCACTGAATTTGGGAGGTTATCCTCAGATAAAATTTCGTCCGCTGACGATCGATCAAATGGAGTGGGGAAAATCTTATACGGACTTACCTATCATTCGCTATGCGGAAATTTTATTAATGTATGCCGAAGCTAAAGCTGAATTGGGTATCTTGAATCAAGCGGATGTGGATAATACAATTAATTTAATTCGGAACAGAGCTGGTATGCCATTGGTACAATTAAGTGATTGGTTGGCTGATATAGATCCTATACAAGCTCAACGTTATGCCAATGTAAATTCTTCCCAAAAAGGAGCAGTGTTGGAAATTCGTCGCGAAAGAAGGATTGAGTTAGCATGTGAAGGTTTCCGTTTTGATGATTTGATGAGGTGGGGATGTGGAGAACTTCTTGAAAAAGCTCCGGAAGGTTGTTATATACCAGGCATGGGATATTATGATGTGACAGGAGATGGTATACCTGACATAGCGGTAGTAAAAACCAAGGCTGATGTGGATAAAATTCCTCAAGAGGATAAAGAGAAGTATAAACTGACGGTTTATGCTCTTGAAGGAAATACGATAGGTCTTACCGAAGGAGACAAGGGGTATGTGTATCTTGTTTCCCAACATGGTAAATATAACTTTATATCGCCTAGATATTACTACTATCCATTAGATATAGAAGATATGACAATAAATAAGAACTTGTATCAAAATCCATTTTGGGAATAATAAAAAATACAATATATTTAATTAATTACAATCGAATATGAAATACATTATAAAATTAAATTTAATTCTTCTCCTTGTATTATTAAGCTCATGTGCTGATAATAGCAGACAGATTGATAACCCTAAAATAGAGAATGCTCCGAAACACGTGATAATTATCGGTTTCGATGGATTTAGCGCTGCCAGTATCAATGACGGTAAAATCTTACCGGAGTTGGCAAATATGCCTACTTTAAAGTATTTAATGAAGCATGGCTCATATACTTTGAAGAACCGTTCTGTACTACCTTCTTCTAGTGCCGTAAATTGGGCATCCATGTGGATGGGAGCAAGTCCTGAATTGCATGGATACCTACATTGGGATAGTAGAAAACCAGAACTTGAAGCAAGGGAATTAACAAGTAATGGAATGTTTCCTGATATATTTGCAATGACTCGTAAGGCATATCCCCAGGCAGAAATTGGATATATTTATGAATGGGAGGGGATGCGCTATTTGCTTGACACGCTCGCCGTGAATTATTTGAAACAAGTGGAATTGTCTGGTGAGGATGTTATGGTATCCACAGCTCCGGTGATAAGTTATATAAAAGAGAAAAAACCTAATTTGTGTGCGGTCGTCTTTGCCCAACCTGACGGAGTGGGACATTCCATTGGATGGGAATCTCCTGAATATTCTGAAATGCTTAAACGTTTAGACCAGTCATTGGCGTCTATTGTAAAAGCGGTAAAGGATGCTGGTATTATGGATGAAACTGTAATTGCTATTGTAGCCGATCATGGGGGAACCGGTACTTCTCATGGGGGGACCACGATGAATGAAATGCAGACACCGTTAGTCTTTTATGGTAAAGGGATAAAGAAAGGTTTTAATATACCGGAAAGCACTATGATATATGACATAACAGGAACTGTTGGTTATATGTTGGGAATTGAACAGCCACAAGTGTGGTTAGCACGTCCGATAAAATCAATATTTGAATAATGCAGGGTATTAATTTGTATTAGGTTGTTCACTAATCGTTGAGCAATGGTCACCCGATAAGCTAATAGTATGATCTATTTCTTACGTTATGATGGGTGAGGTAAACAAACTTTTCAAGAGGTTGTGCCAATATTTTGACACAACCTCTTTTTTACAGCTTATAGTAAGCGTCTCTAAATAAACTTGAGGCAGCTTTCTATTATAATTAGATGTCATTTTTTCATTTCTACACTATTGAAAAAATGAGTAATTATGGTATTATGTTCTCAAAGAGTATCTTGTTCATATATATGTGTAGGCTCATACATACGTATGTGTAGACCGATGCGTATATACGTATAGGCTTATACCACCGTATGTGTCGATGCATACGTACAAACACATTTTCCAATAGGCAGAAAAGACCTTGAAGTTTTCAAAAAAGATGGTGAAGTTTTTAAAAGACTCCATTATCTTTTTTAAAAACTTCGGTGTGTTTTTATGTAGGGAAGATTACATCACCCCCCCCACCAAGTCGGTCATTTCTTTTTGTCCGTTCATCCTTACATTTTAATAAAAATGCGCTGATAATTAACCTGTTAATAGTGACAGGGCATCCCCTCATTCTCGTTTCACTCGCCTTACCCGGTCCTTTCAAAATCTGCCTTCAGCGGTTTCATGCTCATGAATGAAAGGAGGCTGAAAGGGGGATGACACGATATTCCTTCACAACCGGAACCCCCATCAGCAGGGCGTTTCAGCGGTAGATGAAAGGAGGTAGGAAGAAACGGATTTTCGCCATTATGCGTTTCAAGAACTTTTTTGAAGAGGCTGAGATCTTTCTGAAAGTTTAATGCCCTAGCGCCGGAAAGATATGGTAAGCTATACTTTCGTCTGAAAGCAAGATAGAGGCACTACATTTCATATCTTTAAGGATGGGATAAGAAGCATGCTTATTGTTTATTATTATTTCGGCTTTGAAGAAATTATTTCCTTCCATTACGGTTATTGTATTCGCGCAGTTCACTATTTTCCCATGTGGATAACCATACCGGCCTGCTTCATATCCTTCGAATTCCATCTCTACAGGCATTTCTTTCTTCACTTTTGTAATGTATCGGTAGGGAATAAGCACTTCGGCATGAATGCAGCCGGTTACATCAGTTCCTGTTACGGTGGCTGTGGCCTTGATATTTTCAGGATAAGGAATAAAGAATGCCGCCAATATTAATATCAGTAGAATGACGGTGATATCGCCTATTCCGGTGCGTATGATTTCGGGTGGTACTTTGCCGATGATGTTCCTTACCTTTTCACTTCTTAGTTCTATATTATTGAAATCTGCCATAATTTTCTCCTTTTTCTAATTACCCAGTTCTAATTGGTTTTTTACAAGATTGTAATAGGCCCCCTTTTCCTCTATCAGTGAAGCATGATTACCTGTCTCCACTATACGTCCTTTATCCAACACGATAATTTGATGGGCATTTTTTACGGTGCTGAGCCGGTGGGCTACCACCACGACTGTTCTTCCCTTATAGAACTGATCCAGATTCTCGACTATGGTGCGTTCGTTCTTGGCATCCAAGGCATTGGTGGCTTCGTCCAGAAAGATATATAACGGATCTTTATAGACCGCACGGGCTATCAGTATACGTTGTTTCTGTCCCTGGCTCAATCCGATTCCGTCTCTGCCTATTATGGTGCTGAACCGCATGGGCAGACTCATGATGAATTCTTTTATATTGGCTATCTCTACGGCGCGCAGCAGTCTTTCTCCATCTATGTCTCCGTCGTCTACGGCGATGTTTCGGGCAATGGATTCAGAGAATATCACTCCGTCTTGCATTACTACCCCGCACTGTCTGCGCCACCATTTCAGGTTGAAGCTGTTCAGGTTGGCTTCTCCTATTTTTATTTCTCCCTTCATTACAGGATAATACCCCAGCAACAGTTTCAGCAAGGTGGTTTTTCCACTGCCCGAAGCACCCACTATGGCAGTCACTTTCGTTTCGGGGATGGTGAGGCTTACATCTTCTATGGTCATTTTCGGGCTGTGGGGGTCATATTTGAAGCCGACATGCTCAAAAGAAAGGTCATTGGAGATACCGGGTATTTCGTTCAATAGCCTGTGCTCATTCTCTTCATTCTTCATTTTATGAATTTCATTGATGCGTTCCAGACTGATTTTCACATCTTGCAATGAATAAAGGAAGCTCATCAATTGTTCCACTGGACTGTTCAGTTGTCCGATGATGTATTGCACTGCCAGCATCATACCCAGTGTCATTTGTCCGTGGATGACGGCGGTGGCGGCAACCACGGTTATCACTATATTTTTCACTTCGTTGATGAATATGCTTCCGGCCTCCTGTGTTTGTTGCAGCTTCAAACTTTTCATTTGCACGCCGAACAGATCCGCCTGTACATCTTCCCATTCCCATCGCCGGCGTTGCTCGCAGTCTTGCAGCTTAATCTCCTGCATGGCAGTGATGAATTGGTAGGTCTTGTTGCTGTTTTCTGCCTGTTTTTCGAATAATTCATAATCCAGAATTTTTCTTTTTCCCAGAAACAAGGCAATCCATAAAGCATAAAGAATGCTCGCCAGCAGAAAGATGCAGAAAATGGTCAGATTATAACTGAATAATACACAGCCGAACACCACGAAACTGAGCAGTGAGAACGTGACGTTCAGCATTTGGGTGGTGAGGAACTTCTCTATCCTGTTATGGTCGTTCATGCGTTGCATCAGGTCACCCATCAGTTTGGTGTCGAAGAACGACATAGGGAGTTTAAGCAATTTGATGAAAAAGTCGGAAACCAACGAAATATTGATTCGCATACTGATATGCAGCAAAATCCATCGGCGGATAAAGTCGACCGAAGCGCGACTGATGGTCAGCACCAGTTGCCCCAACAGGATGAGGTAGATAAAGTTCAGATTTTGATGGACGATGCCCACATCTACAATCGCTTGCGTGAGGAATGGAAAGATAAGTTGCAGCAGACAGCCCACTAATGCCCCCAGTATGATTTGTCCGAAGTAGCGTCGGTATTGTCTGAGGTAACCCAGCAGGAAACGGAAAGAGCGTTTGTCTTTTGTTGTTTCTTCCTGCTGCTTATAAAAGGCAGGTGTAGGCTGTAAAAACATGGCTATTCCTTTTTCCTCTCCATTAGACCGGGTACTGAGCCAATGTTCTTTAAATTCCCTGTTGTCATAGGTTACAAGTCCTTTGCCGGGATCTGCAATGTAGAATATTTTACCTTTCTTTATCCGGTAGAGTACTACAAAATGATTTTGGTTCCAATGCAGGATACAGGGCAGGGGGGCTTTGTGTAATTGTTCTGTTGTTACCCGTCCGCACGTGGTGTGCAGTCCCAGTCGGGTTGCCGCTTCGCTGATGCCCAGCAGTGACACGCCTTCGTTGGTAGCAAAGCAGTAGCGGGA
>ULWG01019033.1_pt1 | contig 11589 bp, 9 predicted proteins | sample 1960141 | NCBI WGS metagenome assembly ULWG01 (sample SAMEA4835806, study PRJEB28245) | human gut metagenome | biome: gut microbiome; material: fecal sample | place: Denmark | collected 2008
TAGTTATACTATCAAGTTTTAAAACAAAAGAAATCTCATTGGATATGAATACAAATCATAGAAGAATAAAAATCAATGTAAGTTGGAAATGGGGACTGTTCTTCTTTTTGATGAGCGTGGTCTTTTCTTCTTGCATAGATGATTTTGATGTGAAGAAGCTGCAAGATACTCCCCGATTGGTACTTTATTGTTTTCCAACGGAGGGAGATACCACACTTATCGTTGTAACGAAAAGCTTGCCCGTTTCTTCTTTCAAAGGAGATATAGATACCCAATCACGTTTAACCGTGGATGCAAGTGTCGTATATAAGGTAAATGGAATGCCACAGGAGGTGAAACGTATCGAAAACATAAAGGAAGCGCAGTCCTTTTCTCAAGTTTCCGATAGTTGGTCTCTTTCTACCCTAATAGGACAGTATTATGCCGTAGGAAAGCAGAAGGCTGGAGATAAGATTGAGGTCCAGGTATCGGCAGATGGTCTCTCCGAGGTTTCTGCTTCGACTTCCATTCCCGAGAAGGTTGATGTAAATATAGGTGACATCCATTTGAAAGAGAAATCGTCGGATCATGATGTTTATTTCTCGGTAGATAAGTTGGAAGCGACTTTTAGTGACCCTGCTTCAACCACGGATTATTATTCTGTGAAGGTAACTCGCAAGCAGAAATATGGAAACTTGAAAGGTGTTCCCAAAGAAGGCAATAGATGGCAACATGATGTTTATGCTAATAATTACCAAGATTACCTTAATTATTTGGGTAGGGAGGATGAATATGAATGGTGTTTTGATAGTTTGGCATCAAATATTGTTTGGCCTGAGATGGTGACCACCAGTGAGCCATTGATTAACAAGAAGTCAGAGTTGGATGATGATTTCGGCTTTGACGAATACAAATACTTTGATGATGTTTATATCTTCAATGACCGGACGATAAATGGACAGACCTATACGATGCATTTGGAAGTGAACAGTAATGATTCTTATTGGCACACGTATGATGGTTGGGACCGTTTGTTTGGCTTTACTTATAATGTACAACTTTGCAAGGTTACTCCAGAGTACTATCGCTTCTTGAAGAGCATTAACGATGCGCAGAGCAATAGTTGGGCGGACGCTGGATTGATGCAGGTGACACCTACTTATTCGAACGTAAAAGGTGGTTTCGGTGTAGTGGCAGGATTTAATGTCTGTGAAGCTTCGAAATATATCGCCCCATTGCCATCGGCACCATCGGATAATCAAGGTGGAATATATACCAAATAAAAAGTGAGGAGTATGAAAAGAAGTCTTTTTATCATTTTAGGTACCTTGTGCTTTGCCATTGCCGGCAAGGCACAGATTACAGGACAATTTTAAAGGAAGAAAGGGATTCTATGATGAAGATCAACAAGAATGAACAGGATTTTGTGCTGAAGTATTTTCAGCCGGGCAAGCTGGATACCAGAAAGGCTTTGCAGAAAGTGAAGGCTCGGGTTGGCATTGCTGATGAAGAGGTTTCGCATGCTGCAGCTGTATCTTTACGCATGCGTCGTATCCGCTGGATAGCTGTGGCTGCATCTATTCTGGTGCTCTTCACTATAGGAGCCTATTCGCTTTTGCAGCCAAAGACGGTAACGCTTTCTGCTGAATCGGAAGTAATGGCGTATCATTTGCCAGATGGAACGAAGGTATCGTTGATGCCTCATTCTACTCTTTCCTATCAGGAAGATGATTGCAGAAAGGTGGAGATGAAGGGCTGCATCTATTATCAGGTGAAGCATGATGAACAGCATCCTTTCGATGTGATGGGAGAGCATGGACACGTAAGAGTGCTCGGTACCCAGTTTATGGTGGATGAAAGAACGGATGCTCCCGAAGTGATGGTAACCAGCGGAAAGGTACTTTTCACAGCTCGTAACTCTGAAGAGGGTGTCTTCCTGATTAAAGGCAAACGGGCACGTCTATTGAAAGGGGCTGCCCAACCTAAGTTGTTGGCAGATTATGATATCAATGATGTGGCATGGGCTACCCATCGCCTGCATTTCGACAATACTCCATTATCAGAAGTATTGGAGGAACTTTCTAAATTATCTGGTACAAGATATACGACTTCTGATGAGAGCAAGCGTCTGACGGGTGACTTCGATACGAATTCCATCCCGCAGATCATCCAAGTAATAGAAGAAACACTGGGTGTTCAGATAAGATAAGTGTGTGAATAAAATATCGTAAAAAGGGACAAACTTAGGAAAAGTAGGCAATAAAATGAGAAAATAAGTAAAAAGGGTGCATCTTTCGTATTGATTTAGGGTGATATTCAAAATTATTTTGTATCTTTGCCCTCGTAACAAATCAAACAATTTATAAAAAATAAAAGTATGGACTTTAACAAACTATTCTCATTGGAGGGTAAGGTTGCCCTCGTAACAGGTGCCGCATACGGTATCGGTTTCGCTATTGCTGAGGCTTATGCCAAGGCTGGTGCTAAGATTGCTTTCAATTGCCGCAGCCAGCACCACATGGATCAGGCTCTTGCAGATTACAAAGCAAAGGGTATTGAGGCAAAGGGTTATATCTGTGATGTAACAGATGAGGAACAGGTGAAAAACATGGTAGCTGACATCGAGAAGGAACTTGGTGTTATTGATATTTTGGTAAACAACGCAGGTATTATCAAGCGTATTCCTATGACTGAGATGTCTGTAGATGACTTCAAGCAGGTTATTGACATTGACCTCACTGCACCTTTCATCGTATCTAAGGCAGTTATCCCTGGTATGATCAAGAAGGGTCATGGTAAGATTATCAACATCTGCTCTATGATGAGCGAGCTGGGCCGTGAGACTGTTTCTGCATACGCAGCTGCCAAGGGTGGCTTGAAGATGTTGACACGTAACATCTGCTCAGAGTATGGTGAGTACAACATCCAGTGCAATGGCTTGGGCCCTGGTTACATCGCAACTCCTCAGACTGCACCTCTCCGTGAGCGTCAGGCAGATGGTAGCCGTCATCCATTCGACAGCTTTATCTGTGCAAAGACTCCTGCAGGTCGCTGGTTGGAACCAGAAGAGTTGGCAGGTCCTGCAGTTTTCTTGGCTTCAGATGCTTCTAATGCAGTGAATGGTCATATTCTCTACGTAGATGGTGGTATCTTGGCATATATCGGAAAACAGCCAAAATAAAGGATCAAACATGAAGATTTAAGTTTGAATAAACTTGAACAGAATAAAAAAATATAGGGCAGCCATAAAGGACTGCCCTATATTTGTAATTAAAATAATCTTTACAATTATTTGTTGATTGCATCTGCAAGCTCAGCACCAGCCTTGAACTTAGCAACCTTTTTAGCTGCAATCTGGATCTTCTCCTTAGTAGCTGGATTGATACCCTCACGAGCAGGACGCTCGTTAATGCTGAATGTACCGAAACCTACCAACTGGATCTTGTCACCTGCAATGAGGGCTTCCTTCAATGCGTTTGTTGTAGCTTCAAGAGCGGCCTTAGCCTGTGCCTTTGTAATCTCAGCACCTGCTGCAATCTTGTCAATCAATTCTGTCTTGTTCATAATTTTTCGTTATTAAATGAATAATATTGTTGTTTCTTAGTTGAATTCGTTTACAAATATAGCTTTTTCTTGTGAAAGTTCAAATAAAAAAAGCAGAAAAGTGATGAAATTATTGAAATTTAAGTGTAATAAGTCTATTTTTTGGTGTTTTCACGGATATTTTTCGTAATTTTGTCGCCAAAATACAAATATTAGTCAGATTATTAAACTGTTTATAGAAATAAAGTTATGCGCAATATTCCAATTGTAACAAAGAATTTGCTGATAGTGAATGTAGTAGCATTCCTGGCATGCATGCTGATGGACAAGAGTATGGGTGGCGGTTCTGGCCTGACAGATATGTTTGGGCTTCATTTCTTCCTGGCATCCGATTTCCATATTTATCAGTTAGTTACCTACATGTTTATGCATGGTGGTTTCCAGCATATTCTCTTTAATATGTTTGCCTTATGGATGTTTGGCTGTGTGGTTGAAAGAGTTTGGGGACCAAAGAAATTCCTTTTTTATTACATAGTGTGTGGAGTGGGAGCAGGTTTGTTCCAGGAAGCTGCACAGTATATTACCTATGTGGCAAAGGATATGGCAGCTTATGATTATGTTAGTGTTAATGGAGCCAGAATAACAATGGAGCAATATCTGAACCTATGGACTACCGTGGGTGCTTCAGGAGCTATTTATGCCATATTGCTTGCCTTTGGTATGATTTATCCAAACGAGCGTCTCTTCATTTTCCCGTTGCCAGTTCCTATTAAAGCTAAATTCTTCGTGATAGGCTATGCTGTCATAGAATTGGTTTCAACATTCTCTCTCTCTGATGACGGTGTGGCTCATATTGCCCATTTGGGAGGTATGGTCTTTGGATTCTTCCTGATCCGTTATTGGCGTAAGCAGATTGGTAATGGTTACTATCAGTCTAATTCTGCAGACGCTTTTGATAAGTTGAAAGGTATGTTCGGCGGAAAGCGTCGGGCAGGTAGAACGCATTTTACTTATACCAAGAATGAATCTTATAATCCGACTTATGAACAGGATGCTGAATGTAAAACCAATGAAAAGGTCGTATCTCAGGAAGAGATAGATCGAATCTTGGATAAGATAAGGAAAAGCGGTTATGATAGCTTGACTCAGAGTGAAAAGCAGATGCTCTTTGATCAGAGTAATAAGTAGGAAACTATGTTTAAAGGATTTAAGGAATTTACATATAAGATGGTAGCTGGTGCTAATGTGGCAACTATCATCATCATGTTGCTGGTGGGCTTTTCTGACTTCTTTCAGCCGGAAAAGTTCGCCGCATTGGCTAATCTTGGCTTACTTTTCCCGGTTTTTCTTATAGTTAACTTAGGCTTTTTGCTTTTCTGGTTGCTCTTCCGGTCTAAGTATGCCATTATTCCATTCTTAGGCTTCTTGATCTGTTTTGTTCCTGTCCGCAAGTATATGCCAATCAACTTTTCTGGCGAAACACCAAAAGGTTGTATCAAAGTTCTATCATATAATACCTGGAATTTTGGTGCTCAGACAGAGGATGCCGAAGGAACTAATATCTGTATTGCTTATCTGCAGGAGCAGGATGCTGATATTGTTTGTCTGCAGGAAGCATGTCCTACTTCCCGGAATATTGAACAGATAGATAGCATGCTCAAGCCCATGTATGCTTATCAGGATACAACGATGCATGTGAATGGCGGAAATTGTCTTATGTTGCTCAGTAAATACCCTATTCTTTCAAAAGAGCGAATTCCTTATGAATCGAAAGGAAATATGAGTGTAGCGTATCGTCTGAAAGTGAAAGATAGAGAGGTCCTTCTCATCAATAATCATTTGGAAACTACCGGCTTAAGTTTAGAGGACAGACGCCAGTTCAAGAATCTGGTTATCGGAAAATTGCAGGTTGATACTGCAGAAGAAACGTCCAAACTGCTCGTTGTAAAACTTGCCGAGGCAACAAAGAAACGGGCTCCGGAGGCTGAGGCTGTAGCAAAATACATTCAGCAGCATAAAGAACAGAGTATTATTTTGTGCGGTGACTTTAATGATGGTCCTATCTCTTATGCTCATCGTACGATAGCTAAAGATTTGACGGATTGCTACATTGCAAGTGGTAACGGACCGGGTATCAGCTATCATCATGGAGGCTTTTTTGTTCGCATAGACAATATCATGTGTTCAGACGATTGGAAGCCTTATGAATGTAAAGTTGATGATAAAATCGCCGTTTCAGACCACTATCCTATCATTTGTAAGCTAAAAATGCGCCCTAAAAAGCAAAAATAGAGCAAATTATTCTTATATAAGAAAAAAAATGCTTATTTTTGCACAACTTTATGGAGGTTTTTGAAAGAATCCCTAAAAGCAATTGAAAAGAAACAAATAATTAATAACAATAAATAGAAATGCAAAACAAAGGAATTGTAATTTGTGTAGCCGTCTTACTGACACTCGCAAGTATCTTCTATTTGTCATTCTCGTTTGCCACACGTTACTATGACAGCGAGGCTGCAAAGATTAAAGATCCTATTGCTCAGCAGGATTATAAGGATTCTGTTAAGTACTTAGGTGTTTATTCTTACCAGAACTGCTTGGAGACTCAGATTGGTCTTGGACTTGACCTTAAGGGCGGTATGAATGTAATTCTTGAGATTTCTGTACCTGATGTACTTGAAAACCTTGCCGATCATAAGACCGACGCTGGTTTTACCAATGCCATGAAGGAAGCTAGAGCTCAGGAAGAAGCTAACGGTGGTGACTTCGTGTCACTTTTCATTAACGCTTATCATAAGAGCGCACCAGGTCATAAACTCGCAGAAGTGTTCGCTACCCAGCAGTTGCAGGGCAAGGTTTCTCCTCAGAGCAGCGACGCAGAGGTAGAGAAGGCTATCCGCGCTTCTGTACAGGATGCTATTGACAACTCTTTCAATGTTGTCCGCACCCGTATCGATAAGTTTGGTGTTGTACAGCCTAACATCCAGAAATTGGAAGGTCAGCAGGGCCGTATCATGGTAGAAATGCCAGGTATCAGCCAGCCAGAGCGTATGCGTAAGATGCTCCAGGGTAGTGCAAACCTTGAGTTCTGGGAGACATACAACTCAGAGGAAATCGCTCCTTATCTCCAGCAGCTTGATACTCGTATCGCAAATGGTGATAATGGTCAGGAGGAGAAAGACTCTGTTGCTGCTGATTCAACTGCTGCAAAGAAAGAAGTTGCTAAGGCTGAGCCTAAGAAGGCTGAGGCTAAGTTCTCTATCAAGAAGAAGGACGATGCTGCAAGCAAGGTAGGCGAGGAGGCTCAGAATGCTGCTGCTATCAAGGCTCACCCATTGTTGGCTCGTTTGCAGCTCGGTGGTGGTTTGAGCACTGTTGGTTATGCTAGCGTTCGCGATACTGCTGCTATCAACAAGATTATCTACTCTGCTGTGGCTAAGCGCGTTTTGCCATCAGACTTGCGTCTGCTTTGGAGTGCTAAGCCAGCTGATAACCTGAAGGTTAAGAATATCTTCGAGCTTCACGCCTTGAAGGTGACTACCACTACAGGTCGTGCTCCTTTGGAGGGTGATGTAATTACCGATGCTAAGGACGAGTTCGACCAGATGGGTTCACCTGTTGTTAGCATGAAGATGAATACTGAGGGCGCACGTAAGTGGGCTCAGATGACCAAGGCTAACGTAGGTAAGGCTATTGCTATCGTTCTGGATGGTGTAGTTTACTCTGCTCCTCGTGTAAACGGCGAGATTGATGGTGGTAGCTCTCAGATTTCCGGTAACTTCACTATCGAGGATACTAAGGACTTGGCTAACACATTGAAGTCTGGTCGTATGCCAGCTCCTGCACGTATCGTTCAGGAGGAGGTTGTAGGTCCTACACTCGGTGCACAGTCTATCCAGATGGGTATTGTATCATTCGTTGTAGCTTTCGTACTCCTGATGGTTTACATGGTGATGATGTACAATGTCATTCCTGGTATGATGGCTAACCTGGCTTTGCTCGTCAACGTATTCTTCACGTTGGGTATTCTGACGTCCTTCCAGGCGGCTCTGACGTTACCAGGTCTTGCCGGTATGGTCTTGTCTCTGGGTACTGCCGTGGATGCCAACGTGCTTATCTATGAGCGTATCAAGGAGGAGCTCCGCTCCGGTAAGGGAATGAAGCAGGCTGTAGCTGCCGGTTATGGCAACGCTTTCTCTGCTATCTTCGACTCTAACTTGACATCTTTGATTACTGGTGTTATCCTGTTGACTACCGGTACAGGTCCTATCCGTGGTTTCGCTACTACATGGATCATCGGTATCGTAGTTTCATTCTTCACTGCTGTGTTCCTGACTCGTCTGGTTTACGATTATAAGTTGAACCACGATAAGTGGATGCACTGCAAGTTTGATACTCCAGTTTCTCACAACCTGATGCAGGGTAAGAAGTACAAGTTCATGTCTATGTACAAGACTACCTTCACCGTAGCCATCGTTGCTGCAGTGGTATTCATCGGTAGTTTCTTTGTTCGTGGCTTGAGCAAGAGTATCGACTTCACTGGTGGTCGTAACTATGTAGTACAGTTCGAGAATCCTGTAGAGCCTGAGCAGATCCGTACCGTTCTTGGCGGTGCTTTCGTCAATGCAGATGGTACTAAGGCTACTACAAGTGCTATCGCTATCGGTACAGATGGTAAGACTATCCGTGTATCTACCAACTATATGATTGAGAGCAACAGTCCAACTGTTGACGATGAGGCTGAGACTATCCTTTACAACGCCTTGAAGAAGGCTAACCTGGTTTCTCAGAAGAGTGTTGAGGCATTCAAGAACCCAGACGTTCGTCAGGGTGGTTCTATCATCAGTAGTACAAAGGTAGGTCCTTCAGTGGCTAAGGATATCACTATGGGTGCTATCTATAGTGTGCTCTTCGCATTGATTGCTATCTTCCTCTACATCCTGATACGTTTCCGCAACGTGGCCTTCTCTGTAGGTTCTACTGTAGCTTTGGCATTTGATGCCTTGACAGTAATCGGTTTCTACTCACTCCTGTGGGGTCTCGTTCCATTCTCATTGGAGATTGACCAGACCTTCATCGGTGCTATCCTGACCGTGGTAGGTTACTCTATCAACGATAAGGTGGTTGTATTCGACCGTATCCGTGAGAACTTGAAGTTGCATCCTAAGGGCGACCGTCAGCAGCTCTTCAATGCATCTATCAATGAGACATTGGCTCGTACCATCAATACATCTACATCAACATTGCTCGTGTTGCTCTGTATCTTCATCCTCGGTGGTGACAGCATCCGCAGCTTCTCATTCGCAATGATCCTGGGTGTTGTATTCGGTACATTGTCATCTATCTTCATTGCATCTCCAATGGCTTACATCGTTCTTGGTCGTAAGATTAAGGAAGAGCCAGCTGAGGAGGTTGCTGAAGTTAAGTAATCAGAAACTCTTCATTCTTTCTCTGTCCGATGTATGTCGGATAGAGAAAGATACTGGAAAGAATATAAAAATAATAAAGGTCGCTTCCTGATTGCCAGGAGCGACCTTTATTGTTTTATCATCTCTGGAATGATAAGGAAAGTACGTGGTCCCACCGAGAATCGAACTCGGATCAAAGGTTTAGGAAACCTCCGTTCTATCCGTTAAACTATAGGACCATTGTAAACCGACTGCAAAGATACATCAAATCGTTGACAATACAAAATAAAATGTTATGTTTTTCACTCTCATCTTATCAAGTTTCCTCACTTTTGTGGAGTTGAACTGCGAAAACCTCTTCGATACGAGGCATGATTCGCTGAAGAATGACTATGAATTTCTGCCACAGAGCAGTTATAAGTGGACGCCTTATCGCTATTGGCGCAAGCTGGCAAATCTTTCCAAGACTATAGTAGCTTTGGGTTATGAAGATTTGTCGCTTGTTGGTACCGCCTCCCCAGATAATCCTTCAAGACCCTCGGAGAAGTCCTGGCATGTTCCCGATTTTGTGGCGCTTTGCGAAGTGGAGAACGATAGTGTGCTGTTTGATTTAACCCGGCGTTCAGCTCTTCGCGGTGTGAATTATGATTATGTGATGACCGATTCGCCTGATGAACGAGGCATAGATGTGGCTTTGCTTTATCAGCCATCTTCTTTTGCGCTTATACAGTTCCGGTCCATTCGCATCAAACCGCTGCCTGATACTCGTCCTACGAGAGATATTCTCTACGCTTCGGGGCGGATTATGAATGATGATACGCTCCATGTCTTTGTATTGCATGCGCCTAGCCGGCGTGGCGGCGAACAGGTTTCGCGTCCCTACCGCCTGCAGGTAGCCAGGCAGCTGGTTTCTGCTGTAGATTCTATCTATGCGCTCAATGATAGTGCAAGGATTATCGTAGCCGGCGATTTCAACGATTATTCCGATTCTCCGGCTCTTCGTTATCTTTATCAGCATCACCTTATTAATATATCTGTTGGCGTCAAAGGCTCTCATGGTGCCAAGGCTACTTATCGCTGGCATGGAGATTGGCGAAGTCTTGACCAGATTCTCTTCAGTCCTTCGCTTTCCCGGCTTAAGATGAGTTGTCAGATAGGAGATTTGCCATTTCTCTTAGAAGATGATGAGAAATATGGCGGAAAGAAACCTTTCCGCACCTATCTCGGTCCACGATATTTGGGTGGATACAGCGATCATCTTCCGCTTGTTGCCAAGTTTAAGATAGAGGGTGGATATGAATAAAAAAACAGGTATGCTCAGATTTTTTACTGAACATACCTGTTTGTATATTAGTGAGATTTTTTCTCTTCTGCCTGATTATCCGTAGATAACCTTACCGTTCTCATCCTCATAAGGAGTTATATCCTTAGCATACTGGTTCATGGCACGGAGGCTCATACCCATTGATGAGAAACCACCATCGTGGAAGAGGTTCTGCATGGTTACCTTGCGGGTGAAGTCAGAGAACATCATCACGCAGTAGTTAGCGCAATCCTCAGCTACGGCGTTTCCGAGTGGAGACATCTTGTCAGCGAAGTCCATCATGTTCTCGATATCCTTGATACCCTTACCTGCTGTTGTAGCTGTAGGGCTCTGAGAGATGGTGTTGATGCGCACGTGCTTCTCACGACCATAGATGTAACCGAAGCTGCGGGCGATACTTTCGAGCATGCTCTTGGCATCAGCCATATCGTTGTAACCGAAGAATGTACGCTGAGAAGCTACGTATGTGAGAGCTACTACAGAACCCCACTCGTTGATAGCATCCAACTTCTTGGCTACCTGCAACATCTTGTGGAAAGAGATAGCAGAGATGTCCAATGTCTTGTTCAGGAAGTTGTAGTCGAGGTCATCGTATGTACGATGCTTGCGAACGTTAGGGCTCATAGCTACAGAGTGGAGCACGAAGTCGATTTTGCCACCGAGTTTCTCCTGAGCCTCAGTGAATACCTTTTCCAAGTCTTCTACGCTAGTCGCATCAGCTGCGATGATAGGAGCGTTGATCTGTTCAGCGAGCTTATCCAGCGTACCCATACGCAAAGCCATAGCTGTATTACTAAGTGCGATAGTAGCACCCTCTTCAGCAGCCTTTACAGCTACTTTCCAAGCGATTGATTCCTCATTGAGTGCACCGAAGATGATGCCACGCTTGCCTTTTAACAAATTGTGAGTCATTGTTATCTTAATACTTTTGTTTATACTAACGACAATCCCCTACATATATCATTCTCTCTATATATAATAAGGTGTAAAACCACTTTGTTTTGTTCTAGTCGTTGAAATCGTGCGCAAAATTACGAAAAATGTGCAATATACCCAAATTTTTTAACTAAAAAGTGCCGTAAACGTTTTCTTTTTTGTGGTATGTCAAGTATTTCGCTCCCTGCAGTCAGTATGATATTCTATTTATTCTTTGCAGATAATAAGCCTGAAACAGATATATCTTATGCTTATAGATAACGTATCTGTTGGTCTGAGGAATTAGATTTGTAGGGTTCCTGACATATGCCAACAAGGTTCCTGACATATGTCAACAAGGTTCCTGACATATGCCACCAGGGCAAACGCATTAAACTTTTTACCTTTTAATATATATAT
>ULWG01017439.1_pt1 | contig 11582 bp, 8 predicted proteins | sample 1960141 | NCBI WGS metagenome assembly ULWG01 (sample SAMEA4835806, study PRJEB28245) | human gut metagenome | biome: gut microbiome; material: fecal sample | place: Denmark | collected 2008
GGCGTCGGCTACTGATGCGCCCTTAGAGAAACTGAGGCTCACCGGCTCGATAGAGTTAGAGAGACGGTCGTAGTAGTACCAGCGTCGTGCGGCGCCTTCGAGCAGTTCCAGAAGGTAGCGCGAGCCGTACGAGTCGCTTGCGGCAGCCGTGTATGAGCAGTCGGCGGTGCTTGCGAAGTAGTAGCGGTTGTAGTCGGGCTTGTCGTTGTTAAGGTCGTTCACCACCACGAGCGCGTCGCCGCCCTCAAACCACTTGCCCGAGACGCCGTACGTGCGGCGTCCCCACACGTCAGCGCTGTACGCGTCGTCGTACGAGAATCGGTTTGTGGCGTCGTCGAACGTGTAGCATCCGCCGAAACTCTTCTCTCCGCTCACCGTAGCGTGGAACGATGAGTTGGCTGCGAGGTTGAGGCTGAGCGTAGGCTCTGCGCTCTGCAGCACGCCGTTTGTGCCGACCGAGATGGGGAAGCCCTTATAGTCGCCCACGAAGGCGCGACCTGCGAACGTAGTCTTCTCCTTGCCCACGGTCTCTATGGTTATCGGCTCCGCCGGCATGATGCAGAGCCAGCACGAGCCGAAGTCCTCGTCGTCGGTGACGTACTCGTAGGGCACGTCGTCGCCGCTTGCCGACGTAATCTTCAGCGTGCCGTCGAATCCGTAGTCGCTATACCACACGAATTTCACAGGCTGTCCGGCAAGCTGGTCGAACTTTCGCTCCGCCGGGTCCTTGTCCCAGTCGTCGCTCGCGTTGTACATCACGATGGTTGTGCCCTCGCCCTGCTTCAGCGTGATAGGCAGGTAGAACTGCTGTGTGCCGTCGAACGTGATGAAGTCGACGTCCGAAGCGGGGAATGTAGCTACAACTTTCTTGCCTTTCACAAGATACAACTGACGGGTGCTTTGTGCTTGTGCGAGTCCTACGGCAGATGCCAGCAGACCCAGTGCGATTAACCTGTGTTTCATTACGATGTTTTTTTTAATGGTTATGCCACGTTCTGTTAGTCTAACAGCATGACTTGTGGCAAATGTACAAAGAATCGGCGAAACAGCAAACCAATATCAACGAAATGTTGGTTTTTAACTATTGCTTGTCCGGTAAGCTTTTCTCACCGTTTCCGTCCGCCGCCCGATCAGTTTCCGTCCGCCGCCCGATCAGATTCCGTTCGCCGTCCGATCGGATTCCGTCCGCCGTCTGATCGGATTCCGTTCGGGTGACGATGACTTTTCGTGAGGTTTTACTGCGAAAATATAAAAGACTATTGCTGTCTGTTTTACCGAATAGCAATAGTCTTTAACGTACAAACTGTAGTATTTGTAGTGATGAAAGCACAGACTTGGTGCGTAGAAACGAACAACGGATTAACAGGATTAAGCGGATTCTTTACTCAATGAAGAAAATCCGTTCAATCCGGTTAATCCGTTGTTTCTGTATAATATTCTAAGCTCGGTTGATCCGTTGTTTAGTGTAATATTTTAAGTCCGGTTAATCCGAAGTAGAACATAATTGTAAAAGCGGTTCAACCTGCTTGTTCAGTACGAATTATGCCAGCTTCTTCTCCAAGCGCTCGCGGATGGCAGCGATGAAGCCTGCAGAGTTCTTTGTCTGCGGAGTAACGCCTTCCATAAGACCAGCGAGGTCCTTCGTTACGATACCCTCGTTGAGAGTGTCGAAGCAAGCAGCCTCGAGAGCGTCAGCGTAGCGTACGAGTTCGGGCAGGTTGTCCATCTCGCCGCGCTTGCGCAGAGCGCCGCTCCAAGCGAAGATAGTAGCCATCGGGTTGGTAGATGTCTCTTCGCCCTTCAGATACTTGTAGTAGTGGCGTGTAACGGTGCCGTGAGCAGCCTCGTACTCGTACTTGCCGTCCGGCGAAACGAGCACGGAAGTCATCATTGCCAACGAGCCGAACGCTGTAGAAACCATGTCGGACATAACATCGCCGTCGTAGTTCTTGCAAGCCCAGATAAAGCCGCCCTTAGAGCGGATAACGCGTGCTACAGCGTCGTCGATGAGAGTGTAGAAGAACTCTAAGCCGCGCTTCTCGAACTCCTCCTTGTACTCCTCGAATACCTCGTAGAAGATAATCTTGAACTGTGCGTCGTACTTTTTAGAGATGGTGTCCTTTGTAGAGAACCAGAGGCTCTGGTTGGTGTCGAGCGCGAACTTGAAGCAAGAGTGTGCGAACGAACGAATCGACTTGTCGGTGTTGTGCATTGCCTGGAGCACGCCGGCACCCTTGAATGTGTGAACCACAACCTCCTCGTGCTTGCCGCTCTCGCCGTCGAAGACGAGCTTAGCTACGCCCGGCTCGTCGGCACGAATCTCAACGCTCTTGTAAACGTCGCCGTAAGCGTGACGAGCGATGGTGATAGGCTTCTCCCAGTTCTTCACTGCAGGATGGATGCTCGGGATAGTGATAGGTGTGCGGAATACGGTGCCGTCGAGGATAGAGCGGATAGTGCCGTTCGGGCTCTTCCACATCTGATGGAGTTTGTACTCGTCCATGCGCTGGTGGTTAGGTGTGATGGTAGCACACTTAACGGCTACGCCCAGACGCTTTGTAGCCTCGGCTGCGTCCTTTGTTATCTGGTCGCCGGTCTCGTCGCGCTTAACGAGTCCCAGGTCGTAATACTCTGTCTTGAGGTCAACGAACGGAAGGATAAGCTCATCCTTGATCATCTGCCACAAAATACGGGTCATCTCGTCGCCATCCATCTCTACGAGTGGAGTGGTCATCTGAATTTTTTCGGTCATAGTTATTTGGATTTAAGAGTTTATTTCTTGTTCTTATAATAGTTCATCAAGCAGCCGTCTGCCAGAATCTGACGCTCGTCGGCGGTGAGGTTCTGGAAGAAGAGGTGTATAGGCTTAACGCCGTCGCGAGCGATAACCTGCGCGTCGATCTCCTCCTTGCCAGCGAGGATAGCCTCGCGGATGCCCGGCACGAAGAGCTTGTCGCCCGGCTCGAAGTTGAACTCAACGTCCTTGGCGATGGTGAACGGCACGATACCCCAGTTGATACAGTTAGAACGGTAGCGCTTTGTAGCGTACTCGTAGCAAACGTTAGCGTCGCCGCCGAGCACCTTCTGGCAAGAAGCAGCCTGCTCGCGAGCCGAGCCGTCGCCAGGACGGTTGGCGAATACGCATGAGCCGAACGATGTCTCCTCAGCCTTTGCGCCTACCTTTGCGAGAGCCTCTGCGATGTTTGCGCTCACCTCACCTGCACGGCGTGCGAGGTCCTGCTTCTGAATCTCCTTGCTCAGACCAACGTACTCAGGCACGCGGCGAGAGAGGGCGAACTCAGAAAGCTTCAACGGGTTAGAACGGTAAGAACTTGTCTCGCCAGACGGGATAAGCTCGTCGGTAGTTGTAACCGGGTCGTGGATAACAGCTGCCAACTCGAGCAACATGTTCTCCTGCATCGGATACATTGTAGGCCAGTCCTTGATGTTCGGACCGTAGCGGAGCTCTGTCTCAGGACGCGGTCTGCCGTAGCCGTTGTATACGCGGCACTTGTATATCTTGTCGTCGTAAGCGTATGGCTTGTGAGTGTTCTCGTACTCTACGTCTGTCGCAGCCGTAATCACGCCGCCGTTGGCTGCTGTAGCAGCGATAGAGCGTGCGTCCATAAGCGCAACGAGAGAGAGCTGACCCTGACCAGGCTTAGAACCCTCGCGGTTGGGGAAGTTGCGTGTGGTGTGGCGGATAGACAGACCGTTGTTAGACGGAACGTCGCCTGCGCCGAAGCACGGACCGCAGAATGCCGGCTTCATCACAACGCCCGCCTCGATGAGGTCGGCTGTGATGCCTTCGCGTGTTACAGCCATTGATACCGGTGTCGACTGCGGATAAGCCGAAGCTGTGAAGTAGTCGTTGCCGATGCTCTTGCCCTTAAGGATAGCGCCAGCCTCTGCGAGGTTGTCGTATGTACCGCCCGAGCAGCCTGCGATGATACCCTGGTCGGCGTATACCTTGCCGTCAACAACCTTGTCGACGAGATGCACGTCTACCTTGTCGCCGAAACGCTTCTTGGCGTCTTCCTCGATGCGTGTGAGGATGCCCACCGGGTCGGCCTGAAGCTCGTGAATAGTCACAGCGTTCGACGGGTGGAACGGCAGAGCGATCATCGCCTCCTGAGAAGAAAGGTCGATGCGAATCATCATATCGTAGTAAGCTACGTCGCCCGGCTTCAGTTCCTTGAAGTCCTGCGGACGCTCGTGTATGTCGTAGTGGTGCTTCACCTCTTCGTCTGTAACCCAGATAGAGCTCAAGCAAGTGGTCTCGGTAGTCATGATGTCGATACCGTTACGGAAGTCGATAGGCAACTCCTTAACGCCAGGACCTGCGAACTCGAGCACCTTGTTCTTCACAACGCCGCTCTCGAATGTAGCCTTAACGAGAGAGATAGCCACGTCGTGCGGACCTACGCCCTTCTTGGGCTTGCCCTCGAGCCATACGAGCACCACTTCCGGTGCGTTGATGTCCCATGTGTTCTTGAGCAACTGCTTCACGAGTTCGCCGCCGCCTTCGCCAACGCCCATGTTACCGAGCGAACCGTAGCGTGTGTGAGAGTCGGAACCGAGAATCATGTTGCCGCACTTCACCATCATCTCGCGAGCATACTGGTGGATGACAGCCTGGTTAGCCGGAACGTAGATGCCGCCGTACTTCTTAGCTGCCGACAGACCGAATACGTGGTCGTCCTCATTGATAGTGCCGCCTACTGCGCAGAGCGAGTTGTGGCAGTTTGTCATAGCGTAGGGCAACGGAAACTCTTGCAGACCGCTTGCACGTGCTGTCTGAATGATACCAACGTATGTAATATCGTGCGACATCATTGCGTCGAAGCGGATGCGCATCTTCTTTCCCTTCGAGCCGTCCACGTCGTGAGAGCGGAGGATGCCGTAGGTGATAGTGTTCTCGCGTGCCTGCTCCGGGGTAAGGGTCTGACACTCGTTTACGATTTCATTGCCGTTAAGGAGGTAAACTCCATGATTGATTACTTCTACCATAAAGTTAGATTGTTTATAGTTTATAGAGTTAGGTTTTATAATTCTTTGAGATAACCGATATTGCCGGTTGGGGTGTATGACAGCATGAACAGCCAGTGTATGATAGCGTGAACTATCGTCTTATACTATATCAGCGTATATAGATATATTGGAGATGTGGTGTAAGATTATTGTTTTAAAAAACACGTAAATACGACAACACTCCTGTTCTAAAAACACTGAATAGGACTGCTTCAATACTTACGCTCGCGCGAGTAGTAATGGATGAAAAAAAACTCATTGTTTCCGCAAGAACACATTCGTTCTGCGAACTGACATTTCACGGCGTAAAGATACATATTTTATATTATCCCACCAAAGATTTGTGGCTGATTTTTTCTTTTTCATACTCTCTTTTCAGCAAATGCCAGCCTTCAATTCCGTGTTTGCTATTTCGAGTTTCCAATTTGATATGCTCATGCCTTCTGATTGGCGTTCTTTACATTCATCAATGGCGTTCTCAACCGAGAACGCCATTGATGAATACTACGAGCGAGAGCATGTCTGCACTTCCGCCTGGCGATATGTTGCGCTGCACGAAGCTGCGGTTCATGTCGCCGAGTATAGTGTCGAGGTTTGTGCCGCCGTCTGCTTGTGGCGTACCATGTGTTGCTTCGCTCCACCGGCTGAGCACGCTGCGCGATTCTTCCTTCACCTGCTTCATCATGGCAAGCGACGTGCGGTAGACGATGTTGGTGTCGTCGAGGTCGCACATTATGCGCAGAAGCGTGAGGTGGAGCGCGTGCGGTTCGCCGTTCTTGATGAGGTTCGCATAGAACGGTAACCAGTCGTTGAAGAGCATGGGGTATCCTTCGCGGGCATTGTCGAGTGCTCCCTTGAACGTAGCCGTTTCAGAAGCCGCAGTCTGCTTTGCCTTGCTGCCGTGCGTGCCTTTTGTGTCGGGGAAAGCGAAGGCAAGTTTGCTGATGGCTGCGGAAAGTGCCTGCGGCGTGATGCTGTAGCCTTGCCAAGCCTTTCCTGCGGCGGCTACGACGGCAAGTCCCATAGAGAAAAGCGCTCCCTTGTATGTGTTGACGCCATTGGTGGCTTCAAACATGGCGCGCTCTGCCTCAATGCCCGTCTTTACAATGTCGTCATGGCTGGGCATGTCGGCAGCGAAACCGAGTAGGGCGAGTCTGACGAAATAGGGATGTATGGCACGTATGCTGCGCGACATCAGCGCATGATCCATGTCGCGATGCGCTCCGCTGTTGTCCTTGTCTACAAGACCGGGTTTTGGAGTGGTGTCGAGTTCGGCATGAAGGGCGCGTGTTGCGAGATGTGCTATTATATAAGGTAGGGTGGTGGGCGGCACGAGCTGTCTTATTGTGTTCATGTCGCCTTCTTCCATTGCCTTGCGGACGCGCGATGCGCTTACTGCGTTGCCGTCTTTCTCCAGTCGATCTATCTCGCGAACGTCTTTGAGCACTTCGTGCATCAGTTGGTTGTAGCGTCGTGTGAGCTGGTCGGTTGGCTCAGTGCCTACGAAACGCACGGTTGCGCCAAGAGCTGGCGCGATGTGACGGCGGAACAGATCGAGGTCGAGCAGTATCTGCGTGTCGGCAGCGTCGTCGAGTCGCTTCAGAAAGTAGGTAGGGAACGTCGCGCGACTGATTGCATAGTCGCTGCCGTCGATTACGTTGACGTTCTCGATGTCTGCAACGCCTTGCTCTACCATCGCTTTGCGCTCTGTGTATGCGAAGAGCGAGCAGTCTTCTCTTACTACCATTACGTATAACCGTTCCACTTGCTTGGCGGCTTGCTCTATGAGGTAGCGGTGGCCGAGGGTGAAGGGGTTGCAGTTCATTACCACAACGCCTCCACGAGGCGGTGTGGTGTTGAGATGTTGAGGTGTTGTGGTGTTGAGATATGAGGTGTTTTCTCTACACTCTTTACTATCCTCTTTACACTCTTTATCGTATTCTTTATACTTTTCTGATTCCTCTTTTATCTTTTTCAGAGCCTCGACCGTATTGCTGATTCCTCCGATGCCGGTCTCCATGAGTATTGCTTCGGGTGCTTCGGCGAGGAGTCTGAACGACAGACTCTCGAAGAGTTGTCGGTTTTTGGGCTTTGTGAACAGCTTGATGCAGCTGTAGCCCTCCTGGTTGGCGTGCGCTATGAGGTGCGAGACGAGCGTGTTGGCTATAGCTTCGCCTTTGTGCGCATCGTCCACTGCAACGCACTTTATTACGTCGTCCTTCAATCCGCCACCGGCTATCATTTCGCCGTCGTCGTCGAGCACTGCGGCGTAGTAGTTCATGTCGTCGATGCGCAGTGCGTTGCGTTTGAGGAACGCTTCTATGCGTTGGCGCTGACGGGGTGTTGCGGGGTTGAGGGTCTGTATCTCCATAGGTTTAAGTATTAAGATTTGTGGGCTTCGACGTAGCTGTCCACCATTTCGTTGATTTTCGCCCATATCTCTTCTTGAGTGTGCCAGCGCATCCTCATGCAGTAGCGTGCTTCGTGGTCGCAGACCAGACAGCGTCGTGGCTTTTCGCCGATGGCGTCTCTTGAGACGGGCACGCCGTCGGCGTTGATGATGTCGATGTCGAAGAGGCGTCCGAGTGGGTGGGTGTCTTCGATGTTGACGGCTATGCGCTTGGCTTCGAGGAGCGGCATCGGGGTGATGAGGTAGGCTTCGTAGCCGGTCTCGAGGTCGAGCTCGAGGAACTGCTCTTGACCGAAAACTTTGCGCATGGCTTCAACAGCGGCGTGAGCTGCCGTGAGCGACTGCTGATTACGCTTTACGCTTCCTGGCATGACGACAGTAAGGCACACCAGTGTCTTTCCCGAGTGTTCAGCCAGCAGCTTCTGCTGTGTGGCATGGCGTGCGTCGCGGCTCGCCAGAAGTTCGTGGAGCGTAATCATTCTTTGAATTTTGAATTTTGAGTTTTGAGTTTTGAATTGTGCGCTTCGCGCATTTTGAGTTTTGAATTTTTGAATTGTGAATCCAACATTGAATAATTCAACATCGGCGTAGCCGACAACTCAAAATTCAAAACTCAAAATTCAAAACTTATTCAACGATGTTCTTGATAACATCCATTACCGAGCCGTCGCGGTTCATCACGACGCCTACCACCTTGTCGCCGAACGGCAGCGGTGCGGGGTTGCCGATTACAGAGAGTGCGCGGTCGCGGAGCTCCTCGAGTGTGACGAGCTTCAAGCCGGCAGCCTTCAGGCGTTCAGCTATCTCTGGGCGAGCCGGGTTGACAGCGATGCCGTATTCGGTTACGACCACGTCGACGGTGCGACCCGGCGTGATGAGCGTAGTAACCTCGTTAACGACGCACGGTATTCTGCCGCGGAGCAGCGGGCAGACGATGATAGAGAGAGCCGAGTCTTCTGCTGTGTCGGGGTGTCCGCCGATAGCGCCGCGTATGATGCCGTCGCTACCTACGAGCACGTTCACGTTGAAGTTGACGTCCACCTCAAGCGCCGAGAGTATCACGATGTCGAGATAGTGTGTGGCAGCGCCCTGCTCGTGCATACTTGCGTATTCGCAAGCCGACACCTCCTTGTGCTTCGGGTCGTTCTTGAGCGACTCTGCAGCCACCTTGTCGAACGACTGCACGTCGATGAGGCGCTCGATGAGTCCTTCCTCGTGCATCTTCACCATGTGAGCGGTGATGCCGCCGAGGGCGAACGAAGCCTTGATGCCCTGGTCTATCATGCTCTGACGTATATACTTCACGGCAGCGAGCGAAGCACCGCCCGAACCGGTCTGTATAGAGAATCCGTTCTTGAAGTAGCCGCTGTTCACGATCACCTTCGCAGCCTGCTGAGCGAGCAGAATGTCGCGCGGGTTCTTAGTATCGCGGATGGCTCCCGAAGCAATCTTCGATGAGTCGCCTACCGATTCTACCTCAACCACGTAGTCTACGTCGTGCTCCGAGATAGAGTTCGGAGTGTTAGGATAAGGCACGAGGTCGTCGGTGAGGATCACCACCTTGTCGGCGTAGTGAGCGTCGGGCAGCGCGTAACCGAGCGAACCGCAGATGCTCTTGGCGTTCTCCGAGCGCGAGTAGCCGCAGGCGTTGCCGAGCGGGTCGGAAGAAGAAGCGCCGAGGAACGCCACGTCGATGTGCAACTCGCCCGAGGCGATAGCCTCGCCGCGTCCACCGTGCGAGCGGAACACCACCGGCTTCTCCATCAGTCCGTGCGAAATCTCCTTAGCCAGTTCGCCGCGCAGACCCGATGTCGAGATCTCTGTGATTACGCCGTTGCGAATGTGCTCGATGAGCGGTTCGTGCACGTCCTGCAAGCTCGAAGCCGCGAGGTGCAGATTCTTGAATCCCATCTCTGCGAGCTTAGCCACAACCATGTTCACCACCTTGTCTCCACCGCGGAAGTGGTGGTGGAACGATATTGTCATGCCGTCCTTCAGTCCCGAGTGGCGAATAGCCTCTTCGAGCGTCATGAGTTTGGGGCTTTTCTGCTGCAGTTCGAGGCGCGGTGTGATGTCCTTGTGTGCCTCTACATTATTATATACGCTCTTTCCCATAGCCTGAGCCACCTGCTCGGCGAGGGTATGTCTTTCGTTCAGTGTGCTCATGCTATGTCCTCCTGTTTAATTACGCCCGAAGCCAGTGCCAAGTCGATGACGCGCTGTGCGCGTATCACCACTGGTCGGTCAACCATTTTACCGTTCACGGCGATAACGCCCGAACCCTTCTTCTCAGCCTCCTTGATGGCAGCGATAACGGCGAGCGCCTTGTCGATAGCCTTCTGAGTCGGCGTGAACACCTCGTTGATGATTTCTATCTGGCGCGGGTTGATGATCGACTTTCCGTCGAATCCCAACTGATGAATCAGCTCCACCTCCTTGCGGAATGTCTCCATATCGTTGAGGTTGGAGTAGACGGTGTCGAGCGCGTCGATGCCTGCAGCGCGTGCAGCCACCACGATAGTCTGGCGTGCCATGAGCAGCTCCATGCCCTCGGGCGAGCGCTGTGTCTTCAGGTTGGCGCAGTAGTCCTCCGCGCCGAGCGCTATGCCCATCATGCGCTTAGAAGCGGTAGCGATGGCGTAGGCGTTCACCACGCCGAGCGTGCTCTCCAGTGCAGCCATAATCTGCGTGCGACCCACGCAGCCCAGCTCCTGCTCCACCTTCTCTATCTCGCGCTCCACCTCGATCACCTCCTCGGCGGTCTCGGTCTTAGGCATACGGATGACGTCGACGCCAGCCTTAACGACAGCCTCGATATCCTTCTTGCCGTACGGAGTGTTCAGAGGGTTGATGCGCACCACCATTTCCGTCGTGCCATAGTCGATGGTCTTCAATGCGTTGTAGACGAGCAGGCGTGCCGCGTCTTTCTCTGCCATTGTAACAGAGTCCTCAAGGTCGAGCATTATTGAGTCGGGATGATATATATATGCATCCTGCATCATACCGGGGTTGTTTCCCGGCACGAACATCATAGTTCTTCTTAGTCGTTTCATAGGTCAAAAAGTTTTTTGGGGTTAGTCTTTCCACACGTCTTTGCCCGTAGCTCTTACGGCAGCCGCAGTGACGCGTGCGCGGATAGTGCAGTCGAGCGCGCCCTTGTCAGTGGCATGCACCTCGGCACGGGTGATACCGAGTCCTTCGAGCGTCTCAGCTATCACCTTGCGTATCTGGTCGCCGAACTGGTAGGCAACCGAACTCTGCAAATCGATGTTCAGTCCCTCTTTCTCGCAAGGGGCAATCTGAATCATGATGTCGCCGGACTCCATTGTTCCGGCAGTAGCTTGTTTAAGTTCCATAGGTATAGTATTTAAAAAGTTTGTGGTCTTTAGATTCTTTGAGAGATATGGGTTCGGCGTTGTGTGCTCCGACGGGCGCCAGCACGTGCCTTGCGGGCATCAGCACGTGCATCGCTTTAACTTGCTTTGCGTGCTTGATGTTTCCATGCGCTTTTGCATGCTTCAGCATGTGTGTTGCTTTTGCTTGCTTCATGGGCGTCAGCGTGCGTGGAGAAGAGGCGGTTGGGAGCGGTGTGAGTAGAAACGTAATAAAACAAAAATCGCGTAAATACAACAACACTTCCTTCCGTCTTAACACCGAAGAGAACCGAGTTATACTTACGCTCGCGCGAGCAGTATATAAGGGTAATAATGTCTGTGTCCGCACAAAACACGTTCTGCGTGCGGATTTCTATTTCGCGGGGTAAAGATACGCATTAATTGTGAAACGAGCAAGCATTTTGCGAGGATTTTTTTGCTGGGGTACCTCTTAGGGGGTGCCTAAAGGGGGTGCACTTGTCTCAAGTGCACCAATTGCTTTGTTTGGTGTACCACTTGCTTTGTTGGTGCACCACTTGTTTTGTTGGTGCACTTGAGACAAGTGCACCCCCTTTGGGTGATTACCGCGTACTGGTAACGCTGTTACCGCATACTGGTAATGTCGTTACCGCGTACATGTAATAGTGTTACCAGTACGCGGTAACATCCTAAAACGAAATGTCGGGTAACGCAACTCTTAGTCTGTTGATGCGCATCTCTCAGGGGAGGGCGTGTCAAAACTCCCGATATAAATAACAAAAAACTCG
>ULWG01002976.1_pt1 | contig 11062 bp, 6 predicted proteins | sample 1960141 | NCBI WGS metagenome assembly ULWG01 (sample SAMEA4835806, study PRJEB28245) | human gut metagenome | biome: gut microbiome; material: fecal sample | place: Denmark | collected 2008
GGGAGACTTCGGTCTCCTTTTTTTGTATTGCAAGTTGAAAGTTACCTTTTGCGCGACTTAATATCGGATTGGGGAGGGACTATGGGTTTGTGAAGCCCCATCCCCAATCCGCCATTAAGTCTCGAGCGTCAAAAATGTGGTGGCTATTCAGTACGAAAATTTTGCACTTCGTTATTGAATCTCGGTTACCGTAATCTGCTTGACCACATCATTGGACGTTAAGACATTAAATGCTATTATATTATTCGTAGAGTTCGTATCTCACCTATAACAAATAATATATTGTTTCTTAATGGAAAGCGAGACTCATTATGATTGTACAACTTTTACCCTGATATTTATACAAAGAAGACACAAATTAGTAAAATACTACAATAAATGTATGTACGATTTTTGTAACAACAATTCTTGTAGTTACATTTTATGTATTATATTTGTACATCAAATTAAAAATAAAGCGTTATGGAAACTCCGTTCATATTTGGAAAGATTGCTACTGAGAAAAATTTTACCGACCGTGAGAAAGAAACAGCCGACTTGGTTCAGAACTTTACGTCATTAATCAACACGATTATTATCTCTCCTCGCCGTTGGGGTAAAAGTTCGCTTGTAAATAAGGCTGCAAGGTTGGCGATGGCGCAGGATAGTAACCTCCGCATCTGTCATATCGGCCTGTTCAATGTGCGTAGTGAGGAGCATTTCTATTCGCTGCTCGCCCAAAAGGTTATTGCCGCCACTTCCACAAAATGGGAGGAGGCAATTGAGAGTGCGAAGAGTTTCTTTTCGCATCTTGTTCCCAAGATTTCAATCGGTACAGACCTCACTAATGAGGTTTCAATCGACTTTGATTGGGAGGAGGTAAAGCGCAACCCTGATGAAGTGCTCAATCTTGCTGAAAAGATTGCCAGAAAGAAGGGCCTGAAAATCGTGATTTGCGTAGATGAGTTCCAAAATATCGCTGAATTTACAGACCCGGACTATTTCCAGAAAAAGTTGCGTTCACATTGGCAACTGCACCAGAGTGTGGCTTATTGTCTTTATGGCAGCAAGCGCCACATGATGATGGAAGTGTTTACAGACTCATCCAAACCATTCTACAAGTTCGGCAACCTGATGTTTCTCAATAAGATTGACACGTCTTGCCTTGTGGAATTTTTCAAGAGTCGTTTCGCTGATACTGGCAAGAGTATTGACGATGAAGCAAGCCATTTAATTGCAAAGCTCGTAGATAATCATCCATACTACGCACAGCAGCTGGCACAGCTTTCATGGCTTAGGACAAAGGATGTATGTACCGTTGAAATCGTACGTGAGGCGCATACAGCATTGGTGGAACAGTTAAGTCTGCTGTTTGTAACAATCACCGAAACATTGACCACACAGCAATTGAACTACCTTAAGGCTCTTATAGCTGGAGAAAAGGCCATCAGTTCAACTGAAGTGATGCATCGCTATCAAATCTCTTCAACGACCTCAATATCCCGCTCAAAGGCTGCCCTTATCAAGAATGATATATTGGATAATAAGGCTGGTGAAATCTCGTTTCAGGACCCGATTTATGCCTATTGGCTAAAGACTGAATATTTTGCAAAATGACGGGATTAAAAAATACGATACACCAGAGCGAGGAGTTGAACATTAGCATTGATAAAAATCATATCCCTCAATAATATATAAAAATTGCTGCAACGTACATTCTACACGGATGTTCCGAAATATCACGCCAATATTTCTATAAAATGTCTAATTCCGGAGAAAGTAAACGAGATATTATAACTTCAGCAGGTATTATTTTTTGAATTAATTGAAATATAAAACTTAAATATTATATGGCTTATTTTGAATTTAATCCAATAGCGAACTTCGTAGTATTACGATTTAAATGTCCAGAATGTGGACATGATAATGAGACTGACGCATTGTATGTCCCATCACCAGATTTTACAGCAGAAAATCATAGAGATAGTTGTAATAGCGAAGACTATGAACATGAATGTCCTAATTGTGAACATTTGTTTGAAATAACACTAAATAATGGGATATATGGTGGTGATGGGGAGATTGTGGATGTAGAGGACATTATGTCTGTAGAAGAAGAATTTCCCGGTGAGGAAGATGATTATGAGGAATCTAAATCATCTTTCTTCGATGAACATGTAAAAGATACCATTGATGTATTAGACCAAATTGATTCGTTAGATGAAAAATCGCGCAAATTGTTATACCGCACTTTGTATGCGAATCTAATCAGCAGTATGGAGGCATATTTAAGTGATCGTCTAATTCGAAAAGTATTGTCATCTGATGCTACAAGACGAAAATTTGTTGAAGAATTCAAAGATTATAAAGATGAGAAGATAGCCGTTTCGGATATTTTTAAGCTACTGGAGAATTTAGATTCCCAGATAAAAAAATCTTTGCGTGAAATTATATATCATAATCTTCCACGTGTTAAGCATATCTATAAATCCGTTCTTGGAATAAATCTGGGAGATAAAACTGTTATATCAGATTTGATGAAATGTATAGATATACGCCATGATATCGTACATCGGAACGGGAAAGACAAAGAGGGAAATCTTCAAGATATAAGTAAAGAAGATGTTCTTGATTTAGCTGAAAAAGTATCTAAATTCATAGGAAATATTGAGTTAGGATTTCTGTTACAAGATGCTAACTGCTGATGTGGGAAATGTGATTTTCAGGAATTTTAGTAAATACAATATGTTCCTCACCATATTCATTTTGAAAAAATCTTTGCGAACTAAACAAGTAGTTATTGAATATAATTTGTGACTTTAATATGACTTTTAAAAATAGTATTCCTCGGATATGGTCTATTGATAAGTTATTGAAAGCCAATCTGGTTATTCCTAATTATCAACGGCCGTATAAATGGACGGATAAAAATATCATAGAACTTCTCCTTGATATTCAAAAGAGTATTGAAGAGAGTAGAAAATATACAAACTTTAAATACCGTATAGGTACAGTCATATTGTTTAGAAATGAAAACGGAGAGTACGAGGTGGTAGATGGTCAGCAACGAATATTGTCTTTTTTGCTCTTATATCTGTATTTACAACCCGGTTTTACTTGTACTTTGTCGGAAGTAAAGTATTCTAATAAGATTACCCAAAAGAACATACATACAAACTATAAGACAATAAGTGAGTGGTTTTCTTCCGTGGATGATGAAGGGAAAAAACTTTTTATGAAAGCGCTGAAAAATATACTGGAGGTGGTGGTCATCACGGTCAATAAAATCAGTGAAGCTTTTCAGTTGTTCGATTCTCAGAATACCCGTGGTCGTGCTTTGTATCCACACGATTTGCTTAAAGCCTATCATTTAAGAGAGATACATGATAAATATGAGATGCAGCATGCGGTGATAAAATGGGAATCAAAGGATCCCAAAGCCATTCGGGAGTTGTTCGATCATTATCTTTTTCCGTTGTGGAACTGGGCCAAATGTCGTAAATGCGGAAATTTTACCATAGCCGATATTGATATTTATAAGGGTATCGAAGAGGACACGGGCTATACCTATGCCCGCAGAGCCAACAAGGCCATGCCTTACTTCCTGCTTACGGAACCATTTATTTCTGGAAGTGATTTCTTTGAAATGGTCGATCATTATATGCAAATGTTGCATAACATAAAAGAGGAAATCATCACCAATCCGAATTTCGATAAAATAAAGCAAATGTTGACAGACGGGAAAGGCGCTGGTTCTGTCGAGGCTTTCGATAAGGCTTGCCAGTCTTCATCAACTGGGCTTAATTATGCCCGCAATCTGTTCTTTTGCGCTTTGTTGTGCTATTACGACCGTTTTCATAATTTCGATGTTATGGCGGTCACAAAGTTGTTTACCTGGGCTATGATAATTAGGGTTGACATGACTCATTTAGGTTTTGATACAATCAACCGGTATGCCATCGGAAGAAACGATTTTGACAGATACAGCAATGCCAAACCCGTAATAGCAATGATAGCTTATGCTCGCAGACATACTGAAATTGCCGGTATGAGGCTTACTTTGAGCGTCGACGATCGGGCAAATGACGAATGGAAAGAATTATATGGCAACCTTTGTATATTAAACGGATATAGTATTTGAGATGGTAGAAGAGTTAAGAATTTTAGACGGGCATACCCTTTTCGATACAGATGCCCACTATGTCATTCCGCGTTACCAGCGGGCTTATGCTTGGGAGGACAAGGAAATTGGGCAGTTGATAGATGATATTAATGACATTGATATAGATTCCGCTGAAAATTATTATATCGGGTCGCTTATTGTTTCAAAAGTACAAGGTAAGGCTGATACCTACGAAGTAGTTGATGGACAGCAACGTCTTACCACCTTGTTCCTTTTGCTGCAGTATTTGGTTTCCGAAGGAGCTTTGGAAGGTGAGTTGGGGCAGACGCTTTCCTTTGACTGCCGTCCAAACTCAAACTATACGCTTGCGCGTATTCAGACCATATTGGATGATAAGATAGATGACGAAAGTGCTGTCGAGCAGCCTATTGTGAATGGCATCCGGGCTATTCGTCAAAAATTTAAAGAAAAATCAGGATTGAATAGAGCTGATTTTGTGTCACGCTTGGCACATGTTGTCCTCTATAGAATAGAAGTGCCCGAACATACCGACCTGAATCGTTATTTCGAAATAATGAACACCCGAGGAGAGCAGTTGGAGCAGCACGATATTCTGAAAGCCCAGCTCATGGGATATCTAAACGATAGAGGCGAACAGGAGTTCTTTTCAAAAATATGGAATGCCTGTAGCGATATGACTGGTTATGTTCAGATGCATTTCTCGCCAGCTGATCGAGAGAAAGTTTTCGGAAATGAGTGGAATGTTTGGCCTGCTGACGAATGGGCAGGCTATCAGTCCTGTTTCGGCGTGACCGAGGAATCGGAACAAGGTGCTACTATAGCAGAAATTGTCAGCAACAAATTCAAGATAGACGATGTGGATGGCATGCTGGACAATAACAGACACGTTCGTTTTGACAGCATCATAGATTTCCCTTATTTCCTGCTTCATGCCCTCAGGGTGTTTGTAGAATTAAATGAAGTTTCTTTGGAAAAACCTTTGGGTGACTTGCTGGATGATAAAAAACTGATTTCGGATTTTAAGAACGTAATCAGTCAGGGAAAAATGAATGGAAAACCTATGGACAAGGAAAACTTTGCTCAAATGTTTATCATTCATTTATTACAGACCCGATACCTTTTCGATAAGTTTATCATTAAGCGCGAATATTCGGGCGAAGATAATGAGGGCGAATGGAGCATGAAAGAATTGTTTACTTCTGGGCAGGGCTCCAAAAAGAAAGCATATTATTCTAATACCAAATTGAATTATAGCAATGAGTGGGAGCGAACGTATGCTCCTCGCAATAAAGAATGTTTGATGATTCAGTCCGCGCTCCGTGTGTCCTATACCTCACCCAAAGTCATGCACTGGATTACTGAGCTCCTCCTATGGCTGTTTGAGAATGATAATGATCAAAATCCTAAACTGATAGATGCCGCAGAGTTAATAGCCGCACAGGCAACCCGAAGAAACTTCTTGGATGGGGGCAATTATAAACTGGGCGTTCAGACCCCTCACATCGTATTTAATTTCCTGGACTATCTGTTATGGAAAAACGATAAGAAAAAATATGAGGATTTTGAATTTGAGTTCCGTAATTCTGTGGAGCATTGGTACCCGCAAAATCCGTCCGAAAATTCATTTGCTTCTTGGGGCGATAAGGATACATTTGGAAACTTATGTATCATTTCCCGACGTGTAAACTCAAAATTTTCCAATCTTTCTCCTGAGTCAAAAATGAAGTCCTATGAAAAAATGGTCAGGAAGGGAAGTCTGAAACTTCGTATCATGGGTGAAATTATCCAGCACGGCTCAAATGAAGAATGGAGAAACACCCTTTGTCAGGAGCATGAAGATGATATGATAAATATACTAAAAGATAAATGTAAAATATAACAATAATTGAATATAAAAAAAGAGGCTGTCTCATTTTGAAACAGCCTCTTTTTGTGGCAGGGCGGGATTCGAACCCATGGAGCCTTCATCGCAATATATGGTTACACCCACTGTCTTCATATGAACTTTTCTGTTTCGGCCTGCCGCAACAGCCCCTACCGCCTTCATTATAGTTCTTGTCATACTTAATGTCTCCTTTCCAAACGTATTAAAGATTGATACTGCTCCCAAGACAAGCTGGAAGTACGATGGCATTGGAAACCCAAGTGCATATGATATTAAGCAAGTGATTACGACTAAGCGTAAGTAAATATGTTACAAATATCGGAATTTCAAACCATATAAACAATTAGAATTCGGTATATTAACTTATATTTTATTTGTAGATTATAAAAAGGAGTATCTGTTTCAGGGCCATTTTTGTACCTTTTCTCATCAAAAAACGCCATTTTTCACAAGTTTTTGTACCGCACATTTTGATATTCAGGAAATTACACTTACTTTTACTTTCCAAAATGAAGGTACAAGCTGAGAATGATGCTAAAAATCACTAACTTACACATTATCAGATATTTGCCAATGTACTGGTTGTGCCTTTTAGAGCGCTATACTATTGATAACCAACGATGTACACATACGCATCGGCAAATAATTGGCGGCGGCAGACAAGTTGCAATAAGTGTCGGCGAGCAGTGAATTCAGATTATTTTATATGAGGGGTAGCTTCCAAATAAAATCAACTTATCATATAATGGGCGATATGGCCATTATATGATAAGTTGATGAAGGAATGATATGCTGATTGATGCACGCCTTTGTAAGAGTGCCGTGGAAGGGTTATCTGCGGGCGGCTTTCGCCAGCTCTCCGAGGAACCACGTCATTGAGGCCGTTCCGTCCATCGTAGGCTCGTTGGTGCTGTAGTCGCAATAGTCGTCGTGATAGACTGCCGCGCCGCCTTGAAACTTGGCATATCCGTCGTCGTGGCTCAGCACCACGCCGCGCAACGACTTGAAGATGGCAGTGTAGACAGGGCCGTCGACAAGTCCGCCGGTGATTTTATAGTCGTGTCCGTGACTTATCATTGAGTGTGGGTCGCGCGGATAGTCGCCATTCTCGGGCAGCCCCACGACCATGCATTTACCCCACGGATTCACACCGAAGAGCCAGTCGCGCATGGCTGTCTCGATTTCTTGGAACTGGCAGTCGCCCGACAGCTTGCGGTAGAGCATCGCCTGCGTCACAAATGCCACTGTAAGGTTGTTGCTGCACCAGATGAAAGGGATGCCGTGTTTGAAGGCGGGATTTACGTCGGCGGCTCTGTCGGCCACGCGCTGCAAGCCGCAGCGCATGTTGCGCAGTGCCTCGGCGCGCTGTCGCTCGTTGCCGTGCATTGCAACCAATGCGTGTCCGATGTTGACAAACGGATACCATTGATAGTGTCGGGCGCTGTCGGCACCCATCCACGGAGTCACGGGTTCCTGACGTTCCCAATCAACCGCCTCCTTCATCATCTTTTCCGAGCCAGAGCAAGCTGCTATTGTCGCCGCCGCCAGCTCAAGGTCGTCAGTCCAGTTGTCCTCCTCGTAGAAATAAGGCGACACGGTGCATACCGTCTGGCAGTTGCCCGGGTTTGCCTTCGCCACATCGTATGCCACGCCCGACTTTCTAAGCAGCGTAGAGGCAAAAGCAGGGTCGAGCGTTTCAAACACCTTTGCGCCGAGAGCGAACGATGAGCTGAATTTCGCCACCGAAGAAGCCAGTCCGCGGCTGCGGTTCTTGTATTCTCTCAGTCCCGCCGGGCTACCGATGCACGGGTATACAGGTCGGTCTTTCCCCGCACCCCATCCATAGTCGGCCATCTGCTTGTTGGGCAGTCCCGGCGAGCGGTGGTCGCGGTCGTCGGCAATCTGGTTTAGGAACGTGTTGTCGTCAGGATTCATTTTCAGCATCCATTCCAGACCCCAGCGAGCCTCGTCGAGTATGTCGGGGATTCCGTTTGCGCCCTCAGTGCCGTCGGCTTGGAAGTTATCCGCCCACACCGACGGATTCTGCGAGTAGGCAAACAGCATTTGGTAGACAGCGTTGGCAGAAGTGGTGAGATATTGCAGATAGTCGCTTGCGTCGTGCCATCCACCGCGCACGTCAACGTGCTCACCGTCGCGGTCGCCGCACAGCTGCAGGCGTCCGTCGTATCGGTGGCAGGAGTCGCGCATCAGCGGATTCCATCCGCAGCGTTGCTGCCGCATATAGTTCAGCGGCACCTCCTGTGCGCCGGCATAGGCGTCGTTGGCGATTCGGAAAGATGAGGATTTTGCCCCTGCCGCAGTAATGTAGTATGTGCCAGGAGTCTTTACTTTAGAGAAGTCGAGCCGTGCTGTCTGAGCGAAGCCAGCAAACTCGCCCGTAGGTTTCACCGTGTGCATCACAGTCTTCTTTCCGGAGTCGGCGTTGACCACGCAGAACGAGGTCGGGGCGTCGCCGTGTTCCATCATAATCACGGCAACTTTCACGTCGTCGACAAGGTATCCGATTTGGTTCACACGCAGATAATTTGCGGCATTGCAGTGGATAGCCGCGGCAATCATTAGGAGCAGAAAGGTTTTGATTCGGTTCATAATCAGGATGTGGTGATGATGAAAAGCAAAAAGGCGGCTGTCATGACAGCCGCCTTTTCTATAAATTGTTGTAACGCTCAGATTAGAGGTTTGCTACGTTGTAGTTTGCAAACTCTTTGTCGATGGCAGCGCGGTCCTTGATAGAAGCATCAAGAGCGGCAGCCTTGCGGAGGTTTGCGTATACAGCCTGTTCGTTGTTAGTGCGGGCAGCAACGACAGCCATCATATAGTAAGTAGTAGCGTTAGGAGCCTTTACAGCCTCGAGAGTGCTTTGAGCGGCGCTGTAGTCCTTGTTGAGGATTTGAGCGAGAGCCGCGTTGTTCGACTTGCTGTCGCCGAAAGCTTTGGCAGCAGTCTGGTAGTCACCCTGGCGGAGGTAGTAAACACCCATAGCCTCGTTGATACCATCAGCGTTAGCAGCGCTACCGAAAGCTTCGCGAGCACCGTTGTAGTCCTTGTTCATCATCTTGATAAGACCAAGGTTCATCTTAGCCTCGTCGCTGTTAGGGTTGAGAGAAGCAGCCTTCTCGAAGTTAGCCTTAGCATCGTTGTAGTTGCCCTTTACATACTGAGCCATACCGAGGTTGTTGTAAGCGCGGTAGTCATTAGGATATTGCTTAACGGCAGTTTTGTAGATGTCCTCTTTCTCGTTAACGTTGTCAGTCTTAGTGGCAGCGTAAAGGAGCTCGTCGATAGAGAGTTGAGTAGGATCTTCTTTGTACTGAGCTGCGATTTCCTCGTCGCTGCGACCGATAGTGTTGATCGAAGCAGAGATGCGAGAGTAGCGGAGTTGCGGAAGGATTTCCTTAGCCAACTGATCGAATACAGAAGAGAGGTTGCGGATTTCTTTCTCACGCTGTTCAGGGTCGCTGTACATAGAGAGAACGCTGAGGATAAGGTCTTTATCCTGGATGTTGCTCTCGGAAACGAGTTTCTGGAAACCGTCCCAGTCCTGAGCAGTGAACTCAGACGTGATGTCGCCGTAGTTGTCAACTTTTTCTTTCTTGAGGTTCTTGTTCAAGTAGTTAACAGTAGAGTGCTCACGTTTTTCAGACAGTTTGGCGTTGAATTTCACACCACCTTCAGGAGAAGCGAAAGAAGAAACGTGGATGCCTTCAATTTCTTTGTTGTCAGCCTTAGAAGCCTCGGCAACAGTTTCGTTGAAGTTAGAAACGCTTGTGCCTTTCTTCAACTCAGAAGCGCGAACGTTGGCCTGGTTGATAAGGAACATAAGGTTAGCGTCGCAGATTTCGTTGATTACGCGCTGATATTTGTCGGCAGCAGCAGAAGGAGTGACAGTAGTAGCGTCAGCCAAAGTAGAAGTGGCTACAACGCCTTCGCCAACTTTCACAGCAGGGAGAGTGTAGACTTTCTTGCCTTGAACCACGTTGAAGTCAAGGTAGAGGTCGCTCTTCATCATCTCCGGAGTGTAGACAAAGTTTACAGGGATTGTCACTGTACCGCCTTCTTTGTAGTTGATAACAGGATTGTTGCCCTTAACCTTCTCGCCCTGGAAAGTGTAAGACTGAGAAGTGGCCTTGTTGTCCATACCATAAGAAAGGTAAGGAGTTACGGTAACCTCGGCGTTCTTTTTGAAGAACTTTTGAGGGACATTGGCAGTTACTGTGCCAGGAACGTTGTCGCCCACAACTTCGAGTGGGTTAGGGTTGGTGGTGAAATGCTCGGCAGCGAAGTCCTGCATTTTCTTGTTACATCCAGTCAATGCAACAGCACCGACCAATACATACAAACTGATTTTTTTGTTCATAGTTATTGATGATTTTGAATTTGTATATTCTTTCTGCAAATATACGTTTGTTTTTTGATAAAGCCTTATTTTTTTTCAAATAAAAAAAAATTTCTCATTTTTTTATATGTAGACAACAATAAGACGATGAAAAAAGTTTGTTTTTTGTCTCTTTTTTGCGACAGATTGTATTGTTATATGTGTATTTTTGCCAAAAAAAGAAAACTATGGAAAACACAGAGAATACAAGCCAAGCCATGCACCTGCTTGCCGAAGCACACAGGGCATGGGAGCGGATGCGTCCGCTGAGAGAAAAACGCGAGCGCAACAAGAATTTCACCTATGGCAACCAGTGGTGCGACATGATGACCGACGAGCACGGTCGGCGCGTCAGCGAGTGGCAGCATCTGCGCGACAACGGCAAAGATCCGCTGACCAACAACCTTATCCGCCAGTTGGTCAAGAGCGTGGTGGGGCGGTTCCGCAGCCGTCTCGCCGCCGAACCCGCACCTGCGGAGCCTTTGCACGGCAACCTTGTGGGCGAGCTCGACAGCCGTCTGATGGAAGAATTTCTCATCTCCGGGTGCTGCTTCCAGCGCATTGACTTCGGCGAGGAAGGACGGGTTGCGCTCAGCAACGTGTCGCCGTCGCAGATGCTGTTCCGAGGCGGCGACGACCCCCGCTGCCGCGACTTCGA
>ULWG01001037.1_pt1 | contig 11014 bp, 7 predicted proteins | sample 1960141 | NCBI WGS metagenome assembly ULWG01 (sample SAMEA4835806, study PRJEB28245) | human gut metagenome | biome: gut microbiome; material: fecal sample | place: Denmark | collected 2008
TATGCGAAACTTGAGTTCATTAATCACTAAGGTAAAATTCTTCCGTTATTTTCCTATACCATTCCGAGCGGTTTCCCTGCGAATCCATCATCGTTTCAACATGCTCTTCATAAGGCGAAATGCGATGCTTTGCAAAACTCAGCATAAAGCGCTTTGGCTGCTTGCGCTCTACCGTCTTCACCCCACACTTCCGTATAAGATAAAAACCTAATATACAAGACTCTGCAACAAACTGCTCCACTACTTCTACGGGAACAATTGCAGAGAAAATACCGTCATCAGAAAGCAGCCGTTTTACACCCGCAAACAAATCGCGGAACGGAAGACTGTCCGTATGTCGCGCTATCGTCCTCTTACTGTCCGGATTTTTCAAGCTATCTACAAAGAACGGAGGATTGCTCACTATCGCATCAAAAACACCGGCAGCCTTCAAACCTTCAGCAGTTTCCAAAGCCTCAGCAGTTTTCGAAACACCGGCTCCCCCGAAATCCTGCAGTCTGCAGCATTCTATTTCCACCCTGTCGCGAAACGGACTTGCCATCACATTCTCCCTCGCCTGTCCGCAGGCATCAGCATCCATATCAATCCCCACTACCTCAGCTTCAGGAAAACGCTGCGCCATCATGAGCGAAATCAGTCCCGTTCCGGAACCAATGTCCAGAATCCGCCTGCCACCTTGCGCCCATGCACCCAGCAAAACGCCGTCAGTTCCCACTTTCATGGCACAACGGTCTTGCTCTATCTCAAACTGTTTAAATCGAAAATTACCCATAAATTCTTCTGTCTCTTTACAGAAGAAAACGAATGCGCCGCCGATTTATTTTATCGCAAGCAGCAGAAATTGCCACTTCCACCTGCAAAAGCAGCTACTTACATCTATAAAAACGGGTACTAATATATAGAAAAAGCAATTTTATTATTAAATAATCTATCATCTTCCACGATATTTCACAAAAAATGAGTACCTTTGCACGGAAAATAGAAATCATAACAAAATGGATAATAGAAGAACAAGTACCCGAATACAAATGATTGCAGATTACGAGGGCGACCCGAAAACCCTGATCGAAGACCAGGAAGAAGGCTTGTACCCTACCCTCTGCATGCGAGATATTGTAGTTTTCCCTACCAACATGACCCCTATCGTTGTGGGCAGAAAGGAAAGTCTGAATCTCGTCCGGATGCTGGAAAAGAAGCCAGACACCATATTCTGCGTATTCTGTCAGAAGAACAAAGATACAGAATCGCCCTACGAAGAAGACCTCTACCCTGTAGGTGTCTTCGCCAAACTCATCAAGGTGATCAAGATGCCTGGCACAGAGCAGATGAGCATCATCATCCAGGGTCTGGGCAGATGTCAGATGAAACATCTCGTTCAAAAAGAGCCTTACACAGTAATTGACGTAAAAAGTCTTCCGGAGAAATGGCCTGACGAGAACAACGATGAACTCTTCAGAATGCTCTACGAGAACTTCCATTACGAAGCGACAGACTATATCAAATCAAACGCCAACTATACTGATGAGGCCATCCAGGCCATCAACGAACTCTCGAGCATTCACATGCAGTGCAACTTCATGTGCTCCCTCCTCCCTTTCTCCATCGAGGATAAAATCAAGATGCTGAAAGAGGAAAATCTCAGCGAGCGCATCATGATTGCCATCAGATCCCTGAACAAGGTGCGCCATCTGCTACGCATCCAGACTGAGATTGAGAACAAAACCCACTACGACCTCGATGAACAGCAGAAGGAATACTTCCTCAAGCAGCAGATCAAGAACATCAGGGAAGAACTGGGAGAAGGCAACGCTAGTCCGGAGAAGAAGGAGATTCTGGAGAAGGCGAAACAGAAGAACTGGAGCGAGGAAACTGCCAAGATTTTCAAGAAAGAAATTGCCAAGCTCGACACCCTGAACCCGCAGAGTCCTGACTATTCGATACAGATAGGATTCCTGCAGACCATGGTAGATTTGCCTTGGAACTCCTACACCCAGGACGACCTCAGTCTGACCCGTGCCAAGCGCATTCTGAACCACGACCACTACGGCATGGAGAATGTGAAGGAGCGCATCCTGGAATTCCTTGCCGTAAGAGCACTGAACGGCGGCGGCAAGAGTCCTATCCTCTGCCTCTACGGTCCTCCGGGCGTAGGAAAGACTAGTCTGGGCAAGAGCATCGCAGCAGCCATGAAGCGCAAGTATGTACGCATGTCGCTGGGCGGTCTGCACGATGAAGCCGAAATCCGCGGTCACCGCCGCACCTATGTGGGAGCCATGCCGGGCCGCATCATCAAGAACATGCTGAAGGCAGGCAGCAGCAATCCGGTATTCATCCTCGACGAGATTGACAAGGTGGCGCAGAGCAATTTCAACGGCGACCCAGCATCAGCCCTGCTCGAAGTGCTGGACCCGGAACAGAACAATGCCTTCCACGACAACTATCTCGATATGGATTACGACCTCTCCAAGGTGCTCTTCATCGCCACAGCCAATGACCTGAGCGTCATTCCGCGTCCGCTCCTCGACCGTATGGAGCTGATAGAAGTAGGCGGCTACATCACCGAAGAGAAGACAGAGATTGCCAAGCGCCATCTCGTACCGGAAGAGCTGGAAAGCACCGGACTCGACAAAGTTTCGCCGAAGGTAAGTTTCAACAAAAATGCCCTCGAATTCATCATCGAGCACTACACCCGGGAGAGCGGCGTAAGACAGCTGAAGAAACAGATTGACAAGAGTCTGCGCAAGATGGCTTACAAACTTGCCTGCAACCAGGAGCTGAAGAACTACACCATCACCCCTGCCGAAGTAAAAGACCTGCTGGGCAATCCGCCGTTCAACCGCGACATCTACCAGGGCAACGACTATGCAGGAGTGGTAACCGGACTTGCCTGGACCTCAGTAGGCGGCGAAATTCTCTACATCGAAACCTCGCTCAGCAAGGGCAAGGCTGGCAAGCTCACCCTGACCGGAAATCTGGGCGACGTGATGAAGGAATCAGCCATCATCGCACTGGAATACGTCAAGTCGCACATCGACCTGCTGCAGGTAGACTACCGCATCTTCGAGCAGTGGAACATCCACATCCACGTGCCTGAGGGAGCCACCCCGAAAGACGGTCCTTCTGCCGGAATCACCATCGCCACCAGCATCGCCTCAGCCATCACCCAGCGCAAGGTGCGTGCCAACACAGCCATGACCGGCGAGATAACCCTCCGCGGCAAAGTGCTCCCGGTAGGCGGAATCAAGGAGAAGATTCTGGCAGCCAAGCGGGCAGGAATCAAGCACATCGTGATGTGCAGGGAGAACCAGAAGAACGTAGAGGAAATACCGGAGAAATATCTCAAGGGCGTAGACTTCCACTATGTAGAGAATGTGGCTGACGTCTGGCAGTTCGCGCTGACCGACGAGAAGGTGAAAAACCCTACAGACTTCAGCATTGAGGAAAATGATAAAAAAGAATAGAAATGAAATTTGAATTACAAGTAACAGATAAAGCAAGCGATGCGCGTACAGGCATCATCACCACCGACCACGGACAGATCAAGACCCCAATCTTCATGCCCGTAGGAACTGTAGGAAGCGTGAAGGGCGTCCACTTCGAGGAACTCAAGAAGCAGGTCATGGCACAGATTATCCTCGGAAACACTTATCACCTCTACCTGCGCCCAGGTCTTGACGTCATCAGGGCAGCAGGCGGATTGCACAAGTTCAACGGCTGGGACCGTCCTATCCTCACCGACAGCGGCGGCTTCCAGGTCTTCTCGCTCACCGGCATCCGCAAGCTCAAGGAAGAAGGCTGCGAGTTCCGCTCCCACATCGACGGCAGCAAGCACTTCTTTACACCGGAAAACGTGATGGACACCGAGCGCGTCATCGGAGCCGACATCATGATGGCCTTCGATGAATGTCCACCGGGAAAGAGCGATTACCAGTACGCCAAGAACAGCCTCATGCTCACCCAGCGCTGGCTAGACCGCTGCATCAAGCGGTTCAACGAAACCGAGCCCCTCTACGGCTATCAGCAGAGTCTCTTCCCTATCGTTCAGGGCTGCACCTTCCCGGACCTGCGCCGCGAAGCAGCCAAATACATTGCCGACAAGGGAGCCGACGGAAATGCCATCGGCGGACTTGCCGTAGGAGAGCCTACCGAGGTGATGTATGAGATGATAGAAGTAGTGAACGAAATCCTGCCGAAAGACAAGCCGAGATATCTGATGGGCGTAGGAACCCCGCAGAACATCCTCGAAGCCATCGAGCGCGGCGTAGACATGTTCGACTGCGTAATGCCGACCCGCAACGGCCGCAACGCCATGCTCTTCACCTATCAGGGCACGATGAACATGCGCAACAAGAAGTGGGAGAAAGATTTCAGTCCGGTAGATCCAGACGGCTGCGACATCGACCTCGTAACCACGAAGGCCTACCTCCACCACCTCTTCAAGGCTCAGGAGCTGCTGGCGATGCAGATAGCCAGCATCCACAACCTCTCTTTCTATCTGCGCCTCGTGACCGATGCCCGCCATCATATCGAGCAGGGCGATTTCGTGGCATGGAAGAATTCCATCATCGACCAGCTTGGCCGAAGAATTTAAGTAAGCAAGCATCATGAAAGATTTTAAGAAAATAAGAAAACACCGCCGGCTCTACCGCACCGGCCGATGGGCTTCCCGCAAGTTCGGGTGGCTCATCAGGGCTGTGCGCTGGCTGGCTCACAAGCTCCGGTTCCTGCGCATCTTCCGGTTTCTCAACCCGTTCAGGTACATCAAGAAGCTCGACTGGTACATTATCAAGAAGTTTCTGGGCTACTATTTCTTCTCCATCGCCCTGATCATCTCCATCGCCATCGTCTTCGACTTCAACGAGAACCTGTCAAAATTCACAGAGCACCATGCACCGGCGCGCGCAATCATCTTCGATTACTACGCCAACTTCGTGCCCTATTTTGCCAACCTCTTCAGTGCGCTGTTCGTGTTCGTGGCGGTCATTCTCTTCACCAGCAAGCTGGCAAGCAATTCCGAAATCATCGCCATCCTGGCGTCGGGAGTATCCTTCAAGCGTCTCCTCCGCCCATACATGATTACCTGCGTGCTGCTCTCAGCCCTCTCCTTCGGGCTCTCAGCCTACGTCATTCCCCACGGAACCGTCATCAGGCAGAACTTCGAGACGATGTACAAGAACAAGAAGAAGAATACCAGTGCCGAGAATGTACAGCTGCAGGTAGACAAGGGAGTGATTGCCTATATGCAGCATTACGACAACAGCATGAAACGCGGCTACGGATTCTGTCTCGACAAGTTCCAGGACAAGAAACTCGTCAGCCACCTTACAGCGATGGACATCCAGTACGACACCATTTCCGACAGCAAGTATCACTGGCAACTGAGTAACTGGAAAATCCGCAAGCTCCAGGGCATGAAGGAGCATATTACGAGCGGAGCGCAGAAGGACACCATCATCATGATGGAACCTACCGACCTGGTCTATTCCAAGGGTCAGCAGGAAACCTTCACCAGTCCTGAGCTCCGCGATTACATCTCCAAGCAGATCAACCGAGGTTCGGGCAATGTAGTACAGTACGAGGTAGAATACCACAAGCGCATCGCCTCTTCCTTCGCTTCGTTCATCCTCACCATCATCGGTGTCTCCCTCTCAGCCCGCAAGCGCAAGGGCGGCATGGGAGCAGCATTGGGCGTAGGTCTTGCGCTGAGTTTCGGCTACATCATGCTGCAGACGGTTTCTGCCACCTTCGCCATCCAGGCCAACTTCCCGCCTGTTCTGGCAGCGTGGCTTCCAAACTTCCTCTTCGCCATCGTAGCCTACTTCTGCTACCGCAAGGCACCGAGGTAAAAAGTCAACATTCAACATTCAACATTCAACATTAAAAAAAAATGTATTTCGACGAATTAGATTTAAACGACAACGTGCTCGACGCATTATACGACATGCGCTTCGACACATGCACTCCTGTACAGGAAAAGTGCATTCCAGAGATATTAGAAGGTCACGATGTATTGGGTGTAGCCCAGACCGGAACCGGCAAAACCGCAGCCTATCTGCTGCCAGTATTGAGCAAGCTCGATGACGGCGGTTATCCGAAAGACGCCATCAACTGCGTCATCATGTCACCAACCCGCGAGCTCGCCCAGCAGATAGACCAGGCGATGCAAGGCTTCGGCTATTACCTGCAGGGCGTGAGCAGCGTAGCCGTATACGGCGGCAACGACGGCAACCGTTACGATCAGGAGTTGCGCAGCCTCCGCATGGGCGCCGATGTAGTCATCGCCACCCCGGGCCGTCTCATCTCCCATATCTCTCTGGGCAATGTAGACCTCAGCAAGGTAAGCTTCTTCATTCTCGACGAGGCCGACCGCATGCTCGACATGGGTTTCTCAGAAGACATCAAGACCATCGCGGCAAAACTGCCAAAGACCTGCCAGACCATCATGTTCTCGGCAACCATGCCTGAGAAGATAGAAGAACTGGCTAAGACCCTGCTCAAGAATCCGGTAGAAATCAAACTTGCCGTCAGCAAGCCAGCCGAGAAAATCAAGCAGGAAGCATACGTATGCTACGAAACCCAGAAGATGACCATCATCAAGGACATCTTCAAGGCAGGCGACCTGAAGCGTGTCATCGTCTTCAGCGGCAGCAAATTCAAGGTGAAGCAACTCGCAGCTTCCCTCCAGCAGATTGGAGTAAACTGCGGAGCCATGCACAGCGACCTGGAACAGGCTGAACGCGACGATGTGATGTTCAAGTTCAAGAGCGGACAGTATGATGTTCTCGTAGCTACCGATATTGTGGCGCGTGGAATCGACATCGATGATATTGAGATGGTCATCAATTACGATGTACCTCACGATACAGAAGATTACGTTCACCGCATCGGCCGTACAGCCCGTGCCAACCGCGATGGTAGAGCCATCACCTTCGTGAGCGAAGAAGACCAGTACTGGTTCCAGCAGATAGAGAAGTTCCTGGAGAAGGTGGTAGACAAGATGCCTCTCCCTGAGGGATGCGGCGAAGGTCCTGAATACATCAAGCTCAACAAGCCGAAGAAGAAAGGCGCAAACGGAAGAAACAACAGACGCGGTAACGGCGGAAACGGCGAGGCCGGAAAGAACAGCGCCAAGAACCGCCGACAGAAAGACCGCGACCAGACTTCTCACAAGCGCAAGCCAAACAAGCCAAACGAGCGTCAGGAAAAAGCGCCACGCAACAACGAGCAGCAGCCTCAGCAGGGTAACAGGCAGCAGAACGCAAAGCAGCAGCCACAGCAGGGCAACAGGCAGCAGAACGCAAAGCAGCAGAACAGAAAGCCAGCCCAGCCAGGCGAGCAGCCAAAGAACAGCAACAGCCAGAAGCGCCGCAATAACAGCAATAACAGCAACCAGCAGCGCCCAGGCACCGAGAACAATGTTCGCCCGGGCAGCAACGGCCGTGGCAGAGGCGTAGCCCAGAAAAAAGGCGACAAGCCAGCTGCACGCAAGCACACCCCTATCGTAAATCCACAGAAGCAAGAAAACGCTGTGAAGAAATTCATCAAGCGCATCTTCGGATTCAAGAAATAGGTAAATAATCATCTTTTTAAAAAAGGAAAGAGGAATGATGAAAGAGCTACCTCTCCCCCCGCTCATGACCATCAGCCTCACACTGACGATCGGAATCATCATAGCCAAATGGGGCTATGATGATTTCAACATGCGCTTCTGGCTCATCATCTCCATCATTTCATGTGCCCTTGGCAGCATCATCTTTTTCCTTACTGAGTTCTTAAGCCAAAAAGCTTACTTCAGCAGGAGCCACCAGCTTCTCATCTACTCCCAATGCGTGATGATTCATTTATGCATCCTGAGCCTTGGGGCTTTTCTTACCTGTAAGCAAATAACTGATTCTCAAACCTCTACACAACTGAAAAACTGGCAGGAACTGTCTTACCTCACACGGGCAAAAATCAATACCGAACGCTATAAAAGCAATATTGAAAGCAAACTGGTTTCCCTTCACGTAAAACAGCAAGACTATGCAGTCATCGCAGCCATGGCGCTGGGCGACAAGAGCGCACTCGACTCGAACACCCGAAACAGTTACTCCATTTCCGGAGCCAGTCACATCCTGGCAGTAAGCGGACTTCATATAGGCATTATCTTCCAGCTTTTCATCTTTCTGCTAGGCGGCAGAAAGTACTCAGTTTACACCATCATCCTGTCCCTCATCTCCATCTGGACCTACGTTTTTCTCATAGGATTGCCGGCAAGTGCAGTCCGTGCAGCCATCATGCTTTCAGCCTACAGCTTAAGTTTAGCTTTTCATCGTACCGGTCTGCCGCTCAACACCTTAGCCTCAGCTTATATATTTATGATTTTCATCAGTCCGCTCTATCTTTTCGAGTTGAGTTTCCAGCTTTCGTTCCTGGCCGTAGCCTCCATTCTGCTGTTCTTCACACCCCTTTACTCCCTCCTCCCCATCCGCAGCCGTTTCCTCCGTTGGGCATGGGGACTCCTTTGCGTTTCACTGGCAGCCCAGATAGGAACCCTTCCGGTCATCGTCTACACCTTCGGCAGAATATCGTGCTATTCACTTCTCACCAATTACATCGCCATTCCCGCAGCAACCCTCATCCTATATCTTGGAGCAGCATTAATCCTGTTCTCCCCACTCACGTTATGGGCACCCATAGCACCGGTTGTCGCCCCACTCATCAGCCTTACATCAGGCGCCCTGACCAGCATCACCCAGTTTTTGAATACAGCCATAAAACTGATCAGCATGCTGCCTGGAGCAAGCATCGAAAACGTAAGAATCAGTCTGCCTCAGGTAATCGGTCTCTACGCTATCATCCTGCTCATCTATGCCCTATGGCGCAGGATAGATAAACAGAAGTCGTCAGAATGCAAGATTCCCTGAAACAGAGATAAAGGCTAAAACCCCGAAAAATGTCTCTTATATAATAAGGTGTGCGTACACAAAAGCGCTACAAATCGTGATTAAGAATGTTAAAAAATATCTTTTTTCTACTTTTTCTGCATTTTTTCTTTCTTTTTGTTGGTGTTTTCGAGAAAAACATGTATCTTTGCAATCAGAAATAAAAAATAAGAATTTAAACTCAATAAAAGATTAAAGATTATGAAAGCATCAGAAGTAATCGCGAATCTCCAAAGAAGATTCCCAAACGAGCCTGAGTACATTCAGGCAGTTAGTCAGGTTCTCGGTACTATCGAGGAAGAGTACAACAAGCACCCAGAGTTTGAGAAGGCAAACCTCATCGAGCGTCTCTGCATTCCAGACCGCATCATCCAGTTCCGCGTATCTTGGGTAGATGATAAGGGCAACGTACAGACTAACATGGGTTACCGCGTACAGCACAACAACGCGATTGGCCCTTACAAGGGAGGTCTTCGCTACCACAAGTCAGTAAACTTGGGTATTTTGAAGTTCTTGGCTTTCGAGCAGACATTCAAGAACTCTCTTACTACTCTCCCAATGGGTGGTGCTAAGGGTGGTTCCGACTTCTCTCCACGTGGCAAGAGCAACAACGAGGTAATGCGTTTCTGCCAGGCTTTCATGACAGAGCTTTATCGTCACATGGGTCCAGACGAGGATGTTCCAGCTGGTGACATCGGTGTAGGTGGCCGTGAGGTAGGTTACCTCTTCGGAATGTACAAGAAGTTGACACACCAGTTCCAGGGCGTCTTGACCGGTAAGGGTCAGGAGTTCGGCGGTTCATTGATCCGTCCTGAGGCTACAGGTTACGGTAACGTATACTTCCTCTGCAACATGCTCGCTACAAAGGGTATTGACATCAAGGGCAAGACAGTTTTGGTTTCAGGTTCAGGTAATGTAGCGCAGTACACTATGGAGAAGTTGCTCCAGTTGGGTGCTAAGCCAGTTACATGTTCAGATTCAGACGGTTACATCTACGACCCAGACGGAATCGACCGCGAGAAGCTCGATTACATCATGGAGCTCAAGAACGTAGAGCGTGGCCGTATCAAGGAGTATGCAGAGAAGTATGGTGTAAAATATGTTGCGGGTGCTAAGCCTTGGTTTGAGAAGGCAGACATCGCTCTCCCATCAGCTACTCAGAACGAAATCAACGAGGAGGCAGCTAAGGCTCTCATCGCCAACGGCGTAATCGCAGTAAGCGAGGGTGCTAACATGCCTTCTACTCCAGAGGCTATCAAGGTATTCCAGGATGCTAAGATTCTCTACTCTCCAGGTAAGGCAGCCAACGCAGGTGGTGTTGCAGTATCAGGTCTTGAGATGAGCCAGAACTCAGAGCGTCTGAAGTGGTCTCGTGAGGAGGTTGATGCTAAGCTCCACGACATCATGAACGATATTCACGCTAACTGCGTGAAGTATGGTACTGAGCCAGACGGTTACGTAAATTACGTAAAGGGTGCAAACGTAGCCGGCTTCCTGAAGGTAGCTAAGGCTATGATGGCTCAGGGCATTGTATAAGACAATAAAATTTACAATAAACATTGTTTTAAAATTTTTAAATGATAGGAAATAGCGGGTCTGTGAAAGATCCGCTATTTTTTTGTTTACTCCTTCTTTACATTAAAGCAGGGGCAAGCTTTGTTGGCAAATTCATTATGGCCATGAATCGTGGCTAATGGATATATCACAAGGTTGGTCAGGCTGGAAAGCTTTTGCCTTTTGAGAGCTTATAATGCCTAAAAAGTGTACTCAGTACTCAGTTTTTTTCGCGATAGTTACCTTTCCTATGGTTACATATTGTAAGTAATTATTTTATATTATATATTATTATATATATATAATAATATATAATATACTATCTATACAGAAGATGGTAACAACAGCGAAAAAAACTGAGTACTGAGTACTGAGTACGTTTCCCGTAATCGGGTTTTACTTCGTAATGTGCTGATTTATAACGCTAAACATAGTTTTCTATGCCGCTAAACATAGAGATGCGCCACACAAAACATAGAGTTAGCATTTAAAACTAACTTTCAAATCGTAAGTTTGCTGAAAATCGCTCCTTATCA
>ULWG01030415.1_pt1 | contig 10999 bp, 10 predicted proteins | sample 1960141 | NCBI WGS metagenome assembly ULWG01 (sample SAMEA4835806, study PRJEB28245) | human gut metagenome | biome: gut microbiome; material: fecal sample | place: Denmark | collected 2008
CAGCCGCTCTGCCAGCGGCAGAGCCTTGGCGTACAGCGCATCCAGCTTGCGGTTGCTCTCGGCGCACTGCGGGTTCGGCTGCGGGTTTGCCACAAGGCCGTGCATTCCATCGTACTTGCCCAGCACCTTCATGCCGGTCAGCACCACCCAGCGCTTGACCGGGTTCGAGGCCTGCAGCACCTTATGCACCAGGATCATCCCCTTCAGGGCTTCCAGCACGGTCTGCTCCGAAATATCCTTGTAGAACGGCGCAATGACCCGGGCATTTGCCGCGCTGGGGTGGATATGGCTGGCGGTAAAGAAGGTCAGCGGGTCATAGCCGTCCCGGCGCAGCAGCATATTGTCGAACTCAGTCTCGATCTCGCAGTGGGTCACACCACTCTCCCGGGTAAACTGCTCCACAAAGGGGTGGCAGGTGCTGTCCAGCGCAAAATGGCACACATAGCCCAGCGCGTAGGCCAGCGCCGCCTCACGGTCGGCTTCCTCGTGCACCACCCGCCGGGCACGGTCAAAGAACGTTCTGCCCGGCTCGTCGTGCATGGCGTTGCCCAGCGCGGCGACTGGGGTGGACTTTTCCGCATGGTAATAGAACAGCACATCCGGCCCATGCAGGCCGATATCGTACAGCTCCCGGTGCGCCTCCAGCTTTTCCCGCAGCGGCGCGGGCAGATGATCCAGCACATTTGCGCCAAAGCGGCGGTGTGCGTAGGTAGAGGGCATCTCTCATTCCTCCTTCTTGCAGTGCCAGCGCCCGCCGCCCTGTTCCGGCTGCACTGACCAAAAATTCTATCGTTTCCAGTATAGCAGAAAGTTTGCCGACCTTCTACCCTTTTGTGTCTGTTTTCTGTAAAAAGTTTTAATAATTTTTCTGTACCTCCCGCCAAATAAAAGAGGCTTCCGGAATGCCCGCAGACATTTCGGAAGCCTCTTTTCGATTATTTCAGGTTCACACGCTCTCATAGCCCTGCGGCATCTCGCTCTTGCGGTCGCGGGACATCAGGTTGCGCAGCGCGTCGCTGGCGCTCATGCCCTCCTTGACGATGGCGTTCACCGTCTGGGCGATGGGCATTTCCACATGGTACTTCTCAGCCAGCTCCATGGCGGCGGGCAGAGCGTTGATGCCCTCCACCACCATGCCGACTTCCTTCACGGCCTGCTCCGGGCTTTCGCCCTTGCCGATCAGGATACCGGCGCGGTTGTTGCGGCTGTGCATACTGGTGGCGGTGACGATCAGATCGCCGATGCCGGCCAGACCCGCAAAGGTCTGGACATTGCAGCCCATGGCCACGCCCAGCCGGGCGATCTCGGCAATGCCGCGGGTGATCAGGGCAGCGCGGGCGTTATCACCGTAGCCAAGGCCGGTGGAGATGCCGACGCCCAGCGCAATGACGTTCTTCATGGCGCCGCTCAGTTCCACACCCTTGATATCAGTGTTGGTGTACACGCGCATACAGGTGTTGCTGAACACCTCCTGCACTACCTCGGCAGCTTCCAGATCCGGGCTGGCGGAAACGATGGTTGTAGGCAGATCCAGCGCCACCTCCTCGGCGTGGGTGGGGCCGCTGAGCGCCACCAGACGCACCGCCCGGGGGCCGTTCTCGTGGCTCAGCTCGTCGGCAAGGATCTCGGTCATGGTATATAAGGTGTCGGGCTCAATGCCCTTTGCCACATCCACGATGATCTGGCCGGAGCGAATATAGGGCCGCGCCTTGGCCGCCGTGGCGCGCACGAACACCGACGGCACTGCAAACAGCAGCACATCCTTGCCGGTGCACACTTCCTCTATGCTTTTGGTAAAACGCAGCTCCTGCGGGATGACCATCCCCGGCAGATTGGGGTGCACCCGGGTGGTGGAAAGGTTATCCACCTCGGCTTCAATAGCCGACCACACCTGCACATCGTTGCCGCTGACGGTCAGCATCCGTGCCAGAGCCATGCCCCAGGTGCCTGCACCCAGAACACCAATACTAAACTTTTTCACGTTCGTATCCTCCGTGTCTGCGCCGGGCAAGGGGCAAGCCCCTGCCGGTGGATTTGCGCCGCGCCGAGCCGTTGCCCCGCGCCTGCGCACTACTATGACCATTGTACACGAAAGCGCCCACAGCGTCAAGCATCTGCCGCATTGCACAAATATTTAACAAGTTTATGCAATTTTTCGGTCACATCACACGTTTTGCGCAAACCGTTTGCGCTGCGGGGCATTTCATGCTATTATAGTATTCTGGTAGGTTTTGTAGGGATTTGTGATTCAGTCTCTTGACTTTGACCCTACTTTAAGGTATATACTGCTTTAGCCGGCAAAAGCCTTGCCGGTCTGCGCATTTTATTTTGAGGAAAAAACGATGTTTGAAGCACTTTTATCCAACCGCACGGTCAGCGTGCTGATGGAGGCGCTGCCCCGCATCCTGACGGCAGGCCTGACCATGACCATTCCGCTGACCCTTCTCTCCTTCTTTTTTGCCATGATCATCGCAGTGGCGGTGGCGCTGGTGCAGTACGCCAATGTGCCGGTGCTGCGGCAGATCGCCCGGTTCTATATCTGGGTCATCCGGGGCACGCCGCTGCTGGTACAGCTGTTCATCATCTTTTACGGTCTGCCCAGCGTGGGCATCATGCTGAACGCCTTTCCGGCGGCGGTCATCGCCTTTGCCTTCAACGAGGGTGCTTACTGCGCCGAGACCATGCGCGGTGCGCTGGAAAGCGTGCCGCAGGGGCAGCTGGAAGCCGGGTACTGCGTGGGCATGAGCTGGTGGCAGATCATGCGCCGCATCGTGCTGCCGCAGGCGCTGCGCACCGCTGTGCCCGCGCTGTCCAACTCCCTCATCGGTATGATCAAGGACACCTCGCTGGCGTCCAATATCACGGTGGCAGAGCTGTTCATGGCCGGGCAGCGGGTAGCCGCCCGCACCTACATCTTCCTGCCCATCTACTGTGAGGTGGCTGTGGTGTATCTGCTGTTCTGTACCGTCATCACCAAGCTGCAGGCGCTGCTGGAACGTCAGCTCAACGCCCGTGGCTTCCAGTAAAAAGGGAGGTGCGCACCTATGGCTATGTTAGAGATCCGCAATGTGCAAAAAACCTTCCGCACCTACGCAAAGCCCGGCCTTTTCCACCGCCCCGGTACGCGGAAGGTCGCCAGCGAGCTGCCCGTGCTGCGCGGGGTAGACCTGACCGTGGAAAAAGGCGATGTGGTGGCCATTCTGGGGCCGTCCGGCTCCGGCAAGACCACCCTGCTGCGGTGCCTGAACTTTTTGGAGACTGCCGATGCCGGGCAGCTGGTGTTTGACGGCGAAAGCTTCGACCTTGCCCATGCCAGCCGCGCCGACATTGCCCGGCTGCGCAAAAAGACCGCCTTTGTGTTCCAGAACTACAACCTGTTCCGCAACAAGACCGCCCTGCAAAACGTGACCGAGGGGCTCATCGTAGCGCGTAAACTGCCCAAGGAGCAGGCGGATGAGATCGGCATGAAGATGCTTGCCAAGGTAGGCCTTGCAGACCGTGCCGACTACTACCCCCTCCAGCTTTCCGGCGGGCAGCAGCAGCGGGTGGCGATCGCCCGTGCCCTTGCCGCCGACCCGGAAATTATTTACTTTGACGAGCCCACCAGCGCCCTTGACCCGGAGCTGACCGGCGAGGTGCTCAGCGTGATGCGGCAGCTGGCCGAGGAGGGCATGACCATGCTGGTGGTCACCCACGAGATGGGCTTTGCCCGCAACGTTTCCTCCAAGACCGTGTTCATGGAGAACGGCGTGGTGGTGGAGCAGGCCCCCTCTCAGCAGTTCTTTGCATCCCCCAAGGAAGAGCGTACCCGGGCCTTCCTGCGCAGGATCGCCCACACGGAATAAAACCACTTCTCTTTTTGCATTTTTCACGACAGAAAGGAATTTTTACTTATGAAACGCAGAACCTTTATTTCTCTGATGGGTGTTATGACCGCAGCCGGGGTGCTCGGCCTGACCGGCTGCTCCTCCAAGGACACCGCCGCCAGTACTGCCAGTTCCGCAACGCTGAATAAGCTGGAGAGCATCCAGAAGAGCGGCAAGCTGGTGGTGGCACTGGAAGGCGCATGGCAGCCGTGGAGTTACCACGACGCCTCCGACACGCTGGTGGGCTATGACGTGGAGGTCTCCCGCGCCATTGCCGAAAAGCTGGGCGTGGAGCCGGAGTATGTGGAAAGCGACTGGGACAGCCTGTTTGCCGGTCTGGACGCCGTCCGCTACGACATGGTGTGCAACGGCGTGGAAGTGACCGAGGAGCGCGCCAAGACCTACGCTTTTACCACCCCCTACGGCTACATCCACACTGCGCTGGCGGTGCGCAAGGATAACGAGGATATCCACAGCTTTGAGGACCTGAAGGGCAAGACCACCGCCAACAGTCTGGCTTCCACCTACATGGAGCTGGCCGAAAGCTACGGCGCTACCGTGCAGGGCATCGACACGCTGGAGGAGACCATCCAGCTGCTGACCGCCGGCCGCATTGATGCCACCCTGAACGCAGATGTTTCCTTCTACGACTACCTGAACGTCCACCCGGACGCAGACTTCAAGCTGGTGGCGCAGACTGCCGAGGCCTCTCATGTGGCCATCCCGGTGCTCAAGAGCGAGGACACCGCCTATCTGGACGCGCTGAACACCGCCATTGAGGAGCTGCGCGCCGACGGCACCTTAAAGACCCTGAGCGAGAAGTATTTCGGACAGGATATCTCTTCTGAAAACTGAGAAGCTCGGCCCTCTCAGTCTGCTCACTTCGTTCGCATCCAGCTCCCCCGAAAGGGGGAGCTTTTTTGTTATCTGCCAGTCCGTGCGGTAAAGCTCCCCCCTTCGGGGGAGCTGGCGAGCGCAGCGAGACTGAGAGGGTAAATTCTCTATTGACTTATGCAATATTATATGATATATAATATTATAGAAACACACCCTACCGAAAGGAGGCTGTTCCTGCATGAGTTTTCCCATCAGTGCCGCGCTGCTGGATGCCATTGTGCTGTCCGTGGTGGCGCAGGAGCCGGAAGGTACCTACGGCTACAAGATCACCCAACAGGTCACCCACACGCTGGAGCTAAGCGAATCCACCCTGTACCCGGTGCTGCGCCGGCTGCAGAAAGACCAGCTGCTCACGGTCTACGATGCGCCCTTCAATGGCCGCAACCGCCGCTATTATCAGATCACCTCCGCCGGGCGGGCGCAGCTTGCCGCCTACGCGCAGGAGTGGAGCCGCTACCGTTCTTCCATTGACACATTTTTCAGAGAGGTGGAATGATCTATGACCCGTACTGCATTTCTTGCTGCGCTGGAACAGCTTCTGGCTCCCCTGCCGGAGGCCGAGCGCAAGGACGCTTTGAGCTATTACGAAGATTATCTGGATGCCGCCGGGCCGGAAAACGAAGCCCGCGCCATTGCGGAGCTGGGCAGCCCCGAGGAGGTCGCCCGCAAAATTCTGGATGAGCAGACCCCGGCAGGCAGTTCTGCCGCCCCGGCATCCCCTGCACGCAAGCCGCATTCCCGCTGGCGCATGGTGCTGGGCGGCGGGCTGGCGGTGCTGGTGCTGGCCTGCTTTTTCTTCCAGCACTCCAAGGCCACCCCGGTACAGCCGGTGGAGCCCGTTTCTTCTGCCTCGGAAATTCCTGCTTCCTCTGCGGAAGTGTCAGCTGAGAGCACTCAACCGCAGGCCGTGGATTCCGTTTCTGCCTCAGACGGTCTGACATTCTCCCTCTCTGCTGAGATGGTCCACGATAAGCTATCCCTGAAGTTGGATTATGGTACCGTTCTATTTGTTGTTGACCCAAATGCTTCTGACATCACGCTGCAGTTTGATGGCTTTAGGACCCGGTACCTCACCCATTCCAGCGAAAAAGCTGGGACCACAGAGTTTTCCTACCATATTCCCAAATACAACGCTCTCCCTGATTCCGACAGCGCTTTGCTCACCATTACCGTTCCGGAAAATATCCTGCATGAGGTGGACATTGATCTTGCTATGGGGGACGTTGACCTTGGCACCCTCTCTCTGGATGAACTGGATTTGGAACTTGCCATGGGGAGCGTCTCTGCCGACAGCCTAACTGTGAAGGATGCAGATTTTGATCTTGCCATGGGCGGCTGTCACATTGACCATCTGTCCGCACCGGAATTCGATGCCGAACTTGCCATGGGGGACTGCACCATCGGTATGCTGTCCGGTGCTCAGGATGTCAACATCTCGGTCACCCTTGGCAAGGCCGCCTTGACCCTGGAGGGCAGTGCCTCGGACTATACCCTCGTCACCAATGGGCTTATGGGCACTTCCATCCAGGATGGCAAGGCCAATCCCTCTCGTAAAATCTCCCTCAGTACCACCACCGGCGATCTCTCCATCTCCTATACGAATTGACCCCTAAACGCAGAATACCCCCGGCATCCGAACGAAACGAAAACGGATGCCGGGGGTGTTTTTATGCTTCCCTGTGAAAATAATCGTAGATGGTCTGTGCCAGCTGCCTGCCCACACCAGGTGTGTTTTCCAGCTGGTCGGGGGTGGCGTCCTTCACCGCGCCCACGCTCTTGAACTGCGTCAGCAGGGCTTTGGCTGTTTTAGGGCCTACGCCCGGCACCTCGGTCAGGGTGGAGGAGTAGCTTTTTTGCTTCATCTGCTGCTTGCGGTAGGCGTTGGCAAAGCGGTGGGTCTCGTCCTGAATGGCAGTAATGAAGGTAAAGGTACCGCGGTTCATGTTGATGGCAATTTCCCGCCCGTCGCTGTCCACGATGGCGCGGGTGCGGTGGTGGTCATCCTTTACCATGCCGTACAGCGGCACATCTGCCAGCGCTGTACCGGCAAGCGCCTCCTTTGCGGCGCTCACCTGTCCCCTGCCGCCGTCCATCAGCAAAAGGTCCGGCTTCTGCCCGAACCAGTTGCCGCTGGACTGACCGCTTTCAGCCTGTGCAGCGTATTTTTCGTACTCTGCCGCCCGGCGGGAAACAGTCTCTGCCAGAGAAGCGTAGTCGTCCGTGCCCGCCACGGTCTTCATTTTGAACTTGCGGTAGCCCGCCTTGAAGGGCTTGCCGTCCTTGAAGGTGACCATGCCGCAGACGCTGCTGCCGTCGCCCCAGTTGGAGATATCGTAGCTTTCAATGGCGCGGGGCGGCTTTGAAAGCCCCAGCACCTGTGCCAGCTCGTCCAGCAGCTTTTCCTCCCGGGCGTAGCGGCCGCTCTCCCGCGCCAGACGCTCCACCGCGTTGGTGTGCGCCATCTCTACCAGATGCGCTTTATCGCCCCGCTGGGGCACATACAGCTGCACCTCGCTGCCCCGCTTCTGGTTCAGCGCCTGCTGCAAAGCTTCCATGTCCGGCGGCAGCGCATCCACCGCGATGATTTTGGGAATTTGTTCATCATCCAGATAGTACCGGGGCAGAAATTCCTCCCGCACCGCGTCGATATCCGAGGTATCGTGGAACAAAAACTCCCGCTTGTCGGTCAGCCGTCCCTCCCGGAAGCGCAGCACCGCCGCGCACACACTGTCCGGCGTGCCTGCCAGCGCCACCACGTCCATCTCCACGTCCGGGTCTACCACCACCTTCTGCCCTGCCGTCAGCTTGGTGATGGCATTGATCTGATCCCGCAGAAGGGCGGCAGTCTCAAATTCCAGCCGGTCGGAGGCTTCCTGCATCCGCTCGTTGAGGGTTTTCAGGATATCCTTTTTGCCGTAGCGGATGAGGTGCACCGCGTTCTTGACCGCCTGATTGTAGGTCTCGCAGCTGATCTTTCCGCTGCACACTGCCATGCACTTGCCGATATGGGCGTTCAGGCAGGGGCGCCCTTTGCCGATCTCCTGCGGGAAGCGCTTGGAGCAGCGCGGCAGCAGAAAGGCATCCATGGCCGTTTCCGCCATCTGCCGCGCCGCAAAGCTGGAGGTGTAGGGGCCGATATACTCTGCCCCGTCCTCCTCCTTTTGCAGGGTGAAGGAAAGGCGCGGCCAGTCCTCCCGGGTGACGCGGATATAGCTGTAGCCCTTGTCATCCTTGAGCAGAATGTTGTACTTGGGGGTATGCGCCTTGATCTGGCTGGCTTCCAGCACCAGCGCCTCAAACTCGCTCTGACAGACGATAACGTCAAAGGCGTAGGCGTGGGCGATCATCTGGCTGACCTTGTTATCGTGGGGCACGCCCTCGCGGAAATACTGGCTTACCCGGATGCGCAGGCGCTTGGCCTTGCCGATATAAATGATGGTGTCGCTTTTGTCCCGGATGATATACACCCCGGGCAGCAGCGGCAGCATACAGGCTTTCTGGTAAAGCTCGGCCTTGGTCATGCAGCACCTTCCTCCGTGTCTGTGGGACGGGGCTTCCGGCAATGGAAAGCCCTTTGCTCCCAGTAAAAAACTTATCAAAAAAGCGGCAGGGAGCCCCCGCCGCTTTCTGTTGCTTGTGATACAGACTTACTCTGCAAAGCCGGACTCCACCAGCTTGATCAGGCCGTCCACGGCAGCCTGCTCATCAGCGCCGTCAGCGATGATGCGGATGGTGGTGCCGCCAACGATACCCAGAGACAGAACGCCCAGCAGGCTCTTTGCGTTCACGCGGCGTTCTTCCTTTTCGACCCAGATGGAAGACTTGAACTCGTTTGCCTTCTGGATAAAGAAGGTAGCCGGACGAGCGTGCAGACCAACCTGATTTTCAACGGTAACTTCTTTTACGTACATAGTAAAGCGCTCCTATCTAATATCGTTTTGGTGTACAAAAGCATAGTGTGCCTGTTGTGTTACACTCATTTTAGCGCAAGTCGAAACGGTTGTACAGTCCCCTTTTGCATTTTTGGCGCTTTTCCCAATGAAACAGGGAGCATTTTTCAGGTTTTGTACAAAGACAATAAAATTATACCCCGAAGGTTAGAGGGGTAATACAAAAGTTTTCAACAACTTTTAGACCGCCGGGGAGTTTTCCTCTGAATTTTGTGTATTTTCACCGATATTTCCGGCGCGGCTTACTCCTGCGCAGGGCCTGCGTAGCGCATCTGCACCAGTGCGCATTTACGCGTCACGGTGGGGTATTGCTTCGGGTCAAATTCCAGACTGGTGCTGCCGTCCAGCTGCCAGCCCATGCGGGTATACAGCGCAATGGCGCGGGTGTTGGTGTTCAGCACACTCAGCACCGGGTGTGCGTGCTCCGGCAGCTTTTTGCGGGCAAAATCCAGCAGCTTTGCGCCGATGCCGTTGCCCCGGGCTTTTTCCGTGACGAACAGGTGCTCGATATGCCCCGCCTTGTGGCTGACGCACACCATGCCATCTGGCACATCCTTGGTGGTGTGCAGGTAGCACACCCAGCCCGCCGCCTTTTCCTGCTGCAACTGCAGCAAAAACTGCGGCTCGGTCAGGGTGCGGCAGTATTCCGGCGTCCAGTTGTCGGCGCAGACAGCCTGCCGACCCTCGGCAAACAGCTTTGCGGCGGCGGCAAACTGCTCGGCGGTCTTTACCAGCCGGACATTCTCACCCCGCTTCCACTTGGGCACTTCGGCAATGGGGTGGCTCGTGCACCACTGCTCGTACAGCTCCGGGCGGCGCAGACGGGTGCGGGTGCGGCTCTGCTCGCCGCGCCACGCGTCAATTTTTGCGTGGTCGCCGCCCAGCAGCACCTCGGGCACGGCGCGGCCCTCCCACACCTCGGGGCGGGTGTACTGGGGGTATTCCAGCAGGCCGTCCCAGTAGCTTTCCTCCTCGTAGCCCTTCTGCTCGGCCAATACGCCGGGCTTCAGGCGCAGCACGCTGTCTGCCACCACAAGGCTGGCAAGCTCGCCGCCGGTCAGGATATAATCACCAATAGAGATCTCCTCGTCCGCAAAAGCTTCGATGACGCGCTCGTCAATGCCCTCGTAGTGGCCGCAGACCAGCGTCAGGTTGTCATATTCAGCCAAGCGCTTTGCGTGCTCCTCGGTGTAGCGCTGGCCGCCCGCCGTCAGAAACACGATGTGCGGGGCGGGACGTCCCTGCTGGGCCACCTCGCGCTGCACTGCGCGCAGGCAGTCCGCGATGGGCTGGGCGTACAGCACCATGCCGCAGCCGCCGCCGTAAGGGTAATCGTCGGTCTGCTTCTGCTTGTTCAGGGTATAATCCCGGATCTGGTGGCAGTGGGTCTCAATATAGCCCCGCTTTGCCGCCCGGCCGATGATGCTGGCATCCAGCACCTGCTGGCACATCTCAGGGAACAGAGTCACGATGTCCACACGCATTCCCATGGCTTACTCCTCCTCCCGCTCGCTGTCAAAATCGTCATCCAGCAGACCGGGGATGGGGGTAACAAGGATATACCCCTCCGGCGGGTTACGCTCTTTCAAAAAGGCATCCACCCCGGGGAACATATACTCCTTGCCGCCGGGTGCTTTGACGGTGTAGATATCCTGCGCACCCGGGTGGTCCACGCTGGTCACCACGCCGTACACCTTGCCAGTGTCGGCATCCCGCACTTCGCACCCGATGAGGTCTGCCACATACCACCGGCCTGCAGGCAGGGTGGCATCGTTGCGGTCAAAGTAGAACACCTGCCCGCGCAGTGCCCGGGCGGCGTCCATGTCGCTGACCCCTTCCAGCTGGAGCAGCGCCATCTGCCCCTGCGGACGGATGGAAAGGATCTTATACGCCTTGCCGCCCTGCGCCGAAGGGTACAGGCGGCCCACTTTTTTCAAAAAATCCACCCCGTCGCACCAAAGCTCCAGCTTCATTTCCCCGCGCACACCGTGGGTGGTAACAACTTTTCCGGCTTCCAGATATTGCTGCATAAATTCGCTCCTGTGTTATCAAACTTGTGCCAATACGCCCTCATCAGTCTCACTGCGTTCGACAGCTTCCCCCAGCCGGGGGAAGCCTTATGAGAGTGCACCAGCCGGGAAAGCCTTCCCCCAGTCGGGGGAAGGTGGCGCGTCCGCGCCGGATGAGGGTGCTTCCTCTTAAGTCTAAACAAAAAGGCCCCTTGCCGCAAGGGCAAAGGGCCAGTAGGGTGCTCAGTCGATCTCAACAAGGACCTTTTCATCGACC
>ULWG01012023.1_pt1 | contig 10964 bp, 7 predicted proteins | sample 1960141 | NCBI WGS metagenome assembly ULWG01 (sample SAMEA4835806, study PRJEB28245) | human gut metagenome | biome: gut microbiome; material: fecal sample | place: Denmark | collected 2008
GTATTCATCTTCCTCAAATAGTGCTAAAAAAGAGAATTCTGATAGCCAACTACCTGACTATCAGAATTCTCTTTGGAGCGGCAAACGGGATTCGAACCCGCGACCCTCAGCTTGGGAAGCTGATGCTCTACCAACTGAGCTACTGCCGCATCTCTAAAACGGAAACAAAAGTAATATATATTTTTCAACCGACCAAATATAAGCAAACAATATTTACTATAACCATCAAGATTTCTGCTCTCCTGTTTATATCGACAGCTTTATGCATATCCTGTGTATGGATAAACCGATCCTTATCTCCAATAAAAGGTTTATAGACTATCTCTCCAAAATAAACATGAGGACCTCCAAAACGGCAATTCAAGATACCTGCTAAAGCAGACTCCGGATAACCTGAATTAGGACTCGCATGCCGGTTACCATATTTACCTACAAATCTCAGCAAACCGGGACGCCCTGCACACAGCACCATTAAAAATGCAGTTAGACGAGCCGGAATATAGTTCGCCATATCATCAATATGTGCAGCGACACAACCAAACTGAAGATAACGTTCATTCCTATAGCCTATCATAGAGTCAAGCGTATTAACCATCTTATAAGCAAGCATACCGGGAACTCCCAAAAGCAAATACCAGAATAATGGAGCAATAACCCCATCACTCAAATTCTCAGCCAATGTTTCCAAAGCAGCCGTACGCACTTCCTGATCTGTCAGTTCCGAAGTATCACGCCCTACAATACGGGAAACCTGCTTTCTTCCTTCCTCCAAAGAATGATCCGCAGCCAAAAAAACCTGCCTTACTTCGTTGATAAGTGTAGTTCCTGCCAAACAATAGAAAACAAGCACAGCAGAGAGAATAATACCCAACCAACGGTTTAGCACAAACAGATAATGCAATACCAAAACAGATCCTGCATACACTAGCAAAATAAGCATAATGGCCGCCACCCCTCCTTTCAACATCCGATGTGTCCCACAGTTCCATCGTTTCTCACAAAAAGAGATCAGCTTCCCGAATCCTACCACTGGATGCGGCAATCCTACCGGATCCCCAAGCAATTTATCTAATATCCATCCTATCAACAACGGAAGAATTAATACATATATGTCCATTTCTTTATACTTTCTACCAGTTTGTCATTTTCTTCCGGAGTTTGTGTAGCAATACGGAAGAAGTGTTCATTCAGCCCTTCAAAATTGGATGCGTCACGAATAAGAATTCCCTGCTCTGTTGCCAGATATTCTTTCAAAGCCGCCGCCTTTCCCATCCGCAATTGAACTAACATATAGTGAGTATCCGATGGCCAGATCTCCATTCCCCCTATTGAAAGTAAAGATTGAACTAATCTCTTTTTTTCCCTCAATAACAAAGAGATATCTATATCATATTGAGAAGAAGACAATAAATAATGCCCGGCCTCTATAGCCAACTGATTAACAGACCAAGGCATCCGCTGTGTCCGGATTTCATGTAGCAGTTCTTTACATGCAGTGATATATCCTAAACGCAAGCCGGGCACGGCAAAACGTTTTGTCATGGAATGCAACAGAATAACATTCGGAAATTCCGCAGCCTCCTTGGCTGTAAGCAAAGCCTTCTGTGTAAAGAATTCATACGACTGGTCCATGATAAAAATACGCTGCGGATTTTGTTTTATACAGGCTGTCAAGACTTCCTTCTCCCTAACCTCTCCTGTGGGATTATTAGGATTACATAACCATATCAACCTCCCCCTATCCGGCAAACGGTTCAAATTATATATAGGAACCACTTTATGACCATGCAGACGACAAGCATCCGCATATTCGCTGAAAGTGGGCATCAAGATAGCCGAAATCTGATTCCTGAATGTCTGAGCTATTAAATAAATGGCTTCCGTAGCCCCATTGGTCACACAAACCTCTTCAGACGAAAGATGAAACCGTTCCGCTAAAACCTTTTCCAACGAATAAGGTTCCGGTTCGGGGTACGTACGGATACTTTCCATCTGCTGAAACAAATGTTGATGTAATCCGCTATGGTCTACATGATTATATACGTTTGAACTGAAATTTATCTTTATTGCTTTATACTTATAAGCATCATCACCATGTCCTTCAATCATTCCCACTCATTATTTGGTACAACAAAGGCAGATTAAGATGACTGCGTACATGCTCTGCCAATTTATCATATTGTTCTTCTTTATAAGTCCGGTAATCCAACACCGTATGACACTCCAGTTTTTCTGCGTATGGTTCCAGCAAATAATCTATAAATGCCTGATTATCCAATATTCCATGAATATAACTTCCCATACATTTTTGGTTTACAAAACAACCGTCCTCTCCACCGTCTTCCAGTTTATTCAAAGGAACTACAGCCTCCCCCGGAACCGGGCGGGTTTCTCCCATGTGTATTTCATATCCTTGGCAAGTTTCCGCATTCTCAAGAAAATGAAAATTCACCTGCCGCGTCACCTTCTCCCCTTGCATCGTAGTAATGACGGGAAGCAGTCCCAGTCCCGGCAATTGACGGATCTCTCCCTCCACTCCTTCCGGATCGTGAATCTCAAGTCCCATCAATTGGTATCCCCCACAAATTCCCATTACAGTAACCCCTTCCCTATGCGCACGTAGGACAGCTTGCGCCACCCCGTTCCGTCTCAACTCATACAAGTCATCCAAAGTGCTTTTGCTGCCAGGAAGCAGAATAATATCAGCTTTGGCCAGATCTTCCGTATTATTGGTATAATAAAGGTGCACCCGTTCATCCCGTTCCAATCTGTTGAAATCTGTAAAGTTTGAGAGATGACGCAACAGAACAACTGCTATGTTTATTTTGCCTTCCACGGCTTGCATCCGTTTATAGTCCAAGCCTACGGAATCCTCTTCCTCAATATGTATATTTCTATAATAAGGTATTATTCCCAAGACAGGAATACCACATAAATCCTCCATCATCTTCACACCAGACTCAAACAAACGGATATCCCCTCTGAATTTATTAATGATTACTCCTTTTATACGTTTCTTGTCCTCAGGAGTTTGTAACATGACCGAACCATAGACACTGGCAAATACTCCTCCCCGGTCAATATCAGCTACCAAAATCACATCCGCATCCGCATAACAGGCCATCGGCATATTCACCAAATCAGTATCCCGCAGATTTATTTCGGAAATACTCCCTGCTCCCTCCATTACAATAGGGTTATAACGTGCGGCAAGACGGTCAAAGGCTGCGTTTACCTCCTGCCTCAGCTCTTCACGTCCCTCCTTGCGAAAATACTCAAAAGCGTTACGATTACCGATGGGACGACCGTTTAATACCACTTGCGAAGTATGATCGGAACTGGGTTTCAACAACAAAGGATTCATGTCCGTATGACAAGGGACTCCAGCCGCTTCGGCCTGTACAGCTTGTGCACGCCCTATTTCCAACCCTTCCGGAGTGGCATATGAATTCAGTGCCATATTCTGTGCCTTAAAAGGTGCCGGTCGATAACCGTCCTGTTTAAAAATGCGGCATAATGCAGCAGCGATGACACTTTTGCCAACATCACTGCCTGTTCCTGCCAACATAATCGGGTGTAAATTCTTTTTCATCACTCTTTCTTCTTTCTTTTATATGCAAAGGACTGCCACTTTTCTTCCGTCCAGTTCTGTTGTTGCATCTCATAACGGGCCATAACAAAAAACAAATCGGACAGCCGGTTGATAAACCGAAGAATTATCTCCGGTAACGGATCTTGTTTATGCAAAGTCCATAATCTCCGTTCAGCCCGGCGTGCCACCGTCCTAGCAAACTGCAGCTGCGCTGATACCGGCGTTCCTCCGGGAAGGATAAAGGAACTATTATCCTCCATCTGTTCCATCAATGTATCCATTGCTTCCTCACAAAAAGAGCATAAATCATCAGGCAAGATATTAGGATTCCCTTCACGGATAGTTGATGGTGTAGCCACAGGCTCATCACTGCCATCATGTTTTTCTGAATTGAAAAAAGCAAGGATTGCCATTCGTGCTCCTGAGGTAAAAACGAACGCACAATTCCTATAACAGCATTCAACTCATCAATACATCCATTAGCTTCAATGCGGATATCATCTTTAAAAACCCGCTCTCCACCATGAATTCCTGTCATGCCCTTATCTCCGGTTCGTGTATAAATACGTTTCATACTTTCCATAATTTCAAGATATCCGTTTCCCCCCAATATAGATGAGTATATCCGGCTATCACGTTTTTATATCTATAAAGCGGGGTACTCACTTCCATTCCTCTTGCCGTAAATTGTTTTGCTACAGAAGGCATAGCGTCAGGAGCAACAACATTGGAATAATGAAATTCATGCCCGCGAAGCTCCATCCCTTTATATTCTATACGACGATACCCTAGATGAAGTCTGGCACCCACCATGGTACAATCCAAAGGCAAAATACCCGTCATGGCATATGCAGTCCCTCCCTGGCGGGCTGTCAAGGAACGGGTGAGAAACATCATACCTCCACACTCGGCCAAAATTTTCCCCCCCTCCTCTGCATAAGTTCTTAATGCTTCCATTAACTTTTTGCGCCGATGTAGTTGACGGGCGAACAATTCCGGATATCCTCCGGGTAAATAAACCAAATCAGCATCCGGCAAATCACTACCATATACAGGACTGAAATAAGTAATGCTTCCTAGCGCAGACAAGCGGTCTATGTTTTCTCTATAGATAAAGTTGAAAGCCGGATCCCGCGCTATGGCTATCTTCATCTTTTTAGCAGAAGGAGTAAAACTTTCCACCCCTGTTTCTGAACTATAAGGCAATGTATACCGACACGGGAAATTACGATGACAAATACTCAGCAGCTTATCCAAATCCACATATTTTCCAACCAATTCCGCAGCCTGTTCTATCAAGGTGTTCATGGAACGTTTGGCTGTCAATGTCAAACCCAAGTGCCGGGATGGAATTTTCAACCCTTCTGTCATAGGCAGATATCCCAAACATTCCACTCCTGCATCAACACAAGCCTCACGTAAATAAGCGAAATGAGAAGGAGATGACACTTGATTGAAAACAATACCTGCAATCTTCACAGCCGGATTAAAATGCTTGAAACCATAAATTAACGGAGCCACAGAATAAGCTGTAGAACGCGCACTTACTATAAGCACTACAGGGATATTCAACAATCTGCCTATTTCAGCACTACTTCCCTGCATTCTTTGATAACCGTCAAACAATCCCATCACTCCTTCGGTTACACATACATCGGCTCCATCTCCATATTTATTATACAGATGTTGTACATGGGTATTTGATGCCATCCAAGTATCCAAATTCACCGACTCATGGTCAGCAGCCAGCGTATGAAATTGTGTATCAATATAATCAGGACCACATTTAAAAGGCTGTACCCGCAGACCTCGTTTGTGCAATGCCCGCAGCAGCCCCATCGTAAAAGTCGTTTTTCCGCTTCCCGATGTAGCGGCCCCTATGAGTAATTGTGGCTTCATTCTTTAGTATTTCTTTAAAAACGGATACAAAGATAGTGCAAATTGCAAATTATCGAAATTAGAATAACAGATTAATTCATAATTCCGACATATCAAGTAAATATCCTTAGAAAGCAATTAAAGTTTTATGGTTTATCAATTAAATAAGCTACCTTTGCAGTCATTTTTGCCAGAATGACAGCTATACAACAATGATAAAATTGATACTATAAATAATTAAACTAGATAATGAATTATGGAACTTTTTAGAAATCTCTTTGAAGGGTACCCTAATTTATGGGGCGGCGGAGTAGCACATTCCGTACTTATTCTTTCACTGGTCATTGCTTTCGGCATCATGTTAGGAAAAATAAAAGTGGCAGGTATCTCATTGGGAGTAACCTGGATACTTTTTGTAGGAATTGTATTCGGTCATTTCAATCTGAACCTGGACGAACATCTGTTGCATTTCTTAAAGGAGTTCGGTCTGATATTATTTGTCTACTCAGTCGGACTACAAGTGGGTCCCGGTTTCTTCTCAGCATTCAAGAAAGGAGGGTTCACACTGAACCTGCTTGCCATGATGGTTGTATTTTTAGGTGTGACCATCACCATTATACTCCATTTCATAACAGGTGTCCCCATTACCACAATGGTAGGAATTCTTTCTGGAGCTGTAACCAATACCCCGGGACTAGGTGCCGCACAGCAAGCAAACAGTGATCTGAATGGTATAGACGCTCCCGAAATAGCACTGGGATATGCCGTAGCCTATCCATTGGGAGTAGTAGGGTGTATTCTCTCCCTGCTGGCATTGAAATATATCCTGCGCATCAACACAAAAACCGAAGAAGCCGATGCGGAACGGGGATTGGGGCATCTACAAGAACTGACTGTACGCCCTATCTCACTAGAAATACGCAATGAAGCCGTAGAAGGTAAAACAATAAAAGAAATCAAGCCATTGGTAAACCGTGATTTTGTGATTTCACGCATACGGCATTGTGACGGAGACAGACAAACAGAACTGGTGAACTCCACTACAGTATTTCACATACACGATGAGATTCTTGTTATCGCCAATCCGATAGATGTAGAAGCTATCACTGTCTTTTTTGGAAAACAAGTGAATGTGGAATGGGATTTCCAAAACAAACAACTTATCTCCAGAAAAATTCTGATCACCAAGCCTGAATTGAACGGTAAGACATTGGCCCAACTAAAAATCAGGAATAACTTCGGAGCAAGCATTACCCGTGTAAACCGTTCGGGTGTAGACCTTGTGGCCACTCCCAACCTGCAATTGCAAATGGGTGACCGGGTGAAGATTGTGGGTAGCGAACTAGCTGTAGCCCATGCCGAAAAGATTCTAGGTAATTCCATGAAACGTTTGAATCATCCCAACCTGATCCCTATTTTCTTAGGCATCGCATTAGGGTGTATTCTAGGAAGCACTCCTTTTTTATTCCCCGGTATCCCCCAACCGGTAAAACTGGGACTGGCAGGAGGCCCCCTTATCGTATCCATCCTGATAAGCCGTTTCGGACCACATTATAAACTGATAACCTATACCACCATAAGTGCCAATTTGATGGTACGTGAAATCGGTATCTCGCTTTTCCTTGCTTGCGTAGGATTAGGAGCCGGCAAAGGATTCATCGAAACAATCATTAACGAGGGTGGATATGTATGGATAGCATACGGCGCCATTATTACGCTGCTGCCTTTACTGATTGTAGGTATAATAGGACGATATGTTTATAAACTGAACTATTACACCTTGATCGGAGTATTGTCCGGAGCCACCACCAATCCGCCCGCATTAGCCTACTCCAATGATTTGACCTCTTGTGACGCTCCGGCAGTGGGTTATGCCACCGTTTATCCGCTTACCATGTTTTTACGTGTACTCACAGCACAAATATTAATATTGGCACTTGCCTGATCCCGCCAGAATTATTGCAAATTCATATTACCGTAGGAGTGAATCTAATTCACTCCTACGGTTCAAAATCCCCCACCTCTTTCAAAAGCAACCATTTTTTCATTAATCTTAAAACATATATAAAATAATTGCCTACCTTTGTGCCCGATTTGGTGATATAGGCAGCCTTTCTCTGCCTGTATAAAAGGGAATTCGGTTATAGAATCCGAAGCAGTGCCCGCTACTGTGAAACCCGTCTGATGAAAAGCAATTCTCACCAAGCCACTGTTTCTTTTGCCAGAAATGGGAAGGCGCTTTTCAGGGTGAAGCCAGGAAACCTGCCAAGTCCGAACATAGATAATCATGCTCTCCCGGGGTCAGGAAAGTGAATTATTAATTCTTAAATTCTTTCGATGAAAGTAAAGTTATTATTGACAGCAATTACTTTAAGCTGTCTGGCTATTGACGTACTGGCACAAGTCAGTATCAGTGGAAAGATTGTGAGTGCCGATACCAACGAACCTATAGTGGGAGCTAATATCCGTATCGATCAAAGCCTTTCAGGATGCACCACAAATGGTAAAGGCGAGTTTTCCATCAGCAATCTCCCTGATGGGAAACACGTATTAAGAATCACGCATGTCAGTTACACACCCAAGTCCATCACGACAAAAGGAGGTGAAAAGAATCTTCTTATCAAGCTACAAGACAGTTTTACCAATATAGGCCAGGTAGTAGTAACCGGTACAGGAACACACCACCGCATGACGGACAGTCCCGTGCCTGTTTCCGTTATCACTGCAAAGGATTTAAGTAATGCCAGTGTAACATCGCTGGACGAGGCCTTACAAAAGCTGACCCCGTCTTTCTCAAGTATGACCAACGGCATGGGGACAACATTGAGTCTGAATGGATTGCCTGATGATTATTTCATTTTTCTGGAAAATGGCAAACGCCTGTATGGAGATGACACCTATGCTCGAATCAATGTTGCCAAAATCAAACGTATTGAAATATTGAACGGCGCTTCTTCCGCTCTTTACGGAACAAATGCTATCGGAGGAGTTATCAACATCATTACTGATGATGCAAAAAATGCTATCAATGTTTCCAGCGATACCCGTTATGCCAGTAAAGGACGTTTTACCCAGTCCGTAAACATAGATGTCAATACCGGCAAGTTCGGCTCCTACACCTCTTATCGCCGTCAGCAGGCCGAAGGATGGCAACTGAATCCATACGAGGAGAACTCCAAAACTCATGAATTGGAAGAAACCGGGAAAGTAGCTTCTACAGGCTTCTATGCAAATACTGTCAATCAAAAATTCACTTTCGATGCTACCGACAAACTCTCTTTTTATGCCCGCGGCGGATATTATGACAACAAGACACGCCGCCCTTATGAAGCATACGACTACAACATATTGCATGAAACCTTTAATTATGGCATTGGTGCCCAATACATGATAAATAAAGGGAATTATATTACCGCAGACTGTTACGCCGATCATTTTTCTTCCTCTTATTGTTTTTTTAAAGACAATAAAACCTATAATGGAAAAGCAGGTGAAGAGCAAGTGCGCAAACGGACCCGTAATCACAATCTTAGCATAAAAGGTATTTTTAAATTAGGTAACCGGCACAAACTTTCAGTCGGCACAGAATATATCGTTGATGTCTTGAAAAGTCAAACAGACAATATAGCCAAAGAAGATGCTTATACACTGGCCTTGTTTGCACAAGATGAAATAAAGTTACTGAGAAACCTACAGGCTTTGATTGGTGTACGTTACATTTATCATGAAAATTTCAAAAATCATGCCACTCCCAATGTAGCACTGATGTATAAACCCGGCAAATTCAATTTCCGTGCCTCCTATGCAGCAGGTTTCCGAACTCCTACCCTATCTGAACTCTATGCCACTGACATAGCTAAAAAAAATGACAGGTTGACAATAGGTAATTTGGATTTAAAGCCGGAAAAGAATAATTATTTCTCATTGAGTGCAGAGTATGTACATGAGCGTTTTTCAGTATCAGTCAATGCTTTTTATAATAATATTCGTGACATGATAGATTATAATACGATTGCCACGGGAGATAAAGCTATGGAGCAATATGGTCATAAGGAAGTTCGTCAACGTGATAATATAGCGGAGGCTAAAGTCCACGGAATCAATGTATCCGCCAATGCATACCTAGGTGCCGGGTTCAATTTAAGCGGAGGATACACTCATCTTAATACCCAAGATGTGGAATTGGGACAACCCATCGACAAAAGTATAAAAAACGCATACAATATCAATGCCCAATGGGCGCATTCATGGAAAATATATCGGTTGAATATAAATTTGAACGGCCGTATCAACAGCAAGCGTTTCTCTAAAAGTTACGGTTATGCTCCCGAGTATCAATTGTGGAATTTAAACACACGCCATTCTTTCAACTTAAAATCTGTAATCATCGAACCCGGATGCGGCATGGAAAACCTGTTCGATTATATGGATGACCGTCCTTATAACAGCAATTATGCGACACTTACCCCCGGACGTTCATTCTACATCAGTCTGTCTTTAAAATTTAAAAGCTAAAAAATCAAAGACTTATCGAAGATAATATAAAATAAACCTCTATCTTTGCAACGGAATTAGTAATCGGGCTATCACATAGCCCGATGCAAGGGAACCCGGTGTAAATCCGGGGCTGTACCTGCAGCTGTAAATCCTCATGATGTTGATTGGATAGTCTAAAACCACTGTTTCATTTGAAGAAATGGGAAGGTTTCCAATCAGAGGAAAGCCAGAATACCTGCTAAGTCTGTTGAACAATAAACACCAAGCTTCCAGGATTAGAAGTATGTGTCCATTCGAACAAGCGTTTTCCAACGTCTATTCCTTTGTGGCATTCCTCTTTATCAGAGGGAAACTTGATGTTTTATTTTGCAAATTAAATAAAACATAATATGAGGTATTTACTTCCTGCTATTCTACTATTAGGTACACAAATTGCAAGTGCCCAAAGTATTCTCAAAGATAAAGACGATAAAGAATTGTCCGTATTACTGAATGAAGTGGTCATCACGGGTACAGGTACTGAACATTATCTGAAAGATGCTCCCGTACAGACTGAAGTCATAACCAGCAAAGCTTTGGAACAATATCAGGCACGCAGTATAGACGATTTGCTCAGTGGTCTTAGTCCTTCATTGACCTTTCATGATGGTGATATGGGGAGCCATATCCAACTAAACGGATTGAACAATGACTATATCCTGATCATGATAAATGGAAAAAGAATGAATGGCGATGTAGGAGGGCAAAACGACTTGAATCAATTAAATCCAGCTAATATAGAACGCATAGAGATTGTAAAAGGGGCCGCTTCTTCACTTTATGGCAGTGACGCAATAGCCGGAGTTATCAATATCATAACCAAACGTAACCGTGAAAAAATGGAGCTCACCAATACATCCCGCATAGGTGAATATGGTGATATACGTCAAAGTACCAGTTTCGGCTTTAATTATGGAAAGATAAAATCTGTAACCGGAATCAACTTCCGGCATACCGA
>ULWG01013245.1_pt1 | contig 10886 bp, 10 predicted proteins | sample 1960141 | NCBI WGS metagenome assembly ULWG01 (sample SAMEA4835806, study PRJEB28245) | human gut metagenome | biome: gut microbiome; material: fecal sample | place: Denmark | collected 2008
ACCGTCGGCAGTGACGCCTAGCATCTGATAACTTCTGAACGATTTACAATCGTCCTAAGGCATTATCTGCGTCGTTATCATTTCCTCGACGTATGAAAAATACGCCGTCGGAAATGCTGCCTAGCATCTGATAACTTCTGAACGATTTACAATCGTCCATAGCACCATCTGCGTCGTTATAATTTTCTCAACGTATGAAAAATACGCCGTCGGAAATGCTGTTTAGCATCTGATAACTTCTGAGCGATTTAAAATCTTCCGCATGGTACAAGGCACCGTCTGCGTCTTTTAGTAGAGCAGATTTTCTGAGCGCTTATCCGCAGCCTGTGGATAAAACTGGTTGATATTTAATGTTTTATTTTTAGGAGGGACTTAAAATGAATCTGGAAAAACTTAGCGTAGTTGATCCTGAGCTGAAAGGTTACATTGATGCGGAGCTGAACCGCCAACGTGACAAAATCGAACTGATTGCATCCGAAAACATCGTTACTCCCGCAGTAATGGAGGCTATGGGCAGCGTACTGACCAATAAGTATGCTGAAGGCTATCCCGGTCATCGTTATTATGGCGGCTGTGAATATGTTGATAAGGTTGAAACTTTGGCTATTGAACGTGCCAAAAAATTATTCCATGCCGAATATGCTAACGTACAGGCTCACTGCGGTGCCAGCACCAATATGACCGTGTACTTTGCTTTCCTGAAACCCGGCGATACCATCATGGGTATGGACCTGTCCCAAGGCGGTCATCTTAGCCATGGATCCCCGGTAAATATTTCCGGTACCTATTTTAACGTTGTTCATTATGGCGTTAATCCGGAAACCGAGCTGATTGATTATGATGCTATGGACAAGCTGGCTAAAGAACATCATCCGAAACTGATTGTTGCCGGTGCCAGCGCTTATCCGCGGATTATCGATTTCAAACGCATCGCTGATATTGCTCATGCTAACGGCGCTCTGCTGCTGGTTGATATGGCACACATCGCCGGCTTGGTTGCAGCAGGTCTGCATCCGTCTCCGGTTCCGTATGCTGATATCGTAACCACTACCACCCACAAAACTCTGCGCGGTCCTCGCGGCGGTCTGATTCTGACCAACAATGAGGAATATGCCAAGAAAATCAACAAGGCTATTTTCCCCGGCATCCAGGGTGGCCCGCTGATGCACGTTATTGCTGCTAAGGCTGTTGCTTTCGGCGAAGCTCTGAAGCCTGAATTCAGAGAGTACGCAGAAAATATTGTCAAGAATGCCAAGGCTTTTGCCGAAGGTCTCAAGGCTGAAGGCTTCCGTCTGGTTTCCGGCGGTACCGACAACCATCTGATTCTGGTTGATGTACGCAACAAAAACCTGACCGGTAAGGAAGCAGAAAAGCTGTTGGATAATATTGGCATTACCTGCAATAAAAACACTATTCCGTTTGATCCTGCCAGCCCGTTTGTAACCAGCGGCATCCGTTTGGGTACTCCGGCTGCTACTACCCGCGGCTTCAAAGAAGAGGACTTCAAAGAGGTTGCTTCTATTATGGGCCTGGTGCTCAATAACCCTGAAGATACTGATAAGCATGCAGAGGCTGCAAAACGTGTTGCTGCACTGTGCGCTAAGTATCCGTTATATACTAATTTATAATTAAGACGACCGATAAAGCTTTATCCGCTTCGTCTTAATAAGAAAAGGAGCGATATATCCAATGCAAATCAATGTAGTAAACCATCCTTTGCTGCAAGCAAAAATGACTATCCTGCGTGACAAGGATACCAAGAGCGTAACCTTCCGCCACATCATCAGTGAGGTTGCAGCGCTGCTGACCTTTGAAACTACCAGAGATTTACCTGTGGAAGAAGTAAAGGTTACCACTCCGCTGTGCGAAACCACCGGCTGTCGTATTAAAGGCAGTGTCACTGTTGTGCCTATCCTGCGTGCAGGCCTGGGCTTTATGGAGGGCGTACTCAGTGTTATTCCCGAAGCCAATGTTGGTCATATCGGCATGAGCCGTAACGAAGAAACTCTGCTGCCGATGGAGTATTACTGCAAGCTGCCTGCGGATATGGACGCTTATACTATTGTTGTTGACCCGATGCTGGCAACCGGTGGCAGTGCTATTGCTGCTATTGACCAGCTCAAAAAGCGTGGTATGAAAAACCTGCGCTTCATGTGCCTCGTTGCTGCTCCCGAAGGTGTAGAAAAACTGAATGCAGCACATCCTGATGTGCCTATCTACACTGTTGTGCTTGATGATCATCTTAATGAGCATGGCTACATCGTGCCGGGCTTGGGCGATGCAGGCGACAGAATTTTTGGTACGGTATAAAAAATTATGGAACGCAAAACAAGACCCGGCTGGGATGATTACTTTATGGAGATTGCCAGAGTAGTCAGCAGCCGTTCAACCTGTATGCGCCGCAGTGTCGGCGCGGTAATCGTCAAAAATAAACAGATTGTAGCGACAGGCTATAACGGTACGCCTAAGGATTTGCCTCACTGTGAGGTTACGGGCTGCCTGCGCGAGCAGCTGCATGTGCCTTCGGGGCAGATGCACGAGCTTTGCCGCGGTATTCATGCGGAGCAGAATGCTGTTGTTCAGGCTGCCTATCATGGTGTGTCTGTCAACGGCGGTACGCTGTACTGTACGCATCAGCCATGTGTGGTCTGCACCAAGATTTTGATTAACGCAGGCATTAAGCGCATTGTTTATGCTAATCCTTATCCGGATAAGCTGGCGGAGGATATGATGGCTGCGTCGGGAATTGAAATCTGCGTGCTGGATAAGAAGTAATTTTTTACAAGCTTTGGAGGACTGTCTCTCGGCAGTCCTCTTTTTTTGCTTGACTTTGGAGCAAGCTCCAATGATATAATTAGTCAACAAGATAAATTTCAGAAAACGGAGTGATATTTATGCATATGGCAGATGCTTTGCTTTCGTCCGCTGTTGCCGGCGGCATGTACGCCTGCTCCTTAGTTGCTGCAGGCTACGCGTTGCGCAAGGTGCAACAGGAGCGCAATGACAAAATTTTACCTGTGATGGGCGTGATGGGAGCATTCGTTTTTGCGGTACAGATGCTTAACTTTACCATACCGGGAACAGGCTCATCGGGCCATTTGTGCGGCGGTATGCTGTTGGCGGCTGTTGTCGGTCCTTACGCTGCTTTTTTGACGATGATCGGCGTGCTGCTGATTCAATGCCTGCTGTTTGCGGACGGCGGTCTGCTGGCGCTGGGCGCTAACATTTGGAATATGGCGTTTTACGGCTGCTTTGTCGGCGGTGGCGTAATTTGGGCGCTGGCGATGCGCAGCGGTATGACACGCACCAAAATTATCATCGCATCGGTTCTTGGCAGTGTACTTTCCTTGCAGCTGGGTGCTTTTTCTGTTTCGGTTGAAACGCTGCTGTCGGGAATTACGCAATTACCCTTTGCTGCTTTTCTGCTGTTTATGCAGCCTATTCATCTGGCAATCGGCTTGGTTGAGGGTGCAATTACCGCAGCGGTTTTGGTATTTTTGTTTGCTGCCCGTCCCTCACTTTTGTGGTGTGCGGAGGAAAGTGAGTCTGCAAGCAGTGTATCTTTGAAAAATGTGCTGGCGATTATGGGAGCAGCGGCAGTTGTTCTGGCCGGTGGTCTTTCCCTGCTTGCTTCCGAGCTGCCGGATGGCCTGGAGTGGTCCTTGGAGCGCATGACAGGCAGTACGGAGCTGGAAAGCGCTGACAGCAGCGTTTACGCTTTGAGCGAAGCGGTGCAAAGCGTGACGGCGCTGCTGCCGGATTACAATTTTGCCGGTAGCGAAAGTGCCGCAGGCACTTCCTTTGCCGGTGTTGTGGGTGCGGTAATCGTTATGCTGCTGATTCTGGCCGGCGGCAAAGTATTAAAGAGCTTCCGGGGCAACCATGAACAGGCTTGAGCGTGCCATCTCCGCTATTCACGTTTTAGATGAGCTGGCAGGTAGAAATACGCTCGTTAACAAATTGCATCCTCTGGCGAAGCTTGGCGCTGTAATGTGCTTTATTCTCACAGTGCTTTCGTTTGATAAGTATGCCTTGAGCGGTGTTGTAGCGATGGGCATTTATCCCGTCTTTTTATATCAGCTGGCAGATTTATCCTTATGCGAAGGCATTAAGCGCTTTAGGACAGTTGCCTTTCTGCTCATAGGTTTAGGCTTGGCCAATGTCTATTTTGATACGGCAGTGTTGCTCAATATAGGCGGCATTGCTGTCAGCGGTGGCTGGGTGTCGCTGTTTGTTTTGCTGCTCAAGGGCTTGTGGAGCTTTTTGGCAGTGTACTTTCTCATTGCGACAACCGGGATGGAGCAAATTTGTTACGCTTTGCAGCTTTTGCATCTGCCCAAGGTGATGAGTGTTGTGCTGCTGCTGACCTATCGCTATCTGATTTTACTTTTGCAGGAGGGCAGCCGTATGAGTGCTGCCTACGCTCTGCGTGCGCCGTACAGTAAGGGGATTGCCTTCAACGCTTGGGGTACGCTGGTGGGACAGCTGCTTTTGCGCAGCATAGACAGAGCGCAGACAGTGTACGAAAGCATGGCACTGCGTGGCTTTGACGGTACGTTTTATCTGCAGCGTGCGGCGAACGGTAAGGGGGCGTTGGCATTTGTGCTGCTGAGCCTTGGCTTTTGCCTTGTGTTCCGCTTGTTGCCGGTGTTTGCGATTTTAGGCAGCTTGCTGTAAGGGAGCGTTGGACAGACGATGGAAGAAAATATTATTGAAATAGAAAATCTGCACTTTGCTTATGCTAAAAAGCATAAACATAAGTACGCTATGGTGCTGCAAAATATCAGCTTCAGCGCCAAGGCAGGTGAACGCATAGGCTTAATCGGTGCCAACGGCGTAGGCAAATCAACACTGCTTAAAATTTTTGTCGGTCTTTTGGAGGCAGAAGATATCGGCAAAGTAAGGCTTTGCGGTCTTGATTTAAACAAAAAGAACCTGCGCGAGCTGCGCAGGCGTATAGGCTATGTCTTTCAGGATTCGGACAGCCAGCTTTTCATGGCAGATATTTACAGTGATGTTGCCTTTGCGGCGCGTAATTGCGGTTATAGCGAGCAGGAGGTGCAGAAACGTGTGACGCAGGCTTTGGCGCAGGTGCATTTGGAGAATTTGGCCAAGCGTCAGATTTATCGCCTGAGCGGAGGTCAGAAAAAGCTGGCGGCGATTGCCGGTATTTTGACGCTTACACCGCAGCTGGTGCTTATGGACGAGCCTTCCGCTGCTTTGGATCCCAAAAACCGCCGTAACCTGATAAATATTCTGCGCAGCCTGCCCTGCGCACAGCTTATTGCTTCGCACGATCTGGATTTTATTTATGCAGCCTGCGACAGAGTAATTTTGCTGCACGACGGGAAAATTGCCGCTGACGGCACAGTGAAGGATGTATTGTGTAATCAGGAGCTTTTGGAAGCATGTAATCTGGAATTGCCGCTGATGTTCCAAAAGGCAGACTAAAAAAGCACTGCTCACATTTCCTTACGGGAGATGCAGAGCAGTGCTTTAATTTTGTTGCTGTTATTTTACTTTGACATAGGTAACGCCTGCGGCATAGCAGTCAAGCTCGTAGGGCTGGTACATCAGATAAAGATGACCGTCCTCGGTGATGATGTAATCCTTGCTGACTTTAAATTTGTCGATGTTATCAATAAACGGCGCTTCGCTGACAGTCTTTAAATCTGCACCGTAAACAGGCAGCTTCTTGGCCTTGATATCCTGCTTCAGCTGCTCGGCGTCCAGCTTTTCAATGAAGCGGGTGTAGGGAACACGCTTGCCGGTATCCTTGTCATAAACAATGCCGTGTGTATAGTACATACCATGAGCAGCCTTATCATAATAGTACCAGGTGTTGAAGGTGAGGCAGATAAACTGGTCATTTTCGTAAATCACCTCATAATTGCTGCCGACAGCACGCATATCCGGCTGGCGCAAATCCTTGCGCGATTTGCTGACCATTTTTTGGATATCGCGATTCATACGCTGTGCTGCCTGAGGATTTTTCTGCGTGAAAACAGGATATTTATAGTCAAAGCGGTCGCCCTTGTCAACTTCTGTTTGCTGTGCGGCCGACGCACCCGCTGCTACTGCCATCGCTAAAAATAACGTGAGAAGAGTTTTTTTCATTCGTATTAGCCTCCTTTGTAGGAATTGTATTTGGTACTATAATAGTATAAAATAAAAGGGTATCTGTAAAGATGCCTGAGCGGGGGAAGTGTAAAATCTTTGTAGCCTGCGCAGGAAGTATTTGTAAACTTGAGGGGATTTTGAAAATGTTAGGAACAATCGTTAATGTAAGTGCAATTTTAACCGGCTCTGTAATCGGCAGTTTTCTCAGCAGAGGTGTTAACGAACGCTATAAGACAGCGCTTTTCGACGGCCTTGGTCTGGTAACCGTGGGACTGGGAGCGAACGCCTTTGTCAGCAATATGCCGAAAACAACTTATCCGGTATTATTTATCGCCAGCATCGCCATTGGTACTGTTATAGGAACGTGGCTGGATATCGACGGACGCTTTCACAGGCTTTTGGCAAGCGCCAAGGGTGGCAGCAAGCTGGCGGAAGGACTTTCAACCGCTATTTTGCTGTTCTGCATCGGCACACTTTCTATTTTAGGACCGATTGAAAGCAGGCTCAACGGCAACAATACTTATCTGTATACCAACGCGACGCTTGATTTTGTTTCGTCGATTATTCTTGGCTCGGCCTATGGCATCGGCATTGCAGCGGCAGCCTTGGTGCTGCTTTTGTGGCAGGGGAGCATTTATCTTTTCGCCGGCGTAATTGCGCCTTATATGACGCCGGCGCTGATGGGAGAAATTTCTGTTTTGGGTGGCATTTTTCTGATGAGCAGCGGCCTGGGAATTTTGCAGCTGCGCGATTGCAAAACGCTGAATATGCTGCCGGCGCTTATTGTACCGCCGATTTTTTACGCGCTGATGGCAGCGGTACGATGATTTTTTAGAGTTCATCAAAACGATGCAAAGTTCACAGATTATCCATTGACTAATCAGTCAGTTCATCTTATAATAAGCTCATCAGTTAGCAATCCCACTGACTGATACATAATACCCCTTTTCTTTTTATACATCCTTTCACAACATCAACCCTCTGAAAGCAGCAGTGCCGAACGCATGGCACTGCTGCTTTTTTTTATTTATGCGGAGAAAAGCACAGCACAAGCAAAATTGAAAGTATACTTACGATTTTTAGCGAATTTCCGGAAGTATACTTTCAATTTTTCGGGAATTTTCGAAAGTATACTTTAAAAAGAGGCAATGTTATTCTTTTCTGCCAAGCTTAAAAGGTAGCAGAAGGCGTAGGCCGGGATGCGCAAAAGCTGCTTGCCGTCAGGTGTGTCATGTACACCATAATCGTCCTGGCGCTTAGTAATAATTATGCCAAGCTCGGCTTTGCCTGCAAGGGTACAGATAGCGTCATTGTTGCTGATGGGTGCTTGCTCACGATATTTTACTTCAATCAAAATATCTTTATTAGCAGGATATTCAGCAACGACATCTATTTCCTTTTCCGAACCGGCAGCACGATAATAGCCTACGCTGGTAGCCTTGCGATAACAGAAGGTTTTAACATGCTTATAAATAGTTGTTTCTACAATTTTACCCATTTCTGCAGCATTTGTGAGCAGGTCATCATTCATTAGCACGGCATTACGTATAGCTGCATCAGCAATATAGATTTTCGGCTTGCTTTTAAGAATTTTTTTGCCTTCGATATGGACAGGATTACTGATGTAGATTAAATTAGCACTTTCCAGGTAGCGGACATAATTTTCCACAGTAGGGCGTGATACACCATTCAGTTCTTTGGCAATGCTGTCGTAGGAAACGATTTCAGAGGAAACATTGCACAGGTAGAGAAAGATGCGCTCCAATTCCAGGGGATTACGGATATTATACAAGGCAGGTAAATCTCGCTTTAAAACCTTGTCTACAATGTCTTCACGCATAATCTGCTGCGCAAAAAAATCATCCTCAGCTAAAGCAAGCTCCGGGAAGCCACCAACAAGAAGATAGCGGTTAAAGTGCAGTCGGAGGCTTTCTAATTTGAGCATAATATTGGTACGCTCGGCCTGAGTCATCGACAGCAGCTGCGAAAGCAACAGATTTTTGGGAAGATTTGTGATACTGATGCCGATAAGTGAACAATATTCATAAAAAGAAAGCGTTGGTACCTGAATTACAGACCAGCGGCCGGCACCACTTTCGGTGCTGCCATTTACCAGAGCCGGGCTTGCAGAAGCGGTTGCGATAACCTTGCTTTCAGGTTGTGTGTCGTAGATGATTTTTAACCAACCGGGCCAATCAGCAGCATATTGGATTTCATCAAAAAAGTAATAAACATCTTTATCAGGATGAATATTTTCGTGATAGCATTCTAATATGGCATCCATGCTGCTTAATTTTAAAATAGGATGATCTAGGGAGATAAAAACGATTTGCTCAGGCGCAACACCCTGCTTCAGCAAATTATCGATAACCTGATATATAATGGTTGTTTTACCGACACGTCTGGCACCGGAAAGAATGACGTTGCGACGTATAGTGGTATGAGAAATTTTTTCCAGTGTTTCATAATAGGAAATTCGTTTGTAGCTTTTGAGAAATGCAGGGGCTACTGCACCAGTTTTCCACCAAGGGTTGAAGCCTGCAAGGACTTTTAAAATATTTTCTTGCTTAATAATAGCCATAATATCACCGCCTTACAATTCTATTATAAACCACTCAAAAGCACAGCACAAGCAAAATTGAAAGTATACTTACTATTTTTGGCGAATTTCCGAAAGTATACTTTCAATTTTTCGGAGATTTTCGCAAGTATACTTTAAAACGCGTTAAAAATGACTTTGGCAAGTGTTTTACTCCAGCGCAGGCAGGCCAGTGCAAGGCGCTGTCTCAACATCGCAAACATTCTTAATAGGAATAAATATTATTCTGTTGAAAATTTTCTGAAAAAATCTCTTGACTAGGTACTTATCCGCCATTATAATATAAGTATGATTTAGATTAGAGTAAATCGTAAATAGAGTTACTCCAATCTATAATTTCACCCCTTGATTATGAAATCCTGGACACAGGCGAAGCTCGTGCATGGTAGAGGAAACAAGGCAACTCTTACCGGACTTGCAGGCGGAAACTTGCGAAGGATTTTGTAATAAATAAAAATCTCTTAAGATAAGAGGAGAAAATTACAATGAAAAAATCCTTAGTACTCGCAATGGCAATGGCTCTTGGTGTAACCGCTTCCGCTTACGCTGCTAACCCGTTCTCTGACGTTCCTGCCGGCCACTGGGCTTATGACAGCATCAACAAGCTGGCTGCTGCTGGCGTAATCGAAGGCTACGGCGACTCCACCTTCGGTGGCGACAAACTGATGACTCGTTATGAAATGGCTCAAATCGTTGCTAAAGCAATGGCTAAAGGCGCTAACGTTGACAAACTGGCTGCTGAATTCGCTGACGAGCTGGATAACTTGGGCGTTCGCGTAGCTAACCTGGAGAAAAAAGCTGACAATGTTAAAATTGCTGGCCAAATCCGTGCATCTTATCAAGAAAACAATGCTGGTAAAGCTTCCAAATCTGCTCTGCGTACCCGTTTGTTCGTAAACGGTGCTATCAATGATGACTGGAGCTATACTGGCCGTATCCAAAACATCCAAGATCTGAGAGATAACGATGGTGAAGAAGATACTAAACTGAACTGGGCATTTGTAAATGGTAAAATCGGTGGCATGGCTGTAACCGCTGGCCGTCAAGACTTCAAAGTACACACCGGTTCTGTAGTAGATGCTACCTTTGATGGTGTTAAAGTTGCTTATGGCAAAGACGTTAAATTGACCGGTTATGCTGGTAAAGCTTCTAACTTCACTGATGTATCTGGCGACCGCTTCTATGCTGCTGATATCTCCGCTAAAGTAGGTGTATTTGATGTTTATGGCACTTACTACAAAATTGATGCAGAGTATGGCAATAATGCTGAATTAAAAGATGCTGATGGTAATGGTACTGGCGTTTATAAAGTAGCAGACAACTATCCTGCATTGGATCAAGATATCTTCGTTCTTGGCGTTGGCACTAAATTAGCTAAAGACCTGAGCTTAACTGCTGAATGGCTGCATGGCGATGCTGATGATTATGATGGAGATAAAGACGGTTACACTGTAGGCTTGAAATACAGAGGTGCTAAAGCTGCTAAAGCTGGTAGCTGGGGCCTGTATGCTAACTACTTTGACCAACCGCAAGTAACCTTTGTAAAACATACCATTACTGGCTACACTGATCTGCCGGTTTGGGGTGTTGCTGATGGTAAAGATGAGATTAAAGATTATGCTGACGGCTTCAAAGGCTTCGAAGTTGGTGCTAACTACACCCTGGCTAAGAACATCGTTGCAGGCGTAAAATACTATGACCTGGAAGCTCGTGAAGGCGAAGCTAAAGACGTTCGCACCCTGTGGTCCGAAGTTGTATTCACTTTCTAATTCCAACCACATACAACAACTTAACATTTAACACGCGCGTATAAGAAGACGGCCGCCCGCATGGGCGGTCGTTTTTTGCGTGGGTGGGTAGGTTGTTGAAAATAGGGTTTTAGTTAACAAGTGAAATAAAAACTGAAATAACAAGTGAAATTTTTCAGCTATTATTTTAGTTGTTGCGAAGAACTGAATTTTTGCAAGGAAAATGTGAAATACAACTGAAAAATTAGTATAACAACTGAAGAATATTTCAGAAAAAAGTTTTACTCACAATGACTACCCAGTCAGAAAATTTTAAGCAAACACTGTATTTTTTCCTGAATTTATGCTAGAATATACCTATATTCTGCATTACATAAATGCGTCTGGAGGAATAAGAATGAAAAAAGTTTTACGTTATT
>ULWG01010094.1_pt1 | contig 10798 bp, 7 predicted proteins | sample 1960141 | NCBI WGS metagenome assembly ULWG01 (sample SAMEA4835806, study PRJEB28245) | human gut metagenome | biome: gut microbiome; material: fecal sample | place: Denmark | collected 2008
TGTATATTAAAAAGGTAGTGCATTTAAAAATTGTAAGAATCTTTCGAATTTCTCACCGAATGTTGATGAAGTTGGTGATTCTTGCTTTGCAAATTGTGAGAAAATAAATGAGCTGCCTAATAATTATTACAGTACAGACATAACTCAATATGGAAAATATTCGTATTCTAACACAGGTTTCGTAGACCTTGAACTTAGGGGGGATGGAGGAGCCTTGGGCGAGGGGATGTTTCAAAATTGTAAGCATTTGAAAACAATTGTAAGTTATAAGAGTATACCCAAGAACTGTTTTGATGGCTGTACTAATCTTGAATTCGTAAAGATTGGATCGGCTTCCCAAATCGGTGAGGATGCCTTTGATGAAAGTATATATAATTCTTGCTCTGTTCGTGTCCCTAAAGGTAAATATTATCATTATGTCAATGGTGTATATGGAGAATGGCATTTCAAGAATACCTATTCTGAAGATGTTCTTCCTACCCCAACGATTTCTGTAGATAGAAATAATAATGTGTCCATACACTCTTATGTGTATGATGGAACTTTATATTATCATCCAAAAGGATATTATCCTTCATATGTATATAGTGAACCGTTTCAAGTATCAAAGAATACAGTTGTGGCTGCATTGGTGGAGTTAGAATATGATGATGCAGGACATAGCTATTATGGAAGTAACCCAGTTGGGGGGCCTGTTACATATACAATAAATTCGTTCAAGTATGATATACCTACTATAGAAGTGAAAAATAATATTGTGACTATAACAGCAAAAGATAGTTTGAATATTGATTATGCTATAAATCGAGAGCCTACCCATAATACGAATTATACAAATCATTATACCAAGCCGTTTGAAATATCTGAGCGATGTACGATATATGCTAAAGTATATATAGACGCTCGTAATTATAGTGAAACAGCAAGTTATCAAGTCAGAATACTTAAATTGTCTGCTCCAAAGATAGTATGTGAGCATAATGTGGTCACGATGTCTTCTCCAGAAGATGCGGATATCTTTTATACCGTAGATGGAACTGAGCCGAATGTGCTTTCTTCTTTATACAAAGAACCAATACGTATAGATAAAGATTTAGAAATTAGGGCGTTTGCTGTAAAAGATGAATTTGAAAGTTCTGAAAAGACAATAGCTAAATGCACTTATGAAATCGGAATACTTAAATTGTCTGCTCCAAAGATTAACTGTGAGCATAATGTTGTCACGATGTCTTCCCATGAAGATGCTGATATCTTTTATACTGTAGATGGAACAGAACCAAATGTACATTCTTCTTTATACAAAGAACCTATTCGTATAGATAAGAATTTAGAGATTAGGGCTTTTGCTGTTAAGGATGGGTATGAAAATTCGGAAGTGACAATTGTTAAATGCACTTATGTAAGTCGGACTCAGACCATAACATGGGGTGAGATGAAAGCACCTAGTGTGGGAGAAACAATAGAATTGATGGCGACTGCTTCTTCTGGTTTGAGCGTAAAGTATTCTGCTTATGCGCCGTTGTCTGCTTTTAAAGAACCGATAATAAACGTTAATAAGGCGACATTTCCACAAGAAGGTTGTTATCTTTTAGTTGCGACCCAAGAAGGCAATGAAGACTATGACATGGTTGCGGATACTTTGCAAATAAATGTTGTCTGTGATGACGATGAACTAATGTGCTTCGATGGTATTTATTATAAACTTACAGCTTCGAAGGAAGCGTTGAAAGTCGTTCGTGGTAATTTGCCTTATAAGGGGAAAGTTGTAATACCAGCTACAGTAAATGGTATGCCTGTTGTTGAAATCGAAAATAACGCAATGTATGCTTCATATTTTCTTACAGAGGTAACAATAGGTGAGAATATATCTGTTTTTGGAAGTGAGGCGATTGGGGCTTGTCCAAACTTGCATACAATCGTTTTGCCAGCCAATGCTGCTTTACGACTACCTTCTTATTGCTTTAATTGTGATGATAAAGTTAGAGAAATCCATTGCTTGTCGGAAGATCCATATGTAGTAGCTGAGAGCGTATTTAATGGATTTCTAGATTATGAAAAGTGTGTACTTTATGTACCAGTAGGCTGTAGAAATAAATACATTCAAGCTCCATTCTGGAAGAATTTTACACATATAGAAGAGAGTACTCCAATCATAGTTCGTGCGAAGAGTTACAGCCGTCAGTATGGTGATGAGAATCCTGTGTTCGAGTTTGAGACCGAGGGTGCAGCCTTGGATGGTACTCCTGAGATTGTCTGCTCCGCAGTTGCCAACTCTCCTGTAGGATCTTATACTATTGAGGTAAAACAGGGCAGCATCAAGAACTATAATGTTCACTTTGAGTCAGGTAGTCTTGTGATTACTAAGGCTCCATTGTTTATCTCCGCTGGTAATTATACCAAGAAGCAGGGTGATGCAATGCCTGTGTTTAAGGCAAGTTATGCTGGCTTTAAGAATGGCGAGAATGAATCAGTTCTGACCAAGCAACCAATCTTCTCTTGTGATGCTAATGAGGTAAGTGCTCCAGCAGAGTATGCCGTTACAATCAGTGGTGCAGAGGCAGAAAACTATGCCATCAGCTACGAGCAAGGTCACCTGACAGTAGTCGAGGCTGATGCCATAGTCGTTCGTGCCAAGAGTTACAACCGTCAATATGGTGATGAGAATCCTGTGTTCGAGTTTGAGACTGAGGGTGCAGCGCTGGATGGTACTCCGGAGATTGTCTGCTCCGCAGTTGCCAACTCTCCTGTAGGTGCATATACTATTGAGGTGAAACAGGGCAGCATCAAGAACTATAATGTTCACTTTGAGTCAGGTAGTCTTGTGATTACTAAGGCTCCATTGACCATCTCTGCAGGCAATTATACCAAGAAGCAGGGTGATGCAATGCCTGTGTTTAAGGCAAGATATGCTGGTTTTAAGAATGGCGAGGATGAATCAGTCCTAACCAAGCAGCCTGTATTCTCCTGTGAGGCTAATGAGGCAAGTGCTCCAGCAGAGTATGCTGTTACTATTAGCGGTGCCGATGCAGAAAACTATGACATCAGCTACGAACAGGGTCACCTGACAGTAGTCGAGGCAGATGCCATAGTCGTTCGTGCCAAGAGTTATATCCGTCAGTATGGTGATGAGAATCCTGTATTCGAGTTTGAGACAGAGGGTGCTGCTCTTATTGGTGAACCAGAGATAATCTGCTCTGCTGATAAAAATTCAAAAGTAGGAACTTATGAGATAGAGATAAACAAGGGAACGATTAAAAACTATCTTGTGTCATTTGTTCCAGGTACTTTGACGGTGACAAAAGCACCATTAGTCGTAACTGCTGATAATTATACTATTACGCAAGGAGATAAACTTCCTGAGTTTACGGCAAATTATAGTGGTTTCAAGAATGGTGAGGATGAATCAGTCCTGACCAAGAAACCAGTCTTCTCTTGTGAAGCAAATGAAGCAAGTGCTCCAGGTGAATATCCTATTACCGTATATGATGTAGAAGCTGATAATTATGAAGTGAAGAACTACATAGCTGGTACACTCACAGTTCTAAAGAGGGAGTTAAAGAAGCAAACAATCACTTGGGACCAAGAGATAAAAGCTAAGGTTGGTTCTACGATAGAAATGAATGCAACCGCATCTTCTGGTCTTCCTGTAAGATATTCGTACGCTCTGGTACCAAGAGTGGAAAGTGCTTATCGTGTTCCTCAAATAGAAGGCAATAACATAACATTCCCAGAAGAGGGTACTTATCTGTTGGTTGCTATCCAAGACGGGAATAATGAATATGCGGCAGCTACGGACACATTGGATGTCTGTGCAATCAGTGACGATGAAGGCTTGATGTATATTGATGGTATCTACTATAAATATACCGGTGATGGCTCTGCGCTAAAGGTAGTCAGAGGTTACAATCCATATCGTGGAAAGGTCGAAATTCCTGCTTATGTAAATGGAATGCCAGTTGTTGAGATTGATAGGCAAGCTATGTATGCTTGCTATTATCTGAACGATGTTGTGATAGGTGATAACGTTGCAATTTGTGGGCATGAGGCTTTTGGAGCAAGTCGAAATTTGCAAAAAGTTACTTTGCCTGCCAATCAAGCGGAATTAAGACAGCAATATATATTTAATTGTGATGATGGAATTAAGGAAATTCATTGTCGTTCATCTGTTCCATATCTTGCAGATGAAAGCCTTTTTAATGGATTTGTAAATTATGACAACTGTATTCTTTATGTTCCTGTTGGCACAATGCAAGCATATACGAATACTGAAATATGGCGAAACTTTATTCATATTGTGGAAGAAGATGTGCTTACAGGTATTCCTGATATCAACGTGTCTAACGATATGGGTGCGTGGTATACATTGCAAGGGGTTAAGTTGTTTGGCAGACCAAACTTACCTGGCGTATATATTCATAATGGCAAAAAGATACTTGTACGATAAAGATTGTAAAAAGGAGGCTGCATTCTTAAAGTTGAGAATGCAACCTCTTATAATCAATAGGCAAATGGGTATTGCCTAATGGATAAAAATAGATAAAAGTTAAAAATATAAGTATTGCTTATGATAATAGAGTATGTACTTTCATCTAAAATAAAAAAAATAGACAAGTATGGCAAACAAAGAAAACATAGAGGAGCTTAGACGCCGCGGCACAATCTTTGAAGATCCTTGTTCGAAGTCTGAGGGCTTTATAGGTAAGTTGATAGACTTGTTCTCGAAGAAGAAGTCTTGAGCTTTGACACACATCTATAATATAAACGAAATAATATGAAGTTAACGATTACTTATGTTGAGCTGCAGGATTATGTAGCTAGTCATTTTCATAAGACTGTTAATCTGGGGTATGTTGACGGGGCGACGGTGTCTGTCTCTATACCTATCAAAGTGCTGGGCTTTACCAAGTCTGTAAGCATAAACATTACTGTGAAGAAGATTGAGGGTACTGACTTGTTTTTGTCGTATGGCGGCAAGATGGGTATTGACCTGCTTGTTTCGCCTGCTATCTCTTATACAAAGAAACTTGTGCCGGAGAAAGCAGGTTGGGTGGAACAGATGCCTGGCTATATCGTTAAGTTGCGCCTTGGCGACATTGACAAATTGCAGAAAGTGTTTGAAAAGCTGAAACTTGACAATATCTTATTTGAACCGGGAAATATTGGAATAGAAATGTCATTAGTCTATTGATTCGTTATGGGTGACTGACGTCTATTTCGCAAAAAATAGAGCGTTCTTACTTTTTTCTTGATGTTCTGTCACCATTTGACATACCTGTATAGTTACTTCGCAGCCGAAATCAAATGTATAACTATATAAGGTAATGTAACAATGGAAAAGAACATCAGGAAAAGAGTATGTAGGTTGGCTGCGGTATTGAGTGCCGGGCTGGTATTATTATTTAATTTTCTGTCATATTTTGGTCTTTGCAGTTAAAAAAGTTCCGGAAAATTTGGTGGTTATCTTGATAATTACTACATTTGCAGAAGGATACTCCACCTCATCATATCGTGAGTTGGGTATTTCCTTAGTTAAATAAAAAAAGAATGGAATATCAAGAAATAGAGGCACTTATAGCCTTAAAAGAAAGTAAAAATTTGGAGTTTAAAGAATCGACAGGTCAATTAGACCGTTCGATGGAAACTTTATGTGCCTTTCTTAATGGCGATGGTGGTATTGTACTTTATGGAGTAAAGGACAATGGAAATGTTGTAGGTCAAGAAGTTTCTGATAGTACAAAACGTGCTATTGCTGAGGCTATTAATCGTATCGAACCTTTTGTGTCTTTGGAAATAAACTATGTCCGGATTCCAAATTCCGATAAGTTTGTTATAATTGTCAATGCGGAAAAACAACGTTTTATGCGTCCTTTCGCTTACAAAGGTAGGGCTTATCTTCGTATAGAAAGTACTACTACGGTAATGCCGCAAGAGCAATATAACCATTTGTTGATGCAACGTGGTGGAAAATATGGTTGGGAAGCAATGGTCAATCCCGATTTGAAAATATCGGACCTTGATGAGAATGCCATTCTTGGTGCAGTACGTGAGGGTATAAGAAATGGTCGTCTTCCAGAAGTGACTATTCGGGAAGAAATACCTACGATTCTCAGGAAGTTTGGTTTGCTTCGTGATGGGAATTTGAATAATGCGGCAGCTGTGTTGTTTGGCGTGGATTTCTATGACTATCCGCAATGTCTTTTGCGAATGGCACGTTTTAAGGGAACTACCAAAGAAGAGTTTATTGATAACCAAAGAGCGCAAGGTAATATTTATATCTTGCTTGATGCAGCAATGGCTTTTTTCTTTAAGCATCTTTCTTTGTCTGGGAAGATAAATGGACTTTATCGAGAAGAAGAATTGAGTATTCCTTACAAGGCTTTGCGTGAATGTTGTATCAATTCACTTTGCCATCGTTCGTACCATCATCCTGGTAGTTCTGTCAGCATAGCTATTTATGATGATAGGGTAGAGGTTACCAATACAGGAACATTTCCGGCAGATTTGTCAGTTGAGCGATTGATGCAAGAGCATGATTCCAAACCTCAAAATCCAATCATTGCCAATGTGCTTTATAAGAGCAAGATTCTTGAAAGTTGGGGACGTGGTATTGGTACGATGGTAGATGAATGTAAACGTGTTGGATTACCTGCGCCAGAATTCAAAACAGATGGTAATTTCGTGACTGTAGTCTTTAAATATAACCGTGATGGTGTTAACCTACAGTTGGTAAATAGCAATCCAACAAGTACCCAACAAGTACCCAACAAGTACCCAACAAGTACCCAACAAGTATTGGAACTTGTCGGAATATTGAAGGATGGAGAGTATTCTGTTAGAGAAATCATGTCTTTTTTAATGTTGAAGGATAGGGTGAATTTCTTGTATAAATACTTAACACCAGCATTGGAAGAAGGATTGGTTTCCATGAAATATCCTGATAATCCAAAGCACCCAAAGCAGAAGTATATGCTAACAGAAAAAGGACGAAAAATATTGGAAAAATAGAATGAATAGCAGTAATCTATGTGTTTAATACTTTTTTCTTGATGTTCTGTCACCATTTGACATATCTATATAGTTATTTCGCAGCCGAAATCAAATGTATAACTATATAAGGTAATGTAACAATGGAAAAGAACATCAGGAAAAGAGTGTGTTGGTTGGCTGCGGTATTGAGTGCCGTGCTGGTAGTATTATTTGGCTATTGGTTCTTCTTGTACCCTCATGGCTATTGGCAAAAGAAGAAGGAGGCTGAGAAGAATGAATATATGGATAGGAGGATGCTTTGGCGGAAGTCGGAGAAGATGACCATGCAACAGATATTGTCGGACATGACGCTAATGGCTAAGGGGGATTCGGTCCTGGTTTGTTGGCTAACTGGTCTCTCGCTTCCCGTTTATCGTGACTTCATTCATGGTACTGCGCAACCTACAAGGAATGCTTGGGCTGAGACGAGATATTGGTATATGTCTTTTCTCACCAATGGCAGAGAATGGATGGAGGAAAGAATTGAGAAGAGAATTTGTAAAAGTTTAATCTTCGTAGAATCAAGTCGATTTCAGGTGCAGAAGGATTCCTTGAAGGATTATCTCAATGAGAAACCTACTCATACGGAGATTGAATATGATAAGATGTATCCAGCTTTTGGTAAGCCTACTGATAAAGAGTTTGAAGATTGGAGAAAAGAGTATAAACGATTTCAATTGTTCTAAGGGGTATGAATGCAAAGATAAGATTGGTGTTGGCTGTAGTTTTAGCCTTGTGTTTCTTGGGTTTGTCTATAGGAGCACTAGATGTGGTGCCCAAACATATAGAAGATAGATTCTATGTTGTGGGTGTGGAAGGTAAATGGTCGAATTTAGTTTCCCTCTTGTTCTATGTCATGGCTGTAATGTGTGGCTTTTATGGTTGGTTAGTGTTTAGACATATAAAATATAAAAGAAGATATGGATAGAATTTTGGGGTATCTAGCTATGGTCTACATCTTTTTGCCCTGGCGACCGATAGTTGTATTGGTGGCAGCGATACTGTTTGTCAACATCAATGGTACGGAATTGTATGGATGGCAAGCTGGTTTGGCGCATGGATTGTTCTTCCTGCCTAATCTGGTGAGGCATCTCTTTGACGGTGATGTCCTTTTCAAGGCTACCAATTGTACTACTGGTTATCTTGTTGCCTGGTGGATAGCTACAGTTGGCTCGTGTATCGGTTGGCTCGTTGATGCTTGCTTTTCTTTTATGAAAGCATATTCATTTTTTGGGAGGCGATAAGGCAGGAGATGATTGATATCTTAAAGGATATGACGAAGAGTTATGAAACCGGCGAATGCCTGAATGGGGAGGAATAAAAGAATCCTCAGATTGGGAACACACTGTGTGCCCAATCTGAGGATACGATGACTGTCTCCTTATCAAGATACCTTTCTATCTTGTCGATGTATGATTGACGAATAATAGTTGCCATATTTTTATCACTTATAATGGATATAAATCGGAAACATTTTATTTTTATCTTCTATAAAATACAAAAAAGGAGTTCTCTATGCAATATAGTTTTAGATAATCCGTTATCTAACAATCCGCAAAAACGAAAATGCTGATAATCTTTGTGGATGTAGTAAGATTTGAAGCAAAAAGTGTAACATCAAAACGATTAATTATGAGAAGAATTGCATTTTATCCAGTAGGAGGCGAGCGTGTTAGTCTACCAGAGAGGCATATCAAGGCTTATGTAGACGATTATTGTCACGAGTTTGGACAGACGGATACAGACACAAAGTTGATGCATCTGCTTTATGTTGCCGACAAGGGCTTTGATATCTTATCGCATATTCGTGAGTTTTTAGACAATCATCCTGAAATTGCCCAAGATAGTATCAAGCAAACATTGGCGTATTTTGTTTCGCATCTTAGATACCCTGAAGGCGATAGATATGTGGATGACCAGTTTGCAATGGCTAATTATCTTAAAGAAACACTTAGTTTAGAGAAAGTGTTGGATCTTCTCATGATGGAGATTAGATTGAGATTCTCTTATACAGAAGACGATAAGTCTGTAACTTTTACGCAGAAATACCTAAGGTGGGATAGTCTGGCTTCATTGAAAAAGTCTTTGAAAGGTGAAGAGCTACTAAAATGTATGGTTAATCCTACTGGCTATTATAGTGTATCTGAATCTGATATTGTTAAAGAGAATCTTTGGCCTAAGCTGACTGGGGAGTATATGCGTTCGCATTGGTATGACGAGTCCATAAAAATGGTTTATCCAAATTCTTACGAGGAGCAAGTGATAAATGAATTCAATAAAAAGGCAAAAGAGGATTGCCGGTACTTTCTTGGTGCTCCTGCTGAGCCGTGGAGAGGTAACCCACTCAAGGCGAAAGTCGTTATTCTTAGCCTAAATCCAGGATTTAAGTTAGGTGTGAATGATAATGTGCAATATGAAAGATATAGGGCACCTTTAGAGGATGCTATGGCGGAGTTGATCAATACGCTGTCATTTCAAGTGAGAGGATTGCTCACCCCACAGGAATCTTATGTTAAGAGTCATGAAGAGTTCAAGGAAAAATATAGCATGGAGGGTTCCCAAGTCCTTTGTGGCGATGCATTGAATGAAATCGGTGACTATTATTGGTATAATAATATTAATCGCCTCAACATAAATCATCAAAAGGAATATGAGTTCTTCCGAAACTTTGCAATAGTTCAGTATTGTGCTTACACTTCTGTTTCTTTTAAGGATTTTCCAAGGGGTGTTGTGTTGCCATCTCAGGAATTAACGAAGAAACTAATTAGATATTTGGCTTATGAAAGAGAAGATGTGGTGTTTGTTATTATGCGAAGTGCAGCAAAATGGAAGGAATTATTAGATGCTGATGTTTGGGAAAAAATGCAATCACGTCTTATCGTTAATAAGAACATGAGTCAGTCTTTGTCTGAGAATAATCTTGGTAAAAAGAACTTCAATATGCTCATAGAGTATTTGAAATAACAGAAGAAAGGGTACGGGAGTATCTTAGGTTACTTTTTTAAGTATCTTAAGATAGTTAACTATGTATCGGGAATATACCCTCACCATTCGCCCCAGCCGTGATTTCCTTCAGGAACTGTTATGGCATGGCAGAAATATCATCGTACTGAAGCCCGAGAACTTGAGGCAGGAGATGATTGATATCTTAAAGGATATGACGAAGAGTTATGAGACGGGCGAATGCCTGAATGGGGAGGAATAAAAGAATCCTCAGATTGGGAATACACTGTGTGCCCAATCTGAGAAATTCCTGTTATTTATATTCCTTCAGTCAGGAACTTGCGAAGATGCAGGTGCGTGATGCCGTCATTATCATTTTTGGTGAGCAGAGGGGTCATGGAGATAACGTACTTCGGGTAGTTGTCCTTGATGGCACGGAGATTGCCAAACTCACGCTCTCTGGTTGCATCGTCGGCTATGATATAGGAAGCTTGCACGTAGATGCGTTCGCCGCCTGGTTTGGTACATACAAAGTCGATTTCTCCAGCTTGCAGTTGTCCTACATAAACTTGATAGCCCAAGCGTATGAGGTTTTGATAGATGATATTCTCTATCACTTTCTCAATGTCTCCTTCACGTGTTCCCCCGGCAATGGCATTTCTGATGCCGTTGTCTTCGAAATAAAACTTATCGTTGGTTTCAAAGATGCGTTTGCCGTGGATGTCATAGCGGTTCACCTTGTGTAGGATATAGGCTTCACAAAGGAAGGATATGTAATTGATGATAGCCGGAGAGTGTAAACTAAACTGTGTCAAGCTACAATAAAAGT
>ULWG01021695.1_pt1 | contig 10647 bp, 6 predicted proteins | sample 1960141 | NCBI WGS metagenome assembly ULWG01 (sample SAMEA4835806, study PRJEB28245) | human gut metagenome | biome: gut microbiome; material: fecal sample | place: Denmark | collected 2008
CACCATTGTTATAGAACTGATAACCATATTCACCGCCACGATAGCCAGGGTTTTGGAAGGTTACGCCAGGAATACGTTTGATTGCTTCGGTCAAATCAGTATAATGACGTTTTTCAATTTCTTCGCGGGTGATAACCTTAACGTCACCGCCGGTACGATAGTAGGACTGCTCAGTAATAGTATCGCCGAACTTGTTTTTAACTGCGTCAGCCTCTACAATCATGCTATCTAAGGTATAGCTGTTCAGGTTTTCGTCAAATGCTGCGCTTGCGCTTGCGCACAGGCCCATTACCATCATCATAGCAGCCGCAGCTGTATATCTTCTCTTCATGTTACTCATACACCACTTTCTGTAAAATTTGAGTTTCTTGCAAACTCAACGCCTAATACTCATCAAAAACATTATCAGAACCGCGCACCGTTAATATACGTAAACGTATAGGTCTGCGCCGTTACCCAGTTGCCAACGCTTTCGTCAGCAAATTTGCCAAAGTTAAGATTCAGCTTACGCGAACCATTGGCAGGAATCTTGCACAGCGGAAACTTTACCGGTCTGCCGGTAAACTGCTTCTGCTCGCCATTTTTATCTGTGTAGGTAACACGCATAATAAAGTCGTTCAGCTTAGTGATAGCTACGTCATTACGCTTGTTGACAAAAGTGCCTGTTACACACAGTTCGCCGCCGTTAACCCATACCTTGGAAGTTGTCCAATCCAAAATCATTTTGTCACTCGATACCTCCGCACCGGCAAGTGCTGGGCACATCAGGGCCAAAATTAAGGTCAGCAGCATAAATATCCTTTTCATAGCTCCTCCTTTCTCTCGTAATTCTTGAGCATACTGGGAAAAAATTTATTTTCATAAAAGCATCTGACCAAGCTATCCTTGTTCCGCTTGTCAGATGTTAATATGCAAGAATAATAAATATACTTTATGCAAATATTTCAGTTAAAATAAAAGCGTCTTGCCGTACTGTGACAGCAAGACGCACTTATCCCTAGGAAAGCGCAATCCTGTACATCGCAGGTTGTTTGAAAGGCCCTATATCAGGCAGTTCTTCTGGCTCTGCTTCACTGCCAGCCTTGTCTTCCCGGTTTCCCAGTGACTATATAAGGCCAGCTCCACATTACAGCTGCGGGACAGCACAGGTTTTGCACCTGTTTACCTATTAAGTATAAATACACCTGATACGCTTTTATTCTCTTTTTCTCTCGTTAGGTTCTTAAATTTTATAGCAATATATCATGCAGTGTTTGCAGTTCCTCAAAGAAAAAAATACTTACATGAGAAACTCTCTAAATTGTTAATTATGTATATTGGCTTTTTTCTTATTTTACAATAACTTTAATTACATAATTAGTCACTGCTAGAATTATAGCACGTTGTCCCCCCCCCGTCAAGCAAAAGTACATCGAGTACTTTTGGCTTGCAGGTGCCTACGGCACCTGATAAATAAAAAAAGACTCCATTCTCTTACAATGAAGTCCTTAATGATTAAAGCATTATTATATTGTGATTACACGTCAACTAACCTACAACTATATTCTTGGTCTGACGTAATATAGCTCGCCAGCTATCATACAGCTATAAAAATTTTTTATATATTTAATTTTCCAGCATCAAAAAACGCTGCAAAGCCTGCTCCACAATTTTATTTAAGGAAATATTGTTCTGTAATGCGCAAATCGCCGCCTGCCTTACGGCCGACGGCGCTTGCTTCTTTCCCTTATTTTTAGTTCTTTCCCTTATTTTTCCAAAAAATCTTTCCCTTATTTTGGATGTTATCAAAGCCGGCTTATCTGTTTTTCTGGCGCCGGCCCTTAGCAAAATAATATATACAGGGGCGATTTTCTAATATATTTTCTCTTTACCCCGTACTGCCAACTGTTTACTAACCACTAAACACTATTCACTGATAACTATTAATCACTAATCACTTCTCCGCGCGGTTGATAGCGCAGATGATGCCACGCAGCGCTGCCACGTTGATGTTGGAGTGAATGCCTACACCGAAGATATGGCCATTGTTTTTCTGCTTCAGCTCAATGTAGCAAATACCCTTCGCATCAGAACCCTTGGAAATTGCATGCTCATGATAGTTGACGAATTCGTAGCCATTAATTCCGACACCGTTGAGTGCCTGGAAGAAGGCATCGATAGGACCGTTACCTACACCAACTACACTCTTTTTTTCGCCAGCAACCGAAATTTCACCTTCAAAACGGCTGTGGATGCTGCCGTCAGCTTCATTAAGCTCGGTAAAACGATGACGCAGCAGCTGATATTTGCCGGCAAAGTCGATGTATTCCTTGCGGAAGAGCTGCACAATCTGCTCGCTGGAAAGCTCGTCGCCGTATTCGTCAGCAGCAGCCTTCACGATATTGCCAAATTCAGGATGCATTTCCTTAGGCAGATTGTAGCCGACGGTATGCTGCAGCACGAAGGCAGCGCCGCCCTTACCGGACTGGCTGTTAATGCGGATAACAGGCTCGTATTCACGATGGATATCCGCCGGGTTAATCGGCAGATACGGTACCTCCCAATATTCTGTACCGCTGTTTTTCATGTATTCATAACCCTTGCGGATAGCATCCTGATGCGAACCGCTGAAGGCGGTGAAGGCCAGCTCACCGGCGTACGGCTGACGCTCAGGCACATGCATTTTTGTGCATTCCTCATAAACCTTTTTGATGTCAAGAATATGCGAGAAATCCAGCTCGGGATCAACATTTTGCGTAAACATGTTGAGGGCTACAGTTACGATATCCAGGTTACCGGTACGCTCGCCGTTACCGAACAGCGTACCTTCGATACGGTCCGCACCGGCCAAAAGTGCCAGCTCGGCGCAGGCAACGCCCGTACCACGGTCATTATGCGGATGCACGCTGACTATTGCTGCTTCACGGTTTTTAATATGACGGCAGAAGTATTCAATCTGATCGGCATATGTATTCGGCGTACACATTTCAACAGTAGAGGGCAGGTTGAGGATAATCGGGTTTTCTTTTGTCGAGCCCATTTCCTGCATTACAGCCTCGCAAATTGCCACAGAGAAATCTATTTCCGTACCGGAAAAGCTTTCCGGAGAATATTCATAGCGGATATTCATACCGCTGCGGGCAACCTCTTCTTCCGTCAGCTGGCGGATAAGGCGTGCGCCCTGCACAGCAATATCGGTGATACCGTCCATATCCTTGCCAAAAACAATTTTACGCTGCAGTGTTGAAGTAGAGTTATAAAAATGGATGATAACATTCTTAGCACCGCGTACTGCCTCAAAGGTTTTGCGGATAAGCTCTTCACGCGCCTGCACCAGAACCTGTACGGTTACGTCATCAGGAATATGTCCGCCTTCAATCAGGGTACGCAGAATTTCGTACTCTGTTTCCGAGGCGGAAGGAAAGCCAACCTCGATTTCCTTAAAGCCGCAATCTACCAAAGTGTGGAAAAAGCGAATTTTTTCCGGAATACCCATCGGTGTTACCAATGCCTGGTTGCCGTCGCGCAAATCAACACTGCACCATACAGGTGCTTTAGTAATCGTTTTATCAGGCCATTGACGGTCGGTAATTTTTATTTGTTCAAACGGAATATATTTTTTCTCCTGCTGCATGATTAATTTCCCCCTAGCTTTTCTTAGCGATTATAAACAAAAATCCCCGTCCCTAACCTGTGTTTTTTATAACACAATTAGGGGCGGGGAACAATTCCACGCTGTACCACCCTATTTCAACAGCACTTCAGCAATGCTGTCCTCTCAGCCTCCAACAAGGCCTTTGCCTGTAACGTGACCACACGTCCTTCCCTACATATCGGAAAGGCAACTCCGGGATCAGTATGCATATAACCATTGACATCGCTTTACACCAGCCAGCGACTCTCTTAGCCCATCCGGTCATATCTTCTTCCCTTCACCGTTTTTTTAGGGACGATATTTGATTCGTTGAATGCTATTATACGCATTCCGCTTTTAATTGTCAACACTATTTCTAAAATTAATTTTTTAACAACAATATTGTAAACAATGTAACAGCGTTTAGTGTGCTTCTATCCATAAGAACTTATCCACAGCTTATGTGTTTTACCCACAGATTATCAACAGAGTTATCAACAACTGTGCATAACTTTACCTGCTGCTGATAAGCTTACGAAGTAAATCAACAACAATGATTGAAGTGCCAAACATGATAACAACGCCCCATTCATGCGCATTCAGTGGTGTTGTACGCAGTACGCGCCCACCAACAAAGGTTAGCAGCACCTGAATTGCAACAATCAGCGCCATTACCTGTAAGAAGCCCTTGTTCAGGCTGATATTCTTTAACAGGTTCAACCCGTCAGTACGCACATTAAAGCCATTGGCTACTGCCATAAAAATGTAGGCGCAGAAGAAGCCCGTGTAGGTATAGATATGGTTATCAGCATCACGGAACAGATGGTCGACCCACGCGCTCTTGTAAAAGGCAATACCGACAATAGTCATATACAGGCCGCTGATAATAACGCTCGTAAGCATCTTTTTGCTGACAAGCGGCGCACTGCGGCGTTTCGGCGCCTCGCGCAGATACTGCGCCAGTGCCGGTTCACCACCGAAGGCGAGCGCAGCTAGGGTATCCATTACCAGATTAATCCACAGAATCTGCGTAATCGTCAACGGCTCATCGATATTGATAAAGGGAGCAATAAAGTTAATAGCCACAGCTGAGAAGTTAATCGTCAGCTGGAAAACAATAAATTTGCAGATAGAATTGTAAATCGTTCTTCCGTACAAAATCGCCTGTTTGATGCTCAGGAAGTTATCGTCCATGATAACGATATCGCCTGCTTCCTTGGCTACCTCTGTACCGCTGCCCATAGCAAAGCCTACATCAGCCTTTTTCAGTGCCGGAGAATCGTTTACGCCATCACCGGTCATACCGGTTACAAGATTCAAATCCTGCGCCAAACGCACCAAACGCGATTTATCCATCGGCAGAGCACGTGCCACTACACGCAGATGCGTCAGCTTAGCTTTGACCTCATCATCGCTCATCTGTGCCAGCTCGTCGGAGGTCCAGACTACATCCTCCGCACTTTGCAGCAGGCCTGCATCCTTAGCAATGGCAACCGCTGTTTCTTTACGGTCACCGGTAATCATTACTACCTGCACACCGGCCTGCTGTACAGCCTTAATAGCCTCCACTGCTTCCGGACGCACGTCGTCACGAATGGCAACAACACCGGCAAGCGTCAGTCCTTTATCCGGCAGGTTATCAGCAGGTACTCCCTCATACGTACACAAGGCCAGCATTCTTATCGCCTGTCCTGCAAGCTCCAGCATTCTGTTATCCAGAGCTGCTTTCATCTCATCAGTCAACAGCAAACGGTAGCCATCTTTTGACCAATACCAATCGGTAGCCTGCAGCAGCTTTTCCGGTGCGCCCTTAATGAGGCAATATGCTGCGCCGCCATCAGCGGGAGCAACCTGCGCCCAGGAATATTTATTGGCGCTGTTGAACGGAATAAAGCGTTGGCGCTGCGGCAGCTGCGGTAAACGATAAGCACCGACATAATTATTTAATGCTGCTTCTGTCATATTACCGCCGACAATCTTGCCGTCGGTAACGGTAGATGATGTATTGATCAGAACCTGCTGACAAGTCAGCTCCTTAAGACGTGCAGGCAATGATGTAAAATCAGTAATTTCCTGTAAATCGCCGGTTAAGAAGCGTACTACCTCCAGCTGTCCTTTAGTAATCGTGCCTGTCTTATCGGTAAACAGCAGGTTTAAGCTGCCTGCAGTTTCAATGCCGACAAGCTTACGCACCAATACATGGTCATGCAGCATTTTGCGCATATTGAGCGAAGAAACTATCGCAATCATCAGCGGCAGGCCTTCCGGTACCGCCATAACAATAATAATAATCGCCAAGATTACAGCCTGCACCAAATCGGCAATTACTGTTGTCATATCGGCAAAATAAGCTGCAAAGCTTCCTGCCAGATATATCTTATGCAGTATTACCGCAACGGCTATCAGTACACCGCCGGCATAACCGAATTTACTTATCTGCTCTGCCAGTCCTTTCAGTTTAAGCTTCAGCGGACTGTCACGTTCTTCATCCTTCAGCTCCTGCGTCAGCTGGCCGTAAACGGAATTATCACCGATCTTCACAGCCTGCATCACAGCGGTGCCTTCTACCACAACGCTGCCACGGAACAGCTTATGTTCATCCAGAAAATCAATTTTACCGTCATCCCATTGGAACTCAGCAGGTGCAACAGTTTTTTTAGCTTCCTCACTTTCACCGTTCAACGCTGCCTGATCCAGCTTCAGGGTTCCTTCCAGCAAAATACCGTCTGCCGGTATTTTATCGCCGGCCTCTAAAATAATTGCATCACCGACTACAACATCATCAATAGCAATTTCATGTGGCTCGCCGTCACGCCATACCTTGCAGCGGATACGGCTGGCCTCCTCCTGCAGCTTTTGAAAGGCATTCTCATTGCTGTATTCGGACCAGGTAGAAACAAAGGTTGCCAAAATAATTGCCAGAAAAATACCTATTGTTTCAATCCAATCGCCATGACCAAGATACACGAAAAAAGCATTTACCAGCAACGCTACTACCAGTATGCGGATAATAGGATCCTGAAAATTACCCAGCAGCTTGCTCCAAAATGTTTCCCGCGGCGGCTGCGTCAACGTATTATCACCGTACTTGCGCCGTGACTCTTCAATCTGCTCCTTGCTTAAGCCATATTTACTCATTTTCTTCCTCCTTTGACTTTACGTCTGCTACTTGTCGAAAATTGCGGTAAATCGTGCAAGTACACTCTTCACCTTATATTATATATTAAAAAAGGGCGAGACAATGCTGTAAAATAAAAATATTTTACAACAAAGTCTCGCCACTTAATTACAAAGCCGGATTCTTCCGAATCGTACTGACGGCAGTGTAAACACCAGCCCTAAAGCTTGTGCCGGCTACTCCCCTTATTTAAGAAAGTACCATATTTTTTTATTCAGCTTATTCAGCCCAAACAGCTTTCATCAGCTTAGGATATTCAGAGTTGAGGTGGTCAAAAATAACATCGATTACTGCATGAATCATTTGCGGTACGAATTGATCATCGGTAGAAGGAATGCAGCTTTCAATGATGATGTTGCCTGCTTCATCAGCATAATATTTGAATACCTTGTAGTTTTCGTTCAGAGCGTTCAAGTGTTCCAGAACTGCAGCTTTATTAGCTTCTTTAACCAAGCCTGCGCCTACGCGAACCTGCAGCATTACATAAATGCTGTCATCAATTACTAACATGGTCGGCAGATTTTGACCTTGGATGCCGATAGCGGAACGGAAAACAACAGGATGCATGAAGGATTCTTCCGGAACCTCGTCTGCTTTCGGAACTTCGAAAACATCGCTCCAGTTAATTTTATTTTCCTCAAGGAACTTTTGATACACTTCAGCTTTCTTATTCATCATAAGACCTCGCTTTCATCGTTATAATACTATTATACACTATTATCACTATGTGCGTACTTTTTTTATTAGTAAATATGTTTTCTTTACATAAAATTCACAGCTTATTCGGCCTTTAATTTGAGCGCAAAATCATAACCATACTTTTCCGCAGCCTCAATTTCAGCCTGCTGCGGTGTCCACTTGCAATTAAATCCGGGTTCTACTGCATCAAAGCAGCTTTTTGCGAGAAGCTCTTCCATATCCTTCTGCGCACCACCTGCCCAACCAAAGGTACCGAAGGCTGCAGCCTTTTTACCCTTAGCACCAAGGCCTTTAAGATAAATCAGCAAAGAGCCCATATTCGGCAGCATGCTGCAATTGAGCGTTGAAGATCCTGCCAAAAAACCGGAGGCGGTAAAAAGCTCTGCTGCTACCGTACTGTTGGGTGTAGCACCCATTTTAAATACTTTAACAACAATGCCGGCATTAGCTGCACCGCGCGCAATTGCCCGCGCCAGCTTTTCCGTACCGCCCCACATGCTGTCATAAGCAATAACAAGGCTGCCGTCCTGTACGCCGCTGCCCCATTCGCTGTAGCAGCGCAGGATATCGGCAATATGCTCGGTCCAGATAACGCCATGGGAAGGCGCAATCATTTTAATATCAAGACCGCCAAGCTTTTTCAGCGCATTGCCAATCAGCTTTGCATAAGGCCAAAGAATATTGGCAAAGTATTTTTTTGCTTCGTAGAATAACTCGTCCTGATTTACTTCAGAATCAAAGCGCTTGCTGGTAGCGTAATGCTGACCAAAGGCATCATTGGAAAAAAGAATTTTATCATGCTCACTATAGGTAGCCATACTGTCAGGCCAATGGAGCATTGCCATAGAAGCGAAGGTCAAGGTGCGCTTGCCGATATTTAAGGTTGCTCCGTCCTTAACAACCTCAAAAGCAAAAATATCTCCGTAATGCTGAATAGCCTCTTTTTTGCCTTGCATCGTAATATAGAACTTTGCTTTGGGGCAAGCCTTGGCTAACACAGGCATAGCACCGGAATGGTCAGGCTCAACATGGTTGATGACAATATAGTCAATGGAATCCAACGGTGTTACCTTGCTGATATTGGCAAGCAGCTCTTCGGTAAAAGGCGCTTTAACCGTATCAATCAAGGTGATCTTTTCATCCATAATCAGATAAGAGTTATAGGTTGCACCTCTCTCTGTTTTGTAGCCGTGAAAATCACGCACAGCCCAATCCTGAACACCAACGTCATAAATGTTTTCTGCAATTTGTAATGGGAACATAAGAAAACCTCCTTACAATTTTTCAAGAGTAACCTGACGAGTTGATTTATTTAAGCGTAAAACAAGCTCGTGATATTTATTCAGCGTACTACGATGACCGACACTTACAACAGTAGTCTGCTGTAAACGCTCCTGTAGCAGGCTGTACATATTCGCCTCAGTATCTTCATCCAAAGCAGAGGTTGCTTCATCCAGGAAAAGCCACTGTGGCTGCTGGATATGAGCACGTACAAAGGCCAAACGCTGCTGCTCACCGACTGAAAGCACATGGCTCCAATCAGCTTCCAAATCAAGCTTATCCTTAAGATAACCAATCTGGCACAAATCCATCAGATAAATCAATTCAGTATCATCTATAGGTTTATTTCCCGGGTAATTAAGTGCAGCACGCAGAGTGCCTAAAGGCAGATAAGACTTCTGCGGAATAAACATCAGCTTATCACGCTCCGGCAAAAAGATTTTGCCGTCGACGAATGGCCAGATACCGGAGATAGCACGCAGCAAGGTACTTTTACCACTGCCGCTGACACCCTTAATCAAAACATTATGTCCCGGATGCAGTGTAAAGCTGATATTTTCCAGGAGTGGCTTTCCGTCCGGCAAATTAATCTGCATATTGTCGACCTCAACAACATCGGCAGCAGCAAAGCGTTCCACATGAAAGCGTTCCGCCTGCTGATAAACATCATGCATATGATGGCCGAAGCAAGTTAAACGCATTACAACAGCCTGCCATTGAGCGATGCTGCTGTACATATCGACAAAATACGAAAGCGAATCCTGCACGCGGCCAAAGGCACTGGCAACCTGCATCAGTCCGCCAAGTGTTACTTCTTTCGTAAGATAACGGTTCATGGCTACAACAAAAGGAAAAATTATAGCGATTTGCGAATAACCGGAATTTAAAAAGACAAGCTGCTTCTGTTTATTAACCAGCTTCCAGAAGTTATCCAAAAGCATTTTAAAGCGTTGTTTGAATACACTGCCTTCCTGTGCTTCACCACGGTAGAAGGCAACGCTTTCCGCACTTTCACGCAGGCGAATCATACTGAAACGGAAATCTGCTTCATATTTCTGTTGGATGAAATTGATTTTTACCAGCTTACGACCGACAATGTGGGTAATATAGGTACCGATTAAAGAATAAAGCAACGATGCCCACAGCATGTAGCCGTTAATCGTCCACGTTTTACCCATAAAGGTAAAGCTAAGACTGCCGGAAAGATTGTATAAAATGACAACAAAGGATGCAAACGTACAAAATGCCTTGAGGATACCTATGCCAAAGCTTAAAGTCATTTCGACAAACTGACGCACATCCTCACTGATACGTTGGTCAGGGTTATCAGTATCCTTACCGAACATCTGCAAATTATAATAGGTTTTGTTTTGCAGCCAGATGTCAATAAAGCGTGTCGTCAGCCAGCGACGCCAATTTAAAATAAGCGTCTGCTGTAAATAATATGAGTATACTGCCAATAAGATATAAATGGCAGCTAGCCACGAAAAATGAATAAGCTCGTCAAAAATCTTCTTTGCATCATAGTTTTGTAATGCACTGTAAAAGCTGTTGTTCCACTGGTTAAGCAGAACAAGCATATAAACCACGCCGAGTGTCAGCGCTATAATACAGCCTAATAAAAAGAAAGCCTTTTTCTTCTCTTCTGATTGCCAATAGCTTTTCGTAAGATACCAGACATCCCTAAAAAACTGTCTGCTTAAATTAAAACGTTGCATATACTCAAGACTCCTCTTGTATAGAAATGCTATTCAATTCTTGAACAGTTCTTTTTTATTATACTATAAATATTAGTCTTAGAGTATCGCCAGCAATAAAATTTACATTTTAGATACAAAAAAGAGGCTGGGACAAAACCACCCTCTCAAACTAAAGA
>ULWG01029596.1_pt1 | contig 10551 bp, 10 predicted proteins | sample 1960141 | NCBI WGS metagenome assembly ULWG01 (sample SAMEA4835806, study PRJEB28245) | human gut metagenome | biome: gut microbiome; material: fecal sample | place: Denmark | collected 2008
GTTCTTGTCCTCTCTTCCTTAAAATGTATTCTCAAAGTCTTTCCTGCACCTGCTTTTGCAGCCGGTTTTCTATATCAGGAAACTTTCTCCCTTTTTATGGATCTTTACGATCCGGTTCTTATAGTCTTTTGCACACTCCAGTGCCTTAAACCGGTCTGTTACTTCAAAATCACCCCAGAAATGCATAGGGAACACCACATCGGCTCCCACCATTTTCATAAAGTCGTCCATTCCCAGATAGAAATCCTTTTCCTGTCTCGGATCAAGGAGCATAAAAGCCACATCTATATGAATGCCCTTCATCTTCTCCAGCTCTTTATGGAAATTTTCACTCATCCGCTTATTATCTGCTTCTGGTTCTCCTGCCCATACCCAGTTGTTCAGATCTCCTGCATGATAGATCCGCTTTCCTTCTGTTTCGATCAGAAACGCAACACCTTCATCTGTGGATTTAAAAGCCCGGATCTTCACACCGGATCCTCCTGTAAAAGGTGCTGTCAGTTCCAGTTCTTCTCCTGGACCGGTAAAATAGGTTTTTCCAAGGAATTCTTCCGGCACTCTCCGCTTCCAGATATCATCAGAAAGTACAAAACCAGTCTTTTTATGCTTTCCTGCCAGTTCAAAGATCACCGGTGAAAAATGATCTCCATGCCGGTGGCTGGCAAAAACCAAAAGAGGCTTGTCTTCCTTAAATTCCGGGAGTTCTCCTTCAAAATAGTCAAATAAAAAGTAATTTTCATCAGTCTCTACAAGGAAACTGCTGTGGTGGATATAAGTAACTTTCATGTTCTTCCCTCCAGACATCACAATGTTCTCTCTGAGAAGACATCACAATGTTCTCCGATTCTTATTATAAAAATACATGCAAACTGCTGTAGTACAGATGATCACATATCCGCAAAGACTAAGCATATCCGGCTTCTGTCCCAGGACCAGAAATCCCATAAGAGCTGAAAACATGATCTGCGAATAGTCAAAAACAGAAATTTCTTTTGCCGGAGCATAAAAATATGCTTTCGTCACAAAGATCTGACCGCCTGCACCGCCAAATCCGGCTGCGATCATAGCTGCAACCTGCCACCATTTCATAGGAGCAAAATGCCCAATAAGAAATGGCAGTGCAAACACACAGGTAAAGGCTGAGAAAAACATGACTATCAGCTTTCCATTCACCCCTCTTTTTCCCAGCACACGCACAAAGCTATAGGCTGCACCGGCTCCCGCACCTCCCAGCATTCCAATAAGCGCTGCCGGGTCTGTCATATTTCCTGTGGGTTTGATGATAAATAATGCTCCCATAAATGCTACTACAACTGCAATTCCCTGAAACAGGGTCAGTCTTTCTTTCAAAAGAAAATAAGAAAAAATAATAGTGAAGAAAGGAGACAGCTTATTTAACATATTGGCATCGGAAAGCACCAGATGGTCAATGGCATAAAAATTGCATACAATACCAACCGTTCCACAGATAGAACGCAGGAACAAAAACTTAAGATCCCCCTTGTGTATTTCCAGCTTTTCCGGCTTGCGGACCAAACCTGCGCCTACAATAAAAAATGCAAGCAAATTACGGAACAATATCTTCTGCATAGATGGCAGATCTCCCGCCAGCCGGACGCACAGCGACATAAAAGCAAAACAAAATGCCGCTGTCACAATACATAAAATACCTTTTGTCTTGGAATTCATATTTTTTCTTTTATCCCCCTTTTATTCCCCATGATAAAATGTTTTCCACTTTCCACTGAAAAACCGTGTAACAAAAAAGCTGATGCGAACGATCCAGTCTATGATCATGGCGATCCACACACCGATCGCTCCCAGACCCATAGCCACACCTGTTACATAGCTTAAACCAATACGGAAAATAAACATAGATGCAATGGATACACACATCGGAAATTTTACATCATTAGCCGCACGCATTACATTTGGAAGGCAGAAACCTGCCGGCCATAAAAAGATAGCACAGCCATTATGGATCAGGGCCAGAACAGCTCCTAAATGTCTTGTTTCCCCTGAAACTCCATACAACCGCAAAGTAACAGGCATGGTAAGGATCACCACCAGACAGCAGATTCCGTTAATGACATAAGTCAGCTTCATCATTTTCTTCGCATAATATTCTGCCTGTTCAAAATCCCCGGCACCGACACAGCGTCCAATTACTGTAATGATCGCCAGAGACATAGCCGTTCCCGGAAGAACGCCCATACTGTCCAGGTTATTTGCAATGGCATTTGCAGCGATCTGTGTAGTTCCAAACATGGCGATAATGCTGACTGTAAGCACACGGCCCAGCTGGAAGATACTGTTTTCAATTCCATTTGGGATACCGATATGTAAGATCTGCTTTACCATGCGCATATTCACGCCTTTGGTGGTTCCAATACGGATATCCAGCTTAGGATCCCGCAGTCTCCACATCAGGATAAAACATGCTGTCATACGGGAGATCAGGGATGCACCTGCCGCACCTGCCACGCTCCAGTGAAAGCCAAAGATAAACAGAGCATCTCCGATCACATTGATCACATTCATGATAATGGATGCCTGCATGGATATCTTAGAGTTTCCCATAGACCGAAACAGCGCCGCACAGGAGTTATACACAGCCAGGAAGGGATAGGAAATGGCAGAGATGGTCAGATAGATCACTGCATTTTTCATTACCTCTTCTGTAACGCCCTTATAAATAAGGTTTAAGATCTGCCAGCGAAACAGGATGCTTAAAGTCATGATCACCAGAGCAACCACACCTGTTACAAGGATCAGCTGGTCTGCTGACTGGCAGGCCCTATCTTTTCGCTTCTGTCCCAGATACTGGGAAGCAACTACCGCACCGCCGGTTGCCACAGCAGCAAAAATATTGATAATAAGCACATTGATAATGTCTACTAAAGAAACACCGGAGGTAGCAGCTTCTCCTGCACTGGATACCATCATAGTGTCTACCATACCAACGGAAACCGCCAGTATCTGTTCAATGATCAACGGAAAGATCAGCTTTTTCAGATCATTTCCGGAAAAAAGAGTCCCCACAGTTTTTGCTTTCCCCACTGTTTTCTCTTTTTGCATCATCATTTTCCCAGCACTTCTTTCATTTCATTTTCCTGGTTATCAAACAGGAGTTCTTTGTTGTAACGATAGTAGCGTTCACAGTTGTATTCCTTTAAAAATTCCACACTGGCTTCCCCTGTATTTAAACCGGTTACAAAGATCACCAGTTCCTGGCCATTTGCAAAGGCTGCCTCCATAAAATCAAAGGCATGTTCCAGCCGTTCCCCGCAGACCGTCTTTTTATCCTCATAGGCATCGCTTTTCTCCATAAACTGCTGCCGCAGCCAGTTCCAGCTGTCCTCCTTTTCCTGTAAGGACCGGGCCTTCATCTGCTGTACATACTGTTCTAAGAGTTCTTTTACTTTCCGGTAAATGTGATCCTGCCTGCGGTCTGAAAGCCCACTTTCTTTCTTGTGGATGCGGATGCTTTCTAACTCAGCGCCAATGCTTTCCAGGATCATAGCAGGCGCCAGGGCATGAACATCAGCACCATCCAGTTCCTTCTTAAACTGCTTTAACTGGGCCATTAAAAGAGTCATAGTCTCATTCATCCGCTTTAACTCCTTAAAGCCGTCTGTCAGCTTTGCAAGAAGAAGACCTGTTACTGCCATACGTTCATCAAAAGGTGCCTTCTGCAGCTTGTCGCAGACTTCTTCCCGGATAGTGCCTGAAAGGATCTCTTCCACCTGGTACTGATCCTGATATTTATAATAAAGTTCCAGATAATTTGCAAAATCCTTTGCAATCTTGGGATGCTGTAAATACTGCCCTACTACATCCCGGTCTGTCTTCTTTCCCAGTGTCTCATATACCTGGATCAGCTGGGATAGATCTTCCCAGCCTCTTGGAGTGGCAAAACGCTTGCCGTCTACCGTAGTCTCTACAGTACAGAAATACTGGGGACGGATGTTCAGATAGGACATAATAGCCGGGTGGATATTCTGTGCATAGGCGTATTCTTTCCACACATTTAAGTCCGGCTCAATAATGATCTTTTTAATACGGTCCAATGTGACCACATCAAATTCCCGGACGGATTTGTTGTATTCCGGCGGGTTTCCCGCTGCTACAATGATCCAGCCTTCAGGAACCTTATGGCTTCCAAAGGTCTTACACTGTAAAAACTGGAGCATGGTAGGCGCCAGTGTCTCCGACACACAGTTGATCTCATCAATAAAAAGAATTCCTTCTTTTAAGCCGGTCTCCCGGATGCGGTCATACACAGAAGCAATGATCTCGCTCATGGTATATTCTGTAACAGAATACTCTTTTCCACCATATATTTTATGCTCGATAAAGGGAAGACCTACTGCACTTTGCCGTGTATGATGGGTAATGGTATAAGCCACCAGTCCGATCTCACACTCCCTGGCGATCTGCTCCATGATCTGGGTCTTTCCTACTCCTGGAGGGCCGATGAGCAGTACCGGTCTCTGGCGGATCGCCGGGATCTTATATTCTCCAAATTCATCTTTTAAAAGATAGGCCGCAATGGTATCTTTTATTTCTTCTTTTGCTCGTTTGATATTCACTGGATCTGTTCCTTTCTTTATACTCACGAACCCCGTGCTGACGCACTCTACTGCCTGCGCTCATTAAACGTTTCTTCATCCAACACCACCCGCATGGCCCAGGCGGGAAAATCTTCTTCTGAAAACCTCTCCTTAATAAACACAAAGGCCACATCATAAGTGGGCGCTGCCACCGGATAAATGCCTTTTCCGTCTGTAAAATAAATAAGCCCCTTTAATCCATTTAACTGTCCTGTAACCTTCAGAGTATTGACATACTCAAAAGCCGGTCTGAAATCCGTTCCCCCGTATCCTTTGATCTGTAAATGTTCCATATAGGCTTTCAGATCATCAGCACAGGTAAGGATCACATCTGACTGCACCTTATCATCACACTGGATCACATGGATCTGTACCTTCCGGAAATAGGTTTCTGACTGGGAAAGTACATCATAGGTTTCCTCTAAAAACCGCTGTACCAGTTCCCCGGAACAGGACATACTGGTGTCAATGACAATGACAAACTGCTGGATCCTCTGCACTTCCCTGGTCTCCAAAGGCTCGATCAGGGGCATATTTCCATACAGCGAAAGACCGTAGGTGTAAAATGCCTGGTCAAAGGAGTCTGGATCTGTCTGCATTTCTTCCCTTAAAACAGCAAATTTCTTTAAAAACTGCCGGTAATCATACCGTTCTTCATTTTCCACCTGAATGGAGTCTAATAAGCTCTGTTCATTTTCTGACTCTTCCTCAGACCCCATAGTCTCCATCTGGGTCTGCATCCGCTCCCTGTTGTCATTCCACTGGTTCTGACGGGTCATAGCTGCTGACGGATCCGGTTCCTGCTCCCAGAGATCATGGTCATCTACATGAAACTCTGCTTCCAACTGCTCCATACGCCGTTTGGGAAGTTCCATCTCCATTAATGCATGATATACCCGCTCTGCTGTAAGAACTACCTTCCGCTCTTCCTCATTGGAAGCGCCGGTATTCTTATTTCCCGTAAGAAAGCGGCGCAGACGAAGATACATTTCTCTGCGCAAAGGACTCTGGGGAACATGGATGCATTTTTCATACATACCGTCCAACACAGACTCCATGGCAATATCACAGGCCAGATCCCACATTTTTTTCTCTCTGCCCTTTCTTGTATACAGATGACAGAACAGACAATGGAACAACGTGTGCAGATAATAACGGTTTACCACTGCCCTGCCCTTTTTGTAAAGACCTAAAAGAAATCCGGGACCATAATAGATCACCGCACCGTCGCAGGCCATTCCATTTCTGTTCCAGTCTGCTTCAAATCCAAGACTGCTTAAAGACACATCCAGGAAATGCATATTTACATACAGCTCATTTCTGGCCTGATATAAAATGCGGGTACATAACTCCACCTGGTCCAGTTCTTCTAATTGCCTCTGCCTGGTGGGATTTTCCATTACTGTGCGCCTCCATTCATCAGCCTGTGCTCTTCCCCAATTTCCTCATAGAGATGATAAAAGCTCCAGCCTGCATTCTGCTCTGTAACAATGGCTTTTAAATTGATCTTCGGCACCTTTGCCTTTCTCAGGTTTAAAAGAAGGGTGTCGATCCTGCGGCCTGTAAAGTCACGCATCACCAGCATCGGTTCTGTGATCTCAGGCAGTTTTTCTTCTGTTTCCAGCGTTTCTGATACTTCCCGCTTTTCAAATCCGGGCACACCTGCCAGATATCCCACACTTTCCAGTACCTGATCCGGGGCTACATTACGGATCTTCACCCCCATGCGCACCAGAACGCTTTTCATCATCATTTCCTGTTTCTTCATACGGGCATCTCCCGTACTGTAATACAATACCAGTTCCATGGCTGTCCTTTCTGCTGTCCGCTTTTTCTATTTAAAAAGCTGCTCACTTTCCAACATCAGTGTAAACGGGCCGTCATTTAACAGTTCTACTTTCATATCTGCGCCAAACTGTCCTTTTTCCACTACATCCACGTAATTTCTGCACCGCTCCATAAAATGTTCATATAAGTGCTCTGCCATATCCGGAGCGCCGGCTTTTACGAAACTTGGGCGGTTGCCCTTTTTGCAGTCCGCATATAAGGTAAACTGGCTGATGACCAACAGTTCTCCTCCTACGTCTGCCAGACTTAAATTGGTCTTTCCATTTTCATCTTCAAAAATACGCAGCTTACAGATCTTGTCTGCCATTTTGTCGGTGATCTCTTCTGTATCTGAATTTTCTACTCCTAAAAGGATCATAAATCCTTTTCCAATTTTTCCCAAAACTTCTCCATCTACTGTGACACTTGCTCTAGTCACTCTCTGCAGTACTGCTCTCACTGTATCTTCCTCCTATTTCATCACCTGCCTGATATATGTCAGTAAATTTTTCGCTACATCCGGCTGGTACAGCACTTCTTTTGCCCTTGTAGGATAATCGGTGATAATATTGTCTACGCCCATCAGGGCCATCTGTTCAATTTCAGAGCGGCTGTTTACCGTCCATACGTGGATCGCTTTACCATATTCATGAGCCGCCTGGATCTGCTTCTTTGTCACAAGGCTGGACCGGATGCTGATAAAATCCACAAATTCATTTTTATAATAAGAACCATAGGCTGCTGCCAGGATATAACCTGTTTTTAACTCCGGCTCTGCTTCCTTCACCCGTTTCAGATAATCCAGGGAAACAGAGGTGATCACACACTGATCTTCCATTCCCATTTCTTTTATCATTTCTGTTACTACCTCAGGAAGCGGGCTTTTGGTGCCTATGCTTTTTAATTCGATATTTAAGCGGATACGACCTTTGCAGGCTTCTAAGACTTCTTCTAAAGAAGGGATCTTCTCTCCTTCAAACCGGGAACTGAAATGGCTTCCCACATCTAACTGCTCTAACTCATCAAAGGTAAGGTTTTTAAGAGACACATCTACACCTGCCACACGGGACAGGTTCAGATCATGACAGACCACCGGCACGCCGTCTTTAGACAGCTGCACATCGATCTCGCTGTAATCTGCCATTTCACCGATTGCTTCTTCAATGGCTGCCATGGTATTTTCCGGTGCGTGTTTGGAGCTTCCCCTGTGGGCTGTGATCTCCACCTGGGACAAGATCGCCTGATCCGGCGAATTTCCATTATACACCATATCAAAAACCATGAAAGCGGCAATTCCTGAAAATACAGCTGTTAACGTCAAAAACCAGCGCTTTCTGGAATAGCCTTCCCTGTTTTTTGGAAAATCATATTCCTTTGCAGGAACTGGCACTGTGAAACCAAACTGATGATACAAAACTGTCATGGCTCCAAAATCCGTCACAACTGCCATCACAGAGCCTAAAAACAGGATCATCCATTCGATCCGGTAACTGACCGTTGCCATAACTGCGGTAGCTGTGTAAGCCTTTGCAAAAAGAGTTACCAGTATGGCGGCGATCACCATAACTGCCCCATAAAGAAGGACCAGCCCCAGGATCAGAAACAGGTTTAATACTACCAGCAGTAAGACCGCCCTGGGCCATTTTCCCTTTAAGATCTCCCGGCTTTCTCTGACTCCGTCCCTGAAATTTTTCTGTTCCAGCATACAGGCGAAAAACACCATCATAGCCGGGACAGAAAATACAGTCAGAAGAACGCATCCCACTACCAGAGCCATTCTGGTCCCTGCTGCGTGTAAGATCTCATATAAAACAAAGTTTACCGGCTTCATACGGGTCAGGATCCGTACCAGAAAATAACAGTTCATCAGGATATAATTTCCCAGAGCCGCTAACAGAAGTTTCCCGTTTTTTCTGCAAAGTTCATTCTTTGCCTTGGAAAGTCCTCCCAGGAAAATGGATACTGCACTGATCTTTCTTAAATAAATAGAAGAATGATACGCTGTTATCATTGCCCCTGTTTCAATAAGAAGAAAGATCATTCCAAGAAGAAGGATAAAGATCACAAAAGGAATAGTAAATGGATGCAGCAGAAAGGCCCTCAGATTGCCTATGGTAAGGTAACTGTACCCTGCCATATGCAGTGAGAACCTTAAAATACCATTTACCGTCTTAACATAGAATATACCTGCAACCAGCCGGTATAAGAAAGTAAATAATACCAGCTGGCGCAGGTTCTGTTTGATCACATTATCTGTTAATTTTAAAAATAATTTCATATTTATTCCCGATTTGGGTCTGTTTCCGGATGTTCTTTTGCATAGGCTGTAATTGCCTCATTTAAAGAAAACATCTTTTTATCCAGCATATCTACCACATCTGCACATTCTTTTAATTCCCGCAGCAGTCCTTCCGGCGCATTGCCCTCAAACTTATAGGCGATCTTATGCTCCAAGCTGGCCCAGAAATCCATTGCTACGGAACGGATCTGGATCTCCACCTTGGTCTGTACAGGTCCGTCAGCAAGATATACAGGAACTGTAACTACCATATGGTAACTTTTGTATCCGTTGGGCTTTGGATTTTGTATATAGTCTTTTACATGGAGTACGGTAATATCTCCCTGGGCTGCGATCATATCTGCGATCTGGTAAATATCAGATGTAAAGGAGCAGATGATACGGATCCCTGCAATATCGCTTAAATGATCCATCATATTTTCAATGGTCACTTCATAACCGTCTTTTTTCAGCTTCTTTACAATACTGTCTGCTGTTTTCAGCCTGGATTTAATATGTTCGATCGGGTTGTGGTCATAGCGGTTGACAAATTCGTTGTTCAGTATCTCGATCTTTGTATTCAGCTTCTTTAAAGCCGAGTCATACAGAAACATCACGGACCGCCACTGATCTACCTGATCTTTTGTTTTGGGGATTACTGACATCCCGGCCCCTTTCTACAGCTTCAGTCCTTTTAACAGATCTCCCAGTCCTGTTGTTGCAGCTGCTGTTTCTTTATAATCAAATGTTTCGTGTTCTTCTTCCTCAGTTTCCTGTTCGATTAGTGCCTTCATGCTCAGGCTGATCTTTCCGTCTGCAATAGAAAGGATCTTAACTTTTACAGTCTGTCCTTCTTTTAAGACTGCACCTGGATGTTTAATGCGCTGGGTGCTGATCTGGGAAATGTGTAACAGTCCGTCAATACCGTCTGCCAGCTTTACAAATGCGCCGTAGTCCTTAATATTATCTACAGTTCCTTCTACTACATCACCGGCCTTAAACTGAGCCAGACGCTCTTTACGCTGTGCTGCCTTCTTTTCTTTTTCTACTTCACGGCCGGAAAGAACTAATCTCTTCTTTTCCGGATCAACCGTGATGATCACTGCATCCACATGTTTTCCCTGCCAGTCTTCCAGTTTTTCAACATATTCTGTAGACAGCTGGGAAGCCGGGATAAATGCTCTTACTTCATTTACAAAAGCAACTACGCCGCCTTTTACTGCTTCAGCGATCTTTACATTTAATACAGTGCGGTCTGCCATCATCTGTGCAAACTCAGCCCACTTTTCGCCTTCTGCATCATCCGTTTCCGGAAGTTCAAAATGTCTCTCGTCAAATGCTTTATAAGATGCTTCCAGTTCTGCAGCATAGTCTTCCATGGTCTCTACTGGTGCTTCTGCTTTTACTTCTGCTTCCTGCTGTTTGTTCATTTCTTCGTTCATTGTTTTTTCCTCCGCTGTTCTATTTTCTAGCGTAAACTCATGACCCCCGCGCTGACGCGCTCCACTGTCTGCTGACGCAGACGGTTCATTCGTTAATGGTTCGTGAAAATCATCGGACGCGTCACTGGCGCCTCCTCGATATGCTAGGCAACAAATGTCTGCTTCGCAGCCGCTTGTTTTTCCCTTCACTCATTACATTATAACCTACCATAGTTACACATTTCCATAGTTTTCTTGGGAAAATTGCGCCAGTTTTTTCTTTTTTTCGCTCTTTTCTCCCTTAATTTGCTATGCTATACTTGCTCTAGTATATAATTTCATAATTTGATACCAGGGTCAAAAGATCTAAAATCCGACGCAAGCTTGCTTGCAGGAGGATTTTTGAACTTGG
>ULWG01009393.1_pt1 | contig 10505 bp, 10 predicted proteins | sample 1960141 | NCBI WGS metagenome assembly ULWG01 (sample SAMEA4835806, study PRJEB28245) | human gut metagenome | biome: gut microbiome; material: fecal sample | place: Denmark | collected 2008
GCCTCACGGGCGAGCGCACGATGATAGGCGTGATAGGCACATGCATCGAAGAGAACGAGGCGTTTCTCTACATGGCGAAGCATTTCGCGTCGAAGAATCTGCCCGTTCCGGAGGTTTATGCCCACAGCGACGACCGAATGGCATACGTGCAGCAGGACCTTGGCGACACGCTGCTTTTCAACGCCATCGAGAAAGGGCGCAAGACCACGGTGTTCAGCGAGGAGGAGAAGGCCCTACTGTCGAAGACTATCCGCCAGCTTCCCGACATTCAGTTTGCCGGCGCCGACGGTCTTGACTTCTCGAAATGCTACCCTTCGTCGGAGTTCAACGCCCGTTCGATAATGTGGGACTTGAACTATTTCAAATACTGCTTCCTCAAAGCCACCGGCATGGAGTTTCAGGAAGACCTTCTCGAGGACGACTTCCAACGCCTTGCCGACGTGTTGCTGCGCAGCTCCTCGGCAACGTTCATGTATCGCGACTTCCAGTCGCGCAACGTGATGATCAATGACGGCAAGCCGTGGTTTATCGACTTTCAGGGCGGCCGCAAGGGACCGGTGTTCTACGATGTGGCATCGTTTCTATGGCAGGCCAAGGCCAACCTTCCCGACAGCCTCCGCGGCGAACTGCTGGAGGAATATATCGACGCCCTGCGCAAATACACTCCCGTAGACCGCGACTATTTCTACGCCCAGCTGCGCCACTTCGTGCTGTTCCGCACGCTTCAGGTGCTCGGCGCCTACGGCTTCCGCGGCTACTTCGAGAAGAAGCCCCACTTCATCCAGAGCGTTCCGTTTGCCATCGCCAATCTCCGGCATCTTCTTGCCAACCCCTATCCGGAGTATCCCTACCTCTGCAAGGTGCTCAAAGAGCTTGTTGGCCTGAAGCAGTTTACCGACGACCTGCAGAAGCACACGCTCACGGTGCGCGTGATGAGTTTCGCCTACAAGAAAGGCATCCCCAACGACCCGTCGGGCAACGGCGGCGGCTACGTGTTTGACTGCCGCGCCGTCAACAACCCCGGCAAGTATGAGCGCTACAAGCCGTTTACGGGCCTCGACGACCAGGTGATAAAGTTTCTTGAGGACGACGGCGAGATACTCGAGTTTCTCGACCACGCCTATGCCCTTGTCGACGCCACGGTGAAACGCTACAAGGAGCGCGGATTCACGAATCTGATGGTTTGCTTCGGATGCACCGGCGGACAGCACCGTTCGGTCTACAGCGCGCAGCACATGGCAGAGCATATCAACAAGAAATTCAACGTCAAGGTGGAGCTCGTGCACCGCGAGCAGAACATCGAGCAGACGTTCAACGCAAAAATTTTCTAAGGATAAGAGGATGAAAGCACTGATTTTCGCAGCCGGCCTCGGCACGCGTCTGCGCCCGCTGACCGACAACCGCCCGAAGGCACTTGTCGAGGTGGCAGGACGGCCGATGCTCGAGCACGTGATACGCCATCTGATTTCATACGGCTTCACCGACATTGTGGTCAACATCCATCACTTCGGGCAGCAGATTGTCGACTTTCTGCGCGACAACGGCAACTTCGGGGTCAACATCCAGGTGAGCGACGAGCGCGGCGAGCTGCTCGACACCGGTGGAGGCATCTTGAAGGCGCGCCCTCTGCTCGACGACGGCGAGCCGTTCCTCGTGCATAACGCCGACATCATGACCGACCTCAATCTTGCCGACTTCTACAACTATCACCTCCACCATTCCGCCGACGCCTCGGTGCTCGTAGCCGAGCGCACTACATCGCGCTACTTCGTGTTTGACTCCAGCCGGCGTCTGCAGGGCTGGGAGAACGTCACCACCGGCGAGACGCGTCCGGAAGGGTTTGTGCCTTCCTCCTGTCAGCTCCAACTGGCTTTCGGAGGAGTGCATGTGATTTCGCCGACGGTGTTTGACGCCCTTGCCGGCTACACCGACGCGCATAAATTCTCGATTACGCCGTTCTATGTCGACATGTGCCGCCGTCTGAAAATAATGGGCTATATCCCCGACACGGCATACCGCTGGTTTGACATCGGCTCGCCCGAGAAGCTGGCGCAAGCCGAGGCGGCAATCACCGGCTCACGACAATAAACGCGGCAGCGGCACCCGTCAAGGATGCCGCTGCTTTTTTGTCAATCTTCCGTCACACGCATCCGAGGATGCGCTGCAGGGTTTCAATCTGATAGTTCCAAAGGTCCTTCGCCTCCTCCACATCGTCGGGCTCGGCGAAGTCGGTCACCGTGAGCATCGTCCCGTCGGTCAGCTCCGACTGCGAGATTCTCAACTCGAAGTATGATTTGTCGTTCTCCTCCGTCCAATGGTAGCGCACGAATTTGTCAGTGCGTATGGCAACAATCTGCACCGTCTGCTCCACACCGTTCCAATCCAGCACCACTTCCTTTCCCGTCTGCCTTGCGTTGTCGGCAAACCATTCCTTAAGTCCGTATGCAGTAGATATATACGACCACAGCATCGCCACTGGAGTGTTGCGCATGTCATACTCAATATGAAATTTCTCTTTGGTCATTGTCTGCGAGTTTAGTTTACGGGTGCTAAATAAGCACAAAGTTTACAATCTGCCAAAAGTTTATATAAAAATTTTATTGTCCGCATGCATTATATAGGGTGACAAATTGTCAGCGTTGTCGGATTGGCACGGGATATGCAAGGAAACTGATGTCGCAAAGGCGCAGACCAAAGCGGCGCAAAAAAGGAACAAAAAATAAAAAGATATTGATTATGGCAATTAAACCTTTGGCTGACAGAGTTCTCATCGAGCCGGCAGCCGCAGAAGAAAAGACAATCGGCGGAATCATCATCCCCGACACAGCAAAAGAAAAACCGTTGCAGGGCAAAGTAGTAGCTACAGGCAATGGCACAAAGGATGAAGAAATGGTTGTAAAAGAAGGCGACACGGTGCTTTACGGCAAGTATGCCGGCACTGAGCTGGAATACGACGGCAAGAAGTATCTGGTGATGCGCCAGAGTGACATTTTGGCAATCCTCGGATAATCAATTTATCAACAATCAAAAAAACGAAAAAATCATGGCTAAAGAAATCAAATTCGATATCAAGGCTCGCGAAGAGCTGAAGAAAGGCGTTGACGAATTGGCAAACGCCGTAAAGGTAACCCTCGGCCCGAAAGGCCGCAACGTGATTGTCGACAAGAAGTTTGGCGCACCCCACATCACAAAGGACGGTGTGACCGTTGCAAAGGCAGTGGAGCTTGAGGATGAGTTCCAGAACATGGGCGCACAGCTTGTAAAGGAGGTTGCATCGAAGACCGGCGACGACGCAGGCGACGGCACAACAACCGCTACCGTGCTTGCACAGGCAATCATCAACGTTGGCTTGAAGAACGTTGCCGCAGGCGCAAACCCAATCGACCTCAAGCGCGGCATCGACAAGGCTGTAGCCAAGGTTGTTGAAGGCATCAAGGCTCAGGCTCAGGAAGTTGACGACGATTTGGCGAAGATTGAGAATGTGGCTCGCGTTTCAGCCAACAACGACGCTGAAATCGGCAAGCTCATCGCCGACGCTATGGGCAAGGTGAAGAAAGAGGGCGTGATCACCATCGAGGAGGCTAAAGGCACCGACACTACAGTGAAGGTTGTTGAAGGCATGCAGTTCGACCGCGGTTATATCTCTCCTTACTTCGTGACCAACACCGAGAAGATGGAGTGTGAGATGGACAACCCATACATCCTGCTCTATGACAAGAAAATCAGCGCGTTGAAAGATATGCTCCCAGTGCTCGAGGCAGTGGCACAGAGCGGACGTCCGTTGCTCATCATCGCAGAGGACGTAGACAGCGAGGCATTGGCAACATTGGTTGTCAACCGTCTGCGCGGCTCTCTGAAGATTTGCGCAGTGAAGGCTCCGGGCTTCGGCGACCGCCGCAAAGAGATGCTCGAAGACATCGCAATCCTTACCCACGGCGTTGTAATCTCTGAGGACAAGGGCTTGAAGCTCGACATGGCTACCGTAGACGAGCTCGGCTCGGCTGAGAAGGTGACTGTCGACAAGGAGAACACCACTATCGTCAACGGCAACGGCGACAAGGAGCTTATCGCCGAGCGTGTGGCACAGATCAAGGCTCAGATTGAGAAGACCACAAGCGACTACGACCGCGAGAAACTTCAGGAGCGTCTTGCCAAGTTGGCAGGCGGCGTGGCAGTGCTCTACGTCGGCGCGCCATCAGAGGTTGAGATGAAGGAGAAGAAAGACCGCGTAGACGACGCGTTGAGCGCAACACGCGCGGCTGTGGCTGAAGGCATCGTTCCTGGCGGTGGCGTGGCATATATGCGCTGCGTTGCGGCTCTTGAGAACTTCCACGGCGACAACGACGATGAGAACACCGGTATCCAGATTGTGAAACGTGCCATTGAGGAGCCGTTGCGCCAGATTGTTGCCAACGCAGGTCTGGAAGGCGCCATCATCGTTCAAAACGTCAAGGACGGCAAGGGCGACTATGGCTACAACGCACGCAGCGGCAAATATGAGAACTTCTTCGAGAGCGGAGTCATCGACCCGGCTAAGGTGACGCGTGTGGCTCTTGAGAACGCAGCGTCGATTGCAGGTATGTTCCTGACAACAGAATGCGTAATCGCCGAGAAGAAAGAAGAAAATCCGGCTCCGGCAATGCCTGCCGGCGGCATGGGTGGAATGGGCGGCATGATGTAAGCCTTTTCCCCTTATAAATAAGAAAGCATCCTGACCGATTTGGTCAGGATGCTTTTTTTTGTGCGCTTGACGCTTGTGTCAGTCGAAGATTTTGTCCCAGTCTTTCCACACGGGCTCATAGCCGAGGGCGCGGATTTCGCTGGTGACGGCTTTCGGCGAGCGCTCGTCGCTGACGTGGAACTGCTCGAGCGAGTCGGGCTCTGCGGCGTAGCCTCCCGGGTCGGTCTTGCTTCCGGCACTCATCGATGTGACACCGAGCTTCATCATGTTTGCGCGGAACTGCGGGTTCTCGCGCGTAGAGTATGAGATGTCGACGTCGTGGTCGAAGATTCGGAATGCAAACGTGAGCTGCGCCAGCTCCTTGTCGGTCATCGTCACGTTTGGCTGGAATCCGCTTTCCGACGGGCGCATCCGCGGGAAGTTGACGGAGTAGCGCGTCTGCCAGTAGTGCTTCTGCAGGTAGCGCAGGTGGTGGGCCATCATTGTCACGTCGGTGCGCCAGTCCTCAAGGCCGATGAGCACCCCCATTCCGATTTTATGCACACCCGCATGTCCCATACGGTCGTAGCCGTTGAGCCTCCATTCGAAGATAGACTTCATGCCCTTTGGATGGTACACGTTGTAGCGCGCCTTGTGGTAGGTTTCCTGGAAGCATACCACACCGTTGAGTCCCGACTTCGTGAGCCGGTAGTAGTCGTCGGCCTTCAGCGGCTGCACCTCGATTGAGAGGTTGTTGAAGAACGGGCGGGCTATGTGGAGAGCGTTCTCCAGATAGTCGACTCCGGCAACCGCAGGCGCCTCCCCTGTCACGATGAGCAGGTTTTCAAACGGGCCGAGTTTCCGTATCGCCTTGCATTCCTCGAGAATCTGCGCGTCGTTGAGAGTGGTGCGCGTGAACGGGTTGTTGTGGTTGAAACCGCAGTATACGCAGAAGTTAGTGCAAGCGTTGCTCAGGTAGAGCGGGATGTACATGCTGATGGTTTTTCCGAATCGTTCCTGCGTGTATTTCTGCGACAGGCGCGCCATTTCCTCGAGATGCGGCACGGCAGCCGGCGAGATGAGCGCCATGAAGTCGTCGACGTCGAGGCGCTCCTTCGCGAGCGCCCTCACCACGTCGGCGTCTGTCTTAGAGGCAATTTTTTGGGTTGTCTCGTCCCAACTTATTTTCTCTAATACGTCTGAAAACATTTATCAATCTTTACAAATTTCGTCTGATATTTTTTGCGTTATGCGCATTGCGCAGAAGTTAGGTCCGCACATGGTGCAGAATTTGTCGTCCGTGCCGCGGCTCTCCACGTAGTACTGCTTTGCGCGGGCGGGGTCGAGCGACAGGTTGAACTGGTCTTTCCATCTGAATTCGAAGCGCGCCTTGCTCATGGCGTTGTCGCGCACGTCGGCACCCGGCAGTCCTTTTGCCAAGTCGGCGGCGTGGGCAGCGATTTTGTAGGCAATCACTCCGTTGCGCACGTCTTCCCTGTCGGGGAGTGCGAGGTGTTCCTTCGGTGTGACATAGCAAATCATCGCCGTTCCGAGCCATGCAATCTGAGCGGCACCGATTGCCGATGTTATGTGGTCGTAGGCAGGCGCGATGTCGGTTGTGAGCGGGCCGAGGGTGTAGAACGGCGCACCGTGGCAAGCCTCCACCTGTTTGTCCATATTCTCCTTGATTTTCTGCATCGGCACGTGTCCCGGGCCTTCGATTATCACCTGCACGTTGTGTTTCCACGCCTTTTCTGTCAGTTCGCCGAGCACGTCAAGCTCGAGAAACTGCGCGCGGTCGTTGGCATCGTGGATAGAGCCAGGGCGCATACCGTCGCCGAGCGACAGCGCCACGTCGTATTTCGCCACGAGGTCGCAGATTTCGTCGAAGTGGGTGTAGAGGAAGCTCTCCTCGTTGTGGATTACGCACCATTCCGTCATGATGCTTCCGCCGCGCGACACGCATCCCGTCAGACGGCTGCCCACGAGTTTGGCATGCTCGCGCAGCACACCGGCATGGATTGTGAAGTAGTCCACTCCCTGCTCGCATTGCTCCACGAGCGTGTCGCGGTAGATTTCCCACGTCAGCTTCGCCACGTTTCCGTTCACCTTCTCAAGCGCCTGATAGATAGGCACCGTTCCCATCGGCACGGGACAGTTGCGCACAATCCATTCACGCGTTTCGTGGATGTGTTTTCCTGTCGAGAGGTCCATCAGCGTGTCGCCGCCCCAATAGCAGCTCCATATTGCCTTGTCGACCTCCTCCTTGATGCCCGAAGAGAGCGCGGAGTTGCCGATGTTTGTGTTCAGCTTCACGCTGAACGCCTTTCCGATGATCATCGGTTCAGCCTCCGGGTGGTTGATGTTGGCAGGGATAATAGCCCGTCCCGCCGCCACTTCCTGACGCACGAACTCCGGAGTGATGTAGGTTTCGATTCCCAATTGCTTGTTGTTAAGGTTCTCGCGTATAGCCACATACTCCATCTCGGCAGTCACCACTCCGGCTTTTGCGTAAGCCATCTGCGTGATTTGCTTGCCCGGCAACGCCATGCGCGGGTTGTGGCGCACGGGGAATCGGATATCGTCGAGCGAGGCATCGGCGAGCCGCTGGCGTCCGTATTCGGACGAGATGCCGTCCTGCAGAGCCGTGTCGGCGCGCTGCTCAATCCATTTCTCTCTCAGCCGTGGGATGCCCTTGTTGATGTCCACCTCCACGTTGGGGTCGGTGTAGACGCCGCTTGTGTCGTTTACCACGACAGGGGCGTTTTCGGTCATCACCTTCTCGCCGTTGACGATTTTCACCGTCGGAGTCAGCTTGATGCGGCGCATACCCACCTTAATCGGGTAAATCGAGCCGTCGACATAGATTTTTTCGGAATTCGGATAAGAATTTACGTTGATATCTGTAAGTTCCATATTAATAAGTTTTTTGTTGATTATTATTCATCAAGAAATGCAGTCAGAGGGCTGCTTGCCTCGGCGTGGTCCGACTGGTTTCCGAGTCCGGCAAGGTAGGCAGTGCGTCCAGCCTCCGTGGCGAGGCGGAAAGCGCGCGCCATAGCCACCGGGTCGCCAGCCACCGCGATAGCCGTGTTGACGAGCACCGCGTCGGCACCCATCTCCATCGCCTCGGCAGCATGCGACGGCGCTCCGAGTCCGGCGTCGACCACCACCGGCACGTTTGTCTGGTCGATTATTATTCGGAGCATCTCGCGCGTTGTCAGTCCCTTGTTGGTTCCGATAGGCGCTCCGAGAGGCATCACTGCCGCCGTGCCCACGTCTTCCAGCCGTTTGCAGAGCACGGGGTCGGCTTGGATGTAAGGCAGCACCACGAAGCCGAGTTTGGCGAGTTTTTCGGTGGCCTTCAGCGTTTCTACCGGGTCGGGGAGCAGATATTTAGGGTCGGGGTGGATTTCGAGCTTTATGAAGTTTGTGCCGAAGCAGTCGCGCGACAGCTGAGCCGCCAGCACCGCCTCGTCGGCGTTGCGCACGCCCGATGTGTTGGGCAGGAACTGCACGTGCTCGCGGTTTATGTGTTTGAGCATGTCGTCAGAAGCGGCGTCGCTCGTGTCGAGGCGTTTCATCGCCACGGTAATCATTTCAGAGCCCGACTCCAGGATAGCGTCGAGCATAGCATCGTTTGAGGAGAACTTACCAGTTCCGACAAACAGACGGGAAGAAAATTCTCTTCCACCGATAGTCAATTTGTCCATTTTTTTTATTCGTTATATTGTCGTTCTACAATTTTTTCAAGTATGCTGATCATGTCGGCGGTGTGCTTCGCCATGTTGTCGGCGTTTATCAGCTCGCCCGACACGGCAATGCCTCTCACACCGGTTGCCATCACGTCCTCGATGTCGGCGATCGTGATGCCGCCTATTGCCACCACCGGCAGGTTGATGCTCGCGTCCTTCATCCGCGCAATGATGTCGCGGTAGCCGTCAAGTCCGAGCACGGGGCTCAGTTTCTGCTTCGTGGCGGTGAAGCGCAGGGGTCCGAGTCCGATGTAGTCGATGTCGAGATGGCGCAGCGCCTGCACGTCGTCAAACGTGTTTGCTGTTGCACCGATAATGAAGTCGCCTCCGAGGATTTCGCGCGCCTCGTCGGGGTGCATGTCGTTTTTTCCAAGATGCACGCCGTCGAGCTGCAGCTCCTTGGCGATGTCGACATGGTCGTCGACCACGAGGATGCAGTCGTCGACTTCGGCGCAGATTTCCTTTGCGCGCTTTGCCGTGGCGACAATCTCATCGCGAGTGGCGTCCTTCATGCGCAGTTGCACCCACCGGCATCCGCCGTCGACGGCTTGCCTTATCTCCTCCTCTATTGTCATCCGGGAGGATGGATGTGTTATGAATTGCAGCATATTCTTATATTATTTTGTTACGTTGTTCTACAATAAGCTCCACGCGCCGGCAGAACTCCTCTGCGCCTACGCCGAACAGATACCCAAGGAAGGCGCATCCTCCGAAACCCACGTCGGCGAGCCACTGGATTCTGCCGGCGGTCACGCCTCCGAGCGCCATCACCCTCGCGTCGACGTGTCCGCGCAGCTGCTCCTCGCTGAAATGCGAGGCGTAGCCCTGCTTGCTGATGCTGTCGAACACGGGGCTAAGAAACACGTAGTCGAGCTCTCTGCTTTCAGCCACCTCCTCCAGCGAGTGGCAGCTGCGGCTCACGGCGCCCTTCCATCCTTCCGGCACCCTCGGCGACCTCTTGTTGAGATGCACCCCGCCGATGCCCTTTTCGGCAGCCACGTCGGGGAAATAGTGCATCGCCAGCCGGTCGGCAATGCCCGCCGGCAAGGTGTCGACATAGCCACGCATCTCCTCCTCTCCGCAGCGTGGCTTGCGCAGATGCACGGCGTCGAAACCGGCGTCTAACAGGTGTGTTATGCGCCAAGCCTCGTCGGGCAGCGTCAGCTCGGGCGTTATGGCAATGAGTTTGAACGCCATGGGTCTACCCTCCGTAGAAAGCCTTGATGACGAGCACCGTGTCGCCGTCGTGGAGCGCAGTGGCGTCATATTCGGTCTTCGGCACCATCTGTCCGTTGACCGCCACGGCGATGTTGACCGCCGAGATGTTTTTTTTGCCGAGCATACAGCTCACGGTGGCACCGTCGTCGAGAAGCAGGCTCTCATCGTTGAATTTTACAGTAATCATATCGTTTTCAGTTTGTTAGGGTTAAACAGATGGTTCACCGGACCGTGTCCGCCGCCCACAACGACACCGGCACCGGCGACGAGCGCGCTGTGCAGATAGTTTTTGGCGCAGCCCACGGCCTCGGCCAGCGGTAATCCCAGAGCGAGGAAAGAAGCGACAGCCGACGACAGGGTGCATCCCGTGCCGTGGGTGTTGACCGACACGACGCGCCGGCTGCTGTATTCGCGGAACTCCCCGTCGGCAAACAGCACGTCGACAGCCACATCGCCGTCAAGATGTCCGCCTTTGACGAGAGCCGCGCGGCATCCCTTCTCCACGATGCACCGCGCCGCCTCGCGCGCCGGCGCGATGCCGTCGATGGCGATGCCCGTCAGATGCTCCGCCTCCATGAGGTTTGGCGTCAGCAGCGACGCGAACGGGAACAGTTTCTCCTTTATGGCTTCGACGGCGTCCTCCTCGATGAGCCGGCTTCCGCTTGTGGAAATCATCACAGGGTCGAGCACCACGTTTTGCGGACGCCAATGGCAGAACCTGTCGGCAACCGCCTCCACGATGCTCCGCGAGTAGAGCATCCCGATTTTCACCGCGTCGGGGCGCAAGTCGGAGAACACGGCATCAATCTGCCGCGCCACCATGTCGGGGTCGATGCCCTGCACGCCGTCGACGCCGAGCGTGTTTTGCGCCG
>ULWG01002843.1_pt1 | contig 10475 bp, 5 predicted proteins | sample 1960141 | NCBI WGS metagenome assembly ULWG01 (sample SAMEA4835806, study PRJEB28245) | human gut metagenome | biome: gut microbiome; material: fecal sample | place: Denmark | collected 2008
CTTGTTAGACAATGACACTTTTGGAGTGTCAGAGTGTCTAAGTTGAGTGTCTAAGTCGTTCTCTGAAGTGTCTAAGTCGATGCCAGAGTGTCTAAGTCGAGTGTCAGAGTCTTGGACTTGATTACTTTTTTCCTCGACTTGGTTACTTTCACCCTCGACTTGGTTACTTTCTTCTCTCCAAACTGTGATGACAAATTCCTGTGCCTTGTCATTATTCGTAAACGTGACATTGATATCTTCGTCCAGTGCACGAATGATGCCACTGCCCACACCAGTGTATGGCAGCAAGTATATAGCATTGTTAAAAAGGAACATATTGCGAGGCATAGAGGTTCCTGCCTTGATGTCATCAATAGTGAGTCCGTTAGGCAATGCACCAGGACTGTGAATCTCAACACGATTGTCGAAAATGAAAATGCGAACAGGGGCTTTCATGTTCAACGAGCGATGTACAAGGCTGTTTACCGTGAACTCAACCAAGCTTGTGTAAGGTATTTCCAACTTACCCATGCTGTTGAATTCATCTCAATAAGTATATTAATAAGGTAGCGTCACCTTGAACAGCGGATTGTCTACATGCTCCTTGCGTATAACGTCTACAAGTTCGGCTACGTTGTCGGGATGCGCAGCGCTCACGTCGTTGTCCTCGTGCAGATCGGTGGCGAGGTTGTACAGGCGCGGCTTGCCCTTTACGACAATCAGCTTCCAGTCGCCACGGCGCACAGCAATTTGGTCGGTCTCGTGGAACTCCCAGTAGAGATGGTCGTGCTTCAGCTGCTTGGCATCGTCGCCGAGGAGCGTCGGAGCGATGGAGAGTCCGTCGAAGCCGTCGCCCGCGAGCTGGCGGTTGGTGTAGCGCTTGCGGAAGTTCTTCACGCCGGCGAGGTCGCAGAACGTAGGCATGAGGTCGTAGAAGGCGAACTGCAGGTCGTTCACCTCGCCCGCCTTGACGTGTCCGGGCCACCATGCGATGAACGGAATGCGTATGCCGCCCTCGTAGCACTGACGCTTGAGTCCGCGCAGCTTGCCGTCGCGTCCGAAGAATTCGGGGTCGGCACCGCCCTCCTCATGAGGTCCGTTGTCGGAGGTGAAGATGACGAGCGTGTTCTTGTCGAGACCTTTCTCGCGCAGCTTCGCCATCACCTCGCCCACGTACTGGTCGAGACGCGTTATCATTCCGGCAAACTGTGCGTGGGTATGCTCCACGGCGTTGTAGCGCGAGCCTTCCTGTCCGCCCCACGTCTTGTCGACGAAGAACTTCTTCTCGTAGTCCTCCACGATGCTGTCGTAGGGCTGTGCCAGTTCGGCGTGAGGCAGGGTGTACGTGAGGAAGCCCACGAACGGCTTCTTGCCGTCCTGCTTGTCAATCCATTCGAGCGCCTTGTCGTGAATGATGCGTGCCGAATACTGCTGGCGCTTATGGTAGTCGCGTCCGAACATGGGGTACTGTATGTTCTGCTCCATCACCTCGCGCACTACTGCCGTGTCGCCCATAGAGCGCGAGTAGCGGTTGAGGAAGTTGGGATAATACAGATGCGCCTGAAACTGGCAGATGTAGCCGTAGAACTCGTCTACGCCGCGCTTGTCGGGCGTAGAGGGCGAGCCTTCGTAGCCGCCAGCCCACTTGCCGAAGACACCTGTGGTGTAGCCGTGATCCTTCAGCATCTCGGGCAGAATCTTGTGCTGCGGATCGTAAGGCTCCTGACCCACAACAGCAAAGTCTACGTTGTTGCCGTACATCACGGTATGCTCAGCAGACCAGTATTCGCGATTGCCGCGCACGTGTCCGTGACCCGAATGCTGACCAGTCATTATCGAAGCGCGCGAGGGCGCAGACACCGGCGAACCGGCGTAAGCCTGCGTGAAGCGCATGCCCTCCTCAGCCATGCGGTCGATGTTGGGCGTGCTGATATAGGGCTGTCCGTAGCAGGCGAGGTCGCCGTAGCCCATGTCATCGCACAATATGAATATAATGTTGGGTTGTTTCGGCTGCACACGCTTTCCAGGCGCCTTCGCAGCCACGAGCGTAGGCACTACGGAGAGGGCGGCGCTCGCTAAGAGAATATTCTTGTTCATCGCGAAATATGTTGTTTTAGATTAATCGATTTGTTTTTATAGTCTAAAATTACAGCAAATAATCCGAACGCCAAAATCATTTGACTACAAACACATAAATTAAGCCGTTTTTACTCCGTTTTTCAGATAAAAAACATTACTTTTGCATATAGATTTTGCGTGGAAGCGCACATATTAACCTGAAACACTATAAACAACAATGAGAGAGAAAATTGATTGCTTTCTGCCCTGCAACGATGTAGCCGAGATTGCCGACTCGCTGCAGACGCTGAGCCAAAGCAAGACTACACAGCATATAAACCTGCTCGTGAGCGACGCAAGCGACATCTGCGCGTGCGGCGACTCGGACAGCATCAGCGACTGCACCGTGATAACCATAGACGGACTGACGTCGACAAAGACGCTGCTCACCATCGAGGAGCATACCGACGCCGAGTACGTGCTGCTGAGCCTGAAGCACACGCCGGTGAGCCTCGGACTGCATGCGCTCGACCGACTGCTGCGCGTGGCTACCGACAGCAATGCGGGCATGGTGTACGCCGACTGCTACATACAAAAGGACGGCGTGCAGGAGAAACATCCTACCATCGACTATCAGACGGGCAGCATACGCGACGACTTCGACTTCGGACAGCTCGTGCTCATACGCGCATCGCTGCTGCACGAGTACGCGGCGAAGCAACAACTGACCGACTACAAGTGGGCGGGCTTCTACGACCTGCGCCTGTACATCAGCCGCAAGTCGCAGATTTTCCATCTTAACGAGTATCTGTACACGCAGGTGGAGACCGACTCGCGCAAGAGCGGCGAGCGCCAGTTCGACTACGTCAACCCGCGCAACCGCGAGGTGCAGATAGAGATGGAACAGGCGGCTACGAAGCACCTCGACAAGATTGGCGCTACGGTAGACACGTCGAAGTATATGAAGCCCGACTACAGCGAGCAGGACTTCACGTACGAGGCTTCGGTGATTATACCTGTTTTCAACCGCGCCAAGACCATCGCCGACGCTGTCGGATCGGCTCTCGCACAGAAGACTACATTCAAGTATAACGTAATAGTGGTGGACAACCACTCTACCGACGGCACTTCAGACATCCTCGAAGCGGCTGCTGCCGAGGACAAGCGCCTCATACATATCATACCCGAGCGCACCGACCTCGGCATCGGCGGTTGCTGGAACGTGGCTGTAGACGACGCACGCTGCGGACGCTTCGCCGTGCAGCTCGACAGCGACGACCTCTACTCGTCGCCGCAGACGCTGCAGCGCATCGTCGACGAGTTTCACAAACAGGGGGCTGCGATGATTGTGGGCTCGTACCGCATGTGCAACTTCCAGCTCGAGACGCTCCCGCCGGGACTTATCGACCACAAGGAATGGACCGACCAGAACGGACCGAACAACGCGCTGCGCATAAACGGACTCGGAGCGCCGCGCGCTTTCTTCACGCCTATCCTGCGACAGATTCAGTTCCCGAACACTTCGTACGGCGAAGACTACGCTCTCGGACTCGCCTTCAGTCGCAAGTACCGCATAGGCAGAATCTTCGACGAGCTTTATCTGTGCCGCCGCTGGGACGGCAACAGCGACGCCGCCCTCAGCATAGAGCGCCAGAATGCCAACAACCTGTATAAGGACCGCCTGCGCACGCTGGAGATTGCGGCGCGCCAGCAACTCTCCGAAGGCACCGCAGACGCCTCAGCCGACAGTTCGCTGCAGCGTTTCTTCAACCGCCAGCTGGAGGTGTGGGAGGATGCCAGACAGCACTTCCACGACCTGCGCAACGTGAAGACACGCGAGTTGTCGTGCGGCGAGATTACGCTCAAGCTGCAGTTCAACCCTGCACGCATCGTCTCTACGGGCGCAAATATCGACCGCAAGACCATCGCCGAGCGTCCCTGCTTCCTCTGCGAGCAGAACCGACCGAAGGAGCAGATGCAGAAGCAGGTGGACAAGAACTTCACGCTGCTCGTCAACCCCTTCCCTATCATGCCGCAACACTTCACCATTCCGCTGCGCACGCACCGTCCGCAGAGCATCGGCATGAACTATGGCGAGATTTACCGACTGCTCAATGCCTATCCGACGCTGACGGTGTTCTATAACGGACCGAAGTGCGGCGCGTCGGCTCCCGACCACATGCACTTCCAGGCTGTATGTTCGGGCATGCTGCCGCTGCAGACCAACTGGCCCAGACTGAGCCGCGACACCGAAGTACTCATAAAGAACGACGAGCGCGGCGCGATAACAGCCGTACGCGGCTTCGCCGTGCCCGTATTCTCTATACGCACTACCGACCAGCACACGGGCGAACAGCTCTTCCGCAAGCTCTATTCGGCGCTGCCGATGCACGGCGGCGATACCGAGCCGATGATGAACATCATAGCATGGCGCGACGGCGACGACTATCAGGTGGTGGTGATACCACGCACGAAGCATCGTCCCGACTGCTACTTCGCCGACGGCGAGCAGAAGCGCCTCGTCAGTCCGGGTTCGCTCGACATGGCGGGCTTCATCGTCACACCACGTAGCGAAGACTTCAATACGCTCAGCGCAGACGAAGCTGTAGCTATCTTGAAGGAGTGCGGCATGGACACGGCTACGTTCAACGAGACAGCCGAGAAGCTGCGCACACTTGCAGCGGGCAACCTCGCTTCTAACACCCACTTCGCAGGCAAGCAGCCGAACGTATCGGTAGGCATCGTGAGCGGCGCGAAGATATCCTTCTCGCTCAACAAGCCGTACATGGCTAAGGGCAACCTGATTGAGGGCGAGCAGGTGGTTGAGTTCCATGAGGGCGGCATCCTGTGGAACGGCAACCAGTATCGCGAGCTTACTTTCCATCCGCAGCAGAACGACGCCTCGTTCTCGCTGCACGACGTCACAATCGGCGTCAACTTCCACTGGGAGCGTCAGGAGACGCAGACCTTCCTGGGCACACTGCGCCTCGTGGTAGACTCAGACCGCGTCTGCGCCATCAACGAACTGCCCGTGGAGTCGTATCTTGAAAGCGTCATCTCAAGCGAGATGAGCGCCACATCGAGCCTCGAACTGCTCAAGGCGCACGCCGTCATCTCGCGCAGCTGGCTGCTTGCGCAGATAGAACAGCGCCACAAGCAGCAGACGGGCGCCGGAGGCAGCGGCTTCTTCTCGTTCATACGCAAGGACGACGAGCTGATAAAGTGGTACGACCGCGAAGACCACACCATCTTCGACGTATGCGCCGACGACCACTGCCAGCGCTATCAGGGCATCACAAAGGCTACGAGCAAGCATGTGGCGGAGGCTATACACGCCACACGCGGACAGATACTGATGGACAACGACGAGATATGCGACGCACGCTTCAGCAAGTGCTGCGGCGGTGCGACGGAGGAGTTCCAGTATTGCTGGGAGAACGTGAAGAAACCATATCTTGCGGCAATACGCGACGTGGCTGACGCAAGCTCTTGCGGATGCAACAACGCCGCAGCCGCAGAACTGCCCGACCTGACCGTAGAGGAGAACGCTGAACGCTGGATTCGTACAGCGCCGGAGTCGTTCTGCAACACCGACGACAAGAAGATACTCTCGGAAGTGCTCAACGACTACGACCAGGAGACGACCGACTTCTATCGCTGGCACGTCACATACACGCAGGACGAGCTGAAGAGCCTCATCACAGAGCGTCTGAAGATGGAGTTCGGCGACATTCTCGACCTCGTGCCGGTGGAGCGTGGCAGCAGCGGACGTATCTGCCGCTTGAAGATTGTGGGCTCGGAGCGCACCTTCACTATCGGTAAGGAACTGGAGATACGCCGTACGCTCAGCGATACGCATCTCTACAGCAGCGCGTTCGTAGTTGACAAGGAGGACATAAAGGACGGCGTGCCGCAGACATTCCGACTCACGGGTGCAGGCTGGGGACACGGTGTAGGACTCTGCCAGATTGGTGCCGCAGTAATGGGTGCCAAGGGCTATAACTACGACCAAATCCTGCTGCACTACTATCGCGGAGCGGAGATAAAGAGGATATATAAGTAGTTTTGAATTTTGAGTTTTGAATTTTGAATTGTGCGCTACGCGCATTTTGAATTGTTCAATTTTGAATTAAGAATTCGCAACTCATAATTCATAAATTCAAAACTCAAAACTCATAAACTCAAAATCGCAGGCGAAGCCGAGAATAACTCAAAATTCAAAACTCAAAATTCAAAATTCAAAATTGCCAAAGGCAACAATTCAAAACTCAAAACTCAAAATTCAAAATTGAAAAAGACAAATCCGTGGGCATGGATTCCCACACTATATTTCGCAGAAGGCCTGCCCAACGTTGTCGTTACAGCCCTGTCGGTAGTCATGCTGATGCAGATGGGACTGAGCGACGCTGAGGTAGGACTCTACACGGGCTGGCTGGCTCTGCCGTGGGTGGTGAAGCCGCTATGGAGTCCGTTCATCGACCTGCTGAAGACAAAACGCTGGTGGGTGCTCACGATGCAGCTGCTCATGGGCAGTGCGCTGGCTGGCATCGCTTTCACGCTGCCTACGTCGTTCTGGTTTCAGGGCACGATGTTCTTCCTCTTCGCTATGGCGTTCGCCAGTGCCACGCACGACATCTCTGCCGACGGCTTCTACATGATAGAGCTCGACGAGCACAACCAGGCGAAGTACGTCGGACTGCGCAATACGTTCTACCGACTCGCCGTCATCTTCGTGAACGGCGCACTCGTGTCGCTCGCCGGCTTCCTTGAACATCAGTTGCAGATGCCTGTGGTCTACACCTGGACGCTCATCTTCTACGCGCTCGCGGCGCTCTTCATCGGCATTTGGCTCTACCACTGCAAGATGATGCCGCGTCCTGCCGATGATGTCAGTTCGGAGAAGAGCGTTGGAGAGGTGGCAAGCGAACTGAAAACGATGCTCGCCACATTCTTCTGCAAGTTCGGCACAAAGGAGACAGAGTTCGTGATGCTATTCCTGCTGTTCTACCGCTTTCCGGAAGCTCTGCTGAACACGATGACAAAGACGTTCCTCATGCGCCCGATAGCCGAAGGCGGAATGGCTCTGACACCCGAGGAGTACGGACTGGCGCAGGGCACGGTAGGACTCATCGGTCTGCTCTTGGGCGGAATACTCGGCGGCGTGCTCGTCAGTCGCGACGGCATGAAACGCTGGCTGTGGCCGCTCGTATGCGCCATCACACTGCCCGACGTGGTGTACATCTACCTCAGCTACACGCTCGACTCCAATCTGTGGATCGTATCGTCGTGCCTCTTCGTGGAGCAGTTCGGCTACGGCTTGGGCTTCACCGTATTGACGCTCTACATGCTTTACTACAGTCAGGGCAAGTTCCGCACCTCACATTATTCTATATGCACCGGCATCTCCTATCTCGGACTGATGCTGCCGGGCATGGTGTCGGGCTACGTTAAGGACATCATGGGCTACAAGATGTTCTTCATCTTCGTGATGGCGTGCTGCCTGATCACGTTCCTCGTGACGGCGTTCCTGAAGATTGACCCCGAGTTCGGAAAGAAAAAATAATGACAGACAAGCAAAAGAAAACAACCTACCGCCCACACCGCAGAGGTGCAAAGACCCGCTGCCTGTGGTTTCCGTCGCTGATGTTCGGTGACGGATTGGCTGTGTCTGTGCTTGTTCTGACGATGGTGATGCTGCGCCGCATGGGACTTGACACCCCCGACACTGCGCTTGCCATCGCCTTGCTATGTCTGCCCGTGCTGCTGCGCCCGCTGTTCGAGATGATAGTCACCCACTTCTGGGGCACCACAAAGGTATGGATTCTCTCCACACAGTTCATCTCCGCTCTCTCGCTCGCCGCCGTAGCCTTCACGCTCCATACGAGCTACTGGCTGCTGGGCACGGCATGCTTCATGCCGTTCTTCGTCTGCTCGGCTCTGTTCTACAACATCGCCCTGCACCGCTTCTATGTCGACTCACCACAAGGGATGCACTTGTCTCAGGGGGTGCACTTGTCTCAAGTGCACCAACCAAGCACAACATCTCAACATCTCAACACCTCAACACCTCAACACCTCAACACCTCAACATCAACATCTCAACACCTCAACACCACAACATCAACATCTCAACACCTCAACACCACAACACCTCAACACCTCAACACCACAACACCTCAAATCTCAACACCTCAAATCTCAACACCTCAACACCTCAACACCACAACATCAATTATGGCCCTCCTCTTCGGCTGCGGAGTAATGGCGATGGTGGGCGGCAATATGGAAGTAGTGACACGCAACATACGCTACTCGTGGAGCTTTGTGTTCTACGTGATGGCAGGCGTGGAACTGTTTCTGTGGCTCTGGCACACCCTCTTCCTGCCCGGCGGACCGCACGGCTACGCCAAGCCGAAGCCTACGATGGGTCTGCATCGCGGCGAGTTCAGAGAGACTATGCGCCGTATGCTGCAGCGCAAGGACGACATCGCCACACTGATGTTTCTGCCGCTCTTCCTGCTGCCCGAAACGCTGCTCGCCCTCACCACCCCACTCTTCGTCATAGCCAAGCCACACAACGACGGACTGGGCATGTCGCCGCAGGAGTTCGCCTACGCGCAAGGCACAGCAGCCGTCATCGCCATCACCGTAGGCTACATTCTCGGCATATACGCCATACGCCGCCACGGACTGCGTCGTTGGCTGCTGCCCTCAGCCCTACTGCTCGCCGTTCCGGGCGCCGCACTGCTCTTCCTCAGCTACAACACGGCAGCGCCACTTAGCCTCGTAGCCGCAGCGCTGGCTGCGGGTCACGCCGCATTGGGCTTCGCTCTTAGCATGGTGAAGAAGGTGGTGGTGCGCTTCACGCGCAACATGCCCGACAGCACTTTGCGCCACGCAATAGCGCGCACGCTCATCGCCACGCCGTTCGTCATCGTTGGTGCATTAGCCAGCCTCATGCTCACCATCGCCGACTATCAGCGCATCTTTCAGCTCGCCACGGAGCTTGCCATAGTGCCACTGATTGTCAGCGTGTTCTACCTTTATCTTACACGCAAAACGATGCTCCTAAGATGGTAGCAGATGGCAAGATGGACAATATAAAAACAGATAATTATGAACAATAATAGCAAGCAACTATATCTCAACTTCGACGAATACATTCGTCAAGGAGAACCGAGCAAAAAAGAGAAAGCCAGTATATGGCAGACTGCTATAGGACTGCAAGCCGTAGATGGTTTGCAGACCTCAGAGTATCTGAAAACTACTGCTTGCAGGCATATCGAGGGCGAAATAGACATTGACGAAGCACGCAAACTCATCAAGAGTTATTACCAATCGAAAACTCTGCGCGAGGCTGGCGAGAATGATATGCAAGAGGCTGATAAAGTTTCAGCCAACATCACAAAGATTCTGTCTTCAAAAGCATTGGACTTCAGCACAAATGGATACATATCCGTACACAGGCGTGTATTTGAGGATGTATTCAAGCACGCCGGCAAACTGCGCGATTACGACATAACAAAACGAGAATGGGTACTTGACGGCGATACGGTGAATTATCTGAACTGGGAGGATCTAAGAAGAGCGCTCGATTATGACATAGCTCAGGAGCGTGCGTTCAGCTACAAAGGCATCACATCGGACGAAATGGTGCGCCATATCACACGCTTTGTGTCAGGACTATGGCAAATACATCCTTTTAGTGAGGGCAACACCCGAACAACAGCTGTTTTTACCATATTGTACCTCCGTTCAATAGGCTTCAAAGCGAACAACGACCTCTTTGCTCAACACTCTTGGTATTTCAGAAACGCATTGGTTCGTGCAAACTATAAAAACGCTCGTACGGGTATAGACTATACAACTATATATCTTGAACATTTCTTTCGTAATCTGATATTAGGCGACAAATGGAATCTTCGGAATCGGTATCTCCATATCAATGCTACTGATGATTGGAAGGTGCAGCCAAACTTTGCCGACCCCACAAGTACCCCACAAGTAAAGGAAGAAAACCCCACAAGTACCCCACAAGTTCTCGACTATTTGCATACAAACAACCAGTATATAATGAAGCTGATTATTGCAATTGGAGATGTTGAAATTTCTGTAAAAGAAATGCTTACAGCCTTAGAACTTAAAGAGAGAAAAAGTTTCATAAGCCTCTATTTGAATCCTGCAATCAATGAAGGCTATGTTAGTATGTTATATCCAGATTCGCCCCGCCATCCGCGTCAGAAATACCTCCTGACAGTAAAAGGTCTGGCTGTGTATAATGAGTTTAAAGAAAAGGGAAAATAAAGCCTCGGGCTGGTAGATACCGAGAAAAAGATGGAAGATGGCTGGAAGATACGCTCGTTTTGCGGACTATCTTCCAGCCATCTTTATATCCGTTTATCCCAAATCGGTCATTAGAAAAAGCTTCTTGTCATTTT
>ULWG01023729.1_pt1 | contig 10334 bp, 10 predicted proteins | sample 1960141 | NCBI WGS metagenome assembly ULWG01 (sample SAMEA4835806, study PRJEB28245) | human gut metagenome | biome: gut microbiome; material: fecal sample | place: Denmark | collected 2008
ACGGTACATTTTTTCGGACGATAGCTTGCGGAAGGTGGGGGATTCGAACCCCCGGTACGGTAACCCGCACGGCAGTTTAGCAAACTGCTGGTTTCAGCCACTCACCCAACCTTCCAGTCGGATTCTTAACCGAATCAACCAAGCATCGTTCTCAAATGCGAGTGCAAAGGTACTACTTTTTTCTGATTCTACCAAATCTTTTTGCAACTTTTTTTCGATAAAGATGCATTTTCTTTGTAACTCCCACATTATCAGGGGTTGTTTTCTTTCAGTATGATGAGTGCTTTCATTCCTAAAACGAGCAGAGGCGGATTTCTTTCTCAGAAATCCGCCTCTTGTAAAAGAAAGGGCCGCTCGATGATGTGATGAAACTCCGAATGTATAAACATTTGAGAGTTCTCCGCCTTTGTAATCCACCGGCTTTTCAGCTTACCTGCCTAGCAGTTTATGTGGCCCGCCATGAGCAAGAGAATGTCCTCTCGGTTTCAATAGTGTAATTTGATGAGTATCCCGATCGAACCGAAACGACCCTTATTCCTTCTGGCACCCATGCATCATCACGATGCAACGGTGCAAACATCTTAGTCATTATTTGATAATGCAAAGATAATGCAATATTTTGAAACTACCAAATGTTTTAGCTGTTTTCTTCGAATATTTTTTCGAAATATTTTCTCAACTCCGTTTTGTCCTCTATGATATTGCGCAGTTCGTTGAGCGCTTTCTCGTTAGGGGAGTTGGGAATCCATAACCTGATGTATCCGTTTCTTGAATATTTTTCGTCCATGTGCTGGCTGAACCTCTCCCATTGCTGCTCCTTGTCATCATCTGGATTATTTTCTTTGTCATACTGTATGGCGCGCAGAAAAATTTCGTGAACATCAATATCGCGATCGGCTTCTGCCACAATCTTGCCATAGATACTGCGAGGCTGACGGCTGGATGAAGCCCGATGGTCCTCAACGGCTTCTTTCATGATTTTGATCTGTTCTTTATTGAACCAGCGTTTCAGTCTTGCATCTGCCTGCAGAATCTTACCGCTGGTAATATGATGAATGGCACGCGGACCGCTCATCCCCAGGTCGTGGTAAGCGGCTATTACATACACCATATCGATGTCGGCTCCTGTTACCGGAACCAGTTTCAGAGAGTTTCTGATGACTCGGGTAACATGTCTGAGTCCATGACTTTCGCCAAAAGCATTATATTTGGGGAGAATCTGTTTCTCCACAAAGTCCATGATTTCGAGATTTACCTGTTGCTTCATAGATATTCCTCCACTTTTTTATATAATAAGGTACGCGCGTACCTTATTATTAGTTTATTATTGTTCAATTCGCCATTCCTATGATGATCAGGGATGATACAATGCCAAAACAGAAGATGTTCAGAGCTGTTTTGCCCAGAATTCTGTTCAGTTCTCTGCCTTCGCCTATCTTTTTCATCTCCATATAGGTTCTGTTGTGCAGAATGATATAGAGTGCTGCAAGCGGCAGGAACATGCTGCTGGCTTCATGCTGAAATACTTCGTAGGTGGTTACACCTATTATGGTGATGATTCCCAGATTACCCAATGCGCAGTATAACCGCTCGGCATTCTTCTTTCCTATGTGAACCACAAGAGTCTTCTTGCCGGCTCTCAGGTCGTTGTCATGATCGCGGTAATTGTTCAGAATGAGCAGCGTATCAACTACCAGTCCGCAGGCTACAGATACGAGAACCGCTTCCATGCTTACTCCCTGCATGGTTTCGGGCATTACGAGATAGTATGTGCAGCATACGGGTACAATGCCGAAGAAGAGCAGTACCAGAAGATCGCCCATGCCCAGATAGCTGAGACAGGTAGTATAGAGAAAACAGAAGACTACGCAACAGATGCCTACGATAACCATTTCCCAACCTCCGAAAAGAACCAGCGGAAGCCCTATGGCACAGCCCAGAAGAGTAGTGAGGATGATTCCCCATTTCATGGCTCCCAATGTTATCCAGCCTTCAGCGCAGGCACGTTTCGGTCCCAGCCGGGTTTCGTCGTCATTACCATGCTTGAAGTCGAAATAATCATTCACCAGATTGCTGTCTATCTGCATTACCCATGCAAAGAGCAGGCAGAGTAGGGCTGGCAATGTCTGTATCTGCTGAGCGTCTTTATAAGCCAGCGCAATACCCAATAAAACAGGAACAGCCGCCGCCGTCAGAGTCTTCGGGCGAGCGGCTAGATACCATGCTTTTATAGAATTTGTTTCTATCATATTCTGAAAAGATTAAAATTGAATCTCCTGAAATTCTTAAGGAAAATCAGAAAGATTAATTGAAGAAGTTCCAACTTACTCCAATACGGAACACTCTCTCGTTCATCGGATAATGAGGAGCGAAGAAGTAGTTCTTGTCGCCCTGTCCTGCATTGATGTGGCTCATCATTACGAAGAAACGGGTGTGCTTGATGTGAACGTTGGCGTAAACATTGACGATAGGATAGTTGCCTATCTTTACGTTGTTCTCGCCGTTGCCCTGTACCGTATACTGTCCCATATAAGGTGAATAGTCGGGAGCTTCATAGCTTGTAAAGTAGCGCATGTCAGCACCCAGGTCTACGTTCAGCACCTTTACTACCTTGAACTTGATGTAGAGGTTGGTGTAGGCATTGAAGGCTGGTACTGGCAGAACACTCTCCTTGCTTGAGTGCTGGTAGGTAAACTGGTTTTCCCAGTTCAGAATGCCTAGTCTGAAGTTCTGCTCCAGTTGTGCTGTCAGCAGGTTGATTCCTCCGCTTTCCTGCATCGGTGTTACCATGACTCCTGTTCGCAAACCTTCTTCTGTAATGTCATAGCTCTGTGAGAAGTAGGTGTAGTTCTTGATTTCATCTACAGCCACTCTTAGCTTGGTGCGTGTCTTAGGGAAGGAGAGCGTACCCATGATGCGGGTATGGATGGTTTTGTCGAGATCATTCTCCCACCACAGATGGCGGGCGTGATAGTTGCGGTAATAGAACGATGGGGTTTCTCTATGGAAGAAAGCATCGCCTCTTACCTGAAGCGTGTCGCCCAGGAATGGGATGTTCACGTCTACATTACCATCTATGGCAAGGGTTCCGGCGTCTACACCCGTCAGTCCTATTTCTGCTACGGCATTGTAGTGGAGTGTCTTGCCTTCCTGCTTGCTCAGCTGTCCGCCTACGCTCAGCACATGCTCGTTGTATTTTTCGAAACCGCCTTCCATGGTTGGCAGTTCATAGTGACGGAGGTCGTAGCTGGCGAAAGCCTTCAAGCCTGCCTTTGCCCATTTATTAAAACCTTCAAGCATGGCAATGGCGAAGGTATTCTTCATGTGCCAGTGCTTGGTCTGGTCGTAGATGGAGTCGCCGGTCAGCCTGCCTGCATCGTAATATTCATTCAGATAATAGTCGGCTGGGGTCTGATAAGCTTCGTAAATACGGCGATAGTTGTCAAACTTTACCGTATGGATGAAGCTCGTTACCGGAACATATTCGCTCTTGTAGAAAAGCGAGTCTTCGGCATTTTTCTTCTGGACGGCCAGCAGACTGTCGGCAGCAGCTTTTCCGTTTACTGCGATTCGGGTACTATCGGTCTTTATATCCTTTGCGGCTGAGTCTTTAGCCGGTTCATCGCCTGCAATCTTGGCTCCGTCAGGACGGCCGGTGAATTTAGCTCCCTGCTGTTTGTCGTAGGCTTTCTCATCAAATTTCTTGCCTTGTTCCTTGGCTTTCTTTCTGGCTTCTTCCTTCGCTTCCTCTTCAGCATTTTCCTTTTTCGAAGCCATGGCAAATTTCTTTGCCTTGATTTCTTCTTCGGTCATCTTTACCTTGCGGCTGAAACCTACGTTATAGCGGTGGGTAAAGAAGATGTGCTGGTTGTCCAGTCGGTTCCAGTTCTGTTCCAGAACGGTAGGAATTTCATTGGTGGCAAACGATTCGGTGTAGATTTCCGGATGTTTGATGTAATCATCGTTGGTAATACCGCCGTTCTCGGTCATCTTCTCATGATTGGTACTGAAGAGGAAGTGTGCCTGATAGCGGTCGCCCAGGTAAGAAGCCCACATGGTGTATTTGAAGTGGCTGGTACTCTGAGCGTTATAATATCCTCTGCCATACTTGTAGTCGAATCTGAAACCGGCGTCTAGCCTTTTGTTGGCATTTACTGCAAACATGGCCTTGAAGTCGTCTTCTCCCGTCACCTTGTCACCGCAGCTGTTCAGCGTTATGTTCGTGATAGGTGAGTAGGTGTTGGTGAAGTGGAAGTCGCTTACCGGATTTACGATATAATCGTAGGGCTCTGTAAAGATGAAGTTGCCCTGCGTGTTGCGGCGGTCGATGAAGATTCGGTTCAGTCGGGCAGTACCCATGTTTCCGAGGGTATTGTATTCGCCTCTCAGTCCTTCCGTGAAGGTTGTGTTCATGTACATGTGCTGCAGGGTGTCTACTACCGCAGCCTTTGTGTCGCCGAAGCGTTCGTCTACAGTCCATACTCTGATGCCTTTCGGAATCTCCTTGTCTGAGCCCAGTGAATCGGTGTTCACTTTGCGGTTGGTTTGAGGACGGAACTGCGAATCTTCGTTATAGTTAAAATCGTTTTGTGCCGCAACCGGGAGGGTCGCAGCACAAAATAGGAGTGATGAGAATATAAATTTCTTCTTCTTCATTATTTCTTAAATAGTCGGATACATACTTCGGCAATCTTGAGCACTACACCCACGATGAGTACGATGTAGGCGATATTGCGGCTTTCTTCCAGCTGGGTCCAGAGTATTACCCCCACGATGGCGAGCAGCATGAAGGCGATGTTGAGATAGTTGCGCACCTTCAGCATGTTGTTCTGGTCGCTGTAGGCCAATGGGCGAAGCCGGCGGTGCTGAGGTCTTACGGCGTAGCTGGTAGGCTGCTTCTGTTCAGTCTGTTCTGCTCCCTGCTCAGCTGTAGGCTGGACTGTAGCGTTTGCAGGCTGCTGTGCCTCGTTCTGTTGTATCTTGTTGTCTGTATTCTGATTATCCATTTTTTCTTCAACTTATTGTTTTACTAATGCAGCTAACTCTGCGAATATCTGGTCCTTGCGGTCGATGGTGCATCTGCGGAACTTTCCGAAGATCTTAGCCAGGTCGTTCTGCTTCTTGTTGAGCGCAATCTTGTCGCTGATTACCTCTTCGGCAGGTTCCTTGAAACCTGTGCTTCTTCCTTCCTCGTAGTTGTAGATGATGCGGCAGAGCGAGAGATTCAGATGATTATCTGAAATCTTGGCTATCAGCTGGTATTTGAATTCCGTGCGGTCGAGCGAGATGAATGACTGGCTGAAGACGAGCCATTCGTCCATCGTGTTGGCGATGACGTGTTCTGCATCGTTTACCAGTGCTACCCGGCTTGCTATGTTCTGCTCGTTCTGTGTCAGTTCACTCATGTATTTTAATACGATGTCGTAAATCTGCTTGGCAGTTTTTCCGTTAGCATCCGTATCGAGTGTGAATTCTATCTTGTTTTCATCATTATATGTGATGGCGCCTGCCAGATATTTCATGTCCACTTTGGCTGTTGTGCCATTTGCCAGCTTGTTGGCAGGCTTGGCAGCCTCCTTTGGCTTAGCGGCTACGGTAACAGGAACCGCCCATCCCGTGGTTGATGTGGTTGGCTCCTTTACAACAACTGGTTCTGGCTCAGTAGCATGGGCCTTCTTTGCTTCAGCTTCAGTCTTGGCGCTTGCAGCGTTGATGCTGTCTGCCTGAGCCTTCAGTTTGGCAGCCTGTGCTTTAATCTTAGCCACTTCTAGTGCCTTCTTGGCAGCTTCCAGCTGTTTCTGTGCCTGTTCCAACTGCTGCTGTTCTTCAGTCAGCACGGTTTGGGCCTGTGCAGTCATCAGCGGGAGGAGCATAAATATGGGGATGATGATTTTTTTCATGTCGAGTTGTTTTTATGAAACTATAAAATGACGGTTCCTGATTGCGGAACTTAGCGGAAGATGAGGGATTCAAACCCCCGATACCCGGAAGAGGGTATACCGGATTTCGAGTCCAGCGCATTCGGTCACTCTGCCAATCTTCCTTTTTATTTTATCAGATGCAAAAGTAATACATTTTTTGCATCTGACAAAATATTGCTGTTATTTTTTAACTATATTAACCCCGCTTTATAGGATTTTATACTATAGTTTTTACTGTTGCTGCAAGAATCTGTCGGCTTCGATGGCAGCCTTGGCTCCCGAGCCTGCGGCAACAACACCCTGGCGGTAGATTGGGTCGGCCACATCGCCTGCTGCGAAAACTCCCGGAATATTGGTGGTGGCAGTACCTGGCACTACTTTGATGAAGCCCTGCTCGTCGAGATCTATCTGCCCCTTGAAGAGGTCGGTGTTAGGCTTATGTCCGATAGCCAGGAAGAATCCGTCGATGCTGATGTCAAACTTCTCTTCGTTGGCTTCGCCCTTGTGGCGCACGAGATGAGCACCTTCTACACCGTTCTCGCCGAAGAGCCCCAGCGTATTGGTTTCGAACAGAATCTCGATGTTCTCCTTGTTCTTTACACGCTGCTGCATGATTTCTGAAGCACGGAGATAAGGCTTGCGCACAATCATGTAAACCTTCTTGGCAAGTCCGGATAGATACATAGCCTCTTCGCAGGCAGTATCGCCACCGCCCACTACGGCTACGGTGCGCTTGCGGTAGAAGAATCCGTCACAGGTAGCGCAGGCTGAAACGCCCTGTCCGCGATATTTCTCTTCATCGGCAAGACCCAGATATTTGGCTGATGCGCCTGTAGCGATGATCACGGTTTCTGCCTCAATCTCGTTGTCGCGCTCATCTGTAAGATGAAATGGTCGTGAACTGAAATCTGCCTTCACGATGCTTCCGTCTCTCATTTCGGCTCCGAATCGGGCTGCCTGTTCTTTCATGTCCATCATCATCTGTGTTCCGTCTACGCCGTTAGGATAGCCCGGAAAGTTTTCTACCTCAGTGGTGATGGTGAGCTGTCCGCCCGGTTGCATACCTGAATAGAGTACTGGCTGCAGGTTGGCTCTGCCGGCATAAATGGCAGCCGTATATCCTGCAGGACCGCTACCTATAATTAATGTCTTTATCTTTTCCATTTTTTATCTTATAGTTATATTTTTGTTTCCGATGGCTCGAAATGAGCCATTTCCTTTGCAAAGGTACATCAAAACAATGAGAAATCAAAATAAAAATACAATATTTTTCTTTTCTTGCATAAATTATTGCTTTCGTTTGAAGAATTATTGTTATCTTTGCACCCGAAAATAAGATGCTCCGGAAAGAACATCAATTAGAAGAAACGAAAAAATATTTACTTGATATATGAATCAGATTAAGAAGATTGTACTGACGGGTGGACCTTGTGCGGGCAAGACTACCGCTATGGTTAAGGTGATAGAACATTTCTCCAGTCTCGGCTATAAGGTCTTTACCATTCCCGAGGTTCCAACCATGTTCACCCAGGCGGGCATGAATTATCTCACCTCCAACAAGGATTTTTTCTTCGAGGGCGAGAAGGCTACTTTCCAGACTCAGATCAACCTGGAAGACAGTTTCCAGCGTATGGCTGAAACATTGCAGCAGCCGGTCATCATCGTCTGCGATCGTGGTACGATGGATATTTCAACCTATCTCACTCCCGATTTCTGGCACCGCATCATCTCAGAAGAGGGTTATACAGATGCCCAGCTTCGCGACCGCTATGATGCTGTGCTGCATCTGGTGAGTGCTGCTGATGGTGCCGAGCAGTTTTATACTACAGCCAACAATGCGCAGCGCCTGGAGAAGGCCGATGAAGAAGGACTGAAGATAGCGCGCGAGTTGGACAAGAAGATTGTTTCTGCATGGAAGGGTCATCCTCATCTCAGGGTGATCAATAACCACGAAGATTTCAACAACAAGCTGAACCGTGTGCTCAAGGAGATAAGCAATGTGCTTGCCATTCCGCAGCCGATAGAGGAGGAGCGAAAATATATCGTGAAGCTGACGGGCGAGGTTCCTAATGCGATAGACAGCGATATTGTTCAGACTTATCTTACGGGTGAGCCGGGTAGCGAGATTCGTCTTCGCCGTCGCGGTTTTGAGGGAGGCAAGTATGTGTATGTTCACACCACCAAGAAGCGTATTTCAGACAATGAGCAGATTGAAACCGAGCGACAGATTAATGCCAATCTTTACGAGAATATGCTTCAGCAGGCTGACCCTTACCGCCAGCGCATTCATAAGCATCGCAAGAGTTTTATCTGGAAGGGTCAGTATTTCGAGCTCGACGAGTTTCTTGAGCCGGTTTCCGATCTGATGATTCTTGAAACCCGCGGCATTTCTGCCAACGAGAGTGTGAAGTTTCCTCCTTTCATTCAGGTGCTGGAGGATATTACGGGCAACAGCAAATATTATAATTATAACATAGCGCTGAAGCGGTAAAATCAGCCGAAAATGTAAAAAGTTACGGAGATAATTCATATTCTCCGTAACTTTTCAAAATTATTTCAACTCATAAAACTCCATAATATCCAGCATCTTGAACAATGTACCATCAATAGAAGAATGCCAGCTTTGATGAAAATGTCCGTAACACCAATGAGTGACATGCTGCTGATGTTCTTTCAGAGTTTCATACAGACTATTCATAACTTCACGTTCCTGCTGTATGTCTGATATCAGAGTTTTGTCGTTGCAAGTCCATTTGCTTATCCCTTCCTTGCTTAATAATTCGCAGAAGGATGGAGACGTATGTGTTATTACAATGTCAACCTTCTGCTCAGACAAAATCGACATTAGTGCTTCTTTATTATAAGTCGGCGATTCGCTCTGCCAATAGTATGATGGAGAAAAATCGTCAACGACTTCCGTGTTACCAAAACGTAGCCGCTTTTGTTGTTCCTTACTCCATGCTTCAAGCCTATACGTACGGTCAATTGATATGGCTCCTCCTACACAGAGAATCGAATGGTTGCAAGCGTTGATTACAGAATAGTCAGGAATGGCAATGAAACGTTTGTGCTTAAAGCTTTTCCCATCAAAATATGCTGGGTTGTCATGATTGCCTCTAATGAATACAATCCAATTATTGGCATCATTCATACGTTTGGCGTTTCTTTTCACCATATTATCATAATAGCCTCTCTTGTCAAAACCAAATCCACAATCGCCTGCAACAATAACTAACGTGTTCCGCATTTGATATTGCACACAAATTTTGTTCACGAGGAGATTAAAGTCACCGTGAATATCTCCAGAAACAACTATGTCCTTACATTCTGGAAACTGATATATATTGTATTTTCTGCTATTCATCTTTCATGTTCTCCCAATACGGAAGAAGTCTTTGCTGTAAGAACGCTATCACTTCAGTAAAAGGCAAGATGTCAGTGGACGTTATTTTACGTATGAAAGCAGTCCATCTGACCTGCATTTGCTGATTGCTGCCAAACTCTTTTCTGAAAAACATCGTGTTCTCATTATAAGGTGTGTGGCGATTTTCAAATGTATGTTTGATAGCTTCCTGTAATATTATAGGATTATACTTTTCATTCTGCATGATTTTGTAGAGATCATAATAATCCTTCATTCGACTACTTTGGTCTGCAAGATCCACAATTGCGTGCATCTTTTCAGCAATAACTGTTTCAAGCGAGTAGGCCAGTATATTGGCACTCGGCAGATGTTCTAGCAATACTGGATAATCAAGATCTATTGGGGAAGGTGTTACCACGTCACCAAAACCTATATCCATTGTTAAAACCTGGGCAATAGTGTCCATCTTGACTGGAATGCTGAGCCTAATCCCATGATAGTCTTTGAACTCTGTTATATTTTGTGCAGTAATGTTCTCCGTGTCAAATATTACGCCATCTTCCTCGTATGGCACAGAACATATTTCTCTGAACGCTGCAATTATAGAAGAGCCTTCGTTGCTGATATTATTGCCAAGGAAATCTATATCCAATGTCGGACGAGCCGCAAATTTTTCGTATGCATACATGAGTGCACCTCCCTTCAGATAAAAATTTCCTCTATAATGAGTCTGCGATATTCTGTAGAGAAGTCTCTCTTGAAAATACCGAGTTAGGATAGTCTGATTAAAGACGTTTTCCTTTCTTGCAACGTTCAGCAATTTTGTACGTATTGACTTCCCGTAGTTTTTATTTTGTTCTTTACTCATAGCTTCACTTGTAGATAATTTTCCAGGATATTGCCAACACGCAATTGTCTGGCATAATCCATTAGTTTACTGATATTTCTTTCTGGTCTGGAAAGATAGTTATCGATGATTTCAGAACAGACATCAATGCCCACCTTGTTGCGGAACTTTACTGCATCGCATACGCATCGTTCTACATCAT
>ULWG01017633.1_pt1 | contig 10328 bp, 8 predicted proteins | sample 1960141 | NCBI WGS metagenome assembly ULWG01 (sample SAMEA4835806, study PRJEB28245) | human gut metagenome | biome: gut microbiome; material: fecal sample | place: Denmark | collected 2008
ATCGGCCACATATCCCTCGCCGCAGGAAAGCTGTGCCCGGCGGTTGAGCCAGCGCTCCACCTGTCCTACCTCCTGCCCGGCGCTGCCCTCGGCGATGGCGCGCCCCGGGTAGGCGGTGTCGGATGGTGTGTCTCTATCGGGGTTCGGGGCATGAGCGGCCAGCTGCAAACTCAGCGCCTCCACCGCCGTCCATGTGTCGGCATCTGCAATGCCGGTCTGCTCCAGCCCTAATAGCTGCTGGGCGCTGCGGGTGGCGGTGGCAGTTTCGTCGGTATAACGGTCGGCAAGGGGCGGGGCTTCCACGCTGGAAAAATAATAGGCGATGCGCTGCAAAAGCAGATTGTAATACAATACGGTCTCACCGCTGCTGCCCACCGTCAGCGGCGTGCCGGGGTAGGGCAGACGCTTTAAGGTGACCACCGGGCCGGAAGAGCGCAGCTGGCTGGCGCGGCCATAGAGGGAGTTCCATGTGGTGCGCCCCACCACGCCGTCCACGGTAAGCCCTGCAAACCGCTGGTACGCCCGCACTGCCCGCTCGGTATCCGCGCCGAACTTGCCGTCAATGCTTACCGGCGGGATGCTGCTTTCGTAGGCACTCATGAGGTAGAGGTAAAACTGAAGTTCCCGCACCGGCGTGCCGGTGGAGCCGCTGCGCAGCACGCCCGGGTACTCGCCGGGGCGCAGGGAAGAGGAGAGCAGCCGGTTGGCAATATCGTTGTACACCTCGTACAGCTTTTGCCATGTGGTGCGCCCCACCACGCCGTCTGCCGTCAGCCCGAAGTAGCGTTGGAACCGCCGAACAGCCGCCGCCGTGCCCGCGCCGAATTTTCCGTCCACAGTCACGCTTTCAAGGCTCGTGTACACGGTGCGTGCGATCTTCAGCCAGAACTGCACCAGCCTCACATTCTGCCCGGAGGCACCCTCCCGCAGCGGCGTGCCGGGGTAGGCGTTGGGGGTGCCGTTGTCGGACTGGATGCTCAAAAACTCATCGTACAGTTCCTTCCAAGTGGTCTGCCCCACTATGCCGTCCACCGTAAGGCCGTATTTGCGTTGGAAGGCGCGTACCGCATTGGCGGTGGCGGTGCCGAATACGCCGTCCACTTTTACGGATGGAATGGCGCTGTCGTACTGCGCCAGCGTGTTCAGCCAGAACTGTACCTGCTCCACCGCGCTGCCGGAAGCACCGGTGCTCAGCACCGTGCCGTTCCATGTGCCGTTGGACAGGGTGCCGGTGGAAGTCTCACCCTCGCTGGTCAGCTCGGCGAGGTCCTTTACCGATACATAGATGTAGCTGATCTTGTACCATGTCTGCCGCCCCACTACGCCGTCGGCGGTCAGGTTGAACTGCTTCTGGAACGCCCGCACCGTTGCGGCCATCCGGCTGCCGAATACGCCGTCTACCGTCAGTTTGCCAAGGAAGGGATAGTCCTTGGCGATGCGGTTCAGCTGCCTTTGCAGGGTGAATACCGCCGCGCCGCGGCTGCCCTGCCGCAGCGGCGTGCCGGGGTAGCTTTGCGGGATGGAGCGGATATTTTTGGTGCGCACGATCTCGATGCTGCTGCCGTAGTAGTAGCGCAAGATCTGCAAGGCGCTGCGCCCGTTGTTGGCCAGCGTTACCGTGCCCCACTGCTTGAGCCCGGGGCAGGTGACCGACTTGCCATCGCAGTACTCGGAATAATAGGGGTTCACCGTGCCACGCTTGCGCAGATAGGTGTTGAAGATATCGTCCGTGATGCGCACCATCACCTCAAACACCGTGCGTCCGTGGACGTAGTACTGGTCGTAGCTGGTGGAGTTGGTGATGTTGAAGGTGTAGCCCTTGCTGGGGTACCACTCGGTATAGATGCGGTTCAGCGCCAACGAGATCTGGCAGTGGATATTCGCCCGCAGTGCCTGCTCCGGCCAGGTGGGATACACCTCGCTGGAGGCTACGTTGGCAATATAATCCCGGAAGGAGACGGTCACGTTGCGGGCGGAAGCTGCCGGTTTGCCCAGATGCACCGTGATATTTTTGGGGATGATGACCTGATCCAGCACCCGGGGCGTGCAGTGCAGCGCCGGCTGCGGGCCGCTGCCGCCGCTGCCCGCAAACAAAGCGTGCGGCGGGATGATGATGGGCGCGTTCGGGATGTCCCGGCCCTCCTCGGTGTCGGGCAGCATCTGGGGCTGTGCCAGCGTTACCTGCCCGGCAAAGATCTGGATGCCCTCAATGCGCACGGTGCGGTAGCCGGGCTTTGCAGCGGTCAGGCTGACAATGGCGTAGGGGCGGGTAGTGTTGTCCTCGTCCAGAGAGAGGGCGCAGGCAGGGGCTTCAACGGGAATATCGGCGGCGCTGCCGGTGGCATCGGTGATGCGGTGCAGGGTAAAGCCGTCCCCCTGCACCGCAACGGTCACCCCCTCCACGGGGGCAGACTGGCGTGCCGCAAAGGCCTGGATGCGGAGAGTTCCGGTGTTTTTCATGGAGATACGCTCCTTTGCTGGTAAAAGTATGCTTCTGCCCCAGCGTATTCCGTCCGGTGCCCGGGCGTGCATGGCAATGCCCGTAGCAAACAAAAAAGCCGCCCGTAGGCGGCAGGGTAGAAAGCTTATTTGGCGCTGTCCTTGGCAAGGGCGGCGTCAATATTTTTTTGCAGGGCGGCAAGGTTTTCTTCCTTGTCAATGCCGCCCAGCAGGGGCTGGCCCACAACGTTGCCGTCCCGGTCAAAGACGTAGGTGGTGGGGAAAGCCATGATGTTCAGTGCGAACTTACCGGCCTCGCTGCCGGAGGCAAAGTAGATGTTGCGGTAGCTTGCGCCCTTTGCAGCCAGCAGCTTTTTGGCGGCATCAATGCCCTGCTGGTTGCTATCCAAGGTCTCGGTGTTGATGCCGACTACCTCGCCACCCTGTGCCTTGATCTTCTCGTTCAGGGCGTTCAGGTCGTCCAGTTCCTCCACGCAGGGCTTGCAGCCGTTGAACCAGAAGTTCACCACCGTAAAGGCGTTGCCCGCAAACAGGCTGTTGTCCACCGGGTTGCCCTCTAAATCGCTGCCCTCAAACTGGGGGAAGGCGGTGCCCTGTGCGGCAGCACCGGAAGCGGCATCCTCTGCGGGGGCAAGGGCGGCAATCTGCTCCTCGATGGCACGAATCTTTTCGGCATCGGTGGTCAGGGTCTTGTACTCCTCGTCCGAGAACTGGTCCTTTGCCTTTTCCACGGCACTCAGCAGAAAATCGCCGTAGTTCGTGCTGAGGGTGGTCTCGGTCACGTTTTTGTCCATGGAAGAGAACACCTTCTCCCACAGGGCATCGTTTGCGGAAAGGATCTCGTTTTCCTCGGCCAGCAGCTGCTCCTCGGTCTTGCCTTCCGCTGCCGCAGAGGAAGCGGAAGAAGATGCAGTAGAGGCAGAGGATGCGCCCTGCCCGCAGGCGGCAAGGCTGAAGGCCAGCACAAGGCCAAGAAAAAGTGCGGTTACACGGTTAAGCTTCATGGTTTTACTCCTTTGTTGTTTCAGTGTTTGATTTGTCTCCCAGTCCGAATTTATACTGGATGGCGTCCGTAGGGCAGGCTTTCATGCACATCCCGCAGCGGATACATTCGGCGTGGTTGGGGGTCTTGGTAATGTCTACGTCCATCTTGCAAGCCTTTGCACAGGCACCGCAGGAGACGCATTTGTGAGTGTCTACGCGCATCTGGAACAGCGAGACATTGTTCAGCAGCGCATAGAACGCGCCCAGCGGGCACAGCCACTTGCAGAAGGGGCGGTAGAACACTACACTGCCCACAATGACTGCCAGCAGAATGCAGGCCTTCCATGTAAACAGCTTGCCCAGCGCGGCGCGGATGCCCGCATTGGTCAGGGAGAGGGGAATGGCACCTTCCAGCACGCCCTGCGGGCAGAGATACTTGCAGAAGAACGGGTCGCCCATGCCCAGCTCGTTGACCGCCAGCAATGGCAGCAGCACCACCATGACCAGGAGCACAGCATACTTTAAATAGCGCAGCGGCTTCAGCTTCTTGGTGGAAAGCTTGGGGGAGGGAATCTTGTGCAAAAGCTCTTGAAACCAGCCGAACGGGCACAGAAAGCCGCAGATGAACCGCCCCAGCAGCACCCCGAAGAGAATCAGGATGCCGGTGATGTAGTAGGAAAAGCGGAATTTGGAGGAGCCTATCACCGCTTGAAACGCTCCCACCGGGCAGGCACCGGCAGCGCCCGGGCAGGAATAGCAGTTCAGCCCCGGTACGCAGACGTATTTGCCACTGCCCTGATACAGTGTCCCTTTGGCAAAGTTGGGCAGGTGGAGGTTGGTTAAAAGGGTCGCCCCGGCCTGTATAAAGCCCCGGAAGCGAGCAAGGGGATTTAATTTTTTCTTATCCAATGCCTACACACTCCATACACAGCCGGATGGCCTTTGAAAATACGGTGTCTGCCTCGCCCCGCCACACGCCGAACAGCAGCATCAGCACTCCGGCGGCAAGCAAAAGCAGCTGCGCCTGTTTTTTTGTCATGAACATCATAGCCTCCTGTTGTTTGATGACACCAGTATACGCCATGCGGGATAAAATTTCTGCTAAGAAAATCTTAACACGAATCTTAACACCGTCTGCTATAATCTGTTATAATGAAGAAAAACGCAAGAAATGGATTTTTTACGGGAAGGGTGGAACACAAGATGCGTCTTTTGGTGGTAGAGGACGAGCACTCCCTGCGGGAGGACATTGCCCGGAAGCTGCGGCTGTCCGGGTACGAGGTGGACGCCTGTGCAGACGGCGAAGCCGCGCTGGAAGCACTGGCGGCAGAGCAGTACGACCTTGTACTGCTGGACCTCAACCTGCCCAAGGTGGACGGGATGCAGGTGCTGCGCAGCTTACGGCAGCACGACCTTGAGACCTGTGTACTGATCTTATCGGCGCGCAGTGAAATTTCAGATAAGGTGGAGGGACTGGATGCCGGAGCGAACGATTATCTTTCCAAGCCCTTCCACCTTGCAGAGCTGGAAGCCCGGGTGCGCAGCCTGACCCGGCGCAAGTTCATCCAGCAGGACGTCTGCCTGTGCTGCGGGCGGCTCAGCTTCAACACCCGTAGCCGCGTTGCCACGGTGGATGGTCAGACCCTTGCGCTGACGCGGAAGGAGAGCGGCGTACTGGAATATCTGCTGCTGCATCAGGGACGCCCGGTCAGTCAGGAAGAGCTGATTGAGCACGTCTGGGACGGCAGCGTGGACAGCTTCAGCAACTCCATCCGGGTACATATCTCTGCCCTGCGCAAAAAGCTGCGGGCGGTGCTGGGCTACGACCCCATCCGCAACCGCATCGGGGAAGGCTACGAGATCGGAGGAGAGGTACAATGAAGCATTTATCCCTGCAATGGCGCATCACCCTGCTGACGGCGCTGCTCATCGCCTGCGCCTGCGTGTGCATGAACCTGCTTTTATACCGCACCGGCGTTACCGGCATGGATGCCCTCAACGGCTTTATGATGCAGTATCAGCCCGGCAGTGCGGATTCGTTGACAATCGAGATCCCACAGGAGGAAATGTCCAGCCTGCTGGCGCATTTTTCACAGGAAGTCTACGATGCAAAGGTGGTTTTTGGCCGCAAGGGCTGGTGCATCACCGCTGTGGTCACCATCCTCAGCGCAGCCATCGCTTATTTTGTCAGCGGCAGAGCGCTGAAGCCTTTGCAGCAGCTTGCGCAGCAGGCGCAGCGGGTCGATCAGGACAGCATTGCCACCGCACGGTTGGACGAGGATACCGTGCGGGAATTCGGGCAGCTGAGCCGGTCGGTGAACCGGATGCTGGATGGTCTGGCACAGTCCTTTGAGTTGCAGCGGCAGTTTGCGGGTAACGCCGCCCACGAGCTGCGCACCCCGCTGGCTATTTTGCAGACAAAGCTGGAACTGTTTGCAGAGGAGCACCCAGCCATGGATGCCGAGACTGCCGGGCTGGTCAGCTCTCTGCGGGAGCAGCTGGACCGTTTGACCGCCCTAGTGCGCACTTTGCTGGAGATGAGCAATCTGCAATCGGTCTCCCGCACCGACCAGATCGCCCTTGCACCGCTGGTGGAGGAGATCTTGACCGACCTGACCTCCCTTGCCCAGAAAAACAACATCTCCTTGCAGCAGGACTGCGCGGAGCTGGGCATGGTGGGCAGTGATGCGCTGATCTACCGGCTGGTGTTCAATCTGGTGGAAAACGGCATCAAGTATAACCGCCCCGGCGGTGCGGTGCGCGTCACCCTGCGGCAGGAAAAGCAGGCCGCTGTGCTGCGCGTTGCAGATACCGGCCCGGGCATCCCCGCAGACTGCCGGGACAGCATTTTCCAGCCCTTTTTCCGGGTGGATAAGTCCCGCAGCCGGGAGATGGGCGGCGTGGGGCTTGGGCTTGCCCTTGTGCGGGAGATCGCCGTACTACACGGCGGCGGCGTGACCGTGGAGAGCAGCAGCGAAAACGGCACCACCTTTGTCGTTACCCTGCCGCTGGTACAGCCCTGCTGAAGCAAGCAGAGCATGGAAATCGTGCTTCCGAATAAAGGCTTCCCCCGGTCGGGGGAAGCCTTTTGCCCAGTGACGATTTGTGCAAGCATGGGAAGGGGCTTTATTTTTGGCACACGGGGGAGTATACTGGAAACAGCAGACCCCGGAAAATAAGAAGGACAAAGGAGATACTGAAAATGCAGGCAACCATTCACAACGAATTCCTGACCCTGACCGTGGACACCCACGGTGCAGAGGCCGTCAGCCTGAAGAATGCCGCAGGCGAAGAACTGCTCTGGCAGGCCGACCCCGCCATCTGGAAGCGCCACGCCCCCATCCTGTTCCCGTGGACGGGCAAGCTGGTGGACGGCAGCTTTACCGCCAAGGGCAAAACATGGAAGGGCGGTCAGCACGGCTTTGCCCGGGATCTGGAGCACACCCTGCTGCGGGCAGAAGGGGATACCATCCAGCTGGAACTGCGGGCGGACGATGCCATCAAAGCAGAGCGTTTTCCCTATGATTTTGTGCTTACCAGCACCTTCCGTCTGGAGGGCAAGACCGTGCACCATACCCTGCAGGTGACAAACCCCGGCACTGAGGAGCTACGCTTCGGCATCGGCTTCCACCCGGCGTTCAATGTGCCGTTCGACGCCAAGCACACCACCACCGACTACGAGTTCCGTTTTGACCGGCCGGAAAGCCCGGTCATCCTCGATGCCAGCCCCAACGGCTTGCTGAGTGGCAAGAGCTATTACCAGTGGAAGAACCAGCAGACGATCCAGCTGACCGATGACCTGTTTGCCAACGACAGCTTCTGCATGGCAGGCCTGCGCACTGGCACCATTGGCATCTGCGAAAAGGACACCGGCCGCAATATCACCTGCCGGGTGGAGGGCTACCCCTATTCGCTCATCTGGTCGGCTCCCGCAAAGCCGGTGCGCTTTGTGTGCATTGAGCCGTGGCATAGCCTGCCCGCCGCTGCCACCGACCCGCAGGACTGGGAGCAGCGCGCCGCAGCCGCCTGCCTTGCCCCCGGCGAAAGCTGGCAGACCACCCTTAGCACCACCTTTGACCGGTAAGAAAAAAGCACGCAGAAACGAAACGGCGTGCTCTTGACAGAAACCTCAAAAGTGGGTGTACTGTAAATAGAAAAGGCACTGCGACAAGCGGTCAGCCCTTTTGATGTAAGTTCTTAAAAACTAAGAACCGTCACCGGCCAGGGTGACGGTTCTTTTTTGCTGAGAGTGCCATAGCAGAGAATGTGCAGGTTGCCAGCAATAGGGCAGCTGTTTCCCTCTGTGACCCCTCCTGTAAAAAGGGGACAGCGGAACGCCCGCAGGCGTTCCGCTGTCCCGAACTATAAAATATTCTTTCCGCTGAAGATGGCCAAAGCGCACGCGGCGGCCATTTCAGATCGTCCCGCGCAGAGGCTCAGAAAAGCAGCTGCTTAGTAAGCAACGCCCCAGTAGACCATGGCCTTGGCGGGCTTGCCGCAGCAGGGGCACACATCGCTCAGCTGTTCCTGCTCAAAGGGCATACAACGACTGGAAAGTCCGGCCTCTTCCTTCATCTTCATCTCGCAGGCCAGATCGCCGCACCACATGGTCTTAATGTAGCCGGTGTTGGCCTTGGCCAGCTCCTTCACCTCGTCCATAGTGGTGGCAGCCCAGGTGCGCTTTTCGCGGTTTTCCAGCGCACGCTGGTACAGATCCTTGCGCAGAGCTTCCAGCTGGGCGGGGATGGCGGTCTCCAGCTCGTCCAAGCTTACAAAGATCTTCTCGCGGGTGTCGCGGCGCACCAGAACGCACTGGTTCTTTTCCAGATCCTTGGGGCCGATCTCCAAACGCAGGGGCACGCCCTTCATCTCCCACTGGGCAAACTTCCAGCCGGGAGCGTTGTCGCTGTCGTCCAGCTTCACGCGGGCGTACTTGCTGATCTTCTCGGCCAGCTCGGCAGCCTTTTCGGAAACGCCGGGCTTGTGGGCAGCAATGGGCACCACCACAACCTGAATGGGGGCAATGGCCGGGGGCAGGATCAGGCCGTCGTCATCGCCGTGGGTCATGATGATAGCACCCACCAGACGGGTGGAAACGCCCCAGCTGGTCTGGAACGGATGATGCAGCTGGTTGTCGCGGCCGGTAAAGGTGACATCGTAAGCCTTGCTGAACTTGTCGCCAAAGTAGTGGCTGGTGCCGCTCTGCAAAGCCTTGCCGTCCTTCATCATGGCTTCGATGGTGTAGGTGGCCTCGGCACCGGCAAACTTTTCTTTGTCGGTCTTGCGGCCCTTCACCACGGGGATCGCCAGATCCTGCTCGCAGGTATCTGCGTAGCAGTTCAGCTGCTGCTGGGTCTCAGCCTCGGCCTCGGCAGCGGTCTCGTGGATGGTGTGACCCTCCTGCCACCAGAACTCGCGGCTGCGCAGGAAGGGACGGGTGGTCTTTTCCCAGCGCACTACGCTGCACCACTGGTTGTACTTCATGGGAAGCTCGCGGTAGCTGTGCAGCACGCGGGACCAGTGATCGCAGAACATGGTCTCGCTGGTGGGACGCACCGCCAGACGCTCCTCCAGCTTGTCGGAGCCGCCCATCGTGACCCACGCCACCTCCGGCGCGAAGCCATTGACGAGCTCGCCTTCCTTCTGCAGCAGGCTCTCCGGGATCAGCACCGGCATAGCCACGTTCTCATGGCCGGTAGCCTTGAACCGGGCGTCCAGATCCTTCTGGATCAGTTCCCAGATGGCCTGACCATAGGGGCGCAGGATGATAAAGCCCTTCACACTGGAGTACTCCACCAGCTCTGCCTTCACGCAGATATCGGTGTACCACTGTGCAAAGTTTTCTTCCTGACTGGTGATCGCCTGCACGAGCTTCTTGTTGTCTTTTGCCATTTTGTTATATCCTCCCAAGGCCGTGCGCCAAACGCTTTACGTTCCGCACGAACCATAATAAAGCCCCGTCTGCCTGCACGGCCGTGTGCCGCACTGCAAAGGCGGGGCTTTTGCCTAAAAGAATCAGTTCTGCGCGTGGCTGTCCACAAAGTTTACCACATCGCCTACGGTGCGCAGGGACTCGATGGCGTCGTCCGGCACCTCGATGCCAAACTCGTCCTCCAGCGTCATCACCATATCCACGATATCCAGACTGTCAGCCTCAAAATCGCTCATGATATCGCTTTCCAGCGTGATCTTTGCCGGGTCAACGTCCAGCTGCTCAGCCAGCAATGCACGGATTTTTTCAAAAGTATCCATTCCTGTGGTCTCCTTTTTGCAGTTGTATTGCATACGCGTACAGCCCGCCGTGCCCCGGAAAAAGTCTCCGGTATCCGGCACAGCCTTGCCTGCTGTACAAAGCGCTCTCTTTTTTTATATCCCATGCAGTGCGTATTGTCAAGCCCTGTTTTGCAGCAACTGAAGAAAATTGTCTGAAAGCTGCTTTTTCCCTTGACATCTCGTGCCGGTTTTTTTATCATTATAAAGTAATGAGTTTACAGGGACTGACCAGTCCCTTTTATAAGGAGCGATAAGCATGAAGCTTTCATTCACCAAAATGCAGGGCTGCGCCAACGATTATATTTATCTGGATTGCCGCACCTCCGGTGTGCCGGAACAGATCGCGGCGCTTTCAGAGCGCTTGTCCCGGCGGCACTTTTCCATCGGCGCGGACGGTATTATCTGCATCTGCGCACCGGTCACAGCCGGGGCAGACGCCATGATGCGCATCTTCAATGCGGACGGCAGCGAGGGCAAGATGTGCGGCAACGGCATCCGCTGCGTGGCCGAGTGGTTGTACACCCACGGCGTTGCAAAGCCGAAGCTTGCCATCGACACCCTCAGCGGCTTAAAGACCGTTGCCCGCATGGGCGAGGGGCTGTGGCAGGGGG
>ULWG01008241.1_pt1 | contig 10307 bp, 7 predicted proteins | sample 1960141 | NCBI WGS metagenome assembly ULWG01 (sample SAMEA4835806, study PRJEB28245) | human gut metagenome | biome: gut microbiome; material: fecal sample | place: Denmark | collected 2008
CGGTGCGCAGCCCCTTGTCCAGCACACGGCTCACAGCGTTCTCAATGGCATCGGCTTCCTCTGCCATGCCAAAGGAGTACCGCAGCATCATGGCGGCGGACAGGATGCAGGCAGTGGGGTTTACGATGTCCTTGCCTGCAATGTCCGGGGCAGAGCCGTGGATGGGCTCGTACAGGCCCCGGGTGCCGTCACCAAGACTGGAGGACGGGATCATACCGATGGAACCTGTGATCATAGAAGCCTCGTCCGACAGGATGTCGCCGAACATATTCTCGGTGACGATCACGTCAAACTGCGCAGGGTTCTTCACGATCTGCATAGCGCAGTTGTCCACGAACATCTCGCTGTACTCCACATCTGGGTACTCGGCCTGCAGCCGGTGCATCACAGTGCGCCACAGGCGGCTGGTGTCCAGCACGTTGGCCTTGTCCACACAGCACAGCTTTTTGCGGCGCTTGCGGGCAGTCTCGAAGCCGATGCGGCCAATGCGCTCGATCTCGTGCTCCGCATAGGGCATGGTGTCCACGGCCTGCTTTTCGCCGTTTTCCAGCGTGTGGGTCTGGTGCTGGCCGAAGTACACGCCGCCGATCAGCTCCCGCACGATGATAAAGTCAATGCCCTGTGCCACGATCTCGGGCTTCAGAGGGCTTGCCGGGGCCAGCTGCGGCCAGATCTTAGCCGGGCGGTTGTTGGCGTACAGCCCCATGCCGGCGCGCAGCCGCAGCAGGCCTTTTTCCGGCCGCTGCTCCCCGGGCAGACCCTCCCACTTGGGGCCGCCCACCGCGCCCAGCAGCACGCTGTCGGCGGCAAGGCACTTGTCCAGCTCGTGCTGAGGCAGCGGGTCGCCGTACTTGTCAATGGCCTCGCCGCCCATGGCGGCAGCGGTGTAGTGGAAGGTATGGCCGTACTTTTCAGCCACCTTATCCAGCACCCGGAGGGTCTGCTTTACGATCTCCGGGCTGGAGCAATCGCCCCAGATGACAGCAATATTTTTTTCCATGGGTCTGTTCTCCTTATTGGTTAATTTCTCATCGGATGAACCCTCTCAGCTTCGCTGCGCTCAGCAGCTCCCCCGAAGGGGGAGCTTTTATGCTTCTGACCGATAGATGCGCAAGACCTCCCCCTTTCGGGGGAGGTGGCATCGCGCAGCGATGACGGAGAGGGTTCCGCACCGTTTGCGTGGGAGCGGATGGGCTTATTTCTGGATGGCCTTCATCAGGCCGCCGGCGGAGATGATGTTCTGGATAAAGGGCGGGAAGGGCTCGGCGTGGAACACCTTGCCGTTGGTCTCGTCGGTGATGACGCCGGTGTTAAAGTCTACCTGAACGGTGTCCCCTGCCTCGATGGCATCCACAGCCTCCGGGCATTCCATGATGGGCAGGCCGATGTTGATGCTGTTGCGGTAAAAGATGCGGGCAAAGCTTTTGGCAATGACCACCGCGATGCCGGCAGTCTTGATGCACAGGGGTGCGTGCTCGCGGGAGGAGCCGCAGCCAAAGTTCCAGCCGCCCACCATGATATCACCGGGCTGCACCCGGTTCACAAAATCCTTGTCGATATCCTCCATGCAGTGGCTGGCAAGCTCCTTGGCGTCCTGCGTGTTCAGGTGGCGTGCCGGGATGATGACATCGGTATCCACGTTATCCGGGTATTTGAAAACAGAACCTCTTGCGTTCATGCTCATGCTCCTTTCGGGTCAGACCGTGCGCGGGTCGGTGATGTAGCCGGTCAGGGCGCTGGCGGCGGCGGTGGCGGGAGAAGCTAGATAGACCTCACTGTCCACATGACCCATGCGTCCCACAAAGTTGCGGTTGGTGGTGGAAACGCAGCGCTCGCCCGCTGCCAGAATGCCCATGTAGCCGCCCAGACAGGGGCCGCAGGTGGGGGTGGATACGATGCAGCCCGCATCGATAAAGGCGGTAGTCCAGCCCCGCAGGATGCACTCCTTATAAACAGCCATGGTGGCGGGGATGATGATGCCGCGCACGCCCTTGGCGATGTGCTTGCCCTTGAGGATGTTGTAGGCGGCTTCCATATCCTCCAGGCGGCCGTTGGTGCAGCTGCCGATGACTACCTGATCGATCTTGATGTCCTTGCCCTCGCTGGCAACATGGGTATTCTCGGGCAGGTGGGGGTAGCTGACGGTGGGCTCCAGTGCGCTGAGGTCGATCTCGATGGTCTTTTCGTACACGGCATCGGGGTCAGCTTCGTAGAACACCGGCGGGCGCTGGCTGCGGCCTGCAAGATAAGCCTTGGTCACCTCGTCCACCGGGAAGATGCCGTTCTTGGCACCGGCCTCAATCGCCATATTGCAGATGCACAGGCGGTCGTCCATGGTAAGGCCTGCCACGCCCGGGCCGGTGAACTCCATAGACTTATACAGTGCGCCGTCCACACCGATCATGCCGATGATGTGCAAAATCAGATCCTTGCCGGATACCCGGGGGTTAAACTTGCCGGTAAGCACGAACTTGATGGCAGAGGGCACCTTGAACCACGCCATGCCGGTGGCCATGCCAGCGGCCATATCGGTAGAGCCTACGCCGGTGGAAAAGGCACCCAGCGCACCGTAGGTGCAGGTGTGGCTGTCCGCGCCGATCACGCAGTCTCCGGCGGTGACGATGCCTTTTTCCGGCAGCAGCGCGTGCTCAATGCCCATCTGGCCTACATCGTAGAAGTTGAGGATATCGTATTTATTGGCGAACTCCCGGCACTGCTTGGACTGGGTAGCACTTTTGATATCCTTATTAGGTACAAAGTGATCCAGCACAATGGCGATATGCTCTTTATCAAACACGCGGTCGAAACCGGCGCGTTCAAACTCGTTGATGGCCACCGGGGTGGTGATATCGTTGCCCAGCACGATGTCCAACTTTGCGTTGATGAGCTGGCCTGCCTTGACCTCCGGCAGACCGGCGTGTGCGGCAAGGATCTTCTGCGTCAGGGTCATTCCCATGGTAGTTTTCTCCTTTTTATCGATTATTGATCGCACTGACGAGGGCACGGATACCGGCCACGATAATGTCGGTGTCGGTACCGGCACCCCATGTGACTGTGTTGTCGCCCCAGACAAGTCCCACATAGGAGGCCGCGCGGGAGGTAGAGCCCTCGTCCAGACTGTGCTCAGAGTAGTTTTCCAGATGGAAGTCCATACCGGTGGCGCTCTGGATGGCGTTGGCTACGGCATCCAGACGGCCGTTGCCCACCGAGGTGACCACCTTGCGCTGCCCGTTCAGCTCCAGCGTGACTGTGGCGGTAATGCCGTTTACCTGTGCAAAGTGGGCTTCCACCACATTCAGCGGCTTTGCACGGTTGAGGTAGGTATCCTCGAAGATGTGCAGCACCTCGGCGGCGCTCAGCTCCTTGTGGCTGTGGTCGGACACGCTCTTGACCTTGTAGCCCAGCGCCTCCCGCATCTTGGGGGGCAGATTGTAGCCGTAGTTCTGTTCCAGCACAAAACCGATGCCGCCCTTGCCGCTCTGGCTGTTGATGCGGATGACATCGGCGTCGTAGGTGCGGCCGATGTCGTGGGGGTCCACCGGGATGTAGGGGCAGGTCCAGCGGTGTTCGCCGGTCTGCTTGCGGTACGCCATGCCCTTGGCAATGGCGTCCTGATGACTGCCGGAGAAGGCGGCAAACACCAGCTGCCCGGCGTAGGGGGTACGCTCGTAGATGTGCATCCGGGTCACTCGCTCGTAGGTGGCGCAGATGGCGGGCATATCCGAGAAGTCCAGCTTAGGGTCTACGCCGTGGCTGTACATATTCATAGCCAGCGTTACGGCGTCCACATTGCCGGTGCGCTCGCCGTTGCCAAACAGGCAGCACTCCACGCGCTGTGCGCCCGCCAGCACTGCCAGCTCTGCGCAGGCCACGCCGGTGCCACGGTCGTTGTGGGGGTGGGTGGAGATGATCACGCTGTCGCGGTACTTCAGGTGCTTGTCGCAATACTCGATCTGGTTGGCGTACACATGGGGCATGCTCATCTCCACGGTCACCGGCAGGTTGATGATCATGGGACGCTCCGGGGTGGGCTGCATGATATCCAGCACGGCGTTGCACACCTCTACGGCGTAGTCCACCTCGGTGCCGGTAAAGCTTTCGGGGCTGTACTCGAACAGGAAGTTGCCTTCGTACTCCTCACTGAGCTGCTTGACCAGCTTTGCGCCGTCCACGGCGATCTGCTTGATCTCCTCTTTGGACTTGTGAAACACCTGCTCCCGCTGTGCCACGGAGGTGGAGTTGTAGAAGTGGATCACCGCCCGGGGTGCGCCCTTGACCGCCTCGAAGGTGCGGCGGATGATGTGGTCGCGGCACTGGGTCAGCACCTGCACGGTGACATCGGCGGGGATCATGTCCTTTTCGATCAGGGTACGCAGGAACTCGTACTCGGTCTCGCTGGCGGCGGGGAAGCCCACTTCGATCTCCTTGAAGCCGATCTTTACCAGCATCTGGAAGAACTCCAGCTTTTCTGCAAGGCTCATGGGCACGATCAGTGCCTGATTGCCGTCCCGCAGATCCACGCTGCACCATGCGGGAGCCTTTTCAATATGGTCTTTTTTTACCCAGCTGTCATAACCGGCGGGTACCGGGTAGTACCCCGGTGCGTACTTGGTAGCGTCCATCATCCTGTTGTCCTCCTGATGTTGTGGTGCATAAGAATGCACCCCTTCCGTCTGCTCGTTTCACTCGCATCCACCTTCCCCAAGGGGACGGCTTTCCGGAATGCGGTAAAGTTTGCGGTATTGCCCAAAGGCACCCCCTTGGGGGAGCTGGCATCGCGTAGCGATGCCTGAAGGGGTATCCGCATACAAAAAGGCTCCCGTCTTTCAAGGCGAAAACCTTGAGAGACGAGAGCCTGTAAATTGCTTTTACAGGGCACCCGTGGTACCACTCTCCTTGCTGTACGGTCAGGTACAGCCACTTTGCACGATCGGCCAAAACAGCGAATCGCTGCCCCTGTAACGGTGGGCGTCCGTCAGAACCTACTTGTCCGTTCAGTTCTGCCGCTCAGGGGCCAGTATCCGAAGTTCTCTGCACCCGCCTTGCACCACCCGGCGGCTCTCTGCACGCAGAAGAAAGATCGTTTTATCCCCGTCAACGCATTTGCACTTTGTTGAAAGTGAGATAATTTTAGCACGACTGCCAGAAAGTGTCAAGAAGTTTCGTTCAGGATAAAGATGAAAGCATTTCACAATACCATGGGGTAAATCATGCAAAATTGAGGTCGTTGCTCCCCTGCCCCCTCATCCGGCAAGCCCTTTGCGCACCTATAATATGGTAACTGAGCGGCTTTAGCCCTCTTTGTTAAGAAACTGCTAAGTTTTTGCAAAGTTGCCCTCGCTGCGCTGTTGCTAGGCGGTAAGGTGTGGTATACTGGACGCAGCAAACGGGTGGAAGCCCACTTTATATAGAAGGAGGAACATCCCATGAAAGAAGTCAAGCCATCCAAAAAGCCGCTGGCTATCTACTATGCCATCGTGTTGCTGGTGCTGCTGGTCATCAACCTTGTGGTCATGCCATGGCTGGCCGAGCGTCAGGTGCAGGAGGTAGACTACGGCACCTTTATGAGCATGACCGAGCAGGAAAACATCGGCAAGGTGGATATCCAGTCCAACCAGATCATTTTTACGGATAAGGACAACAAGCAGATCTACAAGACCGGCCTGATGAACGACCCCAGTCTGACCGAGCGCCTGTACGACGCAGGTGCACAGTTCTCCAGCGAGATCGTGGAGCAGGGTTCGCCGGTGCTCAGCTTTTTGCTGTGGTTCGTGCTGCCCATCCTGCTGTTCAGCTTCATCGGCAACCAAATGAACAAAAAGCTGATGGAAAAGGCAGGCGGCGGTCCGGGTGCCATGATGTTCGGCGGCGCGGGCAAATCCAACGCAAAGGTGTATGTGCAGTCCACCCACGGCATCCGCTTTGCGGATGTGGCCGGTGAGGACGAGGCCAAGGAGAACCTGCAGGAGATCGTCAATTATCTGCACGACCCCAAGCAGTACGAGGAGATCGGTGCTTCCATGCCCAAGGGCATTCTGCTGGTAGGCCCTCCGGGCACCGGCAAAACCATGCTTGCCAAGGCCGTGGCAGGTGAATCCAACGTGCCCTTCTTCTCCATCTCCGGCTCGGAGTTCGTGGAGATGTTCGTGGGCATGGGTGCCTCCAAGGTGCGTGACCTGTTCAAGCAGGCCAAAGAAAAAGCACCCTGCATCGTGTTCATTGATGAGATCGATGCCATTGGCCAGAAGCGCAACAGCGGCCAGTTTGGCGGCAACGACGAACGCGAGCAGACCCTGAACCAGCTGCTTACCGAGATGGACGGTTTTGAGGGCAACACCGGTGTCATCATTCTGGCGGCTACCAACCGCCCGGATTCCCTCGACCCTGCCCTGACCCGTCCCGGCCGGTTTGACCGCCGTGTGCCCGTGGAGCTGCCCGACCTGAAGGGCCGCGAAGAGATCTTGAGGGTACACGCCAAAAAGGTGAAGATCGCCCCGGGTGTGGACTTCAACACCGTGGCACGCATGGCCTCCGGTGCCTCCGGCGCAGAGCTGGCCAACATTGTGAACGAAGCCGCCCTGCGTGCCGTGCGGGCGGGTCGCAAGAGCGTGACCCAAGCCGACCTTGAGGAGAGCATCGAGGTGGTCATTGCCGGCTACCAGAAGAAGAACTCCATCCTGACCGACCACGAAAAGTGCATCGTAGCCTACCACGAGATTGGCCACGCCCTTGTGGCGGCCAAGCAGTCCAACTCCGCTCCGGTGCAGAAGATCACCATCATCCCCCGCACCTCCGGTGCACTGGGCTACACCATGCAGGTGGACGAGGGCAACCACTACCTGATGAACAAGGCCGAGCTGGAAAACAAGATCGCCACCCTGACCGGCTGCCGCGCCGCCGAGGAGGTAGCCTTCAATTCCATCACCACCGGCGCGTCTAACGATATCGAGCAGGCCACCAAGCTTGCCCGCGCCATGTTGACCCGCTACGGCATGAGCGATGAATTTGACATGGTGGCGCTGGAGACCGTGAACAACCAGTATCTGGGCGGCGATACCTCGCTGGCCTGCAGTGCCCAGACCCAGCGCGAGATCGATCAGAAGGTGGTAGAGCTGGTCAAGACCCAGCACGAAAAGGCCATCCGCATCCTGACCGAGAACCGCGCAAAGCTGGACGAGCTGGCACAGTACCTGTACCAGAAAGAGACCATCACCGGCGAGGAGTTCATGGATATCCTCAACCGCGATGATGCCGAAAACAAACCAGAAAATCCCTGAAAATAAAAATTTTTGAATCTTTTGCAATAATCCGGCCGCCGTATCCGTTTACAAAGCAGATACGGCGGTTTTCCATTGTGAATGCGCCGCAGCTGAACCATGGTTCCAAAAAAGATTATGATGCAAAAAAACAAGGCAGTCCCTGCGGCTGCCGTTTTCAGGAGGTATTTCCTATGAAGATGCTGAACAAAAAGTTTGTCCGTACCCTGAGCTGTGCCGCTGTGGCGGTGTGTGCCGCTGCCATGCTGAGCGTGGGTGCATTTGCCGCCGAGGTGGATTCCACCTGTGTGGAGGGCTATCTGCCCCCGCAGGAGCAGATGGTGCAGGGCGACATCGCACTGCACAGCGGTGACGTTGCCGTGGGCGAAAAAGACCCCAGCTACGGCGGCTACGGTGCCCCGGAGGGCAACCCCATTCAGGGCAATATCATGCTGATCTCCGGCGATGAGCTGGCCGACACCGCAAAGACCGAGGCACGCTACACCGTCAAGGGTCTGCTGGGCAAGCAGCTGCTGTACACCGCCCGCCAGAAGGACGGCGTGCTGACGCTGGACGTCCCCGCCGAGGTGGCTACCTTCCGCACCACCATCGAGGATATGCAGACTTTGCAGGCCAACGGCGTGAAAACGCTGGTGCTGGTGACCGAGAAGAACACCACCACCCTGAACCTCTCGCTGCTGTGCGAGGGACAGAAGTCCGGCACCCGCGTCACCCTGCGGCACCTGGGCAGCAACGCTACCCTCTCTGTGGGTCTGCGCTGCCGCCGCGACCTGCTGATCGGCCGCTAATCGGAAAAACGGCAGTATAATTTGTGGTTCAGAAACGCCCACAGGCGTTTCTGAACCACTTTTTTAATGATGACAAGACCCCCGGCGGGTAGCCGGGGGTCTTGTCGCACACTTATGGAGACTTGGACAGGAATAAAAGGAAGATCACATTCCCTTTGCGGGAAAGAGAATCGCTGCTTACTTGCCGCGGACGGCTGCGAAGCCGGCTTCCAGATCGGCAAGAATATCATCAATGTGCTCGGTGCCGATGGACAGGCGGATGGTGTTCTGGTAGATCTGCTGCTCGGCCAGCTCGGCATCGGTCAGCTGGCTGTGAGTGGTGGAGGCCGGGTGGATGACAAGGCTCTTCACGTCCGCTACGTTGGCCAGCAGAGAGAAGATCTTCAGGTTATCAATGAAGGTAAAGGCCTCCTCGCGGCCGCCCTTGATGTTAAAGGTAAAGATGGATGCGCCGCCGTTGGGGAAGTACTTCTGGTACAGGGCGTGATCCGGGTGATCCGGCAGCGAGGGATGGTTCACCTTTTCCACCTGCGGGTGGTTGGCAAGGAACTCCACCACCTTTTTGGTGTTCTCCACATGACGCTCAATGCGCAGGCTCAGCGTCTCGGTGCCCTGCAGCAGCAGGAAGGCGTTGAAGGGGGAGATGGTAGCGCCGGTATCACGCAGCAGGATAGCGCGGATGTAGGTGACAAAGGCGGCAGGGCCTGCGGCATCCGCAAAGGAGACGCCGTGGTAGCTGGGGTTCGGGGCGGCAATGTTGGGGTAACGGCCGCTGGCCTTCCAGTCGAAGTTGCCGCTGTCCACGATGATGCCGCCCAGCGTGGTGCCGTGGCCGCCGATGAACTTGGTGGCAGAGTGCACCACGATGTCTGCGCCGTGCTCGATGGGACGGATGAGGTACGGGGTGCCAAAGGTATTGTCAATGACCAGCGGCAGGCCGTGCTTGTGGGCGATGGCGGCAATGGCATCGATATCCGGGATATCACTGTTGGGGTTGCCCAGCGTTTCCAGATACACAGCCTTGGTGTTGGGCTGGATGGCGGCCTCCACCTGTGCAAGGTCGTGGGCATCCACGAAGGTGGTGTTGACGCCGAACTGGGTCAGGGTGTGCGCCAGCAGGTTGTAGCTACCGCCGTAGATGGTCTTTTGTGCCACGATGTGGTCACCGGCCTGTGCCAGTGCCTGAATGGTGTAGGTGATGGCAGCTGCACCGGAAGCGGTAGCCAGTGCTGCCACGCCGCCCTCCAGCGCTGCGATGCGCTTTTCGAACACATCCTGCGTGGAGTTGGTCAGACGGCCGTAGATGTTGCCTGCATCGGCCAGACCGAAACGGTCGGCGGCGTGCTGGCTGTTGCGGAACACATAAGACGTAGTCTGGTAGATGGGCACCGCACGGGCATCGGTGGCGGGGTCGGCCTGCTCCTGACCGACATGAAGCTGCAGGGTCTCAAATTTATATTCAGACATTGTTATTTGCCTCTCTTAATATACTAAAAGTATTATTGTTGTGTACAAAAAATCCCGATGCGTTTTCAAAGGCGCACCGGGCAGTGTGGTCTACCGGAGCTGCTGCTGTCACATTCGGGTGCACATTCGCGCAGCCGAGGGCAACATACAGTACACATCCGATGCCGGTGCCCGGTTGGTATGCATTCGCCCACAGCGATAATTTGCGTGCAGCAGTTCTTTCCAGATCAGCTTCATCTTTGTGCCCTCCTTCCGGTAAAACTTTTCCATCCCTCTATGTACCACCCGCCGGGGAACCTCTGTTTCATTTCCCTACAAGACTGGTAGATTGGATGTTTGCATTATATTCCGTTCTACCTAGTTTGTCAATAGGTTAATTCCACTTTTTTCAAGGATGTATTTTTTGCATGATAATTTTGCCCGTGCCGCCCCCGCCCGACAGCATTTTGTACAGCGACCCCTCTGAACAAAAACAAAGCCCGGAACGTCTGCGGACGCTCCGGGCTTCGTTTTCTCATAAAATGGTCAGGCCTGCTTTGTCTCTTCTGTCCGGGTGGAAATGCTGAACAGCACAAAGCCGATGACGAACAGGATGGCAATAGAGCCAACACCCACGTTGGCGCTGCCGGTCAGCTGGCTGCCCACGCTGACGATCATAGTGCCAAGGAAGGAGGCACCCTTGCCGCAGATGTCGAACAGGCCAAAGTATTCGCCAGATTTTTCCTGCGGGATGATTTTGGCAAAGTGGCTGCGGCTCAGTGCCTGCACACCGCCC
>ULWG01011525.1_pt1 | contig 10268 bp, 10 predicted proteins | sample 1960141 | NCBI WGS metagenome assembly ULWG01 (sample SAMEA4835806, study PRJEB28245) | human gut metagenome | biome: gut microbiome; material: fecal sample | place: Denmark | collected 2008
GCATCCGCCACGTTTCGGCTGTGGCTCATCATCATATTCTTCCTCCACTGTTTCCTCCGCTTCTTCGGCAGTTTCTTCCGTCTCTTCTTCGGCAGTTTCCTCAGTCACAGTCTCATCATCGGCGTCAGTCTCAGCAGTGTCTTCTTCTTTTTCCTCTTCGCTGTCAGCCTCACTCTCTTCAAGCCCGTCAGTCTGACTTTCCTTTTCCTCCGGCTCCGCTCCGTCGGCAGGATTCTCATCCGCCACGTCCTCTGTTCCGACTGTCTCATCAGCAGTTGTCGCCGCCTCCTCTTCGGCAGCGTCAGGAGTCTCATCCTCCGCCACTGGCTCATCGCCGTCGAAATCATCGGCAAGCTCTATCGCCTCAAAACAATCAAACGCACTGTTGATTGCAGCGGCCGTATCCGGGTCGGCAACAAAGCGCACCTCGCCGCCATCCACATCGAAGCGGCCCACACCTTTAAGCGTCACCGACTCACCATCCATCAGCCGTTCGGCAACAATGGCAAACAATTCTTTGACAAAAGATTGGCACAAAGCCTCCGACGTGTCGGTCTCATGCGACAACGCCTTGACAATGTCCTGCAACACAAGTACTCGGTTACTCATCGCCGGCTTCTCCTTTCTCCGCAATGCGGGTTTTAAGCCGAGTGCCCGGCACAAACGTCATTCTTATTTCGGGCGGATAAAGCATCCTGCGTCCAGAGGCGGAATCCACCTCCACACGCTCCATCAGCTTCTCTCCCTCAAACTTGCCAAAACCCGGCACAGCGACCGTCTCGAGAGCGCCGCAATGCTCCTTCAGCAAAGAGGCAAAACCGTCGGCAAGAGCCTCCACATCAGCCTCTCCACGCTCCAAGCGTCGTGCCAGTTCAGCGACAATATCCTTATGTTGCATTTCTTTTTTTTCCATTGTAATGCAAATGTAGTGTTTTTCCACGAACCTGCAAAATGGCAGTCACCTCGTGACACAACGACCGCCACAACCGCCATATTGACACCATCCGCACGCTGGCACATTTTTGGCAGAAACCAATAGTGACCGCTTGAAGGAGTGGCAAGTAAACAACTGATAAATAAATATATAAAAAACATACAACTATGATGACCGAAAAATTACAAAAAGAGCTTAACGTGCAGATCAATGCAGAGATGTGGTCTTCAAACCTTTATCTTTCAATGGCATTTTATCTGAAAAACAAAGGTCTTGACGGATGCGCCAACTGGCTGATGAAACAGTCGCAGGAAGAACTTAACCACGCTTACGAGATTGCCGACTACCTGAGCAAACGCGGAGAGAAAGCAGAAGTAGGTATGGTCGATGTCGTTCCTACAGGCTGGGGCGATGTGGCTGAAGTGTTTAAAAACGTCTATGACCACGAGTGCCACGTGTCGAAACTCATCGACGAGCTCGTAGATGTGGCATCGGCAGAAAAAGACAAAGCCACCCAGGATTTCCTTTGGGGATTTGTCCGCGAGCAAGTGGAGGAAGAAGCCACTGCAAGAGACTTGGCAGAGAAATTTGCAAAAGCCGGCGAGGCTGGCATCCTCTTCCTCGACTCTCAGCTTGCACAACGCAAATAAACGCATGAGAAAATAGAAGCATAAAATTTGGTTTGGGGCGGGATTCATCCTTTTGGTTGAGTCCCGTTTTTTTTATTACCGGTCACTCCACCCGGTAATTTTTCATCAAAGGACTCAAATATTCCGCAAATTCTGACTAAATTTGCGGAAACATCTAATTTGGCTTTTATGATCAACTTCGAATGCGACTACACCGAAGGAGCGCATGCAAGCATCCTTCAACGACTTGCAGAGACCAACATGGAGCAGACCCCCGGATACGGCAAAGACCGCCACTGCGAGAATGCACGCCAAATCATCCGACGCGTCTGCAATGCCCCCGATGCCGATGTGCATTTTCTCGTCGGCGGCACACAGACAAACAAAACCGTCATAGCCTCCATTCTGCGTCCATACCAGGGAGTGATATGTGTGGAAACCGGACACATCGCCGTGCATGAGACCGGTGCCATCGAGTCGACAGGACACAAAGTAATCACCGTGCCAGGCATCAATGGAAAAATCACGCCACAACTGATTGAGCAGGTGTATCGCCGCCATTTCGACGACAAAGGGTTGGAGCACTGCGTGCAGCCAGGAATGGTCTACATCTCGCAGTCGACCGAAGTGGGTACGGTCTACCATCTCAACGAACTTGAAGCCATCAGCGCGATGTGCCGCAAGCTTGAATTGCCGCTGTTTCTCGACGGAGCCCGTCTGGGCTACGGACTCGCCGCCAGCGACAACGACACGTCACTCGCCGACATCGCTCGCCTCTGCGACGTGTTCTATATCGGAGGAACAAAAATCGGCGCACTTTTCGGCGAAGCCGTTGTCATAAACAACCCGTCAATCACGCCGGGATTCAGATACATGATAAAGCAAAACGGCGGACTGCTTGCCAAAGGGCGCCTGCTCGGCATCCAGTTTGAGACGTTGTTTGAAAACGACCTCTACATGCAGCTGTCGCGCCACGCCGTCGAACAGGCGATGCGCATACGCTGCGCGCTCGAGGCAAAAGGTGTGGCTCTTGCTTATGCTTCGACCACAAACCAGCAATTCCCCATACTTCCCGACAGCGTAATCGAGCATTTGTCTGACCGCTACATCTTCTCCACAACGGAGCACCTCACTCCCGGAATGACGGAAGTGCGTATATGCACCAGCTGGGCCACGCTGTCGGAAAATGTAGACCGTCTGATCGACGACCTCGACAAAGCATTATAACATCTTTTCGAAAAAAATAAGGGTCATCACCCACTAAATGAAGCGAGGCTGCATCTTTCGACGCAGCCTCGCTTTTATTATGTTTTTTTAGGAATATTAATCGATTTCCTCATCAGCCTCGTAACCGCCCATTTCGCGGAGAGCGTTCTTGAGCATTACGTACTGCTGGAACAAGTGGTTTACAGGCACCTCGCCCTGAGTGTAGTCGTGCATCGGGCTCTTGAGGAAGAAGCTCAAGAAGCGCTGAGTGCCGTAGCGTCCTGCGCGTGCAGCCAAGTCGCTGAGCAACACGAGGTCAAGGCAAAGAGGAGCAGCGAGGATAGAGTCGCGGCAGAGGAAGTTGATTTTGATCTGCATTGGGTAGCCCATCCATCCGAAGATGTCGATGTTGTCCCATCCTTCCTTGTTGTCGTTGCGCGGTGGATAGTAGTTGATGCGCACTTTGTGGTAGTAGTCTTTGTAGAGATCCGGCTGATTCTCAGGCACGAGGATTGACTCCAAAGTAGACAATTTGCTGACTTCCTTAGTGTGGAAGTTTGCAGGCTCGTCGAGCACAAGACCGTCGCGGTTACCGAGGATGTTTGTAGAGAACCATCCTGACAAGCCGAGGCAACGGGTTCCGATGATAGGAGCGAAACCAGACTTAACCAAAGTTTGACCAGTCTTGAAGTCCTTACCGGCGATAGGCATCTTGGTTTTTTCAGCGAGCTCCCACATAGCAGGGATGTCGACAGTGGTGTTAGGAGCACCCATGATGAAAGGAGCGCCTTCAGAAAGAGCTGCGTAAGCGTAGCACATAGAAGGAGCGATGTGCTCTTTGTCGTCAGCCTTCATAGCTGCTTCCAAAGAAGCGAGAGAGCCGTGGATCTTCTCGTCTACTGGAACGTAGATTTCAGTAGAAGCCGCCCAAAGCACAACGATACGGCTGCAGTTGTTTGCTGCCTTGAAGTTGCGGATGTCTTCGCGAACCTGCTCCATCATATCCCAACGGTTAGCGCAAGTTTTCACGTTGTCTCCGTCAAGACGTTTTGCATAATTATGGTCGAAAGCCGCCTTCATAGGAACGATTTTAACCAATTCGTCCTTAACCGGCTCTATGTCTTTTTCTTTAAGCACCTCAGCGTTGATAGCCGACTCGTATGCGTTTGCAGGATAAACGTCCCAAGAACCGAAAACGATGTCGTTCAAATCTGCCAAAGGCACGATGTCTTTATAGTGAAGATATTTCTTTTCAGCACCGCGGCCAACGCGGATTTTGTCGTATTGTGTCATTGAGCCCACTGGTTTAGCCAAACCTTTACGAGCCATCAATACACCTGTCATAAATGTTGTTGAAACGGCACCAAGGCCTACTACAAGTACGCCAAGTTTGCCTTCTGCTTTTTTAACGTTGCAATTTTCCATTTTTCAGAATATTTTTCTTTTGAGTTGTTTTCAAATTTGTCTTGCGGACCAAAATCCACGGGTCAAAAGTACTGCTATTTTCCTAAATGCAAAATTATTTTTAAATAAATAAATGGTCCAAATGGTCTAAACTTTGGTAAAAAAGGGCGCAACCAGATAATATTTGTTAAATATCACCTGATTGCGCCTTATTTTGTAAAAATTTCTAAACGAAGCGTTTTTCGATTTCCTCGAGTTTTTTGATTATTTCGGGATGCGTGACGGCATCTTCCTCCGCTGTCCATCCTTTTCCTTTGAGCCACGCCACCTGGCATCCAATAGACTCAGCCGGCACGATATCCTTCTTATAGCTGTCGCCAACGACAAGCACATTCTCTGCCGGGACGCCAAGAGCCTCCACACCGAGCGCGAAAATGCGCGGATCGGGCTTTCGTATGCCAACCACAGCGCTTTCAACAACCTTTTTGAAATAGCGTGCCAAGTCGAAATCGGCAAGCACCGTCTCCACATTGCCGTAGAAGTTGCTCACGAGCACCATCGGCACCCGCTCATGCACAAACTCCAACACCGGACGCGCCTCCTCAACCGATTCCTTCGCACGGTTATAGCAATAGCGCGCCACGGCAAGCGCCTTTTCCTCCACGGGATAATCAGAAGGGAGCACTGCATTTTCAACGAGGTTGCCTATCTCGATACGCATCTTGATGAGCAACAGGTCGTAGAAATTATGCTCGGGCAGTATATGGCGAGTCTTCGCCAGCTCACGCTCCGCATAGACGTAGCAGTCGCGGAACTGCTCCTTCGTCACCTGCACACCAGCCTCGCGGTATCCGTCCCAAATCACTTCGCTCCAATGGTCGCCACGGCTGTCGATTGTGCCGCCGTAGTCGAAAATCACACCCTTAATATCAGTATTTGCCATTTTCAACCTCCTCCGTAAATTTACGGCACATGCGCTCATGCCGCCAAATCATATATACAAGCATCAGATTGAGCACGACCAGTTCGAAAGCGAAATAGAGCCACGGCATCTTGACGAGCAGCGAGCATACAAGCGCTATCGAACGCAGATTGAACGACAGCCAGTTGGTGTATTTCATCAACGGCTTGCTGCCGGCACGGAACACGTCGCGGAACGACTGCGACACCTCCCCCTCGCCAAAACGTTTGCGCAAGGCGCGGCGCAGTTGCTGCATGCGTGGCGTGAGCACCTCCTGGTTTGCGGTATAGTTGCGGTAGAAGAACATCGTGGTCTTCTTCCAGAAGTTTCCCTTCCATGGCACAGCGGCATACGCCTTGTCAAGCTGCTCCACGCTGTCGAGCTCACTTCCTTCTTTTCCTTTCAAGAAATACAAGTGGAACTGGCGATAATAGTCGGCAGCTGCAGCCTGTTTCGCATGGCACAGACCTGCGGCTACGGCTATCGCCCAAATGACCCACTGGTGTTCCTCAAAGAACACGCTGGTACAGTTTTCACGGAAGCATATAGCCAAATAGATCGCCACAAACCAGAAGTCGCCGCTCAGACCGTCGAGTATACGACCGAGGCGTGAGTACTGCTGCGTCATACGCGCCAACTGACCGTCGGCACTGTCGAAAGAGTTTGCCCAAACGAGCAACAACACCCCCACAATATTCAGCCAAAGGTCGTCGAAATAGAACATCACTCCAGCCGCCACACCTATAAATATAGAAGCAATCGTAATGGCGTTTGGCTTGATGCCGAGTTTCGCACACAGCACAGCCCACATATAACCTATCGGGCGATAGAAACAAAGGTCGATCGTTTCCTCCGTGTCCATCGACTTGAGGGTGTCTTTATAAGACGCTTTCAATTCTTTTATATTCATCGGCGTCGTTATTTAAGTTTTGATTTGACATAATTCAGCACCGCCTTGGCAATAAACGGAGCAGCCTCGTTGCGGCAAGGCGCGAAACTTGGCCAGTCGTTGAAATCGATGATGCGGATGTCGCCTTCCGGCGACACGATGCAGTCGCCGCCATAAATCTCCACGCCGAGAACCTCGGAAGCGTCGTGGCAGATGTCCTTCAAGCGCTCAATGTCGAAATCAATGCCTTTCGACTTGCCGTTGATAGCCTCAAGTCCATATTTACTGTGTCCCTCGTCGAAAGGATAGAACCAGAAGAAGAACGGCGAGTTATGGATGCCGTAGAATTTTATAAGGTCGCCCACAAGATGACGATTGATTACCGCACGCTTTATGCCGCGGTAGAAATATTCCTGCAGCACCTCCTGCGCCTCTTCCGCATGGCGCACATAGCTCACGTCCTCCTTATGCATGGCATGGAAGTCGCCGCGCTTTATCCAGCAGTTGTTGATGCCCGCCTTTCTCAGCTGGTTTACCACAGCCTCGTCGGTGTTGACAATAACACTGTCGGGATACGGAATATTGTGCCCCATCAGAATGCGTGTCATACGCTCGCGTGTGCAGTTCTCAATGCCGTAGCCCGAGTTCACCACAATGCAGCCATCGTCCTCCATGTCCTGAAGGCGTTTTATCGACTCCTGTTCACGGCACATATTGAGGATTACGCGCTCCTTCACTTTGCCGCTGTTGAATTGCTCCTCGCTGTAGATGTTGACCGTGCAACCGCGCTTGCGCAGCTGGTCTGCCGTAGCGTTGAAAATCGCAGCGTCGTTGCCGATATGGTTTGGCGAGTAAGCGCCGGCTCTCATAATGCCGGCAATTGTTATTTCTGCCATTTGTATGTTGTTTCTAAACTTTATTTGCTGTTGATGAAATTTTCCGCCTTCTCAATGTCGCCGGCATGGTCTACATCAAGAATTTTCCCCATCGGATACGCCTTCAGTCTCAGACCCGCGTCGACGAGCGCGCGCTGGAAGTTGCGCATACGCGCCACGCCTCGCTCCATGCAGTCGGCAAGCACATCGATGGCTTTCTCATTGAGAGCGTATATGCCTCCCGAAATGTATTTTGCGCCATCATATCGCTCGTCGCGGAAAGCCGTGATGTTCAAATCGTCGTCGGTCTGCACATACAGGGGCTTCTCATCGTCGATATAGTCGGTCACCGCCATCATTCCGTCATAACGTTCATCAGCCTCCATCGCATCGATATATGGACGGAAATCCTGTTCGCGGAAGATAGTGTCGACCGTTGTCAGGCAGAAGCGTCCTTTCGGGATCACCCTTGAAAGCTCGAAAAAGCTGTGCATCGAGCTCGGAGTTGTCTTCACCACCAGGTTCAGCGGGATGTCGAGCGAGAGGCTCTCAATATATTCGCGCACCTCAGTCATCTGCTCGTTGACGATTATGCTGATGCTCTCCGCATTACAGCGGCAGAAAAGATTTATCAGGCGGCCTATCATCGGTTCGCCACAGATGTCGACAAGCGGTTTTGGTTTTGCCACGCCCTCTTGTGCGAGACGCGAACCCTCGCCGGCGGCTATTATCGCATAGTTCATTTTTCTTTCGTTTTTAAGCGTTAAGGATTTCCGACGACTCATCATCGTCCTTTGTCAAGTCGAGCACCTCCTTGTCGCCGCTCTTGTCGTAGTACTGGCGACGCAACGGATGTGCGTTCATTTCATAAAAGCGCGTGCGGTTTCTGAAGATGTCGATAGCCTTGAAAATCGCAGAGCGCAGCGAGGCCTCGCTTGCCTGGTTCTTTCCGGCGATGTCATATCCAGTGCCGTGGTCGGGCGAAGTGCGCACATACGGGAGTCCGGCAGTGAAATTCACGCCGTCGTCCATCGCGATTGTCTTGAACGGAGCCAGACCCTGATCGTGGTACATGGCAAGCACACCATCGAAGTGCGTATACTGCCCGCTGCCGAAGAATCCATCTGCGGCATACGGTCCGAATGCCATGATTTTTCTTGAATAAGCCTCTTCAATGGCAGGCGTTATCACCTCCTTCTCCTCCGTGCCGAGCATACCGTTCTCCCCGGCATGCGGATTGAGCGACAGCACAGCGATGCGCGGCTTTATGATGTCGAAATCCTTTTTCAAGGAATCATTGAAAATCTCAAGTTTCTCCACGATGGCATCTTTTGTTATCGCCTCAGGCACCTGAGCCAAAGGCAAGTGGGTGGTGACCAGCGCCACGCGCAGATGGTCGTCGAAAAGAATCATCAGCGCCTTGTTGCCCTCGCCGATGCGCGACTCCAAAAACTCCGTGTGACCCGGAAAATGGAAATCGTCGCCCTGGATGGAGTCTTTGTTGATAGGCGCCGTCACCATTACGTCGATGATGCCGTTGCGCAGGTCGTCGGCAGCACGTTTCAGCGCAGCCAGCGCAGCCTTTCCGGCAGCCTCGCTCGGCGATCCGAGCTCGATTCTCACCTCACCGTCGACCACTTCCACCAAATTGTTGACACCGTCGGCGGCATCCTCCGCCCGCGGCACAAGCGTGAAGTTCACGTTTCCCATCTCCAAAGCCTTGCGATGGTATGACAGCGCCTTCGACGAGCCATAAACAATCGGCGTGCACAGATCCGTCATCAAAGGATCCTCAAGCGCCTTCATTATCACTTCATATCCAATCCCGTTGATGTCCCCGTGGGTAATGCCAACGCGTATTTTTTTGTTCTGAGCCATATTATGCATTTTTTCAATCTACAAAAATACGAAAAATCTGCGAGATAGCGAGAATTTAACAAAAAAGTAGTGTCAGGCGGTCAATATCACGCTGAAAATTCGTATTTTTGCAGACTGATTGCAAACAATGCATACGAGGCAACTGTATTATTGCCAACATTTTGATGTTCAATGCGTAAGAAATGGACAATTCAATAAAGCAACATCTGCTCGACCACCGCTACCTGCGGATGGCTCAGATATGGGCGGAAAATTCATATTGCCGGCGCCGCCAAGTGGGCGCGCTGCTGGTCAAGGACAAAATGATTATCTCCGACGGGTTCAACGGCACTCCTTCGGGCTTTGACAACGTTTGTGAGGACGAGACCAACCACACCTACCCATACGTGCTCCATGCCGAGGCAAACGCCATCACGAAAGTGGCGCGAAGCAACAACAGCAGCGACGGCGCCACGCTCTATGTGACCGACTCGCCATGCATCGAGTGCGCCAAGCTGATAATCCAAGCCGGCATCAAGCGCGTGGTCTTCTCCAAGCTCTACCGGCTCAGCGACGGACTCGACCTTTTGCGCGAGGCAGGAGTGGAATGCTCTTTTATCAACACTGACACTGAAGCGGAAAACAATCTATAACAAACAACAATAGAATGAGAATTAAACATAATTCCATAATTTGGTATCCATTGGTTATCTCGATAGCGATTGTGCTCGGTATCGTCATAGGCAACTACATATCAACAAAAAAATTCACACTCGACAAAGACCGCAAGATCAATGCCGTGCTCAACCTGATCCAAAGTGAATATGTCGACTCCATCGACGTGAAGGACCTTGTGGAGCAAGCCATTCCGGCAATCATCGGCAACCTCGACCCGCATTCATACTACATTCCCGCTTCCGATATCCGTGCAGAGAACGAGAAACTCGACGGCTCGATGAGCGGCATCGGCGTGTCGTTCTTCATGATGAACGACACCGCCAACGTTGACCAAGTGATTCCCAACGGACCGGCGGAAAAAGTGGGGATGCTTGCCGGCGACCGCATAATCTCGGTCAACGGAGAGTCGATTGTCGGCGGCACACTGACGGCAGAGGGCATTCGCAGCAAAATCCGCGGAGAGAAAGGCACGAAGGTGAAAATCGGAGTGAAACGCAACTCTTCCAAGAAAACGCTCACCTTCACCATCACACGCGACGACATCCCGATGAACACCATCGACGTGTCGTATATGCTTGACGACAAGACAGGATACATCAAAATCGCACAGTTCGGAAAGAACACATACGATGAGTTTTTCGCAGCGTTGTCGAAGCTGAAGAAAGACGGCGCCTCCCGCTACATCGTCGACCTCCGCGGCAACCCCGGCGGATATATGGAAATGGCTATCCTGATGGTCAACGAATTTTTGGAACAGGGCGAACTTATTGTCTACACAAAAGGACGCAAAGAGCGTGAGGACATACAGGTGTGGAGCGATGACCAAGGCTCATTC
>ULWG01020598.1_pt1 | contig 10237 bp, 5 predicted proteins | sample 1960141 | NCBI WGS metagenome assembly ULWG01 (sample SAMEA4835806, study PRJEB28245) | human gut metagenome | biome: gut microbiome; material: fecal sample | place: Denmark | collected 2008
ATATCCTTCGCGGAATGCTGTCTCGGCAATTGCGCCCTCGTCTTCGCGGATGGTGACAGGAGCGTCGACGGCAAGTTTAAGCACACAGCTCTTCTCGCACAGGGCTGGGCATATGCGTCCGGTGAATTCCGGAAAATCGTTGGTCAGCGACAGTATTTCATAAGCCTCGTGCCAGTTGCCTCTGTAGATGGCGTCTTGAAATTCCGGAGGGCGATTGCCAAGCGGACATGCCCAGTGGCAGAACGGCACGCCGCAGTCCATGCAGCGGGATGCCTGCAGGCGGCGTTCGGATGTGTTGAGGGTTTGTTCCACTTCTCCGAAGTCACGGATACGGTCGTGGATGGGGCGATAGCCCGCCTCCTGGCGTGGTACGGTAAGAAAAGCCTTAGGATTACCCATATATGTTGTTTCGTTTTATCGGTTGGGAAAATAAGTTAATAGTCACGCTGCACCTCGGCGATTTTCTGTTGTAGTTTGAGCATCTGTTCCTCGGCAAGCACCCGCTTGTATTCGATAGGTGTCACCTGTATGAAGTCGTCGACATACCGGTTCCATTCATCAAGCATCTGGCGTGCCAGCGCCGAGCCGGTGTAGCGGTAGTGCTGACGAATGAGCTCGTGCAGCTCCTTGCGTGCCGAGGAGTCTTCGATGAGCGAGAGTTCAACCATCTCCATGTTGCAGAAGTAGTCAAACTTGCGGTCGGGATCCCAAACGTATGCCACGCCGCCGCTCATGCCGGCTGCGAAATTGCGTCCGGTTGCTCCGAGCACCACAACGCGTCCGCCGGTCATATATTCGCAACAGTGGTCGCCGACACCTTCAACAACGGCAATGGCACCTGAATTGCGCACGGCAAAACGTTCGCCGACACGGCCGTTGATATAAACCTCGCCGCTTGTGGCGCCATAAAGGAGTGTGTTGCCGGCAATGGTGTTTTTCTCTGCCGCGAAATGGCTTCTGACTGGGGGTGCCACGGCGGTGCGTCCGCCGCTGAGTCCTTTGCCGAGATAGTCGTTGGCCTCGCCCTCAAGCTTGAAGCTTATGCCATGGGCGAGAAATGCTCCGAAGCTTTGTCCGGCAGATCCTTTGAATCTGACGGAAATGCTCTCGTCGGGCAGACCCTCGTTGCCGAATTTGTCGGCAATCAATCCCGACAGCATCGCGCCTACAGCGCGGTCGGTGTTGGCGATTGCATATTCGAGCGACACTTCTTTGCCGTTGCTGATAGCCGGATCGGAGGCTGTTATGATTGTGCGGTCGAGCACGCTGTCGATGTCGTGCATCTGCGCTTCTGTGTGGTGTATGCTTGCGTCTCCGCTTTCTTTATGCAGCAGGCGGGAGAAGTCGAGCAGTTCTGACTTCTGGCTGACTGCTTTGTCTATCTCAATCAAATCGGTGCGGCCTATGATGTCGTTGAATTTCCGGAATCCCATCTCTGCAAGATATTCACGCACCTCTTCGGCGAGAAAACGGAAATAGTTGACCACGTGGTCGGCATGTCCGCGGAAGTGAGCCCTCAGTTCAGGATTCTGTGTGGCAACGCCCATAGGACAGGTGTTTGAGTGGCATTTGCGCATCATCACGCATCCCAATACGATAAGCACTGTCGTGCCGAATCCAAATTCCTCGGCGCCGAGCAATGCCATGCTCACGATGTCGTGTCCGGTTTTCATTTGGCCGTCGGTCTGAAGGCGCACTTTGCCGCGCAGCCCGTTGCGCACGAGCGTCTGCTGCGTCTCGCTCAGACCAATCTCAGGCGAGATTCCGGCATACCGCATCGATGAAGCCGGCGACGCTCCTGTGCCTCCCTCGGCTCCTGAGATTACAATCAGGTCGGCCTTTGCCTTTGCCACACCTGCCGCGATGGTGCCGACACCGCTTTCCGCCACGAGTTTCACGCTGATGGCTGCGCGCGGATTGACATTCTTAAGGTCGAAAATCAGTTGCGCGAGGTCTTCGATTGAGTAAATGTCGTGGTGCGGTGGCGGAGAGATGAGAGAGATGCCTGGAATGGAGTGGCGTGTGCGGGCAATCACCTCATTGACTTTGAATCCGGGCAATTGTCCTCCCTCGCCGGGTTTCGCTCCCTGTGCCACCTTTATTTGAATCTCCTCGGCGTTGACCAGATATTCCGTTGTGACGCCGAAGCGGCCGGAGGCAATCTGCTTTGTCTTGCTCGACAGCGACACTCCGTCGACCGCCTCGTGGAAGCGGCTGCTGTCCTCGCCGCCTTCGCCCGTATTGCTGCGTGCGCCGAGTCGGTTCATTGCCAGGGCAAGCGCCTCGTGGGCTTCCTTGCTGATGGCTCCAAACGACATTGCTCCAGTTACGAAATGCTTTACAATTTCTTCTACTGGCTCCACTTCGTCAATCGGAATCGGATTTTTCTTGAACGTGAAGAAGTCGCGCAGAAATATCGGTTCTTCTTTGTGGTCGGCGGCGGCTGTGAATTCTTTGAATTTATTGTAGTTGCCTTGACGGGTGGCAAGCTGCAGCAGTGCAATCGTTTCAGGATTCCAGGCGTGGCGCTCGCCGTCTTTGCGATATGAGAACTGCCCGATGTTTGGCAGAATCTCGTCTTCGTCTTTAATGGAGAAGCCATCATCGTGGAAATGCGTGTAGCTGTCGGCGATTTCCTTCAGGCGGATACCTCCGATGGACGATGTCTGTGTTCCGAAATAGTTGCGCAGCAGCTCCTCGCTGACTCCTACTGCCTCGAAAATCTTTGCTCCGCGGTAGGAACGGATGGTGCTGATGCCCATCTTGCTCATTATTTTGTAGAGACCCTTGCAAAGAGCCTTGATGTAGTTGCTTTCAGCCGTTTCGTAGTTCATCTGCACATCGCCGCGCTTCACCAGGTTGTCGAGCACGGCGAATGCCATATAAGGGTTGATGGCGCTTGCTCCATAGCCAAGCAGCAGTGCGGCATGCATCACCTCCCTGATCTCTCCGCTCTTGACGATAAGAGCGGTCTGCACACGTTTCTGCACCGAAATCAGATGATGGTGCACAGCACTCACCGCCAGCAACGACGGAATTGCCACATGGTCGCGGTCGACGCCCTCGTCGGTCAGTATTATGTAGTTCACACCGTCGTCGACCGATGCCTCGGCGCGGCGGCACAGCTCATAGATGGCTTCCTGCAGCCCGGCGGTGCCTTTTGCCGCATCAAACAGCATTGGCAGCTTCACGGTGTTGAATCCCTTGTATCGGATATTGCAGAGAATGTCGAGCTGGGTGTTGGTCAGCACGGGGTGGGGCAGACGCACCATCTTGCAGTGCGACTCGCTTGGCAAAAGGATGTTCATGCCCACAGCGCCGATATATTCTGTCAGCGACATCACCAGCTGTTCGCGGATTGGGTCTATGGCGGGGTTGGTCACCTGTGCAAACTGCTGTCGGAAGTAGTTGAACAGCAGTTGCGGACGGCTGCTCAACACGGCAAGCGGCGTGTCGTTGCCCATAGAGGCAGTAGGCTCCGACCCGTTCACGCACATAGGCTTTATGGTGCGTTCCACGTCTTCGCGCGTGAATCCGAAAGCACGCAGCTTTCTGCCGAAGAGACTGACGGCATTGTCCACTTTGCGTCCGCTGCGTAGCGTGTGCAGCTCGATGCGGTTTGTCGACAGCCATTGTCGGTATGGGCGTGCGGCGGCAAGCTGCGCTTTCAGCTCGCCGTCATAGTATATCTTGCCTTCCTGTGTGTCGACAAGCAGAATTTTGCCAGGTTGCAGACGTCCTTTTTCTTCGATGTCGGCAGGTTCGATTTCGATTACTCCAGCCTCGCTCGCAACCACCATCATACCGCCTTTCGTAATCAGATAGCGCGCCGGACGCAGACCGTTGCGGTCGAGCATTCCGCCTGCATAACGCCCATCGCTGAAAAGAAGTGCCGCCGGTCCGTCCCACGGTTCCATAAGGATGGAGTGGTATTCATAAAACGCTTTCAAATCCTCGCTGATAGGATTCTTGTCGTTGAACGACTCCGGCACGAGCATTGCTATGGCGTGCGGCAGGCTTAGTCCCGACATTACGAAGAATTCCAGCACATTGTCGAGCGAGGCGGAGTCGCTCATGCCCGGTTGGATGATTGGACGTATGTCCTTGACGTTGCCCAACGCCGGCGTCGACAGCACGCTTTCTCTTGCCTCCATCCAGGCGCGGTTGCCGCGGATGGTGTTGATCTCGCCGTTATGCGCCAGCAGACGGAACGGCTGTGCCAAACTCCAGGTTGGAAACGTGTTGGTGCTGAAGCGGGAGTGCACCAACGCCAGCCCGCTTGTGAAATATGGTTGTGTGAGGTCTTTGAAATACTCGCGCACTTGGGTTGACGAGAGCATACCCTTATAAATGATGTTCTTGCTTGACAGCGACACTATATAGAAGTCCTTGTCGTCGATGCGGCGCTCGATGCGTTTGCGCACAAGATATAACGTGCGCTCAAAAGTGTCGGTGTCGGTAACTCCGGTAATGAAAATCTGCTTTATGTCGGGTTCTGTGTCGCGGGCGTCTTTGCCGAGAATCTCTGAGCGTACAGGCACATTGCGCATGTGCATCAACTGCAGTCCCTCACGCTCCACTTCTTCAATCACGATTCCCATAATTGCGGCTTGGCGTTTCTCGTCTTTCGGCAGAAACACCAGTCCGGTGCCGTATTTGCCTTTCTCCGGCACTGGAATGCCTTGAAGAAGAATGAATTCGTGTGGAATCTGAATCATAATCCCGGCGCCGTCGCCTGTCTTGTTGTCGGCACCCTCTGCGCCGCGGTGCTTCATGTTTTCAAGCACTGTCAGGGCTGCATCAACCAGTTCGTGGGATTTGTCACCATTTATGTTGACGAGCATGCCCACACCGCATGCATCGTGTTCGTAGGAAGAGTCATACAGCCCCAAGGGCTGGTGACTTGGATAGCCTTTTTGGTCTATCTTCTTGGAAAAAAGATTGTTTTTGTTCAAATTCTCTTTCATAATCCCGCTTTTTTCTCTTCTTTACTTACATTTTGACTACAAAGATATAGAAAAACATTAAGCCTGCAAACTAAATGTGACAAAAATAGCCGTTGTCGTGGAAAAAAGTTTTGCAAATACGTTGAAAATAGCAAAAAGAAAGCGAATATGACTGAAATGTGGCATAACAGTCAGAACTGCTGCGTGCGGATGATTGTTTTATTGAAAAATAGGCAGCGGTTCGGAATCGCAAAATCAAATAAATTTGTTTTGCGCTTCACTCACCTTGCACTATCTTTGCAGTTGATAAAACAACAACCGGATGAAACCAAATTTTTTGAAGGGGCTTCTTAGGCGAGTGCTTGTGTTGCTCCGTTACATTTGGCGCGGCTGCGTCAAAATGTGGAATTGGTATCGGCGCACTTACAAGCAGGCGCGTTGGTATGGAAAAGTGGGTATTGTGTGTGCCACGGTGGTGGTGTCGTTTGTCCTTTATTTGATATTGGTCGACATCAATTTCTTGTGGCTTTTCGGAAAATCGCCGAGCTTATATGACATAGCCCATCCCAAACAAGATGAAGCGTCGATTGTCTACAGTGCCGACGGCAAGGTGCTCGGACGTTACTATCGCGAGAACCGTATCCCTGTTGAATATGACGAGATTTCGCCAATGCTCATCAACGCGTTGGTGTCGACGGAGGATGAGCGTTTCTATTCCCACCACGGCATAGATTTTCAGGGTGTGGCGGCTGCGATGAAGGATATGGCTGTGCACCACGAGGCGCGTGGAGCGAGTACGATTACTCAGCAGCTGGTCAAGAATATGTTCCGCACACGCACGGAGTATTCCACCGGACTCACTGGATTTATACCTGGCGTGCGTCTGTTGGTGATGAAGACGAAGGAATGGGTGACGGCTGTCAAACTGGAGATGTTCTATACAAAAAAGGAGATTCTGACGATGTATCTCAATACGGTGGATTTCGGCAGCAATGCTTTCGGCATCCGCACGGCGGCGAAGACTTATTTCAACACGACGCCGATGCAGCTGAAGACGGAGGAGTCGGCTGTGCTTGTCGGTATGCTGAAGGCCACTACGACCTACAATCCGCGTCTTAATCCGAAGAATTCAAAAAGCCGCCGCAATGTGGTGTTGAGCAACTTGTTGCGCAAGAAGTTCCTTACGCACGAGGAGTATGACTCGCTGAGCGAGCTGCCGATAGAACTGAAATATACGCCTGTGAAGCCTACCGACGGCAAGGCACCGTATTTCCGCGACGTGCTTGCCGATGAGCTGCAGAATGGATGGTGTAAGGACAATGACAAGGATCTCTATGGCGACGGACTGCGCATCTACACGACCATCGACTCGCGTATGCAGAAGTATGCCGAGGAGGCTGTGATGAAGCACATGCAGCAGGTGCAGCGCAATTTCAAGTCCGACTGGGGCAATGAGAATCCGTGGCGCGATGAGAACCGCGAGGAGAAGAAGGGATTTATTGAGGACATCGCCAAAAGAACTGACTACTACAAGCAGTTGTCGGCACGTTATCCCGACGACCCTGATTCGGTGAATTATTATATGAATCTGCCTCACCGCGTGAAGTTGTTTGACTACAATGCTCCCGACCAGGTGCGCACGGAAATGATGAGTGCGATGGACTCCATCAGGTATATGGTGAAGTTCCTGCATTGCGCATTTGTGGCGATGGAGCCTGAAACGGGCGCTGTCAAGGCTTGGGTCGGCGATATTGACTATAATCATTGGCAATATGACAAGGTGACCGCTGAGCGTCAGCCGGGATCCACATTCAAACTGTGTGTCTACACAGCCGCGATGGAGGCTGGACTCGGCCCGTGCGACGACCGTGTGGACGAGTGGAAGCAGTATGACGCTTTCGACAAAGACGGCAAGCCGACGAAGTGGACTCCGCGCAATGCCAACGGATACTATACCGGCGGAGCGATGTCGCTGAAGCACGCGTTCTCAAATTCGATCAACTCGGTGGCTGTCTCGGTGGCGCATGAGGTGGGCTTGAACCGCGTTGCCGACGTGGCTCATAAACTGGGCATTACCTCTCCGATAAAAGAAACTCCGGCAATGCCGCTCGGCACGGAGGATGTCACTCTGCTCGAACTGGTCGACGCCTACTGTACGGTGATGAACAAGGGCAGGCACAACGTGCCGGAATTTGTCACCCGCATCGAGGACAAAGACGGCAAGGTGCTTTATGTGGCTGAACCGAAAAACGAGCAGGCAATCAGCGAGGAGTCGGCTTTCTTGATGCAGCAGATGCTGCTGGCTGGTATGACGGAGCCGGGAGGCACGTCGCAAGCCTTGTGGAGCTACGACATCCATCATTTCGACACCAATTTCGGAGGCAAGACAGGCACTACGTCAAACAACAGTGACGGCTGGTATGTGGGCGTGACGAAAAACCTTGTTGCCGGATGTTGGTGTGGAGGAGAATACCGCAGCGTGCATTTCCGCAGCGGACGGATGGGGCAGGGTAGCCACACGGCGCTGCCTGCGTTTGGCTATTTTATGGAGAAAGTGTTGCGCGACCCGCAATTGGCTGCGAAATATCGTGGAAAGATTTCCGACAAGCCGTGGCCCGGACTGAGGGTCGACGACCGCCCGTACAACTGTCAGGGCTATGTGGCGCCTTCCGACACTACTGATGTTGACAGCACCGGTGTTGATGACATTGATATGCCCGAGGAGGAAATCGAGCTTGACAACAACGGCAATGAAATTCCGTCGGAACCGGCACAGGGCAATATTTGACGGAACAGTATAAAAACAATAACCGCGGAGGGCATAGGCTTTCCGCGGTTATTGTTTGTGAGTGTTGCTGATTAGTATTGTTCCTTCTCGTTGGGGAAATCAGAGGTCTTCACGTCCTCGATGTATTTTGCCACAGCGTCGGTGATGATTGAGCCCACATCAGCGTAGCGGCGCAGGAAGCGAGGCGAGAATCCCTTGTTGATGCCGAGCATGTCGTGCATCACGAGCACCTGTCCGTCGACACCGCCTCCGGCACCGATGCCGATGATAGGAATTTCAAGCATTTCTGCCACTTTTTTTGCCAATGTGGCGGGGATTTTCTCAAGCACGATTGCAAAGCATCCAATCTCCTGCAGCAGTTTGGCGTCTTCGATAAGTTTGTTTGCCTCAGCCTCTTCTCGGGCACGCACGGTGTATGACCCGAATTTGTTGATTGACTGTGGTGTCAGTCCGAGGTGACCCATCACGGGAATGCCGGCGCACAGGATGCGCTCAATCGACTCGCGCACTTCGGCGCCGCCCTCGAGTTTCACGCAGTCGGCATGTGTTTCCTTCATGATGCGGATGGCCGAAGCCAAAGCCTCTTTAGAGTTGCCCTGGTATGTTCCGAAAGGCATGTCTACAACCACGAGCGCGCGGTTCACGCCACGCATCACCGACTTGCCGTGATAAATCATCTGGTCGAGCGTCATCGGCAGAGTGGTCACGTTTCCAGCCATCACGTTGCTGGCGGAGTCGCCCACGAGAATCACGTCCATTCCAGCCTCGTCGATGAGTTTCGCCATCGAGAAATCGTAGGCTGTAAGCATAGATATTTTTTCTCCGCGCTGCTTCATTTCGAGCAGGCGGCGAGTAGTCACTTTCCGTTTGTCTTCTGTGTAAGTTGACATAATCAATAAGTTTTTAAATTTAATTCGGCTGCAAAGTTACGTCTTTTAAATGACAAAAGGAAAAAAAGGTGCTGCCCACATCTGAAAATCGCTGAAATGTGCTAAATTTGCAAATAAAACATAAAAATCTGTGATATTATGATTGTACACGAACAGCTTTCTTTTCAGGATGCATTGTCGCTTGCCACAAAGCGAATTTTTGAAACAAAGGGACGCTCCCGCCGGTCTGAGTTTTGGTGGGCTATGCTGGTTGCCTATTTCATATCAAATTTCCTTCCTCTGTTTTGGCTTGTGACCATACCTATATCAATCAGACGGTTGCACGACACGGGACGCAGCGGATGGTGGATGTTTTTCCCTGTAGTGGCCACAATCATTATTGTCTCAATGTGTGTCTCGGATGTTCTTAGTTTTATGACGATGGATGATTTTGAGGACACCATTACTCCGTTTGTGGTATTTGGCAAGTATATATTTTTCTGTGGCATAGTTTCTGTATATCAGATTGTGATGATAATATTCTTTTGCCAGGACAGTGCGGAGGGCGAAAATCGCTACGGAGCGTCGCCGAAATATGAGGAAGAGCCTCCATGTGTCCCTCCGGAAGAAAGAAAAGAATAATGCTTTATGGATATCGAGCAGGTCAGGGAATACGCTTTGTCTTTGTTTGGCGTGACTGAGGATCAGCCTTTTGGCGATGACGTTGTCACCTTTCGTGTTGAAGGCAAGATTTTTCTGTGCCTTTGGCTGGGTGGAAGTCGGCTTGGCATGAATGGTGAGAATCCGCGGTTTGCATGTAAACTGACTCCGGAGAGAAACGAGGCGTTGCGCGAGCAATATGCGGCGGTGACCCCAGCGTTTCATTGGAACAAGAAGCATTGGAGCGACGTGTATTATGGGCAACTTGCCGCAGAAACTGTAACGGAGTGGATAAAAGAGTCGTATGAGCTTATAGTCAGCAAGCTGCCAAAGGCGGTGAGAGCAAAATATCAGTAACATTATATTCAGAATGAAAGCATATACATAGAGAAGGGCAAGTTTGCCTTGATTGACAAGCCTAAACCAGAGCTACAGGAAGCGACAGACGCCATTGTCCGTGTGACTCTCGGCAGCATCTGTTCAAGCGACTTGCATATAAAGCACGGGAGTGTGCCGAGAGCGGTGCCGGGCATCACTGTCGGCCATGAGATGGTCGGCGTGGTGGAAGAAGTCGGCGCCGACGTGAAAGGCGTGAAGGTAGGCGACCGTGTGACCGTCAACGTGGAAACCTTCTGCGGTGAGTGCTTCTACTGCAGACACGGCTATGTCAACAACTGCACATCTCCTCATGGCGGATGGGCTCTCGGTTGTCGTATCGACGGAGGACAGACGGAATATGTGCGTGTGCCGTTGGCGTCGCAGGGCTTGAACCGCATTCCCGACAGCGTGACCGACGAGCAGGCTCTGTTTGTTGGCGATGTGCTTGCCACGGGATTCTGGGCGGCTCGCATAAGTGAGATTACGCCCGACGACACGGTGCTGATTGTCGGTGCCGGGCCTACGGGCATCTGCACGTTGATCTGCGCGATGCTGAAGCGCCCGAAGCGCATCATCGTGTGTGAGCCGTCGGAAGA